>WNGI01001399.1_pt1 | contig 20011 bp, 15 predicted proteins | sample 5400621 | NCBI WGS metagenome assembly WNGI01 (sample SAMN13153374, study PRJNA577476) | soil metagenome | isolation source: 20 cm soil or saprolite under Garry oak tree replicate 1 | place: USA:California | collected 2016-06-15
CGGAGGAATGCGCCGAAGCCGTGACCGCCGCGCTGTTCCGGCACAGCACCACGGCGGGGATCCGTCGCTGGGTAGCAGAGCGGGCGACGCTGGCCCGCCGCCACGTGACGGTCCGGCTCACGCCCGAAGTCACCGTGCGGGTGAAGGTGCTGGAGCAGCCGGATGCGGAAGGTGTGCGAGTGAAACCGGAGTACGATGACGTTCTCGCGGCGGCCCGCGTGCTTGGCCGGCCACCGCTCGAGGTCGCCCGGGTCGCCCAGCGCGACGCCGAGGCGTTGGTGGCCAAATCCAAGGAGTGAGCATGACCGTGAAGCATCACGCCGCCATTCTCGCGTGCATGTGGCTCGCCGCTCTGGCTCCGGTCGCGCTGCGAGCGCAGGGGATCGGCTTCATCCCGGCGTCCTGCGGGATCAAGGCGAGCCACAAGCTGGTGAACAGCGGAATGGAAGCGCTCAGGAATGGGACAAACACGAAGTTCGCCGACCAGCGGACCAAAGCATTCAAGGACGCGGAGCGCGATCTGACGCAGGCGGTCCGCGCCGAGGACCAACAGAAAAACCCGGCCGCGTGGTACTACCTGGGGCGGTATTACCTGGTGGTGAACGATTACGCGGGCGCGGACTCCGCGCTGACCAAGGCGTTGGCCCTGGAGCCGAAGTGCAAGGAGGACATCGGGCTGTACCGGCGCCAGGCGTGGGTGCCGGTGTTCAACATCGGCGCGGCGGCATGGCAGGCGGGGAACACCGACTCGGCGATCGCGGAGTTCCGGCGTGCCAACCAGATCTATCGAGACGAGCCGTTGGGCTTCATCTACCTCGCAAACCTGTTCATCAGTCGCACTGAGCCCGATTCGGCGCTCAAGAGGACCGACGCCGCGAAGTACCGCACGGACTCGCTCGTCTATGCGACGCGCATGGACTCGGCGGCGAAGTATTTCCGATTGGCCGTGCCGGCCGCGTCCGATCCGAAGTACGCGGGCGAGCGCCGGGAAGCACTGCTCAATGTCGCCCGCGTGTATCACAGCGAGAAGCGTTACGACGAGGCCATGGCGGCTTACAAAGAGTTCCTCGTCGCCTACCCCAACGACGTGCAGGCAAAGGCGAACCTGGCGGAACTGTATTTGCGCGGGAATCAGCGCGATTCCGCCATGGCGCTGTATGCCGCCATCACGACGCACGCGGACTCGGCGAGTGCGGATGACCTGTTCGGTGCCGCTGCATCCGTGTTGGGCGCGATCCCGCCAACGCCCGACACCGTCGACCTCGATGCGGCGTGCGGGAAGGCCCTAAAGAAGAAAACGCCCACCCTCACGGCGCGTCAGATCTCGGTACAGTGTCGGCCTGCCGCGGTCGACACGATGAAGAAATTCCATGCGCTGGCGGACCCGCTGTACCGGCTGGGTGTGCAGACCTACCAAGCGGGTTTGGCGAAGAACCCGTTCTTTCGCGACGCGCTGTACAACATGACCGGCATCTCGTTCATGCTCAGCGACACCGCCAAAGTGCTCCAGCTCGCCCAACGACTGTACGCGGTGGACCCTATGAACCGGCTGACGCTCGCCAAGGTGGCCGGCGCCTGGCAGCTCGTGGGGAAAAAGGACTCAGCACTGTACTACATCACCCTGGCGGACTCGCTTCCCGTGGAAGTCACAGTCGGAAGATTCACCACGAACGACCAGGGCACGGTCCTGGAGGGCCTGTTCACGAATTTCCACGCCAAGCCTTCCCCGCCGTTCAAGGTCACGTTCGAGTTGCTGGACGGTAAGGGCAACGTCGTGGCGTCTTTGCCACAGGACGCACCCCCCGTCGAGGCCGGCGGGAACCAGTCGTTCAAGCTGAAAACGGATCAGAAGGGGATCCTGGCCTGGCGGTACAAGCGATCGTAGGCCGGGATTGCTAAAGTGGCCTGATGTTGGCACACTTCCTGCCCAGTTAGGCCATTTGCGGGCGTAATTCAGGGGTAGAATGCCAGCTTCCCAAGCTGGACGTCACGGGTTCGAATCCCGTCGCCCGCTCTGCATGCCGTCCCCCACGCGCCACCGTACCGCCGGCGAGGATGGTACTCGCTCGCACCCGTCGCTCGTGTCCTCGCGCGACTGGACAGAGCGGATCCGGGCGGGGGATCAGGTAGCGTTCTAGGCGATGTTCCGGACGCACTACGATGGCCTGTGCCGCTACGTCGCCACCTATCTGGGTAGCCGCGACGCCGCCGAAGACGTGGTCCAGGGCGTGTTCGCGCGCATCTGGGAAGACCGCACACATTGGGTCGTGTCCGACCTGCAGCACTATCTGTACACGGCCGTCCGCCGCCGCGCGATGAGCCAGTTCCGGCGTGCCGCGGTACGACGTCGGGCGGCGCCACTGCTGGCGCTCGAAGGCACCGCAAACGCACAGCCCGACGCCGAATTCGAAGCCGAGGAGTTGTGGCAACGTCTCGAGCGGGCGCTCACCGCTCTCCCTCCCCGCACGCGCGCCGCATTCGTCTTGAGCCGTCATGAAGGCTTGAGCTACGCCGAGGTGGCGTCGCGCATGGCCATCTCTCAAAAGACGATCGGGGTTCACATCGGCAGGGCGCTCACCATGTTGCGAAAGGCGTTGCCGCCTTCCTGAGTAAGTACGCCGTCCTCCTGCTCGGCGTGTCCTGCGCCTTCGCAGGCACTCCGCAGTCGTCGCGTCCCGGATGGCAGCGCGTGTGGCACGACGAGTTCGACGGCACGACGCTCGATGCCGGAAACTGGGTTCGGGAGACCGGGGGCGACGGCTGGGGAAACGCCGAGCTCGAGTTCTACACCGACCGCGCCGAAAACGCGCGTCTCGAAGGCGGCAACCTGGTCATTGCGGCCCGCCGTGAGACGTTCGGCCATCGTGACTACACGTCCGCCCGCCTGAAGACACAGGGTCTTGGCGCGTGGCGGTATGGCCGCATGGAGGCCCGGATTCAGATCCCGCGCGGGCAGGGCCTGTGGCCCGCTTTCTGGATGTTGGCCGACAACTGCGAGCAGGTCGGTTGGCCGGCGTGCGGCGAGATCGACATCATGGAGAACATCGGCAGGGAGCCCCGCCGGGTGCACGGTACGGTGCATGGCCCCGGCTACTCGGGGGCGCAGGGCGTCACCAGCACATATGAGCTGAGCGCGGGCGCCTTCGCCGACAGTTTTCACGTCTATGCCGTCGAGTGGGAGTCAGGGGCGATTCGATGGTACGTTGACGATACGCTTTACAAGACGACTACGGCGCGGGATGTGCCCGGGCAGTGGGTGTTCGATCACCCGTTCTTCATCATTCTCAACGTGGCAGTCGGCGGGTACTGGCCTGGCAATCCAGACACCACGACCGTGTTCCCGCAGACCATGAGCGTGGACTATGTGCGTGTGTTCCAGCGATGACAGCGGGCCCCGACCGCCTACCAAGTAAGTAAAGACTCCCCTGCGGCGTCTTAGTTGTGATGCCGCCCCCCCCGTCCCGTATCGATCCCGGCGCACTCGCCCGCTCCCTGAACGGGACGGGCAGCCCCGAGGACCGTGCCGCCGTCGACGGGTGGATCGGGGCGGATCCCGCGCGCCGGGCCGCCGTCGCCACGCTGCAAGCGGCCTGGGGCGCGGACGCGAAGCGCTTGGGTGCGCCGTACGACGTCGATGCCGCCTGGCGCCGGTTCGAGACTCGGCTCGGCGGGCCCAGGCGATCGGGGCGGTGGAACTTCGCGATCGCGGCCGCGATCGTCGCCGCCGTGATCGGGGCCGGGGCTGCCTGGTGGCTCGGGCGCGATGCCCGATCGGTGGCCCAGGCCCCGGCCATGCGGGAGTACGTCACCCCGCGCGGGCGGCGCGCCGTCCTCCGGCTGCTCGACGGCACCGAAATTACCCTCAACGCGGACTCGAGGCTGCGGGCGCCGGTCAGCTTCGCGACCGACCGGCGGGACGTGTACCTGGAGGGGGAAGCGTACTTCAGCGTCGTCCATGACCCCGCTCGCCCTTTCATCGTGCACATCGCGGGCGGGGCGGTCCGGGACATCGGGACCAGGTTCGGCGTCCACGCGTACGGCGACGCCGAGCGCGAGCGTGTGGCGGTGGTCGAAGGAGCCGTAGCGCTGTCCGGGACCCCGCTCCGCGCTGGCCAGGTGGCGACGCTGTCACGGACGGGCACGATCCGTGTTGTGCGCGGCGCCAGGGTGACCGACGAGGTCGCGTGGACCAGAGGACGCCTCGTGTTCGCGAGCGTGCCTCTGGACGAGGCCGCGGAGCGGCTGGGCCGATGGTACGACCTCGACGTCCGCGTCGCCGATCCCATGCTCGCGCGCCGCCCCGTCACGGGCTCCTACGGCGACGAGCCGGTCGCACAGGTACTCACGCTCATCACCGCCGCCGTCGGCGCCCGCTACGAGTGGCAGGGCCGATCGGTGACTATCTCCATGATTCAGGCACCACGCTAGCGGACCGGGAGGTCGCATGCGCAACCGAGTGTACGGACGGGCACAGTGGGGCGCTGTCGTCGCCCTCGTTATGGGAATCACCACCGCCGGCGCGATCGGAGTGGCGCAGGCCCAGGACCCGATCGAGTCTTTCGAGCTCGCCGCCGCCGGCCCGCGGTTCCTCGCCGCCGGACCCGCTCGCTCGAGCGACGCGGCGCCGCGCTGGAGGGATGCGAGCAACGCCGCCGTTTTTCGGAAGACCATCTCGGTCGACCTGGAAGACGTGCCGCTCGGCGAGGCGCTGTCCACCATCGCACAACAGGCGGGCCTGCGGCTCACCTACAGCGCGGCCGTCGTCCCGCTCGACGCCCGGGTCACGTTCAGCGCGTCGAACCTGACCGTGGGTGCGGTGCTGAGCGCGGTGCTGTACGACGCCGGTGTGGATGTGCTGCTCACGTCCAACGGACAGGCGGCGCTCGTCAAACGCGGCGCGCTGGACGGATTCCAGGGGGGCACGGTGACCGGGCGGGTCACCGACTCGCTCAGCGGGCAGGGGATCGCGGTCGCGACCGTCACGGTGGTGGGCACGGGGCTCAGCGCTCGGTCCGGGGACGATGGCAGGTATCGCATCGCCGACGTGCCGGTGGGCGAGCACACCGTCAGAGTCGTGCGCATCGGGTACTCCTCGGTGATAAAGCCGGTCACCGTGCTCCCGGACCAGGAGGCCACCGTCGACTTCCCGTTGACGCCCCATGCCACGCAGCTGGAGGAGGTCGTGGCGATCGGCTACGGGTCAACAGAGCGCCGCGACCTGACTGGGGCGGTGTCATCGGTTACGGCGGAGCAGATCGCGTCGACGCCAGTCACCTCGGTCGACCAGGCGCTGCTGGGACGAGCTGCGGGCGTGCAGGTCGTTACGTCGAGCGGGCAGCCCGGCGCGGGGACCATGGTACGGATTCGCGGCGGCAACTCCATTTCCGCGAAGAACGATCCCCTCTATGTCGTTGACGGTGTGCCCCTCACCACCAACCTCGACGAGGCAGCGCCGGGCACGCTGCTCGGGGAAGGAATGCGGGGGTTGAACCCGATTTCCGCCCTGAACCCGGACGACATCGCCTCGATCGAGATCCTGAAGGATGCGTCGGCGGGTGCGATTTATGGGGCGCGAGCCGCCAACGGCGTGGTGCTGATCAGCACCAAGCACGGGCGCCCGGGCCAGAATACCGTCACGTTCGGCTCGTACTACGCCATTCAGGACGTGCGGCGCACGCTCCCGGTGCTCGACGCGGCGCAGTTCGCACAGATGGTCAACACGGCGTACGCGAACGCGAGCCAGCCCCCATTCTACACGCCCGCCGAAATCGCCAGCTTCGGCAGAGGGACTGATTGGCAAGGGGCCATCTTCCGGACGGCGCCGATGCGCAGCTACGACCTCTCGATCTCGGGCGGCGACGCCAACAGCAAGTACTATGTCTCCGGAGGCTTGTTCCAGAACGACGGCGTGGTCATCGGCTCCGACCTGAGTCGTGGCTCGTTCCGCCTCAACTTCGATCGCACCGTCAGCAGCAAGTTCCGGGTGGGGAACCGCCTCAGCTTGAGCCGCTCGCACGCCCACGTGCTCCCGAACGGCGGCGCGGCGTCGGTGATGCTGGACGCCTTGACAGCTCCACCCACGCTTCCCATCACCGTGCCGGGCGGCGAGTACTTCACGGGGATCAACCCACTCACCGGTCGAGCATTCCCGAATCCGGTCGCCACGGCGAACGTCATCACCAACGAGGAGCGCGACAACCGCGTGATCGGCAATGCGTTCGCCGAATACGACATCCGGAGCGGGCTCACGTTCCGGAGTACCGTGGGGGTGGACTTCCTCAACTCGGTGCAGGACTACTACTCGCCTTCGACGGTGCTCCCGGGGTTGAACAGCGGCGGCGAGGGGCAGCGCGGCGAGTCCGAGACCTTCAGCTGGACCTTCGAGAACACGCTGCAGTACCAGCATCGGTTCGGCGAGCTGCACAGCCTCGACGTGGTGGGTGGCACGACGATGCAGCGCTCGAACACGGCACAGATCGCTGGGGCGGCCAGGACGTTCCTGACCGACGCCCTCGGGGTGGGCGGTCTAAACACCGCGCAGACGTTCCTCAACGTGTCGACGCCGACGCCGCACTCGTCCCTCCTCTCGTACTACTCGCGGGTGCGCTGGGGCATTGCCGACAAGTATCTGTTCACCGTGTCGGCACGAGTGGACGGTTCGTCCCGGTTCGGTGCCGGACACCGATATGGGTTCTTCCCGTCCGCGGCCTTCGCCTGGCGCGCCTCGGACGAGCAGTTCTTGAAACGCCTCGGCCTGTTCAACGATCTCAAGCTGCGCGTCAGCTACGGCCGCACGGGGAACCAGGAGATCGGGAACTACAACTCGCTCGCCCTGCTCACCAACACCGTGAACGTGTTCGGCGGCGTGCGCGGGATCGGCTTCGCGCCGTACACCCTCGCCAACCCGAACCTCAAGTGGGAAACCACGGACGGGTTCGATCTCGGTGTCGACGCCGCGCTGTTCCGGAGCCGCGTGGCGGTCACCGCGGACTATTACCACAAGAAGACGCGCGACCTGCTCTACTACGTGCCCGTTCCCGCGACGTCGGGATTCAGCACGTCGCTCCAGAACATCGGCAGTGTCCAGAATCGCGGCTTCGAGCTGAGCGTCACGACCACCAACCTCACGGGCGTACTGGGCTGGGAGTCGACGCTCAACCTCGCCTGGAACCGGAATAAGGTCCTGGACCTCGGGCCGGATACCGTACTGGTCGGTGCTGCGTCGGGTATCGGCGGCGGCGCGCACCAGAATCCGACGGTCCTCAAGGTGGGGGAGCCGATCAACTCGTTCTATGGCTGGGTGTACCAAGGGCTGCAGGGCGGACAGCCGGTGTACAAGGATCTCGATGGCGACGGCGTGATCACGTCGGCGGACGAGACGATCCTCGGAAACGCGGAGCCGAAGTACACGGGCGGCCTGAACAATCGGTTCACCTTCCGCAACTTCGAGCTGTCGGTGTTCCTGCAGTGGTCCGTGGGGAACAAGATCTACAACATCAACCGGTCGCTGCTCACCGCCGCGGGCGGGACGGCGAACCAGCTGCAGGACGTTATCACGGGCGGGCCCGGCATTCCCGACCCGAAGATCGGCAACACGTTCGAGAGCACCGAGTCCACCCTGTTCGTCGAGGATGGCTCGTACCTGCGCGGCAAGAACCTCCGACTCGGCTACAACGTCCCCGCCGCTTGGCTGGACGCGATGCATCTGAAGGGCATGACGCGGCTGCAATTGTACATCAGCGCGCAGAATTTCTTCACCGTGACGAACTACACCGGCTACGACCCCGAAATCAGCGAGTACGCCACGACCAACCTGGCGCAGGGGATCGATTTCGGGACGTACCCACAGGTGCGGCAGATCACCTTCGGCTTTTCGGCCGGATTCTAGGCGAAACGGAGCCATCCTATGCGACCGATTCAACGATTCTCCGCACTCGGCGCGCTGGCGGCGCTCGTCTTCGCGACGTCGTGCGACAGCTTCCTCGACCCGAGCCCGTCCGACGTGCTCACGCCTGAGAACTTTTACCGCACCTCATCCGACGCGGTCGCGGCGACCAATGCCGTGTACGAGGCGACCAGATGGTCCTACTGGCTGGGGTTCTGGTACATCTCGGACATCGCCTCCGACGACATCTTCGCGGGCCCCCGGTTCGGATCCGACGGGCATCGTATGGCGGATTACATCTTCGACTCCACCGAGTGGCCCATGGGCGATATGTGGGGCAGCGCGTACTGGATCATCAACCGCGCCAACACCGTGCTCGATCGCGTGCCCCCGATTACGATGGATCCGACGCTGCGCGACCGGCTGCTCAACGAGGCGCGCTTCATGCGGGCCAACGCCTACTTCAACCTGGTCCGCTCGTTCGGCGACGTTCCGCTGCTCGAGCACGAGGTGAAGTCGCTGGACGGGCTCCGGGTGTCCCGCGCTCCCGCCGCGGACGTGTACGCCCTCATTGTGAGTGACTTGCAGCAGGCCGCGGCGGGCCTGCCCTCGTCCTACACGGGAAGTGACATCGGCCGCGTGACGAGCGGCGCCTCCCAGGCGATGTTGGCGAAGGTGTACTTGACGCGCCAGGACTGGGCCAACGCGGCGCAAACGGCCGGCCAGCTGATCGCCACCACCCGCTATGAGCTGCTTCCCAACTGGAAAGACTGCTTCAAGATCGCGACCGAGATCGTCAACAAGGAGAGCATCTTCGAGGTCAACTACGACGGCTTGCTCAATCCCGGCGCCGGTAGCATACAGACGCTCTTCAGCCTGCCGGCCGATTTTCCCGGCGGGGACGCATACGGACTCATGACCGTCGCGCCGTCGCTCGCGAGCCTGTTCGCCGCGTCCGACACGCGTGGTTTGGGCGGGACATTCATTACGTCGCCGTACGTCGATGCACTCGGACGCACCGCTACGTGGGCTGATCCTCCGGCCACGCTCGGTCCCGCGTTCATCAAGTATCTGGACCAGACCGACTTCCAGAACATGAACCAACGGGCCTGGGAACGGCAATCGAACAACTGGATCGTGCTGCGCTACGCCGACGTCCTCCTGATGTATGCCGAAGCCGTGAACGAAGGTGGCGCTCCGGTTGCGGCCATGACCGCCGAGCAGGCGCTCAACGCGGTACGCACGCGCGCGGGCATCGGCGCCGTATTGGGACTCTCGACCGCGGCATTCCGGGACTCCGTGTGGCTGGAGCGCCGTCGCGAGTTCGTGTTCGAAGGACAACGCTGGTTCGATCTGTCGCGCTGGGGCGTGCTCGACAGCGTCATCACGGCCAAGACCACCGAGCTCGAGAGCATCTCCCCGGGCGAGACGACCGTGCATGGCGCGCCCAATAACCTGCTGCCCCTCCCGCAGGCGGAGCTGAACAGGAACCCCAACCTGACCCAAAACCCGGGTTGGAACTGATGCGGACACGGGCGGCGTGGGCGCTCGGCGCTATCGTGGCGTGCGGGCGTCCGGCGCCGGGGGAGCCGTCCCCCGGCCCGCCGCCGCAGGGCCCCCCCGCTCAGGTGTGGCTGACCACCGGCTCCGGGTCGAAGCTCCTGTCCCGGGAGGCCGACGTCCATTTCGACTCCGGTGCCCCGCCAGCGACCCTGATCCGGATCCTGGTGGACGAGGGCACTGCGTATCAGGAGATCGTGGGGTTCGGTGCCGCGATCACCGACGCGTCGGCGTGGCTGATTCAGAACCGTCTGACAGCCGCGCAGCGCGAGGCCCTGCTGCAGGAGCTGTTCGGCCCCAGTCCGGGGCTGGGCCTGAGCTTCACGCGCCTCACCATGGGCGCCTCCGATTTCTCGCTGAACCAATACAGCTACGACGACATGCCCGCGGGTCAGACCGATTCGGCACTGGCGCACTTTTCGATCGATTCCAATCGCGCCTACGTCTTACCCGTCGTGCAGCGCGCGCTGGCGATCAACCCGCGCCTCAAGATCATGGCGTCACCCTGGAGCCCCCCGGGCTGGATGAAGACGACCGGCAGCCTGATTCAGGGGACGCTCCGCCCCGAGGCGTACGGGCCCCTCGCCGATTACTTCCGGCGCTACATCGAGGCGTACCGCGCCGAAGGGGTGCCCATCTACGCCGTCACGGTGCAGAACGAGCCCCACTACGAGCCGCCGACCTATCCGGGCATGCGGCTCGAGCCACCCGCCCGCGCCTGGTTCATCGGACAGTACCTCGGCCCCCTGTTCGCTCGGAGCGGTATCGGGACCGTTATCCTGGACTGGGACCACAACTGGGACGAGTACCAGTCGCCGCTCCAGGTGCTCGCCGACACCGCGGCGCCACGTTACGTGGCGGGGGTCGCGTGGCATTGCTACGGCGGAGACGTCTCGGCGCAGACCCTGGTGCACGACGCCCACCCCGACAAGGACGCCTATTTCACCGAGTGCTCGGGCGGGGAATGGTCGCCGAACTTCGCGGACAATCTCAAGTGGTTCACCCAGACCCTGATTATCGGGGCGACGCGCGGTTGGGCCAAGGGCGTGCTCCTCTGGAATCTCGCGCTGGACGAGAACCATGGCCCGCATACGGGCGGCTGCGGGGACTGCCGTGGCGTGGTAACGATCAACTCGGCCTCTGGGGCCGTCACGCGCAACGTGGAGTACTACGCGCTGGCGCATGCCAGCCGGTTCGTGCGGCCCGGCGCACGGCGGATCGCGTCGCCCTCCGGCATTGCCGGCGTTGAAAGCGTGGCCTTCCGGAATAGCGACGATGGCTCCAAGGCACTGATCGTCGTCAATACGGCGACGCAGGACCGGGCCTTCACGGTGCTGTGGGACAACCAGTCCTTGCGCTACACGCTCCCAGCCGGCGCGGTGGTCACGTTCGTCTGGAGTTGACAGCCGGCCGCTAGCGCACCATTTCTAGCCTCCCATGCGTGCCGTCGCGCGCGTCGCCGCCTACGCCCTGGCCACCGGTCTCACGAGCGCCCCGCTCCCGGAGCTGCTCGGGGCCCAAGAGAGCTTCCCGGGTCCCCAGACGGCGTGCGAGCTGAAGCAGCCTAACTCAAAGATTAATAACGCGATACAAGCCCTGGTCGCCGCGGTCGCCAAACCCGATCAGCGCGGGCCGCAACTCGCTCAGGCAAAGAAGCTGCTGACCGACGCGATCCTGCAGGACAACCAGGGGAGCAATCCCGCGGCGTGGTACTACCTGGGACGCCAGGCGGTTCTGGTAGGCGACGCCGCGGCTGCGGACACCACGTTCAGCCGCGCCGCGACTCTTGCCCCGACCTGCACGGCCGATATCGCCACCTACCGTGAAGAGGTGTGGGGTAAGCTGGTGAATGACGGGCTCTCGGCCTGGCAGGACGGCAAACAGGACTCGGCGCTGGCCCTGCTGCACGTCGCCGCCCGCTTCGAACCCCGTAATCCGAAGGCGTTGGCGACCGTGGCCGCGCTGTACGCGAGCGCCGCCAACGACGATTCCGCCTTCGCCTACTACCGCCTCGCGGCTCGCACCGCTGGCGACGACGCGGCCTTCGCGCACGACAGGCGGGAAGCCTTGAGCAACGCCTGGCACTTGGTCGTGCGGAAGGTGCAGGGCCACCCGGCGGCGCAGCGGGCGGCGCGGGTGCGCGCGAGCCTCGATTCCATCCAGCGAGGGATCACCAACGACTCCACGGTGCTGGCGCGCCTGGTGGCCTCGTCCCAATCGCGCAAGGCTCGGGAAGCGAAGCTCGCACCGGCGGACCAACAACTGTTCACCCGCGATTCCACGGCTCGGGCCCAGGCGGTGGCGCGGCAACGGGCGACGCTCGCCGCCGCATTGCAGCAGCTCGCGGCGGACTCGAGCGCGCTCACCGGCGCCTTCGCCCCGGCGATCGACGCGCTGAAGGACTACCTCTCTGTCTTTCCGGGTGAGATCGACGCGGCGACGACGCTCGCGACGCTGCTGGCGCAAAGCGGCCACGCCGCGCAGGCCGCCGCGGTGTTCGACTCCGTCGCCGCCCACGCGAAGGACCTGGACCCGGATGCGCTGTTCGCTCCCGGCGCGCGCATGGTAGGGCAGGGGCTCTATCGGCCCGCGGCCCGCGCGCTCACCCTCGGGCTCGCCAAGAACCCGTACCGGCGTGACGCCCTGTTTTCGCTCGCCGTGGCCTATTACCAGCTGCATGACTCGACCGCCTTGCTCCCCACTGCACAGCGGCTGCTGGCGCTCGACCCGCTCAACCGCGCGTCGCTGAAGCTCATGGCGGCAGGTTGGGACTTCATGCGGCAGCGCGACTCCACCAAGGCATATGTGGCGCGGGCCGACGCCGGTCTCGCGGTCGAGATCTCGGTACTCAGCTTCCTCCCCGACAGCGCTGAAGGAGGGGCCACCCTTTCCGCTGCGGCAACCAACCTGAAGGCCGCTCCGTCCGCCCCGCTGCGCCTCACCTTCGAGTTCCTCGACGTCACCGGGCAGGTGATCGCGACCCTGACTCAGGACGTCCCCGCCATGCCCCCGCGCCAAAGCCAGGCGTTCGACCTCAAGGTGAGCGGCAAGCGGATCTCCGGCTGGCGCTACCGCGCTTCCTGAGGCATATTTCATAGCCTTCGGAAGTGATGGCCCACGTTGGGGTTGCGACGTCAGGTTCACAAAGTCCTTGAAGGGTGGCAGGTGCGGTGATTCGCGTGCAAGCAGTGGCACCCGATTCCATCGGCGGCGAGCTGGGGCTCGTGCCGGGAACCGAGCTGTTGGCCGTCAATGGCCGACCGCTCGAGGATTTCCTCGACTGGGAGTTCCTCACGGCGGACGAGCGCTTCCTGTTGGCGGCGCGGCTGCCGACGGGAGAGGAGATCGAGTACGACATCGAGCGCCCCGAGGGGCTCCCGATGGGGGTGACGCTCGAGCCGCCGCGGATCCGGCGCTGTGGCAACCACTGCGACTTCTGCTTCGTCGACGGGAATCCCGAGGGGTTGCGTACGCCGCTGTACATCCGGGACGACGACTACCGGCTGTCGTTTCGCTACGGCAATTTCGCGACGCTGACGAACCTGAAGCCCTGGGACATGGAGCGGATCGTCGAGTATCGGCTGTCGCCCCTGTATGTCTCGGTGCATGCCACCGACCCCACAGTCCGCCGCTGGCTGCTCCGCAACCCCGAGGCGCCCGACATCATCCCCCAGCTGGGCTGGTTCGCCGAGCGGGGGATCGCGTTCCACACGCAGGTCGTCCTCGTGCCGGAGGTGAACGACGGCGTCGAGCTCGAGCGCACGCTCGCGGCTCTGTACGGCCTCGGTCCCGCAGTGCTGTCCGTTTCAGTCGTTCCGGTCGCCCTCACCGAGTTCTCGAAGCACGGCCTGGTGCGCGAGCTGACGCGGGAAGAGTGCCGGGCGGCCCTCACGGCGGTCGACCGGATGGCGACCCGAGCGCTTACCGAGCGGGGGGCGCCGTGGTGCTTCGGCGCCGACGATCTCTACCTCCAGGGGGGCGAGCCCTTGCCGGGGCCTGAGTGGTACGGGGATTTCGAGCAGCGCGAAAACGGCGTCGGCGCCGTGCGGTTTCTTCAGACCAGGATTGCGGCGGCAGTCGATCGGCTTCCCGACCTGGCCGGGAAGCGCATCGGGGTCGTCACGGGCCGGGCCATGGGTCCCTTGATGCCGCAGGTGTTGGCCGACGTCGCGGCGACCACGGGTGGCCGCTTCGAGCTGGTCGTGGTCGAGAACACGCTGTTCGGGCCCTCCGTCACCACGGCAGGCCTCCTCCCCGGAGCGGCGATCGAACGGGCGCTCACCGATCGGCGGGACCTGGATTTCGTGCTGCTGCCCGCGGAGGCCGTGAACGACGACCTGGTGTTCGTGGACGACATGCGCGCCGACGAGCTGGCGGGGCGGATACCTATTCCCGTGCACCTATCGTATGACTTTGCGGACGCGCTCACCGAGTGCGGGGTGCGGAGTGCGGAGTGCGGAATTGAGGGTCACACTCCGCACTCCACATTCCGCACTCCGCACCACGGGGTGGGGAAGGGGGACGGATGAGCGCCGCCCCTACCGTTGCCATCATCGGGCGGCCCAACGTCGGCAAGTCGACGTTGTTCAATCGATTCATCGGGGGCCGGGACGCGATCGTGGACGCGCGCCCGGGCGTCACGCGCGATCGGCATTTCGGGGCGGCCGAGTGGAACGGACGGCGGTTCTGGCTGGTGGACACGGGCGGGATGGTGCCGGGCGCCCACGACCAGCTCAACCGCGCGATCCGGACCCAGGTCGAGGCAGCGGTGGCGGCGAGCGACGTCGTGTTGTTCCTGGTCGACGTCGCAGAGGGGGTGCATCCCGCGGATCTGGAGATCGCCCAGTACCTGCGGAAAACACAGCGTCCGGTGATCCTGGTCGCCAACAAGGCCGACCAGCTGCCCCAGGACACGCGCCACCTCGCCTTCTACGAGGTCGGCCTGGGCGATCCGTTCCCCGTGTCCGCCGCGGTTGGGAAGAGCTCGGGTGACCTGCTGGACCGCGTAGTGGAGCTGTTGCCGCCGGCCCCGGAGCCGAGCGAAGCAGCCGAGATCCACGTGGCCGTGGTCGGCCGGCCCAACGTGGGAAAATCGAGCCTGGTGAACCGCTTGCTCGGCGAGGAGCGGCTGGTCGTTGCAGACGAGCCCGGCACCACGCGGGACGCGATCGATACCCCGCTCAGCTATCAGGGGCACACCCTTGTATTCATCGACACCGCGGGCCTCCGCAAGCGCAGCAAGGTCGACGACGACATCGAGTTCTACTCGACGCTTCGGACCTCGCGGGCCATCGAGCGCGCCGATGTGTGCGTCCTCGTGGTGGACGCGAAGGACGGGATGCACGTCCAGGATCTGAAGATCGCCAACGACGCGTGGGAGCAGGGCGCCGCGATCATCGTCGCCGTGAACAAGTGGGACCTGATCGAGGAGAAAGAGACGAACACCGCGGCGCGCGGCCAACGGGAAGTGGAGGAGCGGGCGCCGTTCCTGCAGTTCATCCCGTTCCTCTACCTGTCCGCCAAGACCGGCCAACGGGTGCCCAAGCTGCTGGAGCTGATCCTCGAGGTCGCGGAGGAGCGCGCCAAGCGGGTGCCCACGTCGGAAGTGAACCGCGTGCTCGAAGCCCTCGTGGACCGGCAGCAGCCGCCGCAGCCCGTGGGCGAGTCGGTGCGGCTGCTGTACGCGTCGCAGATCGGCACCGCGCCGCCCCGGTTCGCCATCGTGTCCAACCGCCCCGACGCGATCCCCGAGGCGTACACACGCTACCTCGTGAACGGCTTCCGCGAGGCGTGGCGGTTCACCGGCTCCCCGCTGAACCTGAAGCTGCGCCGCAAGCGGGAGACCGCCCGTCGATGAACGACTTCGGGCTGGTCCTCATGCTGCTTCTTGCGTACCTGATCGGCGCCACGCCAACCAGTTACATCGCGGGCAAGCTCGGGAAACACATCGACCTGCGCGAGCACGGCTCGCAGAACCTTGGGGCGACCAACGTGTACCGCGTGCTCGGCTGGAAGTACGCGATCCCCGTCGGCGTGATCGATATGGTCAAAGGCGCAGTCCCGGTCGCGATCCTCGGGCCCTGGTCCAACGGGCCCGGGTGGTTCACGGTTGCCCTGGGACTCGCGGCGGTGCTGGGCCACATGTTCTCGCCGTATGTGGCCTTCCGCGGTGGCAAGGGCGTGGCGACGGCGGCGGGGATGTTTCTGGCGCTGGCCCCACTGGCCATCGTGATCTCGGTGGTCATCTGGACCGTCACGCTGTGGCTCTCCGGGTACGTGTCGGTTGCGTCCCTCACGGTGGCCGTGCTGTTCCCCCTGTGGGTGAAGCTCACGGCCCCCGAGCAGCCCTACACGTTCTGGGCGGGCGTGGTTCTGGCGCTGCTGATCGTGTACTCGCATCGGGCGAACATTCGACGGCTCAGCGCGGGGACGGAGCATCGCTTCCGGACGCGCAAGGGCGTCGCGGCGTGAGCCGGGTCGCCGTGGTCGGCGGCGGGGCGTGGGGCACCGCGCTCGCGGACCTGCTCGCCCGCAAGGGCGACTTCGACACGGTCACCCTCTGGGCGCGCGAGCCCGAGGTAGTCGAGAGTGTAAATCGGGAGCACGTGAACCACATGTTCCTCCCCGGCGCCGCGCTCGCGCCTGCGGTTACCGCCGACGGGGACCTCACGGCGGCGGTGCGGGGCGCCGCGGTGGTCGTGTCGGCGGCTCCGTCCCACGTGGTGCGCGAGGTCATGACCCGGGTGCGGGGCCAGGTTGGTCGCGGCGTGTTGGTCGTGAGCGTGTCCAAGGGGCTGGACCCGGAGCGCCTGACCACGCCGTCGTGCGTGTTGGCCGATGCGCTTCCCAAGGGCACGCCGATCGCCGTGCTCTCGGGCCCCTCGTTCGCCCGGGAGGTGTACGCGCGCCAGCCGACCGCCGTCGTGGCGGCGGCGCGGGAGCACACCGTCGCCCAGCAGGTGCAGCAGGTCTTCTCGACCGCGTTCTTTCGCGTGTACTCCGCCACCGATGTGATCGGTGTGGAGCTCGCGGGAGCGCTCAAGAACGTCGTCGCGCTGGCGGCCGGTATCCTGGAAGGACTGGGGATGGGCCACAACACGCGCGCGGCGCTGATCACTCGCGGGCTGGCCGAGATCACGCGGTTGGGCGTGGCGCTGGGCGCCGAGCCGGCCACCTTCGCCGGGCTCGCCGGGATGGGCGATCTCATCCTCACGGCCACCGGCCCTCTGTCGCGCAACCACCAGCTGGGGGTCGAGCTCGGGGAAGGGAAGCGGCTCGAGGAGGCGCTGGCGGGGCGCGCCGCGGTCGTCGAAGGCGTGAACACCGCCCGCTCCGCGGTAACGCTCGCGGAGCGACACGGCGTCGAGCTGCCGATCGCACGCGAGGTGGCCGAGGTCCTCTTCAACCGGAAATCGCCCAGCCAGGCCGTTGCCGACTTGATGGAACGGGAGCTTAAGCCGGAGCACTGGCGATGAGCGCTCCCCATCCCATTCAGGAGTTCTTCTCGATCGGCGAGGTCTGTCAGCTCACCGACCTGAAGCCGCACGTGCTGCGGTACTGGGAAAGCCAATTCCGCTTCTTGAACCCTGCCAAGAACCGGTCGGGCAACCGGGTGTACCAGCGGCGCGAGATCGAGCTGATCATGCTGGTGAAGCACCTGCTCTACACGGAGAAATACACGATCGAAGGGGCACGCCAGAAGATCGAGCAGTACCGGCGCTCGGGCGAGCTCAAGCCCGAGGCGCGCCGCGCGCTCGCGACACAGACGGTCAAGGACCTGCGCGCCGAGCTCAAGTCGATCCTCGCCATCCTCGAGGGGAATGCGTCGCCCAATGTCGGGGCGCGCTGACCGCGCGGTCGCGGTCGTCATCCCCGCCTATCAGGCCGCCGCCACAATCGCCGCCGTCGTCTCCCGGACGTCCCGTGCCGTTCCGGGCGCAACCGTTTACGTTGTGGACGACGGATCGACCGATGGCACGAGCGCCGCGGGAAGGGGGCAAGGGGCCACCGTGCTCGTGCATCCGCGCAACTGCGGGAAGGGGGCGGCGCTGGCGACGGGTATCGCGGCGGCCCTCGAGGGCGGGGCCGAGGCCATCATCACGCTCGATGCCGACGGGCAGCACGCGCCGGAGGAGATTCCCGGTCTCGCGGCCCCCGTGCTGGCTGGCGAGGCGGACCTGGTGGTAGGTGCCCGGGCGCGCACCGGCGCGATGCCGTGGGGGCGGCGCTGCACCAACTGGCTGTCGGCGACGCTCGCGTCGCGCATCGGTGGGGTAGCGGTCCCGGACGCGCAGAGCGGGTTTCGGGTGCTGTCCCGGGGCGTGGCACAGGCGGTGCGGCCTGGGGAGCAGGGCTACGATTTCGAGACGGCGTTCCTGCTCGCCGCCCTGGCACGGGGCTTTCGAGTACGGTTCGTGGCGGTGTCGACGGTCTATGAAGGGCGGCCCAGCCACTTCCGGCATTGGGCCGACACGTGGCGGCAAGCCCGCGTCTTCACGCACTACGGTCGGGCGATCATTTTCGGGGCACGATGAACATCCTCATCTCGAACGACGACGGCATCCTGGCCCGCGGCTTGGCCGTGCTGGGCGAGGTGTGCGCCGCCCTGGGACAGGTGACGGTGGTCGCTCCCGATCGAGAGCAGAGCGGCACGTCGCACTCGCTCACGCTGCACCGTCCGCTGCACGCCACGCGGCGGCCGGACGGTGCCTTTCAGGTGGACGGCACCCCCACCGACTGCGTGCTCCTGGCCATCGGCATGCTGATGCCGCAGAAGCCGGACTTCGTCATCTCCGGGATCAATCATGGCCAGAACATGGGTGAGGACGTGTTCTACTCGGGCACCGTGGCCGCGGCCATGGAGGGCCTCGTGGCCGGCATTCCCAGCATCGCGGTGTCTTATGCGGGCGGGGACCTGGACGTGCTCGAGACGCACCGGGACGGCCTGCGGTCGCTACTCAAGCGCATCGTGGAGGTCAGGGACTTCCCGAAGGAGACGCTGCTCAACATCAACCTTCCCGCCCTTCCCGGGGACCAGGTGAAAGGTGTGAAGGTGACGCATCTCGGGAGCCGCGTCTTCAGTGAGGAGATCGCGCTGATGAAAGACCCGTGGGGGAAGGAGATCTACTGGATCGGCGGCGGTCGCATCACGTGGAGCGGCGACGCCGATTCCGATTTCCGTGCCACCAGCGACGGCTACATCTCCGTGACACCGCTCCACATGGACATGACCAACTACGACTTGATCGAGGTGGTGCGGAAGTGGCTCCCCGGCGACTGACCGGGGCGGCGGACACGTACGCGGGATACCGGGCACGCCTGGTCGAGACCCTGCGCGCCAGCGGGATCCGCGACCTCGCCGTCCTCAAGGCATTCGCCGAGACACCGCGCCACCTATTCGTGCCGCCGGCGGTGAGGCACCGCGCGTACGAGGACACGGCGCTCCCGATCGGCAACGGCCAAACCATCTCGCAGCCGTTCACGCAGGCCCGCTATCTCGAGGCGCTCCGGCTCAAGGGCAAAGAGCGGGTACTCGAAATCGGGACCGGCTCCGGGTATCAGACGGCGCTGCTGGCGGCGCTCGCGGGCACCGTCTTCTCGGTGGAGCGGGTGGAAGCGCTCGCGGTTGGGGCCCAGCGTGCCCTGCGGGAGGCCGCGATCGCGAACGTCTCGGTGCTATTGGGCGACGGGACGTTGGGTTGGAGCGCGTACGCGCCCTACGACGCGATTCTGGTCGCGGCCGGCGGCCCGGAGGTCCCACCGCCGCTGGTGGAGCAGCTGACCCCGGATGGCCGCCTGGTGATTCCCCTGGGCCAGCACGGCGCGCAGACCCTCACGCTGGTCGAACGCGTGGGGCAGGGCCCCTCGCCCGGGATACGCTGCACCCCCCTGGGCACGGCGCGGTTCGTCCCCTTGCTCGGAGAACATGGCTTCGATGCTTGACTCGTTCATTCAGTGGTTACTGGACCTGTTCCGCGGGATGGGATATCCCGGCATCGTGGTCCTGATGGCGGTCGAGTCGTCGATTCTGCCACTCCCGAGCGAGTTAGTGATGCCGCCCGCGGGCTATCTGGCAGCCAAGGGGGAAATGAACTTCGTCGTGGCGGTCCTGTGCGGCGTGCTGGGGAGCATCCTCGGCGGGCTCGCCAACTACGGACTCGCGCTGTGGCTGGGGCGCGCATTTTTTCTGCGGCTGGGCAAGTACGTGCTCATCACGGAGAAGGCGCTCGATCGGTCGGAGCGTTATTTCGGGGCTCACGGCGAGATCAGTACCTTCTTGGGTCGCATGCTTCCCGTCGTGCGTCATCTCATTTCTATTCCCGCCGGCATCGCGCGCATGCACCTGGGACGGTTCGTCCTCTTCACCGGACTGGGTGCGCTGGTGTGGTGCACGATTCTGACCTGGATCGGATGGTTCATCGGCCGCCGGGAGGACGTGATCCTGGAGGTGCTCAACCAGGAGGCGACGCGCTACGCGGGACGCGCCGTGCTCGTCGTCCTGCCGGTGCTGGCGGCGATCGCGGCGGTCTACGTCTGGTGGTACCGCCGGCGGGCGGCGCAGGATCG
>WNGI01001400.1_pt1 | contig 20010 bp, 19 predicted proteins | sample 5400621 | NCBI WGS metagenome assembly WNGI01 (sample SAMN13153374, study PRJNA577476) | soil metagenome | isolation source: 20 cm soil or saprolite under Garry oak tree replicate 1 | place: USA:California | collected 2016-06-15
TCAGCGACATCCTGGCCCAGGCCGGGTTCGAGATCGTCGGCGAAGCCGAGACCGGCGTGCAGGCGGTGGACAAGTACAAGCAGCTCAAGCCCGACCTGGTGACGATGGACATCGTGATGCCCGACATGGGCGGCATCGACGCCGTCCGCGAGATCACCAAGTTCGACCCCGACGCCAAAATCCTGATGTGCAGCGCCATGGGGCAGCAGGCGCTGGTGGTCGAAGCGATCCAGGCGGGCGCCAAGGATTTCGTCGTCAAGCCCTTCCAGCCCTCGCGCGTCCTCGAGGCGGTCCAGCGCGTCCTGGGGTAGGCCGTGGACCTGTCGCAGTACGCCGAGCTGTTCCTGGCCGAGAGCCGGGAGCACTTGAGCGCCTGCAATCAGCTGCTGCTCGAATGGGAGCGCCACCCGGCCGCTCCCGAGCCGGTCGGCGGCATCTTCCGCGCGGTGCACACGGTGAAGGGGATGGCGGCGACGATGGGCTATGCCCGCGTCGCCGACCTCGCCCACCGCATGGAGAACCTCCTCGACCACCTGCGGCGCGGGGCGGCGGGGCGGCGCGCCGGCGACGACGTGCTCCAGCTGCTGTTCCGCGCCACCGACGCGCTCGAGAAAGCGATCCAGCTGTCGGCCGCCGGGCGGGAGCGCGAGGCCGACGTGGCGGGGATCGTCGCCGAGCTGGACCGCACCGTCCAGCGCTTCGCCCCGGACACGACGCCGCGCCACGCGCCGGCGGCGCCGGAGGCGCCCGCGCCCGTCGCGCCGCCCGCCGCGGGCCCCGGCCGGCGCGTGCGCGTGACGCTGCGCCCTGAGGCGCCGCTCAAGGGGCCGCGCGCGTTGATCGTCTTGAAGCGCGCGCAGGGACTCGGCGTCGTCTCGCAGGTGCAACCGTCGCCGGCCGCGATCGAGGCGGATGAGTTCGAGGGCACGTTCTCCTTCTGGCTCGCCGGTCCCACGCCGGCCGATCGCGTGGTGGCGAGTCTCAAGGTCGCGGGCGACGTCGAAGCGGTGGAGGTGGAGGACGAGGCGGCGGGGCGGCTCGAGCCTGGCGCCGCGGCGGGGGTGGGGGGGGGCGCGACGCCCCTCGAGTCGGGCAAGGCGCGGCACATCCGGGTGGATCTGCGGCGGCTCGACACGCTGATGGACCTGATCGGCGAGCTGGTGACGGTGCGCGGGCGGCTGAACGACCTGGCGGCCGAGCGCCGCGATCCTGCGATCGACGATCTGGCGCTCCAGGTCTCGCGGCTGTCGTCCGACCTCCAGGCGGAGATCATCCAGGCGCGGATGACGCCGGTGTGGCAGGTCTTCGATCGCTTTCCGCGCCTGGTCCGCGACCTGGCGCGCGAGCTCGGCAAGCCGGTGGCGTTCCGGGTCGAGGGGAAGGAGATCGAGCTCGACCGCGCCATCCTCGACGAGCTGGGCGATCCGCTGGTGCACCTGCTGCGCAACGCCGCGGATCACGGCATCGAGCCGGCGGCCGAGCGGCGGCGCGCGGGGAAGAAGCCCGAGGGCGAGATTGTGCTGGCGGCGGTGCGCGAGCGGGCCAGTGTGGCGATCAGCATCGCCGACGACGGTCGCGGCATCGATCGCGCGCACATCCTCGCCAAGGCGAAGGCCGACGGGCTGGTCGACGCGCACGTCGAGACGCTCACCGACGACCAGCTGCTGCGCGTACTGGCGCGGCCGGGCTTCACGACGGCGGCGGCGGTGACCAACGTCTCCGGGCGTGGCGTGGGGATCGACGTCGCGATGACGCGGATCCGCGCGCTGGGCGGGACGATCGACATCCGCACCGAGGTGGGGAAAGGGACGACGTTCGTGCTGCGCCTCCCGGTGACGCTGGCGATCGTGCGCGCGCTGATCGCGGCCGTGGGGCGCGAGCGCTATGCGCTGCCGCTCACCTACGTCGCCGAGACGGTGGAGTTCGGTGTGGTGCCCATGACGACGGTGGAGGGGCGCGAGGCCATGGTGCTGCGCGACCGCGTGGTGCCGCTCGTGCACCTGCGCCAGCTCCTGGGCGTGAACGGCGATCCGCCGCCGGCGCGCCGGCCCGTCATCGTGCTGGAGATGGGCGAGCGCCGCGCCGGCGTAATCGTGGACGGCATGCTGGGGCAGCAGGAAATCGTGGTGAAGGGTTTCGACGCGCCGCGCGGCACGCTCCCGGTGTTCAGCGGCGCGACGATCATGGGGGACGGCGTCCCGGCGCTGATCCTCGACGCCGGCGGGTTGCTGTAGGGAGGGGGGGCATGGAAGACGTCCGCGATCTGAAGGAGCTGCAGATCGACGCGCTGCGCGAGGTGGCCAACATCGGGGCCGGCCACGCCGCCACCGCGCTCTCGCAGATGACCAACCGGCGCATCATGATCAGCGTGCCGCGCATCAACATCGCGCGGCTCGAGGAGGTGCCCGAGCTGCTCGGCAACCCGCAGGACGTGGTCGCGGCGGTGCTGATGCACATGCTCGGCGACCTGACGGGCCGCACGCTGCTGCTGTTCCCCGAGCGCGTGGGCCGCCGCCTCTGCGACATGCTGCTGCGCCGCGCGCCGGGCGGCACCGCCGCGTTCGACGCGATCGAGCAGTCGGCGCTCAAGGAGGCGGGCAACATCCTCTCCGGTGCTTACATGAACGCGCTGTCGGACTTCATGGGGATGCTGCTGCTGCCGTCGGTCCCGAGTCTCGTGGTGGACCTCTCGGCGGCGGTCCTCACGACGACGTACCTCAACTTCGGCCACGACCGCGACTTCGTGTTCTGCGTCGAGACGGAATTCCACATCGATGCCGAGGAGGGGCTGCGGGGGCACTTCCTGCTCCTGCCGGACCTGGCCTCGCTCAAGGCCATCTTCGACGCGATCCGCGTGACCTGACCCGTGACGGCGCCGGCGCTCTCGGAACGCGACCTCGCCGTCCTCCGGTCCTTCGCCCGCCGGATCGATGCTTCGGACGCCGGGGCGCACAACAACCTCGGGGTCCTCTACTACCAGAAGGGCCTCGTCCCCGAGGCCATCCAGGAATTCACGCGCGCGCTGGAGCTCGACCCGAAGATGCAGGTCGCCCAGCGCAACCTGGAGATCGCCTACCACCAGACCGGCTTCTACGATCGGCGCGTGGCGGAGCTCAAGGAGCGGCTGCGCGCCGCCCCCGACGAGCGCGACGCGCGCTGGGAGCTGGGCCGCGCCTACGCCATCCTCGGCCAGTACGACCAGGCGGTCGAGGAATTCGAGGAGCTCCTCGTCCACGCGCCCACGGACGTGGCGGCGATCATCCAGCTGGGGCTCGCCGAAAAGAACCGCGGCCGCCCCGAGGTCGCGACGGAGTGGTTCCTGCGCGCCCAGGAGCTGGAGCCGACGTCCACGGTGGTGCAGTTCTACCTCGGCGAGATCTACTACAACCGCGGGCTCAACGACGCCGCCCTCGCGGCGCTGCAGCGCGCGGTTCAGCTCAACCCCGACAACGCCAACGCCCACTACCTGATGGCGTTCGTCCTTGGCGACATGGGGCGCCACCAGGACGCGCGCGGCGCCTCCAAGCGCGCCATCGCGCTGAACCCGCCGCTCGCCCGCGCCCAGACCAACCTCTCCCTCGAGCGCTACAACGCCGAGCGCAAGAGCCAGCAGCAGCGGCTGCGCGAGCAGCCCGAGCCCCAGATCGCCGAGGGGAGCGCGCTGGCCCACTACAACCTCGGGCTCGCGTTCCGGCAGAAGGGCTACTACGTCGAGGCGCAACGCGAGTACCGCCTGGCGCTCGAGCGCGGCGAGGACCGGCGCCTCGTGCTCCAGGCGATGGCCGAAGTCGATCTCTTGCGGCGCGACTTCGCCGCGGCGCTCGAGCTGTACGAGACCCTGATCCGCGAGGTCCCCGATTCCCCGAAGTTGTGGAACGAGCGCGGGGTGGTCCTGCACCAGCTCGGCCGCACCGCGGACGCCCTCGTCGCCTACCGCCAGGCGGTCGACGTGGACCCCAAGTACGGCATCGCCTGGAACAACGTGGGCGTCGTGCTCGCCCACCAGGGCGAGACCGAGAACGCCATCGAGGCGTTCCGGACGGCGCTGCAGCAGCAGGCGACGTTCGCCGCCGCCCGCCTCAACCTCGCGCTGCTGCTCTTCCACCTGCGGCGCTTCCAGCTGTCGCTCGAGGCGTACCGCCAGGTCCTGGCCGAGAAGCCCGAGTCCGCCCCGGCGTGGAACGGCGTAGGGCTGGTGCTCGTCGAGCTGAAGCGCTTCCAGGACGCGCGCAACGCGTTCGTGCGCGCCGTCGAGGCGGACCCGAGTCACGCCGGCGCCCACTACAACCTCAGCTTCACGCTCTCGAACCTCGGCGACTTCGACGGCGCCCTCCGGGCGACGAAGCGGGCGCTCGAGCTCGACCCCTACTACGTCTCGCAGAAGTTCGTGCTCACGATCGACCTCCAGTTCGAGGAGGGGATGATCGGCGTCGTGCCCGAGATCTCGGCGGACGTGACGACGGAAACGATCGGCGGGGAGTTCGCGTTCGATCAACGGCTCCTCGACAACATCTTCCAGGAGCTCGCCCCGCCGCCCTCGCTCGCGGCCGCCGTGGCGGAAAAGAAGCCCAAGGACGAGGCGCTCGCGCTCGCCCGCGACTACGTGAGCAAGGGACTCCTGGACCTCGCCGCGGCGGAGGCGGTCCGCGCCACGCAGCGCGGCGCGGACCGCGCCGACGCCGCCAGCCTGCTCGGCGACATCTACGCCCGGCGCGGCCTGCACGGCGAAGCGCTGGAGCGCTACCGCGAGGCGCGGACCGTGGACGCCGCCCGTACCGACGCGCGCCTGGGCGAGGTGAAGGCGCTCCTCGCGATGCAACGCTTCGACGAGGCGCGGGGGCTCACCGAAGAGCTGCTGCAGCTCGCGCCGGAAGACGTGGAGGCCCTCGTCGCCGCGGCCCGCGCCCGCGCCGCCGCGGGCGACGCCGCGGGCGCGCTCACGGCCCTGCAGGACGCGCAGCGCCGCGCCCCCGGCCGTGCCGATCTCCACAAGCTCCAGGGCGACGTGGCCCTCAAGGTCGGTGACCGGCGCGGCGCGCTCGCCGCCTATGCCGCCGCCCTCGAGCTCGACCCGCGCTTCGTGCAGGTGTGGCTGGAGCTGGGGCGCCTGCACGAACAGAAAGAGGAATGGCAGGACGCGCAGCGCGCCTACGAGCAGGCCCTCGATCAGCTGCCCACCTTTCACGAGGCGGCGCTGGCGCTGGCGGACCTGCTGCGGCGCACCGGGCGCGCCCGGGCGGCCATCATCCGGCTCGCGGACCAGCTCGAGCAGGACCCCTACGATCTCGACGCGCTGCTGCTCCTGGGGCGAGCCCTGCTCGACGACAAGCGCACCGACGCGTCGGTCGAAGCGTTCCGGCGCGTGCTCAAATTCGACCCGGAGCACATGGGCGCCCTGTTTCATCTCGGCGTCGCCCTGGCGCGGGTGCATCGCTACGCCGAGGCGGTGGAGGCGTGGGAGAAGGTGACCCGGCTCGATCCCGGCGGGCCGTTCGCGCAGCGCGCGCGCATGCACGCGCGCACCGCGCTCGACCTGCAGCACATCTTCGCCTCGGACGCGGCCTAGCCATGCCGATCGAAGGCCCGCTCCGCGAGCTCGGCATCCACGACGTCTTCCAGCTCCTCGACCTGAGCCGGAAGACGGGGATGCTGCGCGTCACCTCCGAGCTGCGGCACAACGCCGGCACCATTTCCTTCGAGGACGGCGCCATCGTCTACGCCGAGATCCGTAGCAACCCGCACCCGCTCGGCGCGCTGCTGCTGCGCACCGGCAAGATCACCGAAGCCGATCTCGAGCGCGCCCGGGACATGCAGTCGCGCCAGGGCGACAAGCGGCGCCTCGGCGAGATCCTCGTGGACCTGGGCGCGCTCAGCCCGCGCGAGCTGCAGCGCCAGGTGCGCTTCCAGATCGAGGAAGTGGTGTTCGAGGTGATGAGCTGGCGCGAGGGCTATTTCTCCTTCACCGAAGGCCTGAACACCGAAATCCCCGCCGAGGCCTCGGTGCGCATTCCCACGGAGGCGCTTCTTATGGAAGGGGCGCGCCGCATCGACGAATGGACCCGCATCGAGAAGCGCGTCCCGCATCTCGGCATCGTCGCCGTGTTCGCCCCCGCGGACGAGGGGGCCCCCGGGGACTTGGACCTGCTCCCGCCGGAATGGGAGGTGCTGGCCACCATCGACGGCGCGCGCGACATCCGCGCCATCGCCCATGCCCTGGGGAAATCGGACTTCGACGTCGCCAAGACGCTGTTCGGGCTCGAGAGCGCGGGGCTCATCACCCTCGTCGATCCGGGGCAGCAGCCGCGCCCGCGCGGCGCGTCGGGGGACGCGGCCGCGCTCGTCGCGCAGGCGGAGGACGCCCTGCGGCGCCGCGACTTCGAGCGCGCCCGCGCCGCGGCCGAACAGGCCGCCGCCATCCAACCCCACGACGCGGCCGTGCATTTCGTCCTGGGGAAGATCCATCTGGCCGCCGGGCGCGCCGCCGACGCCGTCGAAGACCTGCGCCGCGCGGAGCGCCTCGATCCGCTGCTCCCCGCCGCCTATCGCCTGTGCGGGTTCGCCCTCGTCGCCGTGGGCCGCTTCGCCGAGGCGCTCGAGCAGTGGGAGCAGTGGGAGCGGCTCGCGCCGCGCGCCGAGGACGAGATGGCGCAGGCCGACGCCGTGCGCCAGGCACGGGCCGCGGCTCAGGTGCTCGGCGGCACGGGAACGAGCCATGGTTGACGAAGTCAAGGCGCTCTCCGCCCAGCTCGCCCAGGAGCCGCAGAGCCTCGTGTTCCTGCGGCTCGGCGAGCTGCTGCGCCAGCGCCGCCAGCTCGACGCGGCCCAGCGCGTCGCGTTGAGCGGCTTGGAGCGGCATCCGCACCTCGCCGACGCGCACGACCTCTACGCGCGCATCCTCGCCGACCGCCACGACTACGAGCGCGCGTTCGACGAGTGGGACATGACGCTGCGCATCGCCCCCGAGCACACCGGGGCGATGAAGGGCCTCGCGTTCCTGTATTTCAAAGTGGGCGACCTGGCGCAGGCCGAATCGCACCTCGCGGCGGCCAAGCGCGTGACGCCCGACGACTTCACCATCGAGCAAGCCCTGGCGATGGTGCGTGGGGGGGAAGGCGGCGCCAAGCCCGCGCCGGCGGTGCGAAAAACGCCCGCCCCGCCGCCCGCGCCCGCCGAGGAGGAGGCGAAGCCGCTGGCGGAAGCCCGCGTCTTCGCCGGCCTCGAGGGGGCTGAGGAGGGCCTCCTGCTCCTCGACGCGGCGGGCCTGGTGCTGGGGGGGGGCTTGCGGAGCCCGACCGGCGACGACGTGACCGCGGCGGTCGCGGCATACCTCGCGGGCGTGTCGCAGGAGGCGGCCCGCACCGCCAAACTGCTGGGGCTCGGGGCCTGGCGCGGCTTGTCGGCCGAGGGCCAGCGCGGGCACGTGCATCTCGTACCGCCCAGCGGCGATTCATTGCTCCTCGTGATGCGGGACCGATCCGTCCCGCTGGGGCGGCTGGCGATCGTGGCGCAGCGCGCGGCCCAGGCCGCGCGTCACTGGCTGGAGCGGCAGCGATGACGGCGGCGAGTTTCGGCCATGCGCTCGACCAGATCACCCGCGTGCCGGGGGTGCGCGGCGCCATGCTCGTCTCCGGCGACGACGGCCTCGTCGTCGCCGAACACCTCATGGAAGGGATCCGCGGCCCGGCCGTGGCCGCGCTCGCCGCGAGCCTGGCCACCCGGTTGCGCCGCGCAATGGAAGCGGCGGGCGCGGGGACCGGGCAGTTCTGGCAGCTGCTCTGCGAGGGCGGCGGCCTGCTCGTCGTGCCGGGCGCCTCGGGAGGGCTCCTGATCGTGGCCATCACCGCGCCCGATGTGAACGCCGGCCTGGTGCGGCTCGAGCTGCTGCGGGCGGCGGAGGCCGTCGCATGACCGTGCGCGCGGTGGAGTCCTGGACGCTGCAGCCGCTCACCGGCTACGTGCACGAGGCGGGGGCGCGGCTCGTGCTGCTGATGACGCCGGCGGGCCAGGTGCTGGCCCAGTTCGGCTTCACGCGCGCCGTGGACGTGATGGCCGCGGCGGCGCTGGGCGCCGCGATCATGGCCTCGACGACGGAGCTGGCGCGGCAGCTGGGCCAGCCGCCGTTCGCCGCGCTCAACCATCAGGGGCAGCGCCACGGCATCTTCCTGTCCGGGCTGACGACGGGGCGCGGGCCGCTCGTGGTGCTCGCCGTGTACGACCTCGACGTTTCGTCGCTCGGCCTGGTGCAGTTATTCTTCGAGCAGCTCGTGACCGACCTGCGGGCGGCGAGCCCGCGGGAAGGGGTTCCCAAGCAGGTGCTGGCGGCCGACTTCGAGCGCGAGCTGAACGAGAGCCTCAGCACGCTCTTCGGGAGATAACGAGTGTCCCTGGTCAACTTCACGGCGCGCGAGATCACGTGCAAGATCGTCTACTACGGGCCCGGGCGGTCGGGGAAGACGACGAACCTGCACTACGTCTACAGCCGGGTGCCGGAGACCCGCCGCGGGCGGATGGTCTCGCTCGCCACGCAGACCGACCGCACGCTGTTCTTCGATTTCCTGCCGATCGACCTGGGTCAGATCTCGGGCTTCACCACCCGCTTCCAGCTCTACACCGTGCCGGGCCAGGTCTACTACAACGCCACCCGCCGGCTGGTGCTCCAGGGCGCCGACGGCGTCGTGTTCGTCGCCGACAGCCAGGCCCGCCAGCTCGACGAGAACATCGAGAGCCTCCAGAACCTCCAGGCCAACCTCCTCGACCACGGGGTGGACATCCGCGGCATGCCGCTGGTGCTGCAGTACAACAAGCAGGACCTGCCGCGCGAGTTGATCCTCACCTCCGCCGATCTCGACGACGCGCTGAACTTCCGCAGCCTCCCCAGTTTCCCCGCCGACGCGCTGCACGGCGTGGGGGTCTTCGAGACGCTGAAGAGCATTTCGGAGCAGGTCCTGAAGCGCCTCGCGCAGGGGACGACGGCGTGACGACGACCCTCAACCCGAAATTCACCTTCGAGACCTTCGTGGTCGGCGCGTCGAATCGCCTCGCCGTGACCGCGGCGCGGACCGTGTCGGAGAACCCGGGCTCGGCGTACAACCCGCTCTTCATTTACAGCGGCTCCGGGCTGGGCAAGACGCACCTCCTGATGGCCACGGGCGCGCAGGCGAAGAAGCTCGCGCCGGGTCTGAACATCGAGTACCTGACCCTCGACGAGTACGTCGAGGCGTTCCACGCGGCGGTCGCCGCGGGGCAGGGGGACGCGTTCCGGCGCCGCTTCCAGAACGTGGACGTGCTGCTCGTGGACGACGTACAGTTCCTGACGGGTCGAGCCGAGATGCAGGCGGAGCTGTTGCGGCTCACCGAGGCGCGCCAGGCCAAGGGGCGCCAGATCGTGCTCACCTGCGACCGCCCGCCTGCCGAGATCGCGGCGCTCGACGAGCGCCTCATCTCACGGTTCTCGGGCGGCCTCGTCGTCGACATGGGCGTGCCCGACTACGAGACGCGGGTCGCGATTCTGCGCCGCAAGGCGGAGGAGCGGCGGGCGACCTTCCAGCCGGGTGTCCTGGAAACCGTCGCGGCGGCCGAATTCGTCAACGTGCGCGAGCTGATGGGCGCGTTGAACCGGCTGATTGCCTATCAAGCGGTCAACGAGACGCCGATCAACGCCGAAGCCGCCAAGCAGGTGCTCGGCCTCACGGCGGCCCCCGCGCCGACCGGCGCCCGGGCGGCGGCGAGTGGCGGCGGCGGGTCCGGGGACGAGTTCGCCCAGTTCGTGAGCGACGTGACGGTGACCGTCGGCAAGGCGGTGGAGGCGTGGCGCGCACGCGTCGCCGAAGCGATTCTGCGCTGGGAAGGCGAGGGCTACCGCACCCACCGTCTCGAGGTGCTGCTCGAGCGGGACGCGCCCGCGGCCGTCGACGAAGCGATCACGGCGTTCATCACGGACGTGGAACGCCTCAAGGCCCTCGAGGCGGAAGTCGCCGCGTTCGACTCGCAGGCCGCGGGCCAGAGCATTTTCCGCGACCCCGAGCACATGCCCGAGGCTGAAGCGGCCGCGACCCGCGTGCGCGAAGGCGCCGGGCCGCCGCCCGCGCCCTCCCCGGCGTTCCCGATGGCGCAGTTCGCCGCCGGTGAGTCGAACCAGGTGGCGATGAGCGCCGTCGACGCGGTGCTCGCGCAGCCGGGGAAGAAGTACAACCCGCTGCTGCTCGTGGGCCGCAGCGGCCTCGGCAAGACGCACCTGCTCAACGCCCTGGGGCTCGCCCTCGCGCAGCGGCCCGGGGCGATCGTCGCCTGCCTGTCCACGCAGCATTTCATCGACGAGCTCATCGCCGCGATCGACGGCAACCGCGTGGATTGGTGGCGGGCGCGCTACCGCCGCGCCACGGCGCTGCTGCTCGACGACATCCACCTCCTGGCGGGGAAGGAGCGGACGCAGGAGGAGTTGTTCAATCTCTTCAACCTGTTCCTCGACGAAGAGAAGCAGCTCGTCTTCACCGCGCCCACGCCGCCCGGCGCGCTCAAGGGGATCGAGGACCGCGTCGCGTCGCGGCTGGGCAGTGGACTCGTCGCCGAGCTGACTGAGCCCGACCGCGAGGTGCGGCGGGGCGTGGCGGAGCGCCTGTTGGCGCACCAGCAGGTGCCGGCGGATGCGGCGCTGCTCGACTACCTGGCGGACCGGCCGGCGGATTCCGTCCGCGCCCTCACGGCGATGGTGCAGCGCGTCGTGGGCGCGGCGACGGCGCAGGAGAAGCCGCTGACCGCCGGTCTGGCGCGCGAGGAGCTGGAAGGCCAGGCGCCGGCCGGGGAGCGGCGCCGGACCTCGGGGTTCCGGACCAGCGGCATCGTCGTCTCGAGCGCGGGCGGGATCCGCAGCCGCGAGAAGATGGTGTGGGACTGGCCTGAGCCGAGCGACCGCGTGCTCGAGGAGCCGCGCTGATGGCCATCAAGGGCTCGCTCAAGGAGGCCTCGCTCCCCGACGTGCTGCAGCTGCTCGCGCTGGGGCAGAAGACGGGCTGTCTCTCGATCGCCGACCGCTCGAACTTCGGGTACATCTACTTCGACAAGGGGCGGATCTGCTACGCGTCGATCGTCAACCGGCGCGACCGGCTCGGTGACATTCTCGTCAAGAACACGAAAATCACGCAGGAGCAGCTGGACGCGGCGATCGCGAAGCAGAGCAAACAGCGCGACAAGAAGCTCGGCGAATTGCTCGTCTCGATGGGCACCATCACCCAGCCCGAGCTCGAGCGCTACATGCGGGTCCAGATCGAGGAGGCGGTGTATTTCCTCTTCACCTGGACGCAGGGCACCTTCAACTTCGAGACCGAGGTCCGTCCCGAACAGCAGGACTTCCTCGTCAACATCAACCCCGAGTCGCTGCTGCTCGAGGGCGCCCGCCGCGTGGACGAGTGGTCGCTGATCGAGAAGAAGATCCCGTCGTTCGACCTCATCTTCGTCGTGGACAAGGACCGCCTCGCGATCAGCGAGTCCACGATGACGGAGACCCAGCAGCGGCTGCTGCCGCTCCTGAACGGCTCCCGCGACATCCACCACCTCATCGAGGACTCCGGCCTCGGCGAATTCGAGGTGGGCAAGGCCCTGTACGGGCTGATCACTGCGGGCTTCCTGCACCGCGCGGGCAAGACGGCCTCGGCCGAGGACTCACGCATGACCGACGCGCGCGTCGAGGAGCACCGCAACCTCGGCGTCGCCTTCTACAAGACGGGGATGCTCGACGAGGCGGCCCGCGAGTTCCGCCGGGTCGCGGAGCTGCGGGCCGGCGACGCCAACGCCCTCTTCTACATCGGCCTGGTGGCGCTGAAGCAGGCGCGCTGGCGCGAGGCGATGGAGGCGCTGCGCCTCGCGGCGGAGAAGGGGGGGAGCCGCCCGGCCGTGTTGCACAACCTCGCCTTCGCCTACGAGCAGCTGGGTCGCCTCGACGAAGCCGAAGCGGCGTACGGCGAAGCCGCCGCGCGCGCCCGCACCGATCCGCGCGTGTACCTGGGCTGGGGCGTCGCCGCGTTGAAGCGCGGCGATCTGGCGAGCGCCGGCGGCCGGCTCGACCGCGCCAGGGAGCTGTTCGGCGACAAGATCCCGGCGGTGTGGTATTGGGCGCGCGCCCTGACGTTCGCCGCGGCCGGCGAGTTCGAGCCCGCCGAGGAGCTGGCGCGCGGCGCGGCGGTCGCGCACCCGGCCAGCGCCGTGCTCCGCAACAACCTCGCCGTCTTGCACGAGCTCGGCGGCGACCTGGGCCGGGCCGAAGAGCTGCTGCGCGCCGCGCTCAAGGACGAGCCCTCGCAGCCCCAGCTGTCCAAGAACCTGGGCGACCTCTGCTACCGCGCTTCGCGCTACGACGAGGCGTGGGAGGCCTACAGCCGGGCGGTCGAGCTCGCCCCGGATCTGGGCGACGACGTGTACTTCAAGCTCGGCAACATCGCGTACAAGCGGAACGACCGCGAGCTCGCGTCCCGGCTGTGGCGGCGGGCGCTCGAGCTCAACCCGGCCCACGAGCTCGTCAAGTCCAATCTGGAAACCCTGAGTGCTCTGTCGTGACGGCGCAGCAGGACGACCCGTCGTTCAAGGCGCTCACCCAGAAAATCTCCCGCACGCGCGGGATCGGCTGCGAGGCGTATAAGGAGAAGTGCCTGAAACGGCGCATCGCGGTGCGCATGCGCGCCCGCGGCGTGCACAGCTACGACGACTACAGCCGCCTGCTCGACGAAGACGCGCACGAGTACGACCGGCTGCTCGATGCGCTCACCATCAACGTCACCAAGTTCTACCGCAACGCCGACACGTGGGCCGCGCTGCTCCGTCCGTACCTCGTCGATCTGTGGCGCGCGCGCCGGGGACGGCTGCGGGCGTGGTCGGCGGGGTGCGCCTCGGGCGAGGAGCCGTATTCCATCGCTGTCGCGCTCGCGGAAGCGGCGCGGGAGTGCGGGGAGACCCTCCCGTTGCGCCAGGCGCGCGTCGACGCCACCGACATCGACCGCGAGAGCCTGGAGCGCGCGGCGGCCGCCACGTATCCCGAGCCGACGTTCACCGAAATGCCCCGCGAGCTGCTGCGGCGCTACTTCACGCCGGCCGCCCCGCGGAGCCCCGTCCCGGAGATCCGGCAGCTGGTGCGCGTGCTGCGCCACGACCTGACGCGCGAGCGCCCCCCCGATCCCCCCTACGACCTCATCGTCTGCCGCAACGTCGTCATTTACTTCGACCGGCCGATGCAGGAGCGCCTGTTCGTCACCTTCGCCGAGGCGTTGTCCCCCGGCGGGATGTTGCTGCTCGGCAAAGTCGAGACGCTGTTCGGGGCGGCGCGCGAGCGGCTCGTGCTCGAGGACCCGCGCGAGCGGATCTATCGGAGGCCGGCCTGAAGCCGCGCGAGCTGATCGTGAAAGTGGCCGACTGGGCGGCGGATCGCGCCGATGCGGTGATCGTCACGCTGGGGCTGGGATCGTGCGTGGCGATCATGCTCTACGATCCCGAAGCCCAAGTCGGCGGCATGGCGCACGTGCTGCTGCCGTCCAAGAGCCTGGCGCGCGACGCCGATAACCCCGCAAAGTTTCCGGAGACCGCCGTGCCGCTCCTCACCACGCGGCTTGGCGCCCTCGGCGGGGACCGCCGCCGGCTCATCGCCAAGCTCGCCGGGGGCGCCTCGATGTTTGCCTCGCTGATGACCCCGGGCACCCTGCAGATGGGCGAGCGCAACATCGTCGCCGCGCGCAACGCCCTGCGGCTCGCGGCGATCCCGATTCAGGGCGAGGCGGTGGGGGGCGCGCAGGGCCGGTCGATCCGCTTTCACCTCGCCGACGGCCGCGTGGAGGTCCGCGCGGTGGGCCGCGATGTCGAAGTCATCTGAGGGCAAGCCGTCGGTCCTGGTCGTGGACGACAGCGCGCTGATGCGCCGCATCCTCGCCGACGTGCTCGGCGGCACCAGCGGTGACGGACCGTTCCGGGTGATCGCCACCGCCCGCGACGGGTTCGACGCCGTGCGCAAGGTCCACCAGTTCAACCCCGACGTCGTCACCATGGACCTCGAGATGCCCGAGCTCGACGGCCTCGGCGCCATCGGCTACATCATGTCGGAGTCGCCGCGGCCCATCGTCGTCGTCAGCGCGCACGCCGGGCCCGGCACCGCCGCGGCGATCCGCGCCCTGGAGCTCGGCGCCGTCGAGATCGTCGCGAAACCCGAGAACGCGACGAAGGAGGCGCTGCGGGGCCTCGCGCCGCAGCTCCAGGAGGCGGTGCGCGCGGCGCTCGCGGCTGATATCTCGCGCGTGTCGGTGCTCGCCCGGCCGCCGGCGCCGGTGCAGCACGCGCCCGAGCTCGGGCTCCGGCCCCGCGCCCGGCTCGCCGTCGCCATCGCCGCGTCCACCGGCGGCCCCCGCGCCCTCGCCGATCTCGTCCCCGCGCTGCAAACCGGCCGCGGCGCCGCCGTGCTCATCGTGCAGCACATGCCGCCGATGTTCACTCGCAGTCTCGCGGAGCGCCTCAACACGCTCAGCCGCTACCAGGTCGTCGAGGCGGACCACGGCACGCCGCTCGTGGCCGACACGGCATACGTCGCGCCGGGCGATTATCATATGCGAGTGCTCGCTGCCGAAGACGGACCGGTGATCGCGCTGGAGCAGGGGCCGCCGGTGTGGGGGGTACGCCCCGCGGCCGACCCGCTGTTCCGGTCCGTGGCGGCCGTGTTCGGCGTCCGCGGCGTCGGCATCGTCCTGACGGGGATGGGCCGCGACGGCGCCGACGGCCTGCGCGCGATGCACGACGCCGGCGGCGCCGGCCTCGCCCAGGACCGCGAGTCGGCGGTCATCGCCGGCATGCCGGTCGCCGCGGTGCAAGCCGGGGGTGTGGACGCGGTGCTGCCCCTCGCCCAGATTGCCGACCGCGTGACCATCGAGCTGGTGCGGCGTGGAGGGCATCGCCCGTGAGCCGGGGGTATCTGCTGGTGCGCGCCGACGGCAAGTCGTACGGCCTGCCGGTGGCGCGCGTCCTCGAGGTCGGAGACATGGGCCAGGTGATGGACGTGCCGCGGGCGCTGCCGGCCGTGCGGGGCCTGACGCCGCTGCGCGGCCGGTTGGTGCCGCTCGTGCACCTCGGCGCTCTGCTCGGCGACCGCTCGCCGCCCGTCGAGCGCGGCCGCGCCGCCGTCCTCGTGGAGCTGCGCGGGCGCTACGTCGCGCTGGAAGTGGATGACGCCGACGAGGTCGTGCGCGAGGATCCGCTGCCCGTGCCGCGCGGCCAGTCGCTGCCCTGGGCCGGCGGCGTGGCGCGCCAGCGTGGAGTGCTGGTGCCGATTCTCGACCTCGACCTTCTGGGAGACCGGATGGCATGACGAGCGGCGACGACATCCAGCTGGTCACGTTCCGCGTCGGCGGGCAGGACTTCGCCTTCAACATCTTCCAGGTGGAGCGCATCCTGCGCTATGAGGCGCCCTCGCCCTTGCCCAAGGCGCCGGATTATCTCGAGGGCGTGCTCCAGTACCACGGCAGCGCCGTCCCCCTGATCGATCTGCGCAAGCGGCTCGGCGCGCCCGCCGCCCTCCGGGACGACACCCGCACCGTCATTCTCGAATGGGACGGGGCGAAGATCGGCACCGTGGTCGACACCGTGACCGAAGTCCTGCAGGTCGCGGCGACGGAGGTGACCGCGCCGCCGGGGATCGTGAAAGGCCTCGCCGCCGACTACATCACCGGGCTCGTCGTGAAGGATAAGCGCACCATCATCGTCCTCAATACGAACAAGCTGCTCGCCTCGAAGGAGAAACTGCAGCTGGAGACCGCCCTCAAGGAGCACGCGGCGGGCGAGCAGAAGGCGCAGAAGGTGAAGACCTGATGCCCGACTCGCCCCTCGCCGCCCTGCGCGTGCAGTACGACGCCATCGCGCGCCGCCTCGACAGCACGGGCGGCGCGGCCGCCGAGCGCGAAGCGCTGAAGCGCGAGATCATCGCCTACTTCAAGCAAGTGGACGGCATGATTGGCGAGCTCACGCAGCTGAAGGAGGAGGTGCGGCAGCTGGTGGACAAGTTCAAGCAGCTCGCCGCGTCCACGGCGGAGGCGGCGGCGCCCGAGTTCACCGGCTCTCGGCCCGCGGTCCACGCCGACCACATCGGCGCCTCCACGTTCATCGAGAAGGGGTGGAGCCTCATCTCCCTCGGCGATCACGTCGGCGCCATCCAGGCGCTGCAGAAGGCCCTGCAGCTCTCGCCCGGGGAGACGCAGGCCGAGTCCCTGCTCGGGTGGGCCCAGATGCTCAACGGCGATTACGACGACGCCCTGCAGACCTTCTCGAAGGTCCTCATGAAGGAGCCGGCGAACTCGCTCGCCCGCATCAACGTCGGCTACATCTGCCTGAAAAAGCGGATCTTCGGCGAAGCCATCGAGCACCTCTCCAAGGCTATCCGCCTCGACAACGACAAGAAAGCCACGTTGTACGCGCACTTCTACCTCGGCCTCGTCTACCTGCAGCGCGAGATGTACGAGGATGCGCAGACCTTCTTCGGCAAGACCTTGAAGCTCGGCCCCAACCTCATCGAGGCGTACTACGAGATGGGGCGGGCGCGCTGGTTCGCCGGCGAGCCGGACGCGGCGAAGCAGACGTGGACCGACGGCTTCAAGGCCAACAAGTTCAACCCCTGGGGCAAGAAGTGTCAGGAAATGCTCGACCTCGTCGCCCAGGGGGGAGAACCCCCGCGCACCTAGCCGGTCTCGGCCTCCTCCTCGCGACGCAGCTGCCGCAGGCGACCACCGTCGGCCGCGTCACCGTCGTCGCCTGGCCCCGGCAGGCCGCGCTCGCCGTCGCGCTCGCCGAAGCCGCCGAACACCCGGCCCCGTTCCCCGGCATCGGTCCGCTGCCTGACCGCCCACTCCGTCTCATTCTCGCGCCCACCCGGACCGCGTTCGACTCGATTACCCGGGGACGGCTGCCCCCATGGAGCGGCGGCGCCGCGTTCCCGGAGGCCGGCGTCGTTGTCTTGCTGTCCGACCGTCCGACCGTCCGACTGTCCGACGCCCTGCGCCATGAGCTCGCCCACGTGGCGCTGCGCTGGCGCATCGGGCACCACCTGCCGCTGTGGTTCGAGGAAGGGTACGCGGCCGTCGCCGCCGGCGAGTGGGGGCGGCTCGAGGCGCTGCGGATGAGCTGGCAGCTGGCGCGGGGCCGCACGATGGACCTGGACGACCTGGACCGCGCTCTGCGGGGCGACGCAACCGACGCCGAGGGGGCGTATGCCCTCGCGACGACCGCCGTGCTGCTGCTCGAGCGCTGGGGAGGCGACCGGGGACTGGGGCCGCTCATCGCCCGCCTGCCGGCGGCGCCGTCGTTCGACGCCGCTCTCCGGGGGACCTACCACGTCACCGAGGGAGATTTCGAGGAGCGCTGGCAACGGGACCTGCGGTCGCGCTACGGATGGCTGCAGTGGGCCCAGTCGGTGGGGGCGTTCTGGGCGCTGCTGGGGCTGCTGCTCGTCGCGCTGGTGTTGATCCGGCGGCGCCGCGACCGCGAGCGCCGGGCGCGTCTCGACGAAGGGTGGGTCGTGCCCCCGGACGACGCGCCAACTTCTTGACGAGCTTGGAATTGCCGGGTAAACTCCGACCCCGATGCCCGACCAGAGTCTCGCCCGTTCCCGGCTGCGGTTCGCGCGGTTGAATTACGTCTTGCTCGCCGCGGGATTCGTGTCGCTGGTGCTCGGGTACTGGCTGCTGTCGCGGGGGTCGACCACCACCGCCCCGGTCCTGCTGGTTCTCGGCTATTGCGTATTCTTTCCCCTCGGGCTCGCGCTGTAGCGGGCCGCGCGCACGGGCGAATAGCTCAGCGGGTTAGAGCGCCTGCCTTACACGCAGGAAGTCGGGGGTTCGAATCCCTCTTCGCCCATTGGGGTACGATTCCTCACGGAGGATTGACCGCGTGAGCATGCTGCGACTGGTGACCGTTCTGACGCTGGGAGCCGCGACGGCCGCCCCGGCGCAGCTGGCCATCACCCAGCCGACGGAAAAGCTGCTGGTGCTGCCCCTCGCCGTGGCGTCGCCGGCGGATTCGGCCGCCGCCGTCCAGGCCATGGACCTCGCGCGGGAGCGGTTGATCCAGCTCGCCCGCTACAAGGTGCTCACGGTTCCCAAGTCGAAAATCTGCGAGGCGCTCGCGGCCTCAGGGTTCACGTGGTGCGACATCCTGCTCACGGAGCAGCAGGGGTCGCAGCTGGCGCGGTCGCTCAGCGTCAACGCCTTCACGACCGGGACGCTGGGCCACAACAGCGCGTCGTACACGGCGCGGATCCGCATCAGCGAGGGCAGCTCCGGGTTCGGGATGGTTTTCACCGCGACCGGCAGCACGCCGCAGATCCTCGGCGAGGCGATCGGCCAGCGGCTCAACAACATCGTGCGCGCCGCCGAGAACGCGCGCGACTGCCGCGAGCAGCGCTCCCGCGGCGCGGCGCTGCGCGCTCTCGAGGCCGCGCGCAAGGCCATCGCCCTCGAGCCGAATCTCCCCGCGGCGCATCTGTGCGTGCTCAGCGTCTACGAAGTGCAGCGCATGCCACCGGACAGCATGATCGCGGCCGCCAAGCGCGCCCTCGTGGGAGATTCGCTCAACGGGACCGCTTTGCAGTCTATGGCGCAGAATTACCTCGCTAAGGGCGACACGCTGCGCGCGATGGACGCCTTCTACCAACTGGCGCTCACCGACCTCAAGAACGTCGGCACCGTGCGCGGCATCGCGCAGCTGCTGCTGACCAATCGCCAGCACCAGAAGTGCGTGCAGCTCGTGCAGGCGGCGTTGAAGCTGACGCCCGGCGAGACGGCCCTCACCGAGCTGGGCATTCGCTGCGCCACCGAGGGCTCGCTGTGGCAGGCCGCCTCGGACTTCTACCAGGTCCGGTTGGAAGCCGACACGACGCTGCAACACGATTCGACGTTCCTGCGGGGCGCGATCGGCGTCAACCAGGCGATCCCCGACACCGCGCGCCTGCTCGACTTGAGCCGGCTCGGCGCCCGCAGCTTCCCGCGGTCCAAGTCGTTCCTCAAGCAGCTCGGGGCGGCCTACGAGTTGGCGGGCAAGGTCGACTCGGCGATCATTGCGTACCAGCAGGCGTATCGGATGGATACGACGGACGTCTCGACGGGCCTGCTCGTGGCGAAGACGATCGTCGACCACGCGGTGTTGGACACGGCGCGCTTGGGAGACTGCACCCGGCGCAACGACACCACGTGCCGCCGTATCATGGGCGCGGAATTCGCGGCCAGGCTGGATCCGGCGTGGCCGTATCTCGCGCCGGGGTTCGTGTCGCGGGATTCCTCGTCCAAGTTTGCCGCGGCGTACATCGCGTACAGCGGCGGTTCCAAGCTCGTGCAGGCGGGGACGTTCGACCGGGCGCTGGCCTGGCTCGAGCCGCCGTACGCCCAGCTGGCGAGCGACACCATCGGTCCGCGGCGGCAGCTGGCCGCGCTCACCAGTCTCTATTACGGTCTGGCCTCGACCTACAGCATCGGCCCGATGCTGCAGGCGTTCGGCGCGTCCAAGAAATGCGATCAAGGGCCAGCGGTGAATGAGCGGCTGCAGCGCGCCAAACGCGCCCTGGTGTTCGGGGGGTCGGTTGCGCCGGCCGCCATCGTGCAGCCGATGCAGCTCATCACGCGGTTCGACAATTACGTCCAGCAGGTGAAGCGCGCCTACCACTGCCGGAATTTTTAACCTATATTGCGACGCTCCGTCGCAGGGGGCTGTAGCTCAGCTGGTTAGAGTGCCGGTCTGTCACACCGGAGGTCGCGGGTTCGAGCCCCGTCAGCCCCGCCTGAACCCGCGTCGCGGGATGAAGTCCCCGGCTCCGCCTGCCTCGGCAGGCGGGGCCGTCGTCATTTTCGGGAGCGGAGGGGACGAGACGACGATCGCAACCGCCTTTCACGTACCCGTGCTCGCCGAGGCCGTGGCCGCCTTCGCCGCGGGCGGCCGCCGCGCCGTCGACGGCACCGTGGGCGGCGGCGGGCACGCCGCGTTGCTGCGCGCCGCCGGCGCCCGCGT
>WNGI01002558.1_pt1 | contig 20006 bp, 18 predicted proteins | sample 5400621 | NCBI WGS metagenome assembly WNGI01 (sample SAMN13153374, study PRJNA577476) | soil metagenome | isolation source: 20 cm soil or saprolite under Garry oak tree replicate 1 | place: USA:California | collected 2016-06-15
TTCCCGATTCCCGATTCCCGATTCCCGTCATCTCGGGTCGCAAGATCGGCCGCAGGACGAAATACACCGCTCCTGCCGCGAGCAGGATTCCCGCGATCAACTCGAGCATGGCTGTTAGACCGACAGTCGATCGAGCTCGCCGCGCAGACGCTCGAGCTCTTCGGGCGTCCCGGCGGCGGCGAGCGGCCGGGGGACGGCCGCCTCCGGCGCCGCGGTCCGCGCCCAGCGGCGCAACACCAGCGTCAGCGCCACGCCCGCGGCGACGATGAGCAGGGAGGGAACGAAGTAACCCGCCAGGTTGAATCCGCGCTTGGGCGGCGCCATGAGAATCGCGACGCCGTGCTCGCGCACGAACTGGTCGATGATCTGTTGCCCCGTCATCCCCTGCTCCGCGAGCCCGACGACGTGCTGGTGCATCGCCGGGCTGACCGTGCAGGTGAAGTCCGTGGTCCGGCAGGTGTACACGTCGAGATTGCAGCCGCAGGTGCAGTGGAGCTGCTTCTCGATCGCCTGGATGACGGCGTCGTTGTCGGCGGCGGTGACGGGCTCGAGGGGCCTCCCCGCGCGCGCCGGGTCCCACAGGCGGCCGGCGGGGCCGGTGCCGGGAAGAGAATCGGCACCTTGCAGCGTTGCCCGACGCCACGATGCCACGACGCCGAGGAACGACCCGGCACCGAGGGTCAGGAACTGCCGCCTTCCGAAGCGCAACTGCGCGTCGTGGCGTCGTGTATCGGTCATCGGTCCTCCCCTACCAGCCGCACCGCATACCCAGCCTGCGATTGCTTGGCCGCGGGCGCGCCGCCCGGCCACATCACGATCAGCCCGCCGAGCGCGACGATCATCCCGCCATACCACACCCACCACACGAGCGGGTTGATGGTGAACCGGAACACCGCCTGCTCGGTGCCGTTCACCACGCCGCCGAGGACGACGTACAGGTCCTCGCGCAGATCGCTCCGGATGCCGACCTCGCTGGACGGCTGGAACGTCGGCCGGCCGAGCCCGTCCACGTGCTGGCGCTTCTCCGTCGTGAGTACGCCGAGCCGCTTGCCGTCGCGGCTGACCTCGAGCGTCGCAGCGGTCACCTGCCGGTTGAGGGCGTCGTACTGCGAGATCCCGAGGTGGGTGAGCCGGTAGGTCCAGCCGTACGGGCTCTTGATCGAGGCGGACTCGCCGGGCCGCAGGCTGGCCTCGGTCTCGGTCTTGAACGCCATGCCGGCGAACGCGACGAACAGGATGACGATGCCGGTGTGCACGATGTAGCCGCCGTACCGCCTGCGGTTGCGGGCGATCAACCGGCCGAGCGCCAGTGCGTAGCCCTCCCCGTACTGGCGGTGCCGGGCGCGCGCGCCGCGGGCGAACTCCTGCGCCACGGTCCCCACGACGAACCCGCCGAGCCCGATCGCCATGAGGGCGTAGAAATCCCGCATTCCCGCCACCAGCAGGATCAACGCGGTGAACGCGCCGACGGTGCCCGGGACCGCGAACTGGCGCTGTAGGTTCGGCACCGAGGCCCGGCGCCAGGCGATCAGCGGCCCGATGCCCGTGAGTGCGAGCAGCGCGAGGCCGAGCGGGATGTTCACCTGGTTGAAGAACGGCGGACCGACGGTGACCTTGGTTCCCTGGACGAGCTCGGAGAGGATCGGGAACAGGGTGCCCCACAGCACGGAGAAAGCGATCCCGAGAAACAGCAGGTTGTTGAACAGGAAGCTCGCCTCGCGGCTCACCATCGACTCGAGCCGCGCTTCGGCTCCGAGCAGCGGCAGCCGGCTCGCGTACAGCGCGAAGCTCGCGGTCCCCGTCACGATCAGGAACGCGAGAAAGAAGTATCCGACGCTCGACTGGGTGAACGAGTGGACGCTCGAGATCACGCCGGAGCGCGTGATGAAGGTGCCGAAGATCGACAGGAGCCACGACCCGATGATCAGGGCCAGGTTCCACTTCTTCAGCATGCCACGCTTTTCCTGGATCATCACGGAGTGGAGGAACGCGGTCATCGTGAGCCACGGCAGGAGCGATGCGTTCTCGACCGGGTCCCACGCCCAGTAACCGCCCCATCCGAGCTCGACGTAGGCCCACCACATACCGAGGCAGATCCCGATCGAGAGAAACAGCCACGACAAGAGCGTCCACTTGCGAATCGCGACGAGCCAGTCGGTGTCGAGTCGCTTGGAGAGCAACGCGGCGATCGCGAACGCGAACGGGATGGTGATCGAGATGTAGCCGAGGTACAGCATCGGCGGGTGGAACACCATCCCGGGGTTCTGGAGCTGGGGGTTGAGGCCACTCCCATCGACCGGCGTGTACGGCAGTCGCTGGAACGGGTTCGCCTGCCCGAACAACATGACCGAGATGAAGAAGGCGGCCACGAGCGACACGACGCCCGCGACATGGGGGAGGAGCGCGCGATGGTGGCGCGGGGTGAGCACCAGCGCGAGCGATCCGAACACGGACAGCACGGTGGCCCAGAAGAGCAGGCTGCCCTTTTGGCCCGCGTACAGGGCCGACCAGGTGTAGAAGACCGGCAGATTACGGCTGGTGTAGGCGGCGACGTATTCGACGTTGAAGTCGTGCTGGAACAGCGCCCACTCGAGCGAGACGACGGCGACGAGGAGTGCGCCACACATCGCGAAGACGGCGTGGCGGGCGCTGCGCGCGAGGTCGGGACGATCCTTGAGGCCGCCGACGAATCCCGCGGCCGCCCCCCAGATCCCCACGAGCAGGGCGAGCCACAGCGCCAAGGTGCCGAGCAGCGTCATCTACTGCTTCGGAACCGCTTCGTAGCGCGACCCGCACTTGGCGAGCACGTTGGTTGCGTGGATCACGCCGTCCTCCTTCTTGAGCCGACCCTCGACCACCACCTCCACGCTGTCGTTGAACGTATCGGGCGGCAGGCCGTGGAAGACCACCGGATAGCGCGCACTGCCGTCGGTCACCTGGAAGCGCAGCGTCTGCGTGGCGACGTCCTTGGACACGGTGCCCGGTACGACGCGAGCTCCGATTTTCATGCCGACGTCATAGAAGGAGGGATCGACCGCGATCTTCTGCGTCAGCTCCGTGGGCGTCAGGAAGTACTGGCCCGTCTGCTTCACGCCCGACGCCATGAGGTAGCCGACCGAGCCCACGATCAGCACGGCTCCGATGGCGAACTTGGTTCCCGCGTTCATCCCCTATTATACCCCACCGTCCGCCCGGTTGGAGAGCTTCCGCCCCCGAACGGCGGCTGCTCGAGACCCCGGTCGGTCACGAATGCGCTCACGTAGCGCGCCGGCGTGACGTCGAAAGCGGGATTGAGCGCCGCAGCCGCGGCCGGCGCGACGGGGCGCCCCGCGATCGTCTTCACCTCTTCCGGGCCGCGCTGCTCGATCGGAATGCCGTCACCGTCGGCGAGCGCGGCATCGATCGTGGTGGAGGGCGCGGCGCAGTAGAACGGCACGCCATCGATCGTGGTGGAGGGCGCGGCGCAGTAGAACGGCACGCCGTGATGCAGTGCGAGCACGGCGAGCGAATAGGTACCGATCTTGTTGGCGAAGTCGCCGTTCGCCGCGATGCGGTCGGCGCCCACGATCACGAGGTCGACTTGGGCCTGGCGCATCAGCGACCCAGCGACGGCGTCCGCGATCACGGTACAGGGGATTCCCGCGTGCACGAGCTCCCAGGCGGTGAGCCGGGCGCCTTGCAGCACCGGCCGCGTTTCGTCGACGAAGACGTGCACGCGTCGCCCCGCGTCGTGCGCCAGGTAGATGGGCGCGAGCGCGGTCCCGATCCCGCCGGTCGCGAGCGCGCCCGCGTTGCAATGGGTAAGGACGGTCGCGCCGTCCGGAACGAGCGGTAGCCCGGCCTCGCCGATCCGCCGACACATGGCGCGGTCTTCCTCCCAAATGGCGGTCGCCTCGGCTTGAAGCCGCTCCCACACGCCCGAGCCTCCCCAGGTGGCCGGCGTCTCCGCCGCGACCCGTGCCATGCGGTCGAGCGCCCACCGCAGGTTCACCGCCGTGGGCCGTGTGGCTCCGAGCAGCCGCACCAGCTCGCCGAGCCGCGCGAGGAAGCGGTCGCGCGGCGCCGCCCGCAGCTCCCGCGTTCCCGCGACGAGCCCCATCGCCGCCGCGATCCCGATGAGCGGCGCGCCGCGCACTTGCAGCGTGCGGATCGCGTCGGCCACGGCATCTCCACTCTCCAAGTCGCGCTCGATCTTCGCCTCGGGCAGCGCCCGCTGGTCGACGATCCGCACGGCGCCGGACGGGCTCCAGGCGATGGCTTGGACGGGCATAGACAATGCGGAATGTGGAGTGCGGAATGCGGAGTGTAAATGGAAGGTCGGACCGCGTGTGTGATGCTCGCGCTGCAATTCCGCACTCCGCATTCCGCATTCCGCACTCTCCGTGTAGCATTCTTCCCCATGAGCTACGAGACCCTGCTTTTCGAGATTCGTGATGGCGTCGCTTTCATCACCGTCAACCGCCCCGACAAGTTGAACGCGCTGAACGACCAGGTGGTGGACGAGCTGGCCGACTCGGCCGAGCGTGTGGCCACGGAAGACGCGATCAAGGGCGCGATCCTCTCGGGTAGCGGGCAGAAGGCGTTCGTGGCGGGGGCGGACATCGGCGACCTTGCGAAACAAGGGCCGTTCGACGGGAAAGCACGGGCATTGCGCGGCCAGGCGATGCTGCGGCGTTTTGAGACCTGCGGCAAACCCGTCATCGCCGCCGTGAACGGCTTCGCGTTGGGCGGCGGCTGCGAGCTCGCCATGGCGTGTCACCTCCGGATCGCGAGCGACGCGGCCAAGTTCGGCCAACCGGAGGTCAAGCTCGGCATCGCCCCCGGCTATGGCGGCACGCAACGGCTGCCGCGGCTCGTCGGCAAGGGCAACGCGCTGCGCCTGATTCTCACGGGCGAGATGATCGACGCCCACGAAGCCCACCGCATCGGCCTGGTGAACCAGGTCGTCCCGGCGGCGGAGCTGCTCGGGACGGCGGAGAAGACGCTTCGGGGGATCCTCGCCATGGGCCCCCTCGCGGTCCGCCTCGCCCTGGAGGCCGTGGATCAGGGGCTCGAGATGACGCTGGAGGAGGGACTGCTGCTCGAAGCCAATCACTTCGGGCTGCTGGCGGCGACTGAGGACATGAAAGAAGGCTTGACAGCATTTCTCGAGAAGCGGCCCCCGCGATTCCGCGGCCGATGAGAGTAAGTCTTGCCACGACAATAACTTCTGGGTATTTTTAGTGGGTTATCTGGGGCACTCGCGGCGCGGCCGCGCTGCGCCACGGGGCACCCCGTGGCGCTTCTTGTAAGGGGGGGCAACCCGATGGCCGAGCGCGGGGCGGGCAGAGGGAAACGGCCAACGGCGGTGGGGGAGGCCCTGCGGAGCTACCTCGCCAAGTCGGGGCTCGCGACGCGGCTGGCGCAGGCGCAGGTAATTCCCGACTGGCCCCGGTTGGTCGGTCCGCAGATCGCCCACGTCACGGCACCCGAGAGCGTGACCCCCGATGGGACGCTGTTCGTGCGGGTCGCGACGAGCGCCTGGATGACCGAGCTGCAGCTCATGGGGCCGCAGATCATGGCGGCCATCAACGCCGGCCGCGGCGCCTTTCGGATCAAGACGATCCGCTGGCTTCTCTCACAGTAGAGCGATATGGCGAAGGCAAAACCCCGAGCATCGAAGGACAAGGGTAACGGCGACTACCAGGCCGACTCGATCCAGGTCCTGAAGGGCCTGGAAGCGGTGCGACGACGCCCCGCGATGTACATCGGGTCGGTGTCCGGACGAGGGCTCCACCACCTCGTGTACGAGGTGGTGGACAACTCGGTTGACGAGGCACTCGCCGGCTACAGCACGCAGATCGACGTCACCATCCACGCCGACAACGCGATCACGGTAGTCGACAACGGCCGCGGCATCCCGGTCGACATCCACAAGACGGAGAAGAAACCCGGCGTCGAGGTGGCGCTCACGGTGCTGCACGCCGGGGGCAAGTTCGACAAGAGCACCTACAAGGTCTCGGGCGGGCTGCACGGCGTCGGCGTGTCGGTCGTGAACGCGCTGTCGGAGAAGCTCGAGGTGTGGGTGGACCGCGACGGCAAGCGGCACCACATGGCATTCGAGCGGGGCGAGACCAAGAAGAAGCTCGAGGTCATCGGCAAGGCGAAGGGCACAGGCACGACCGTCTGGTTCAAGCCCGACACCGAGATCTTCACCGAGACGCGCTTCGATTACGCCACGGTGGCGAACCGGTTGCGCGAGCTCGCGTTCCTGAACAAGGCCCTCACGATCACGCTCAAGGACGAGCGGAAAGGGCAACTGAAGCAAGAGACATTCTTCTACAAGGGGGGGCTCGCCGAGTTCGTGAAATACCTGCTCGGCAACCGCAAGTCGCTGCACCCCAAGCCGATCACCTTCGAGGCCACGCGCGAAGGGGTCGAGGTCGAGGGTGCGGTCCAGTACGACGACGGCTACAACGACAACACGTTCTCGTTCGTCAACAACATCAACACCCATGAAGGCGGCACGCACCTCACGGGATTCCGCGCGGCGCTCACCCGCACCATCAACGAGTGGGCGAAGAAGGACGGCCTCCTCAAGAAGGAAGAGTTCACCCTCACGGGGGACGACATTCGCGAGGGCCTGACGGCCGTGCTGCACGTCAAGGTGAAGGACCCGCAGTTCGAGGGGCAGACCAAGACCAAGCTCGGCAACTCCGAGGTCGAGGGGATCGTGAAGAGCGTCGTGAACGACGCCCTGGGCGGATTCTTCGATAAGAGCCCGAGCGTGGCGCGCACCATCATCGCCAAGGCGCTGAGCGCCGCGCGGGCGCGCGAGGCGGCGCGCAAGGCGCGCGAGCTGGTCCGCAAGAAGAGCGGGCTCGAGGGCGGGCTCCTGCCCGGGAAGCTCGCCGACTGCTCGGTCTCCGACCCCAAGCTCACGGAGCTGTACCTCGTCGAGGGCGATTCCGCCGGCGGCTCGGCCAAGCAGGGCCGCGACCGCAGCTTCCAGGCGATCCTCCCGCTGCGGGGCAAGATCCTCAACGTGCAGAAGGCCCGGATCGACAAGATCCTCTCCAACGAGGAGATCCGGACGATCATCACGGCGATCGGCACGGGCGTGGGCGAGGATTTCACGCTCGACGACGCGCGCTACCACAAGATCATCATCATGACGGACGCCGACGTGGACGGCGCCCACATCCGCACCCTGCTCCTCACGTTCTTCTACAAGGAGATGAAGTTCCTGATCGACGCCGGCTACATCTACATCGCGCAGCCGCCGCTGTATCGCGTCGCCAAGGGCAAGGAGGAGTTCTACGCCTACGACGAGAAGGAGCGCGACGCCTACGTGAAGCGGCTCACGAACGGCGAGGCGGGAGCGAGCCATGGCAACACCATGATCCAGCGGTACAAAGGACTGGGGGAGATGAATCCCGACCAGCTGCGCAACACCACGATGGATCCGGCGCGCCGCACGCTTCTCAAGGTGACCATGGAGGACGCGCTCGAGGCCTCGCAGCTGTTCGAGACGCTGATGGGCGACGAAGTGGAGCCACGGCGGAAGTTCATCGAGGAGAACGCCAAGTTCGTGCGGAACCTCGACATCTAGGGGTCTAGCGCTTCAGCTCTTCGACGCCGTCCCTCGTCACCCGATGTGAGATCAGCGGCAGCGGTTTTTCGGCGAGCTTGTCCCCGATCACGATCGCCTGCGCCAGCGCCTCGAACCCGAGTTTGATCCCCGCCGGATCCTTCGCGAACACCGAGGCGATCGGCTCGCCCGCCGGGACCTTGTCGCCCGGCTTCACGGTGATGACGAACCCGACCGTGGGATCCACGGCATCTTCCACCGCCAGACGCCCCCCACCCATGGCCACGACGGCCCGGCCGATGATCCTCGGCTCCACCCGCTGAACCACGCCCGTGCGGGGCGCGTTGTACACCTCCACTTCCAGCGCCTGCGGGAGCACCGACGCATCCTCGACGACTTTGGGATTGCCGCCTTGCGCCTCGATCACGCGCTCGAATTGCTCGGCGGCGAGCCCCGATGCCAGTGCGTTCTCGAGGCGCTGCCGCGCCTTCTTCGACGTCTTTTCCACGCCGGCGGCGAGCAGCATCTCGACGCCCAGGGCATAGGTCACCTCCATCAGATCCGCCGGCCCCTCGCCGCGCAGCGCGAGGATGGCCTCTTCGGTCTCGAGGGCGTTGCCGCAGGCGCGCCCGAGCGGGCGGTCCATGGCGGTCAGCAGCGCGACGGTGGGGCAGCCGCGGTCCTCGCCGAGGGCGATCATCGTGCGGGCGAGCTCGAGACTCTGCTCGAGCTTGGGGAGGAACGCCCCGCTGCCCCGCTTCACGTCGAGGACCAGCGCGTTCAGCCCCTCCGCGAGCTTCTTCGACATGATGCTGGCGGCGATCAACGGAATCGCAGCGACGGTCCCCGTCACGTCGCGCAGCGCGTACAGCCGGCGGTCGGCGGGGGCGATCTCGGGCGTCTGCCCGATCATCGCGCAGCCCAGCTTCATCACTTGCGCCTTGGCCTCCGCGAGGGACAGTCCCGTCCGAAACCCGGGGATCGCCTCGAGCTTGTCGAGCGTGCCGCCGGTGTGGCCCAGCCCGCGTCCCGACATCATCGGGACGGCCACGCCGCATGCGGCGACGAGCGGCGCGAGGACGAGGGATACCTTGTCGCCCACGCCGCCGGTCGAGTGCTTATCGACGCGCGGCGTCCCCCACGAGTCGAATGACAGCCGCTGACCCGAGGCGAGCATCGCGTCGGTGAGCGCGGCGAGCTCCTGACGCTCGAGCCCGCGGAGCAGTACCGCCATGAGCAGCGCCGACATCTGGTAGTCGGGGACCCGGCCCGCCGTGTAGGCGGCGACCAGGGCGGACCACTCCTCTGGCGTGAGGGCGCCGCCGTCGCGCTTGCGCTCGATGAGCGGCACGACGAACATTAGCGGCCCCCTTGCGTGCGGAGTCGTCGATGCGTGGTCCCGTGTCCCTGGCCCTGTCCTTCGTCGTTCCCGCGCTGCTCGCGGCGCAGGCACCGCTGGGGGTCGCGGAGCACATCGCGTTGGGCGACAGCGCGCACGCGGCCCTCGCGCCGCAGCAGGCCCTGGGCCACTATCGCGCCGCGCTCGCGCACGATTCCACCAACTACGCGGCCCTGTGGAAGGCGGGCCGCGAGGCCGTGGACATCGCGAAGCAGATCGAGGGCAAGGACGATTCCTCCAAACAGGTCCGGGACAGCCTCTATGTCGTGGCGCGGGCGTACGGCGAGGCCGCGGTGCGCGTGAATCCCAACGGGGCGGACGGACACTTCACGGTCGCCCAAGCCCTGGGCCGTATGTCGCGCACCAAGGGCGGCAAAGAGCGGGTCCGCTTCGCCAAGCTCATCTACGACGAAGGGATGAAGGCGCTCGAGCTCGACTCGACGCACGACGGCGCGAATCACCTGATCGGCGCGTGGCATGCCGAGGTCAAGCGGTTGTCGGGGTTCCAGAAGTTCTTCGCCAAGACGCTGTTCGGCGGCGGGTTCCTGGACAAGGGGAACTGGGAGGACGCCCAGCGGTACCTCGAGAGGGCCGTCGCCCTGAAGCCGCAGAACATTTTCCACCGTCTCGAGCTCGGCGAGGTGTATGTCGACCTCGGGAAATACTCCAAGGCGCGGGAGCAGTTCACGGCAATCGACCCGCTGCCCATCGCCGACGTTCTCGACCACGAATACAAGCAGGAAGCCAAGCAGATCCTCGACGACATCAAGGGCGAGAAGGACGAGACCTAGCGCCGGCCCATGAGGCGCTCGATCTCGGCCGTGGTCTTCGGCGCTTTGGCGGAGAGCCACTCCGCCCCGGTGGCTGTCACGAGCACGTTGTCCTCGATCCGCACGCCGAGGCCCTCCGGCGCGAGGTAGATCCCGGGCTCGAGCGTCAGGATCATCCCCGGCTTGAGCGGCGTGCCGTAGTCGCCCACGTCGTGCACATCCATGCCCAGCCAGTGCGACAACCCATGAATGAAATAGGCGTCGCATGTCTCCGCCCCGCACAGCGCGCCGGAATGGGCGCGCATGTAGTCGCGCGCGACCCGGTTGAGCTGCGCGATCGTCGTGCCCGGACGCGTGGAATCGAACGCGGCCTGCTGGGTCGCCAGCACGAGATCGTAAATGGCCTTCTGGCGCTGAGTGAACTTCCCGTTCACCGGAAACGTGCGCGTCACGTCGGCGGTGTATTGACCCCATTCCGCGCCCGCGTCCACCAGGACCAAGTCGCCGTCCCGCGTCTGGCGCCGATTGACGTCGTAGTGGAGCGTGGTGGTGTTGGGACCGCTGCCCACGATCGACGGATAGCCGACGCGATCGGCCCCGTTACGGCGGAATTCCGCTTCGAGCGCCGCCTCGATCTGGTATTCCCACACGCCCGGGCGGGCCGCCAGCATCGCCGCGAGGTGGCCGAGGACCGAGATGTCGACGGCCTTCCGCATGCGCGCAATCTCGTCCGGGTCTTTCACGAGACGCATCGAGTCCGCGGCGGGACGCAGGTTGCGCACGTCGCGCCCCGCGAAGACGAGGTCGCGGAGCCGCGGCTCGTCGCGCGTCGTCAGGTCGAGGGGCGCGTAGAGAGGACCGTGCACCCGGAGCAGCGCGGCGGAGAGCACCGGATCGAGGGAGTCCGTGGGGAGGACGCGCGCGATGCCGGTGAGACGGGACGCGGTGCTGTCCGGGCCGAGACGCAGGCCGGTCCAGCGCTCCTGGAGAGGATTGCGCGGCGGCAGGAACAGCACGGTTTCGGTCGCGCCGCCACCCGCGACGAGCAGGAGCCACGCGTCCTGGGTCTCGAGCTGGGTGAAGTAGAAGAACGTGTTGCTCTGGCGGAAGTCGTTGTCCTGGATGTAGTCGCGCTCGAGCTCGCGCTCGTGCGCTGCCGGCACGAGCACCACGCCGCGGCCGATGCGGGCCAGGAGCGCGCGCCGCCGCGCGGCGACGCTCGCGGTGTCGACGGGCCGGCCCATGCCCGGCAACTCCGGCACCGGCGTCCAGGCGCCGAGCGGCGGCGCGGGGGTCGGGCGGCCCTGCGCGGCGAGCGCGGGCGAGACGACGCAAACCGCGAGGATGAGGGATCGCATGGGCTCCGAAGCTATCGCGCGCTCGCGCGCGCGGCAACTTGACGCCGCATCCGCGGGGGACGCAAACTACGCCATGATTCTCCCCTCCGCTCTCGAGGCGCGCGTCGCCGAGCTCGAGCGCGAGCGCAAGCACCTGCTCGCCGTCATCGAGATCCTCAAGGAAGTCTCCACCTCGCTCCACTTCATCGACATCCTCCAGGGGATCGCGCGCAAGCTCGGCGAGGCGTTCGGGCTCGATCGCTGCTCGATTTTTCTCGCCGAGCGCGGCGGCCGGTCGGTGCGGCTGGTCGCGTCCTACGAGGATCCGACCATCCGCAACTACGTGGTGGACCTCGAGCGCTACCCCGAGCTGAAGCGCGCGATGCAGGGGGGCGAGACCGTGTTCATCCCCGATGCAGCCACCGATCCCAGCCTGAAGCATGTGAAGAGCGAGCTCATCAGTCGCCGCGTGAAGTCCATCACGGTCGTGCCGATCACGTGGCGGGGTGTGGCGATCGGAGCGATCTTCCTGCGCACCTTCCGCGACGGCCCCACGTTCTCCGACGGGGACGTGCGATTCGTGCAGGTGGTCGCTGCGATCACCGCGCAGGCGCTGCGCAACGCGCACCGCTACGAGCGCCTGGCCCAGCGTCAGCAAGAGACCGGTGAGACGATGCGGCGCATGGAGCTCGAGCGGGTGGCGCTGCTGGCGTTCCTGCGCCGCCTGCTCGCGGCGTTCGGCGAGCGCGAGGGCGCCTGGGCCGAAGGGCTCCTGCCGCGCGCCTCGGCCGACGAGCTCGACCGGTTGGTCGGCGTCGCGATGGCCGTCATTCAAGAGGAAGCCAAGGGTCGGTGAAGGGTCCTGCCGCACGAGCCGCCGAGCTGCGGCGGCTCATCGAGCGCGCCAACCACGCTTACTACGTGCTCGACAAGCCGGAGATGTCCGACGCCGAGTACGACCGCCTGTTTCGCGAGCTGCAGGAGCTCGAGGGCCAGCATCCCGAGCTCCGCACGCCCGACAGCCCCACGCAGCGCGTCGGCGCGGAGCCGGCGACGGCGTTCAAGAAGCACCGTCACCTGGTGCCGATGCTGTCGCTCGCCAACGCCTTCAACGAGGCGGAGCTCGCCGAATGGGAGAATCGCAACGCCCGGCTCGTCCCGGAGGTCCGCACCGCCGGCCATACGCTGGAAGTGAAGATCGACGGCGCCGCGGTGAGCCTCACGTACGAGAAGGGACTGTTCACCGTCGGCGCCACGCGCGGCAACGGCCTGGTCGGGGAAGACGTCACCGCCAACCTCCGCACCGTGGTCGACGTCCCGCTGCGACTCACGGGCAACGGTTGGCCCAAGCTGATGGAGGTGCGTGGCGAGGTTTATTTCTCCAAGCCGCGTTTCGCCCAGCTCAACCGTGAGCGTGAACAGGCGGGCGAGCCCACCTTCGCCAACCCGCGCAACTCCGCCGCGGGCTCGCTGCGCCAGCTCGACCCCAAGATCACCCGCAGCCGCGGCCTGCGGATCTTCTGTTTCCACGTCGAAGCGCCGGGTCAGAAGCTCCCCGTTGCGACGCAGCACGACCTGCTCGAGCAGCTCACCGCGTGGGGATTCCCGGTCGAAAAGCACCACGCCCTCGTCCCCGACCTCGCCCACGCCAACACCGAGATCAGCAAGCTCGAACAGCTGCTCCCCACGCTCGACTACGGCGCCGACGGCGTCGTGGTGAAGGTCAACCCGATCAAGCTGCACGTCGAGTTGGGCACGGTCGGGAACCGCGAGCCGCGCTGGGCCATCGCCCGCAAGTTCGCGCCCGAGGTCCAGGTCACGAGACTCAAGGAGATCCGGATCAACGTGGGACGCACCGGCGCGCTTAATCCGTACGCCGTGCTCGACCCCGTCGAGATCGGAGGCGTCACGGTCACCACCGCCACGCTCCACAACTTCGACCTGATCGAGGCGAAGGACATTCGGGAAGGCGACTGGGTGGAAGTGACCCGTGCGGGGGAGGTCATCCCGCAGGTACTGGGGCCCGTGCGCGAGCGCCGCACCGGGAAAGAGCGGAAGTTCAAGCGCCCGGAGCGCTGCCCGGTGTGCCACGCGAAGGTCGAGTACCCGGCGGACGAGGTGATGGCCTACTGCTCCAACGTCTCGTGCCCGGGACGGATCTTCGAGAGCATCGTCCACTTCGCCGCCGTGATGGACATCCGCGGCCTGGGGTACGAGCGCGTGCGCGCGCTGCTCGATGCCAAGCTCATCAAGGACGTCGCGGACCTGTACGAGCTGACGCCGGCGCAATTGCTCACGCTCGAAGGGTTCGCGGAGAAATCGGCCCAGCAGCTGGTCGACGCGATCCAGGCATCGAAGCAGCAGCCGCTCTCGACCCTGCTCAACGGCCTAGGGCTACGCCACGTGGGCGCGCAGGTGGCGAAGCTGCTCGCCCGGCATTTCGGCACCATGAAGGCGCTCCGGAACGCGCCGCCCGAGGAAATCAGCAAGATCCGCGGGGTCGGGTCGGCGATCGCCGAGGCTGTGGCCGGATTCTTCGACGAGCCCCGGAACCGCAAACTACTGGAGCGCCTGGACAAGCTCGGGCTCAACTTCACGGAGCCGACCGCGACCGAGCGGGAGGGCCCGCTCGCCGGACAGACCTACGTGGTGACCGGCACGCTCCCGTCGCTGTCCCGCGCGAAGGCGGCGGAGCTGATCGAGGCGGCGGGCGGGCACGTGGCCGACAGCGTCTCGAAGAAGACCACGGCCCTCGTCGTGGGTGCGGACGCGGGGTCGAAGCTCGAGAAGGCCAAGACCCTCGGCATCCCGATCATCGACGAAGCGCAACTCTTGCGCCGTGCACGGGCCAAACCCTAAGTTGGCGTCCGAGATGAGCGCCCCTCCCTCCGCCGCCGCGACCGAAGCCCTCACCATCGGCCGCACCGCCCTGCGGCAGCTCCACGACAGCCTACTCCGCGATGCGCCCGACCTCACCGTCCCCGTCCTGCAGGAGGTCGGTTTCGCCGCCGGCGCGGGCGTGTTTCAGGCGTTCTGCGTCTGGCTCCCCGCTGAGACAGGCGTCGCGCGGCCCGACGACCTCGACGCCGGCCGGCTGAACGACGTCCTGTCCGCGTTCTTCCAGGCGACGGGGTGGGGTTCCGTCAGCGTCGCGCCGCTCGGCCACGCCGCGCTCGTCGTCGACTCGAGCGACTGGGCCGAAGCGGCCCCCGGGAGCGCCCAGGAGCCGATGTGCTTCTTCTCGTCGGGTATGCTGGCGGATTTCTTCGGCCGCCTGTCGGGGGAGCCCGTCGCCGTGATGGAGGTCGAGTGCCGATCGAGGAACGACGAGCGGTGCCGGTTCCTGTCCGCCTCCCCCGATACGCTCAACGCCGTGTTCGAGCAGATGACGCAGGGGACGGGGTACGAGCAGGCGCTCGGGGCGAAGTAGCCGCTGACCCAGCGCGAAGAGCAGATCCGCGAAATCGTCCAGCGGGAAACCCGAGCCTGGGACACTCAGGACGCAGAGCTCCTGGTTTCCTGCTTTCATCCGGCCATGGTCTGGCCCTGGCCTCCCACCGCCCAATCACACGATCCGATGACGTGGGTCATGGTGTGGGGGCGTTTCAACGCGGAGCGCTGGCGACGCGGGTGGCAGGACCTGTTCGACACCCACACCCTGGTCCACAACCGGCGCGACATCAAGAAGATCGTGGTCTCGGCGGAAGGCGACGGGGCGTTCGCGGTCGTGGACATCGACACGCGGTGGCGGCACCAGCAGACGGGCGTCGAGCAGCGGTGGCAGGGGCGGACCTGCAAGATCTACACGCAGGTCGGGACACAGTGGAAGATGATCGCGCAGACGGGAGTGCTCGAGTACTAGCGGCGCGCTACCGACACCCCCTCGAACAGCACCGACGGCGCCCAACGGGACCCCGTCCAGCGCGCGTCGTTCCCAAAGCCCCCAACCCGCTTCCAGAGCTCGTACGCGTTTCCGGCGATCGCGGCGTCCTTCACGCGACCCGTGATCTCGCCTCGCTCGATTCGGTACGCCAGGGCGACGGGATGACTGAAGGCCCCACCGGTGACATTCCCCTGCCCCACGCCGATCAGCTCATCGACCAGCAAGCCGTCGTTGATCTCGGCCAACAGTCCGCCGCCAAGCTCCGCGGGCGTCGCTCCTGACGCCTGATCCCCGACACCTAACACCACGTTGGTGTACGCCGGCACCGGTTTGCCGAAGATCCCGCGCTGCCCGTTTCCCGTGCTCTCGGTCTTGGCGCGCGCCGCCGTCTCGAGGTCGTAAATGAACCGTTGTACGACGCCACGCTCCACCAGGCACGTCACCCGAGAGGGCACGCATTCGTCGTCGATTGGGCGGGAGGCGGTGCGACCGACGCGCAAGGGATCGTCCGAGAGCGAGAAGCGGGCGTCGAACACCTGCTCCCCAACCTTGGCCCCGAGCGGAGAAATCCCCTGCAGCACCGCCTTCCCGGACAGCGCCTGCGTCACGGGCAGCATCAGCGCGGACAGGCCGGCGGGAGTGAACACGACGGGGAGGGCGCCTTCGGGCGGCGCGACGACGCGCAGCGCGTGATCGAGCCGCGCGTTGATCGAGGCGACCAGTCCCGCCAGCGCCTCGTCGGACGGAAGATCCGCTCCCTCGAACGCATCCGAGACCACGAGTACGTCGTCGCCGGCGATGCGCCACACGTCGGCGCTCACGGCGAATCCGGTGCTGCGGTACTCGCCGCCGCCCCCGGCGGAGTTGTACACCCGCGTCGACGTGGATTCGCGCTCGATCGCGACGTTGACGCGGCATCCCTCGCGCTCGAGCCGGGCCAGGAGCGAGCGCCCGATGCGGATAAGCTGGTCGAGGGACGCATTCGCCGCTCGCTCGAAGAACGTGGGGAGTGACGGCAGGGGGGCATGCGCCGGAAACACCAAGTCCAACTCCTCCCCCAACGCGGCCGACGCGCGGGCCCGGTCGACGAGCTCGACGGCGGCATCGGTGGCGGTCGTTCCCGCGACCCCAACCCGCCCGCGCTGGTGCACCCGGACATTCGTCCCCGCTTCTTCCGTGGTGCCGGCCGACTTGAGCCGCCCCCATTCGAACGCGACCGTCGTCCGCTCGAAGCGACGCCACAGCGCATCGGCGCCGACGTCGCCGCGCCCGGCGAGCTCCACGAGTTGCGCGATCACGCTGCCCCCACGTCGCCGCCGACCAGCGCCTCCTCGATGCGAACGTGCGGTGCCCCTTCGGTGACCGGGAGGGGGAACTGCCCGGCCTTGCCGCACCCACCGCCCATCTGGTTCCAGCGGAAGTCAGCGGCGATATGGTCGATGCGGTCGAGCGTCTGGAACAGATTTCCCGCGAGCACGACGTCCTTCACCAGTTCCGCCACCCGCCCGTCGCGGATCATGCGGCCGTAGGCCGCCGTGAACGAGAAGTTTTCGAGCATCGTCTGGCCGCCGAACGCGCCGCAGGCGTAGACTCCGAGCTTCACGTCCCGGATCAGGTCTTCGAAGCCTCCGCCCCCGGGGGCGCCCGCAATGTAGGTGTTGGTCATGCGCACGATGGGCGGGTGGCGGAACGAGATCGCGCGCGCGTTGCCGGTGGGCGGCTCGCCCATTGCGGCGGCCGTCTCGCGTGAGTGCAGCCGGCCGACCAGGATCCCTTCCTTGATGAGCGTGGTGTCCCGGGTGGGTGTTCCCTCGTCGTCGAACGGCAGCGTGCCCCGCAACCCGGGAGCCGCGCCGTTGTCCCCCACGTTGAGCACCGCCTTCCCGAAGCGGCGGCCGAGCGTCATCATCTCGCGCGCCTGCGGATTCTCGTACACGAAGTCCGCCTCGGAGAGATGTCCGAACGCCTCGTGGATGAACACACCCGCCAGCTCGGGGTCGAGGATCACCGGATAGGTGCCACCCCTCACCCTGGGCGCGTCGAGCAGCTGGACGGCGCGCTGCGCCACCTCGCGGAACGCGGCCGCCTTGTCCTGCACCGAGTTCCAGCCGCGGCGCATGCCGATCGACTCGAGTCCCTTCTCGATGGTCCCGTCGCGACGCGCCACCGCGGTCCCGGAGAGCGTCACGTCAGGCCGCAGCTCGTGCAGGATCGTGCCCTGCGAGTTCACGTACCAGTACTCGCTCACCTCGTCGCGGTACACCGCGAGCGTGTCGACGATACGATCGCTCACACCGAGCATGGCGCCGTTGTACGCCTCGAGCAGCCGCTTCTTCTCGGCGATGGGCACGCCGCGCACATCCCGGTCGAGATCGAGCCGGGCGTCGACCTGCTGGGGGGGGACATCGGCCAGGCGGATGGGCGGATCCACCGGCACGGCGCGCGACAGCTCTCCCGCGCGCGCCACCATCGCCTCGAGCCGGTCCAGCGAGGTGAATGACGCGACGCCCCACCCGCCGCCCGCGTGCAGCGCGCGCACCAAGCCGCCCTGGTCCTCGCTCGCGGTGGCGGATTCGAGCCGCCGGCCGCGGAAGGTCACGGCCGTGCTCCAGGTGCGTTCGACGCGGATTTCGGTGTAGTCGGCGCGGGAACGGGCGAGCGCCGCGGTCAGCCGGTCGATCAACCGCCGAGTTCCTTGAGCTTCACGGCATAGTCGGGCCGCATGACGATCTCCCCGTCGATGATGACCTCACGGTCCCAGGGAAGAATGATGAAGGTGTCGGTCTCGAGCGCGTAGAAGTCCGGCCGGAACTCCCCGGTGCGGAACGAGACGGCGGTTTTCACGGCGGCGGGCTTGAGCTCGCGCACGGCGTTGAGGGCCAGCTTCATGGTGGCCCCGGTGTCGCAGGTCTCATCCACGATCAACACTCGCCGGCCGGTGACGAGGCGCGTGGGTCCGGCGATGACCACCGGTCGCCCCCCGGTCTCCGTTCGGGTGATGGCCATGGAGGCGAAGTCGCGCTGCAGGATGCTCGCCACCACCGCGCCGGGGATCACGCCCGCCCGGGCGATCCCGATCACCACCTCCGGGTCGTATTCTCGGAAGATCTTGAGCGCCAGCGCCCGGCACATCTCGCCGAAGAACGGCCAATCCACCTCGAGGACGCCGTGCGGCGCCTTGCGGGGGGTGCGCGCGTTGCGGGGCCGGGGGGCCTGGGGCGGCTGTGGGGACGGGGGCGTGCGGGGCGGTGGCGGGGCGGGCATGGGGTGTGAAGCTACATTGCACAGTCGCGAGGCCGCAAGCTATTTTCGGCCCATGGGTTTCTGGCGCCGCCTCTTCGGCGGCTCGAGCGCCGACGAGATCAACCCCCAGCGCCTCGACTATCTGAACGAGGCGCTTGCCCTCGAGCGTCAGGGCGACTACGACGCGGCCCTCACGTCGTATCGCCTGGCGCTGCGTGACCATCCCAACGACGCGCGCATTCTCCAGAACATGGCGATCGCGTTCACCAAGACGCGGCGCATCGATGAAGCGATCCGCCACTACCGCCGTGCCCTGGAGCTCGACCGCGAGCTGGCGGGCGCGCACTACGGGCTCGCGTTCCTGCTGCTGAAGCGCGGCGATCCGGACGGCGCGACCCAGCACCTGCGCGCGTTCCTCGCTCACCCGCCCAAGGGACCCGACGCGCAGAAATGGATCGAGCACGCAACGCAAGCGCTGCGCGACCTCGGTGCCTCGGGACCGACCAAAGCCGCTGCGGCGGAGGCGCCCTGATCGACCGGGGGAACGGGTTGGGCCGGGCCGGCGGTGTCCTCGTGCTCATGGCGGTGGTGGCGTGCAACAAGTTCGGCCCGGGGGACTTGAGCCGCGTGATCGCCCTCGAGGTCACCGCCCCCGACAGTCTCGAGGAATACGATACGCTCACGCCGCACGCCCGGGTGCTGGACGGCCGTGGTGACCCGGTCGCCGCGACTATCGTCTGGGCCAGGGGCGACAGCACCCCGATCCTCACCGTTCTCGACAGTCTCACCGGCCGGACCGTGGCGAACCTCATCGGTCGGACGGGACGACTGCTGGCGCGCTCGAGCGGCCTCATCAGCAACGCGGTTTCGATTCGCACGCTGGCGGCCGCGGACACGCTCTTCCTCGCCGGACCCACACATGACACGACGCGAATCGCAGGCTTCACCACTCTGGATTCCCTGTCGGGCCCGGTTCCAGGCGGTTGCCGTGGCCGATACGCTGTTCGCGCCCGGACCGATTCAGGACACCATCCACGTGTCGGGGTCGCCCGACTCGTTGTCCGACTCGCTGACCGTGGAAATCGGCGACACGGTGGCGGCGAGCAGCACCATCACGCCGCTCGCCGGTCGCCCCGTCGTCTTCACGATCACCACCCCCAGCATTGCAGGGCCCGTCACGCTCGTCACGAGCGACACGGCGCACGCGCTTGTCACGGCAGACACGGTGACCACGGACGCCCGTGGACTGGCCGCCGTGAAGGTGCGGCTCATCGCCGGCCCACCGCCCGACCTGGTGGAGGTGACCGCGAGCGCGAAACGCGGCGTCAGCGCCAAGCTCCCGGGCTCGCCAGTCACCTTCCGCGTGAGGGTCCAGCCATGAGTGCGTCGCCCCGTACCCTGACCGAGCTGTTCTTCGACGCGGTGCAGACCTATGGGGCGCATCCGGGCGCGTTCCGCCACAAGGCGGATGGCGCGTGGCGCAACGTCACGCATCAGGAAGCCGCCGCACGGGTGCAGGCGCTATCGCTCGGCCTGCGCGAGCTCGGGCTCGCCGCGGGCGAAAAGGTCGCCATCCTCGCGGAAACGCGCCTCGAGTGGGCCCTGACCGACTATGCGTGTCTGTGTGCCCGCACCACCGACGTGCCCATCTACCCTACGCTCCCTGCCAACCAGGTGGAATACATTCTGCGCGACGCGGGCGCGGCGGCGGTGGTGTGCTCGACCGCGGCTCAGGTGGAGAAGATCCGCGCCGTGAAGAACGGGCTGCCCTCGCTTCGCCACGTGATCGTGTTCGATGGCCGCG
>WNGI01007610.1_pt1 | contig 20003 bp, 18 predicted proteins | sample 5400621 | NCBI WGS metagenome assembly WNGI01 (sample SAMN13153374, study PRJNA577476) | soil metagenome | isolation source: 20 cm soil or saprolite under Garry oak tree replicate 1 | place: USA:California | collected 2016-06-15
CCGATGGCGAACGCGTCGAGCGACCAGCTCGTGTGGACGTGCGTCTCGCCGAAGTAGGCGTCGCGCTCAAGGTTCGGCGCGGACAGAGCCGGAAGCGCGATGAGACAGACCCCCCCCTACAGCGAGCGCCATTGTCCGAAGGTTCATCCGCATCCGTTCACCCCTCGTCCTTCCATTCCGGGCCGAAGAGCCCGTGGCGACTGGAGTCGCGGTATACCGAGATACTCGAACTGACCGCCGATTTCGTGCTCTCGCTCACGTCGCGCAGGGCATCAGGGCGTGGGCACCACGCGATAGTAGACGCCGTTCGCGCCGTAGGACGGCTGGAACCACGTATTGCCACACAGATAGTAGGTCACGCCCTGGACACTCGGGGTGGCGCAGCCGGCAGGCAGCGTCGCGTAGATCGCGCCCATCGCATACGTGGGGTTGGCAGCGCTGCCGGCGCCGTAGCCCGAAGCGTAGGCGTTCGAAACGGCGGCGTTGGTGTTGGCCGAGGCCACGGCCGCGCCTGCAACCACGCCGACTGCGGCGCCTGCAGCGGCGGCACCCGCCGTGGACCAGCCTCCACAGCTGCCGCAGCTGGATCCGTAGTAGTTCACGGTGGTGGGCGGATGGTAGGTCGAGTAGTGCGCCCCGTAGTAGGTGCTGCTGTGGTAGGCGGTCCCGCCGGAGGCGCTGCTGGCGCTCCAGGACCCCCCGCCGCCGGAGGCGGAGCCTCCGTGGCCACCCTCGGCGCTCCACGAGCCCCCGCCACCGAAGGCGGAGCCGCCGTGGCCACCGCTGCCGCTCCAGGACCCCCCGCCACCAGAGGCGGAGCCGCCGTGGGCACCGCTGGCGCTCCAGGAGCCTCCGCCGCCGGAGGCGGAGCCGCCACGGGAGTTGCTCGCGCTCCAGGAGCCGTGCCCGCCGGATGCATGCGACCAGGCCGACGCCGGCCCACACGAGAGCGTCGTGATCAGAAGACCCACGAAGCCAGTGACGATCCTCTTCATGGTGTGCCCCTCCTCGGCGGTTGTTGGGAGGGCCCTCCCTTCGCCGGAGGCCTCTCCCCGGGCGGAAGCTTCGGGTCCGGGGGCGCGAACGGGATGCGCGGCGCGGCGGCCGCCCTCGATGACGTGAAGACACCCGGCGGGAGGTCGAGATCGAGCCACCAGTTGGAGAGCTCCATCTGGTGGCGCATTTGCGACCGATCGGCGCGGTACACCGCGCGTAGCATCCGGGGCAGCTTGTCCTCGGTGCCGATCCAGATCTGCACGAACACGGCGTCGCTGGCGTACGCCACCATGTCCGTCGTCGTTCCGCCGACCACGTGGGATTGCCCGATGTAGAAGGCATGCTTCAGCCCGTCGGCCACGTCCTGGTAGGGATCGGCGACGACCACGTCGCTGAACGGAAAGTAGATCGCGGCGGAGTCGTAGGCCGCTTTCAGCGCGCCGTCGATCGTGGGCGGGGCCTCGGCGACGGCGACGAGGTTCGCGACCGGCTCGAACGCCATCATCGTCTTGCCGTCGTAGTAGAACTCGGAAGGAGGACCGTCGCCGGAGGTGATCACCCGCAGCTTGTCCGGTCGCTGCAGGACGACGTCGGACTTCGTCGTGTAGACGAGGGGCGGGCCGAGGAGGCTCGGGTGCTCGTAGGAGATCACCGCCGTGAACCTCATCGAGCGGGCAGCGGCTAGGCGACCGCTGGCGGCCTTCAGGAGGTCGATCGCCCTGGGCTCGAGCACGGGCTCGAGCGCAGGCGGCGCTGCCTTCCTCGACGACTTGGCCTGCACGTGCTGAGCGCCCGCGCCGGCAGCGGCCAGGAGCACGCTCGACGCGAGCAGCAACGTCCAGCCGCGAGATTGGCCTCGGATCATCATGGGACCATACCGCACTCGAACATCTTGTTGGCGACGGGAGCCGCTATTTTGTTGATGAACGCGGTGCGCATCTGCGGATCGCCGCGCATCAACTGTATGAGGTTCTTTTCCTCCTCCGGCTTCGGCTTGCCTCTCCGCTCCCACAGCTGCTCACAGGACGCTTCCCGGTACCTCTGGATGACCCGGTCGGCCATCATGTCCATGAGCGGGTACTGCTGGGCGGCGGCGGTGCCCGCGAAAAGCAGCGCGGGCAGCAGTGCGAACAATCTTCTCATCATGCTCTTCTCCTTGCCTCGAGTGAGGCAGCTTCGGCCGATCGATCTCGAGCGTCAGCTTCGCGAGCTTGCCGGTGAACCAGAACGGCACCCGGTAGTCCTGGTCGTCGACCGGGGGTGTCGGTGTCGACGCCGACGTCGAAGGTCTCGTCCCACTGCATGATGATGGGGGCGCTCGCTCCACCTTCTGGGTGGCCGAGGACGCGGCTCACGGCGTCCGGCCCCTATTCTCTCCGGAAGCGGGTGTCGGGGCTCGCGGCGAAGCAGGTCTCCGTCCCTTCCTGGCAGATCACGACGTAAGTCGTGCGCTGGTTGCAGCCCTCGACGCCGACCGTGTACTCGACGCGCGTCATCCCGCTCACCCACGGTCCTTGCACGGCCGGTTGGATGTAGTCGCGCGAGAGGACGGTCGCGGTCGCCGCCGGACAGTTGAGATCGAATCGGCCCCGCTGCAGGGCCGACTGTATCGCTCCCTCCTGTCTCGCCTGGAGCTGCTGCTGCTGGGTGGCGCAGCCACTCGTGTTCAGCACCGCTGCGAACAGTGCCAGGGCCGTCAATGGCTTGGTCATCCGTCACCTCCGCCGGAGCCCAGTATTCCCGATCGGCGCCCTACGCTTCTTGCCATTTCGTGCCAGCCCGTCCGCCTGGCCGCTGGACGATCTGCGCTTCGCAGACGTGCGGAACGCGCTCCTGTGCGCTTCCGACGCATGGCATTCGAGCACCGGATGGACGGCAACGGCCCGAGCCGACACACCGGCGTCCGTCCAACGTCGTGACGGCCTTGGGATACCTGGGACCGTAGTCGGTGTCGAACCGTTCGACCGCCTCGCGCGCTTGCTCACGGGTCTCGGCGATATTCGGGAAGCGGCATGGTCGCGGCGATCGTGAACACGTCGCCCCGCCCGTGCAGGTCCGTGAACTCGGGTGCGTAGCCGTCCTGCAGTCTGATCTGCAGGATGCTGGATATCGGCGCGTTGGCCTGCTTGACGAGATTCGTCTGGGATGAGCCGGGATTGCCCTCGTCAGCCGGCGCTCCGCTCACCATCACCACAAGAGCCGAGGAGCGCGCCGAGAGGCGCCAACGCCGTCTACGGTTCCCCATCCCGGAGAGTCGAGCCTATTGATCGAGATGCGCGAAGGCGTAACGCATGGGGCCGCTGGAGATCTTCATGATCCCCTCGAACGGACGGCCAAGCTCCACGACCAGGAAGATGGAGGTCGCAATCGACAGCGCACAGACGAAGAGGACCACGACGACGGTCGCGTTCCGGGGCGCGAAGAGCCCGAAGCTCGCGAAGATGAGGCTTATCCAGAAGACCAGGAGCACCACGAACGGGGTGGGCATGGAATTGCTCGCGCCCCCGAACAGGAGCCAGCGGGTCCGTTGCAGGTCGCCCACGATCTGGAGCGCCCGGGACTGGAGCCCCCGCTGGGCGTCGTTCGAGGGCGACAGTCCGCGGATCCCGTCCTCGACGCTTTCGACGGTGGGGGTCGTCTCGGGTGTGTCGAGCCTCGCCGTTCGCGACCCGTCCTCCGGCCAGGTCGTGGCGAGCCGGAAGGCGATGGCGCGCCGGATCAGATCGCGCGCCCCTTTCGTCTCCGGTCCGTAGTGCGCCAGGGCACGGTCGAGCAGCACGATGTTGGCGGCCGCCTGCTTGACCTCGTCGTTCTGGGTGTCGAAGGAGGTCTTCGCCGAGGCGATCAGCAGCCCGAGGACGAGCGCCGAGGTCGTCGCGATCAACCCCATCCCGAGCTTCACGACGTCCTTCGAGTCCTGGCTCAGATGGTGCTCCGGCAGCGCGCCGCCGATGAACAGCCCGAGCAGCGCGCTACCGAAGACGCACGCGAACACGATCGAGCCTATCGCCAGCGCGCTCACGACGATCTCCCGGCCGAAGCGGAACCGACGGACGCCGTCGACGCGCCCTCCGCCGCCTGTACGAAGCCGACTCGCGGTCGCAGTGCTATTTCCCTCCAGCCTTCTCGACCGCGATGGCAAGCGCCTCGGTGTAGGTGACGTCGACGATGTCCCCGACCTGAACCGCGTCGAGCTTGCTCGGGTCCTTCACCTTGACGACCGTGGTCTTCCCCTGCGAACCCCGCAGGGTGGCCTCGGAGTGCGCCTTGTCGATGGCAGCGATCGTCACCCTCACGCTGACGGTGTTGGTCACGCTTCCGGCCGGCTTCGCGCCGAGCGGTGCATGGCTCACGTCGCGGCTCGCGGAGGCGCCGGGCTGCGCCTGGCCGGGCTTGCTCACCTGGTAGGCGATCGACTCCCGGTACGTCACCCGCAGCACGTCACCCTTCTTCACCTGCGCGAGGTTCCGCACCTCGGGGCCGGCGACGATGGTGAATTTCTTACCGTCGGCGTCCTTCAGGGTGACGTGGCGGGTCTTCAGGTTCACGTTCACCACCGTTGCGGTGGCGGTCAGCGTCTCCTGCCCGACCGTGCCCGACGGGAGCGCAGGCGGAGGAGTCGCCGCCCTGGCCGGCGCCACGGGCTCCGGCCGGGGTTCCGGCTTCTTCGCGGCGCAACTGGCGAGCACGCCGGCACAGAGTGCGATGGCAATCGTCCTGCGCTTCATGTCCCCTCTCCTCTCTATCGTCAGGCGCGCCTCTCCGAGTCCCCTCCGTAAGGGCGAATCACCCTCCTCTCCTTCCACGGGTCAGCGGGCCGTCGCGGCCACCCATGTCGAGTCCCATCGGGAGCGCCGCCGTCGCGGCCCCGGAATAATGGCGGTTTTCGCCGCCACGGTCTTGCCATCTCGCGCCAACGGACCACCGGTCCGGACGCCGGGACGAGAGCCGTCCGACCCGGTCAACTCATGTGCCTCGCCACCCGGATTCCGACGAGACGAGCGATCATGATCGCGAGATACAGCTGCCCGATGATCGCCTCGGCCGCACAGACCCCGCCCGCGCCGACGTCGTTCGGGTGGATGTCGCCATAGCCGACGCTCGTCAGGGTGACGAAGCTGAAGTACGTGAGGGCCGGCATGGGATCCCGCCCGACCAGGAAGCTTCCCGGAATGTCGAAGGAGCCCGGCCGCGCCCGCTCGACGAGGACGTACAGGTTCGCCCAGACCAGACCGAGGAGCACGTACGCGCAGGCCGCCCCGGCGATCGCATCCGCGGTGATCTGGGGTTTGCGCAGCACGTGCCACACGATGACGCCGGTGACGTACGCTAAGAACAGCGCCCGCAGGATGACAGACGTCACCACGACGATCGGGACGTTCGAGCGATGCCCCACGAGCTGGACGACCAGCGTCGGGACGAAGAGGACGATCGCCAGACGGTGCACGCCGACCACGGAGAGCGCGGCCACAAGGATCAGCACACCGACGATGCGGGCGATGGTGAAGCCGGTGTCGCTCTCGCCGAACAGCGGGGCCAGCATGAGGCCCACGAGCATACAGACCAGGAGGATGCTGAAGCGGGCCGTCCGCTCCGCCTCTTCCTCTCCGGGGTCGCTCCGGATCATGTCGTCTGTTGCCACCGGCTCCATGTCGGCCCCCGCCGGGGAGGCTACGAACGTCACTCTAGCGGATCGATCCCGCGCCCCCTTGCCATTTCGCGCCAGGTCCGCCGCCGGCGTTCGCGACCACCCATCGCCGTGCCTCGGGCCGGAGACTCAGCGCGTCGCGTATCGTGAGTTGAACAGCGCGATCCCGAGCACGGTGAACGCTATGCCATTCACGAACAACAGCCCGGCCGTGACCGGCAGCGCCTCGAGGCCGCCATCGCGCAGCATGAGGTCGCTCATTCCCTGCATCGCCCAGCTCGTGAACGCGATCGTCGACAGCCGTTGCACCCACGGGGACGCCGCCCAGATCGGCGACCAGAGCCCACCCAGGTACGCGAAGGTGAGCACGCATGCGAGTCCGATGGCGAGCGTCTGCTCGCGACTGCCGGCGAGGCCGGCCGTCAGCATGCCGAGTCCGACGATCGGGAAGACCACCGCGAGCACGAGCAACAGGACCGCGAGCGGCGAGGGGCCGAGGGAGACGCCGAGGACGAGCTGACAGAAGAGGAGGAGCAGGAGGAGCTGCCCGCTTCCGACGAGGAGCCGTAACAGGAGCTTCTCGATGAGCATCGACGTGAAGCTTCCCGGAGCGATGAGCAGCCGCGGCATCATGCCCCAGGCATGCTCGTCGTACATGCTCATCGCGGTCCCGAGGACGACCACGAGGAGGACGAACGTCAGCGAATAGCCGGGGATCGCGCGCTCTAACTCCGTCGGCGCGGGCCCCGTCCGCGTCAGGCTCACCTCCCGGAGCGACAGAAGGTCGACGACGACGGGATCGGCAAGCGCGGCGGCGCGCTTCTCGACGAGCAGGAGGATCCCCCTCGCTTGCTCCACGCCGCTGCCGCGCGCGGGATCGGTCAGCAGCACGACCTCGGCCGACCGTCCCTGCCCGGAGGCCTCGCTCAGGTGCGCGGGGAAGACGATCGCGGCCGCGGCCTCCTTCCGGTCGCGCACCAGCGCTTCGGCTTCGGGCCGGCTCACCTCGGTGACGACGGCGTATTCCTCCAGGAGCTGGGTGAAGGTGCGCGCCACCCGCCCCTGGTCCTCGTTCACCACGGGCAAGCGCATGCCGAGCGCCTGGTTGCGGTGAACGACCGTGGCGATGATCGCGATCGCCAACAGCGGCCCAGCGAGCGCGACGATCAGCGCGCGCCGATCGCGGCTGAGGAGACGCAGGTCCTTCAGGAAGAGGGCGAGCACGGCCCGACCCCCCCCTACGGTCACCCGGGCAGGACGGGAGAAGGACACCGGACGCAGGTACCTCAATCGTGCAGCTCCTTGCCCGTGAGCTCGACGAAGACGTCCTCGAGCGTGACGGGCGTCACCTTCATCGTCAGGATCGGCTGAGCGAGAAAGGCCGGGGTGCCGCACAGCACGGCGAGCACGCCCGGGGCGTGCAAGGTGAACACCCGGAGCTCGCTTCCCGACAACTCGAGCCGCAGCACGCCGTCGAGGCGTGCGATCGAACCGAGGTCGCCGGGCGGTCGGCCGAGCGTCAGCTCGATCACCTCGCGCGTCTGCGACCTGGCGAGGATCTCGGATACCGTTCCGAGCGCCACGAGCCGCCCCTCGTCCATGATCGCGATGCGGTCGCACAGCGCCTCCGCGTCCTCGATGTCGCGCGTCGTGTAGAGGATGCTGAGCCCTCGAGCCTGCAGCGCGCGGACGGCCTGGAAGATGTGGGCCCGCGATTGCGGATCCACACCGACTGTCGGCTCGTCGAGCAGGAGCAGCCGCGGGGCGGTCACGAGGGCGCAGGCGAGGCTCAGACGCCGCCGCATGCCGCGGGAGTAGCTCGCGAGCCGATCGTCCTTGCTGGGTGTCATCTCGACGAGCTCGAGCACCCCGGCGACACGCTGCGAGCACTCGCCCCGCGGGACGCCGTAGAGGTGAGCGAAGAAGTCGACGTTCTCCTCGCCGGTGAGCGACGGATAGCCTCCCTCCTCCTCGGACGCGACGTTCAGGAGCCTACGTGCGGCGTTCACGTCCTCCGACACGAGTTTTCCGAAGATGCGGACCTCGCCCCGCGTCGGCCGGAGCCGCGTCGAGATCAACCCGATGGTCGTCGTCTTGCCGGCGCCGAGGCGACCGAGCAGACCCAAGGTCTCTCCGTCCTCGACGACGAGCGAGATTCCTCGCACGGCCTCACGCCGGCCGACGCTCCGGCCGAGGTTGCGGGTGACGACCGCTGGCGTCCGTCTCCGCTCCCCCGCCCCAGGGGGGAGGCCGTCGACGGCGTCCGTGCCCCCCGTGGCGGCCGCCGTTCGCTTCGGCTGCCAGCGCGCCCATGGCCAATCCCTCCGTCTCATGCGGCCGCCGGTCGACTTCGGCAGAAGGAGGGCCCGCAAAGAAGGTAAGTGAATCGTGCCACATGACTATCAGCGTCATGGGAGGGCGTCTTGCCACTTCATGCCAGAACCGAGCCGGGGACACTTCTCGCTCAGAGAGCCTGAATGAAGGTCTCCCGCCGGACAGTCGCTTGTCGCTATACGCTCCTGCATACCGAACCCAAGTGCATGTCTCGGATCGTCACACATGCATCTTCTACCTACCCGCCTGACAGCAGCGTCTGTACTGGCAGCCACTTGAGCTTGCTAGCTGACTTACCCCTCTTGCGTTCGTTCGCCGTTGAGTGGTACTCGGTCAATGCAAACCGCATGAAGAAGTCCCAGATGGCAGGCGCGGGCATCGCTTTGACGCGGGTCGCCGGGCTGAGGCCGGTCGTCGCGTTTCTCGACCACCGCGGCGCACGCGTCGAACGGCTGCTCCAGCGGGTGAAGATATCCCCCGACGCTCTCCGCGATGCCGAAGCCCTGATCCCGACGAGCCAGGGCTTTCGCTTCATGGAGGAGTCGGCACGCGTCGAAGGGATCGAGAACCTGGGGCTTCTCGTCGGTCAGGAAACGCGCCTCGAGCAGTTCGGCGTGTACGGCTCCCTGATCCGCAGGAAGAGGACGCTCGGTGAGGCCATCGCCACCGTCTTCCAGCTCCTGCCGTTCTTCAGCTCGGGAACGCAGATGTGGATCGAAGATCGAGGCGATCGCGCCGTGTTCTGCCAGCGGTTCGCCGACGGGCTGGGCGATCATCGCCAGGCCGACCAGTACAGCCTCATGATGATGATCACCCTGCTGCGGCTCGCTGCTGGACCGACGTGGCACCCGGACGAGGTGCATCTGCGGATGCCGCGGGGGGCGCGGTTCGACCGCTTCCCGCCCTTGGCAAGCTGCGTGGTCAGGTTCGAGCAACCCGCCAACGCCGTGGTCTTCCCACGCTCGCTGCTCGATCGGCCGCTCGCGGCCACCGGGCTTCCCGTGCTCAAGCCGGAGAAGCTCGAAGCATGGACGTCATCCGCCCCGGCGCCCGACTTTCCCGGCTCCCTCCTTCAGGTCGCCGACGCGCTCCCCCCCTCGGGCTATCCGCAGATCGGCGCCGCCGCGGGCGCGGTGGGTATGAGCGTGCGCAGCCTGCAGCGGCGCCTGGCCGAGTCGGGCGTCACGTTCAAGGGCATCATGGCGGACGAGCGCTTCGCCGCAGCGGCGAAGCTCCTCCGGGGCGGCTATGCGAAGATCCTCGATATCGCGCTCGATCTCGGCTACTCGGACCACGCGCACTTCACCCGCGCCTTCCATCGTTGGGCCGGAACCGCTCCCCGTGAGTTTCGCCGCCTGGCGCGTCAGCCCGCCTGACGAAGGCAGGCACCGCCGGGGGCGCCTACCCCGTGTCAACGTCGCGTAGTCGGCCTTCGTGACCCGGTAGGATCTCCTGCAGGCGATTCCGCGGCGCGCGCGCTGATCGCATCGCTGCGGGGTCGCCTCGGGTCGTGGCGCTAGGGCCCTCGGCTTCTGAGCGACCTTCGTCAAGGCGGTCCGGACTGGGAGACTGAAAAGCGACGTAAGCCCAAGTCCGCTGGAAACCGCGCTGAGATGAGTTGAGAGGCCCCATGAGAGATTGCCCCGAAGCGGACGATTCCGAGGAGTTCTCGCTCGTCCTGGGCGGTCCGCTGTACCAACTTCTCCTGAGAACCCGCCTGGCGCGCCCGCATCTCGATCTCCTTCAGCGGCGCGTCGTCGCGATCACCCTGGTCGCCTGGCTGCCGCTCCTCGTCCTGTCCGCGCTCGAGGGACGGGCCTTCGGCCTAGTCGGGATTCCCTTCCTGAAGGATCTGGACGCGCAGGTCCGCCTCCTCGTGGCGCTCCCGCTGCTCATCCTTGCCGAGAAGATCATTCACGAACGGCTCCGGCCTGCCGTGACACTCTTCGTTGAGAAGGGCATCGTCCGTCCGGAGGATCGTCCGCGCTTCGACGAAATCGTCTCCTCGACGATGCGGTGGCGCAACTCAGTCGTCCTGGAGCTTGGTCTTCTCGCATTCGTCTTCACCGTAGGCCACACCCTCTGGGCCGAAAGCGTCGCTCTCCACGGAGAGACGTGGTTCGTGAGGCCGACGGGCTCCGGGCGGACACTGTCGCGCGCGGGCCTCTGGTACGCTTGGATCAGCCTGCCGATCTTCCAGTTCATCCTGTTCCGCTGGTGGTACCGGCTCATCCTCTGGTGCCGCTTCCTGTTTCTCGTGTCCCGCCTGGACCTCGATCTGTCGCCCTCCAATCCTGGCCGTGCGGGCGGCCTCGGATACCTGGGCACGAGTACGGCTGCATTCGCTCCCTTTCTCGTGGCCCAGAGCGCTCTCGTGTCGGCAATGGTCGCCAGCCGGATCCTTCATTCACGGCGGGGCCGCCCCGGCCGAGCCGCTGGTGGGCAGCGCCGACATCCAGTCCCTCGCCGATCTCGCTAACAGCTGCGACGTGGTGCGGGGGATGCGGCCATTTCCATTCGGCAAGGAGACCGTTATTCAGCTCGTCGTGACGGTCGTGCTGCCCGGGCTCCCGCTGGTGCTAACCGTGATTCCGCTGGAGGAGCTGGTCAAGCGCCTGCTCGGCGCCCTCCTGTGAGGACGGCAACACCGTCATTCACGGCATCGCAGTAGTACGAGAATCCAAGGCGCGGCTGAAGGTAGAAGTCGCCCGGTTGAAGAAGCGACGTCAGCACCAGTCGTCTGGAGACCGCCCGTGATAAGTTCAGAGCTGGGATGCAGGACCGCGTCCGCCGGCCCTCCATCGGACGTTATGGTGGGCCGATACCCCTCGAACCGGTCTGCGTCTTGCCCTTGCGTGGCAGCGCGATTCGGTGTGGCCGATATCATTGTCATCGTCGGCCGCCCAGCGCAGCAGATCGAGACCGTCGGGCGAGATCTCGATGGCCGGTCGGGCCACGCACTGCAGGCCAACGATTCCCTGAAGGCGAAGAATTCATAGCCAGCCGATCGTACCGATGGCGGCCACCAGGATCGCACCGGTGGCGATGAGCACGGCGCGGCGCAGGACCGTGCCACCCAGTACCGCCACGATGCCGCACTTCACCGTCGTGTTGGTGAGGGACGCGAGCACGATCGCATTGACCGCGACGCGGGCGTCGCCGCTCCTGGCATACTCGGCCATGGACAAGGTGATCGCGTCGACGTCGGTCAAGCCGGCCAACCCCGCGACCATGTAGAGTCCCTTGCCCGGAAACCGTATCTGAACGAACTTCACGACGAGCAGCACCACTGTGAAGAAGGCGGCGAACTTCGACGCTTCCGTGAGGCTGAAGGGGTTCCTGAGACGCACCGCCTCCGCATTCGCCGCCGTGCTGTCCGCCGCCGAAGCGCCGCGCCGGAGCGATATCCAGGCGGCGATCGCCGCCGCCGCGCCCATCATGACGAACGGGATCAGCACGCGAGCCACGAGTGCCCGGTTCACGACGACGACCTCCGCGATCACGCGGCCGAACATGATGCACCAGGCGAGCAGCAAGCCGCAGGCCAGTGTATGGGCCGTCGCTTTTCGGCTGTCCTCCCGGCTCTGGCGCGCGAAGGAGAGCGTGACCGCGGTGGACGAGACGAGACCGCCCGTCAGCCCCGTGAGCACGATCCCGCGGTCTGCCCCCAGCCACCGGCTTCCCACATAGCCGACCAGCGACAGGCTCGAGATCAGCAGTACCAGCAGCCAGAGCGAGTAGGGATTGAGCGCGCCCCAGGGATCCACCGCGCGACTCGGAAGCAGTGGGAGGACGATGAACGTCGCGATGAGCAGCCGCAGGCCGGCGAAGATGTCGTCCCAGTCGATCTTCTCGACGAGCCCGTGGAGCGGTTGCTTGTAGGCCAGCACCGCCGCGGTGACGATGGAGAGTGCGACCGCGAGCTCGCGGTAGCCGAGCGTCGTCATGGCGCCGAGCAGGCAGACCGTGAGGGCCGCGCTCTCCGTGGTGATCCCGAGCGAGTCGGGATGCGCGCGGCCGGCGAGCACGTAGCCCGCGAGCACCGCCGCGCCCACGATGACCAGCACCGCGACGAGGAGCGCGGGCATCTGCAGAGCGTTCGCCATCCACCCGGCGATCGCGCCGAGGAGAGCCAGGAGGACGAAGGTTCTGAGCCCTCCGATTCCGGCCTCAGCCTCCGCGGATTTGCGCTTCTCGCGCTCCGTACCGACGAGCGCACCGATGAGGAGCGCGGTGCCGAAGTCGCGAACCGTGGTGAGGTCGAGTCCGTTGTACATGACCTGATCCGGTCCCATCGATGACGAAGGACCGTGCCGAGCCTTACCGACGGCCGTTCGCCTCCGCCGGGAGCCTTTGGCGGACGAGACGCAGCGCCTCTTCCGGCGTTTGCGCCGGCTGAGCGAGGGCGAGGTCGGATGCGTCGATGGTCCCCCGCTCACGGGAGCCGAGGGCGGCCACCATGCAACCGAACCCCCTCGACCACCACCCGGACACCGGGTGCGGCTCGCAAGCTTCCGGACCGACGGTAACGACGTAGAGGGCGAGTGGCTCCCTCACCATGTGACGGTCTCGCCTCGTTCTGGATCGAGCCATCAGACTAGCCCCCTCGTGCCAGGCTATTCCATGTGAGCCCACGCCGCTTGCCCTTTCGTGCCAGCGGAGGTGATTCGGAAGGACGGGCACCGAGCGCGGCGATCGTCGCTCTCGAGGCGCTGCCCGGGACGGTTCTCGGGGCGGGCGCCCGGTGCCGGGATCGCGGCCGCCGGCGACGCCCATCCGCCTTTGGATGGTCCCGGCAGGTCACGACACCGCGGAGATCATGTGTCGTGTCCCGCTCATCCGGCGGAAGGGGAAGCGAAGCACCGTCCTCGATTGACGCGGCTCCCGTCGCCTCGCGCTGCACCAGCGGTGCAAGCCTACCCGGATGAACGATGGGGCGAGCCCGAGAGCCTGGCAGATGCTCTCGAAATCGAGAGGCCGATCGGCGGCAGACGACCGGAACCACGCGTCCGCATCGGCGAAGAGCCCCTTCCACGCCCGCTCGACGCCGTTGCGTACTTCTGGAAGTCGCTGACGGCACCTTCCAGCACGGCGAGCATCAGGCGCTCCTCTGGTCGGAGCGTGGCCCCGACACCGTCGAACCTCCAGGGGGAGCGTCGAATCGGCCGCCGGCCTGTCTAGCGCAGTCTCCATCATGGCGGCATCCTCCCGTTGCAACTTCGTGTATAGCAACGCGCATGCCGTGTCCGAACCGACGTAGGATCGAAGCGTAATCGGGCCGTATCGAGCTAGCATGTTCTCACCGGCCGGAATCGGCCGCCCCAGTGATTGTCGATTCCGCAAGCCGGCGCGGAAGCCGGAACCCGGCGTGGCACCGAATCTTCTTTCCCGCCGGACGGTAGCCGGATGGCGATGCCACCTTCGATGCTCCCCCGACTTCGACTTCCCGGATGAAACCGGCGACACCGCGCCTTGACCTTCTCCCCCCGGGGGTCCAAAAGACCGGGATGACCGTGGGCCGTGCCGGGCGCTTGCGAAGCATTCGCATCGTCGCCGCGGTCGTCCTCGCCACGCTTCTTGCAAGCTGTACAGGCCTAAAGCGAACCGTCGGCGGGTGGTTGAGGTTCAAGAAGCCGGCGCCCGAAACCACGGAGAGTTCGACACGCACGGCGCGCGTCTACTATGCGGCGGTCGACGGGTTGAAGGTGTACAGCGAGCCGTCCGCCTCCTCGAAGGTCGTCGGGACGCTCGCGTTGCACGAGAAGGTCACGCGCTCCAGGCTCGAACAGGGCTACGCGTACGTGGAGAGCTCCACGAGCGGTGTGAAAGGCTGGGTCAGGAACGCGCGGCTCATCTGGCACCTGCCGACGCCCGCCGCACGAGGCCCCGCCGAGGCGCAACCCGAAGCGCCCGAGGCCACGGAGCCGGAAGCCCCCGAGCCGACCGCGCCGGCGGAGGAGCCGCCGACGACGACCACGACGACGACCGCCCCCGCTCCACGCGCGCCCCGGAGGTCGACGACGACACTGCCCGGCGTCACGCCATCGATCTTCAATCCGTATTGAATCGCCGGCCATGACCCAGGGCGCACGTGATGCACGGGCTCGAGCACGACCACAGTCGTGGCCGGAGGCCTGGCTCCGGGCCGTGCTCGATCTCGCGTCGGTCACACCCGAGCGGCGCGCCGTCGTGCTCAGCGACATCGAGATCGGCTCGCAGGCGACGGCGACGTACTACGTCTTGCTCGGCATCTCCGAGCTGATCGCCGGCTTCGCCCTGATCATCGGCAGCGATGCCACCCTGATCGGGGCAACCGTCGTGGCACCGTTGATGACCCCGATCATCGGCGTCTCCCTCGGCCTGATGCGCAGCGACCTCAGGCTGCTGCGCACCGCGCTCATCGCGGAGTTCGGTGGCGCGCTCGTCGGTGTCGCGCTCACCTATCTGCTCGGTCTCGTGCCGTTCTGGGGCGATCCCACGCCGTCCCTGCTGGCGCAGACCAATCCGACGTTGATCGACCTGCTGGTGGCCGCGCTCGCCGGCTTCGCCGGCGTGCTCGCGATGATCGACGAGCGCATCAGCCCGGCGCTTCCCGGCGTCGCGATCGCGACCGCGCTCAATCCGCCGGTCGCGGCGATCGGTCTCTGCCTCGCGTTCGGAGCCTACCAGGGCGCCTGGGGCGCATTCCTCCTCTTCTTCGCCAACGTGCTCGCCATCCTCGCCGTCGCCGCCGTCCTGTTCCTCATCGCGGGGTTCGTCACCCGGGCGGAGATCGGATCGGTCCGCGGCCTGGCGCGGCGCTTCGCCCCGGCGGCGATCGGGCTGCTCCTCGTCGGTGCGCTCCTCACCAAGTACCTCGTCGGGATGGTCGGAAACATCCATACCCGACGGACCATCACCGCGGTGCTCGACCAGGAGCTGTCTCACGAGCCCAGCACCGCCCTCCACGGCGTCGAGTTCAGCCGCGGCGAGGACGGCCTCGACGTGCTCGCGGAGGTGCGTACGCCGCATGTGCCCGCGCCCGGGCGCGTGAACGATATCCAGGACGCGCTCGGGGACAGCCTCGGCGAACCCGTTCGCCTCTTCATGCGCTGCACGCTCACCAAGGACGTGACGGCGACGGGATCGACGACCCTCCGACCGTACCTGAGCCTCAACGGCAAGGTCGCGACGGCGCCGGTGTCGGCGGACATGCGGCTGCTGCAACAGGCGGAGCAGGTCGCGCGTGAAGTCGTGGCGACCCGGCCGAACATCGTCCTGAAGGACGTCGAGCTCGTGAATCTGCCGACCGGCCCCGTGCTCGTCGTGTCGATCGAAAGCCCGCGCGCCCCGAGCCCGGATCGCATCGCGCGGTTCGAAGCCCTGTTGCGGGAGCGCCTGGGGGAGGAGCGTGTGCGCGTCGTCATCCGGGTGGCCGAATCGGTCGACATCACGTCGAAGGGACGGATCCTCTTCGGCGAAGCCCACTTTCGCGCGATGTCCGAGGACGAGGCGCACCGACGGTCGACCGTCGAAGAGACCGCACGGACGAACCTCGAGGGCCTGCCGAACACGTTCGTGACGGCGATCGATGCGGTGCCGGCGCAGGTGGGTTGGACGGTCCGCGCAGAGGTCGTCGGCCCGCACGTCCCGGCACCCCGGGACGTGCACGACGTGGAGGAACGCACCGCGAAGGCCATCGCGGAGCCGGTGGATCTGGCCGTGAGAGCCCGTACGGACGTCTTGGTGACGGGAAGAGAGTACCGGGTGGTGGGAGAGGCGCAGGTACGCGACGACGGCGACGCACCCTCCGCGCCGGAAGCGCGGTCACCCTGAGCGGCCCGCCGACGCCCGGGTGACTGGTCAGTCGAAAAGAGAACGGTTCGTCGAGCGATACCTCGATCCCGCCAGCCGGCTCGGCGAGGTCCTGTTCGGCCTCATCATGGTCCTCGGGGCCACCCTCACCGCCGGGCTGGACGTGCCGGAGGGCAAAGCGGGCGTCCGACGACTTCTGTACGCGGCGCTCGGCTGCAACATGGCCTGGGGGATCATCGATGGCGTCATGTACGTCATGAACTGCATGACCGTGCGCGCGGAAAAGGCGCACCTCATCGATGCGATTCAGCGTGCCCCCGACGCGCGCGCCGCGCTCGACGTCATCCGCGGTGAGATAGAGCCGCGATTCGAGACGCTGACCGAGCCGGAAAATCGCGACGCACTATCCCGCTCGATACTCCGATACCTCGCCCGCGGGGAGGCGCCGAAAGTACGAGTCACCAGAGACGACCTCTACGGGGCGCTCGCCTCCTTCTGGCTCGTCTTCCTCTCGTGCCTGCCGGTGACCGTGCCGTTCCTCGTCATTTCGGAGCCGATCCGGGCGCTTCGGGTGTCGAACGCACTTCTGATCGTGATGCTCTTCACGGTCGGGCGGAAGTGGGCGCAGTATGCACACACGAATCGCCTGCTCGGCGGTCTCATCATGGTGGCCATCGGGCTCGCGCTGGTCGGGATCGCCGTGCTTCTGGGTGGCTGACCACCGGCTTCCGGCGTCCGATCCGGTCGGAAACGAATCCCAGCAACGGGCATCCGATCCCTCAGGACACCGCGGCGCGCGGCGTGTGCGGCTCGGGCTCGTGCCCCACCGGTGCCGCCGGGGCGGGCCGCCGCGTCGCCCGCCGGTCGGTCCAGCCACGGATCACCTCGTAGAAGACGGGTGTGAAGAAGATGCCGAAGACGGTGACCCCGACCATGCCCGAGAAGACGGCGATGCCGAGCGCGAACCGCATCTCGGCGCCGGCACCGGCGGTGCGCACGAGTGGCAGCACGCCGAGGATGAAGGCGAAGGAGGTCATGAGGATCGGCCGCAGCCGGGTCTTCGAGGCCTCGACGATCGCCTCGAAGCGCGGCTTGCCCTCGTCCTGGAGCTGCTTCGCGAACTCGACGATCAGGATCGCGTTCTTGGCCGCCAGACCGATCAGGACGACGAGGCCGACCTGCGTGAAGATGTTGTTGTCGGACCCGACCAACCAGACGCCGCTGATGGCCGCGAGGAGACACATGGGCACGATCAGGATGATCGCGCCCGGGAGCGACCAGCTCTCGTACTGGGCCGAAAGGACCATGAAGACCAGGACCGCGCCCAGAACGAAGACGAACACCGCCGTGTTGCCCGCGAGGATCTGCTGCAGGGTGAGCTCCGTCCACTCGAAGCTCATGGTCGCGGGTAGCTCCTTCGCCGCCAGGGCATCCATGGTGGCGATCGCCTGGCCGGAGCTGACGCCCGGGGCCGTGCCGCCGGCGATCTCCGCCGACGCGAACATGTTGTAACGGTTCACGATCGCCGGGCCGGTGGTGTCGCGGACGCTCACCAGCGTCGAGAGCGGCACCATGCCGCCGTTGCGGTTGCGGACCTTGAGCTGGCCGATGTCGTCCGGGTTGACGCGGTATGCCGCGTCGGCCTGCAGGTTCACCTGCCAGTTCCGTCCGAAGCGGGTGAAGTCGTTGGCGTACGCCGACCCGAGATAGATCTGGAGGGTGGCGAAGACGTCGTCCAGCGCGACCCCCAGCGCCTTCGCCTTCGCCCGATCGACCTCGAGATAGAGCTGCGGCTGCGCCGCCCGGAAGCTGCTGAAGAGGCCGACCAGTCCGGGCTGCGCCGTGCCGGCGCGGATCATGGTCTCGACCGCGCCCTGGAGCGCCCCGGGGCCGGCGTCGGCCCGATCCTGCACCTGCATCTTGAAGCCCGCGGTGTTGCCGAGCCCGTCGACCGGCGGCGCGCCGAACGCGACGACGATCGCGTCCTGGACCTGCCGGAACTGCGCGCGGAGGCTCGCGGCGACGGCCGTGGCGGGCAGGCGCTCGCGTACCCGGTCCTCGAACGGCGCCAGGATCACGAACATGCCGCCCGCGTTCGAGATGTTGTTGCTCGTGAGGATGGAGTACCCGGGCAGGCGGATCGTATGCGCGACGCCGGGCGTGGCGCGCACCATCTCGTCGAGCCGCGACATCACCTCCTCGGTCCGCTCGAGGCTGGCGCCGTCCGGCAGCATCGCGTTCACCACGAGGTAGCCCTTGTCCTGCTCCGGGATGAAGCCAACCGGCACGGTCCGGAAGCCGATCCAGGTGAGCACCATGAGCCCGGCGTACACGGCGAGAAGAACCCCGGTCACGCGCACGAGCCCCGCGACGATGCGGCCGTAGCCGTCGGTGAGCCACTCGAAGACGCGATTGAACCCCTTGAAGAAGGCGAGCAGGCTGCGGTTCACCCGCTCGTTCAGCCGATAGCCGACGAATCCACCCGCGCCGACGACGGCGAGCCGGACCGCCCACAGCGCCGCGGGGCTCCCGTGCGCCTCGTGGCCGTGCCCGCCGGCCGAGAGACCGAGCAGGCCCTGGACGCGTCCCGTGAGGAAGAAGTCGGCGACCAGGGCCCCCAGCAGCACCACCGCGGTCAGCGGCAGCGCCTCGCGACGCTCCTCGCCGTGTGCGTGCGGCTTGATCAGGGTGACGGCTCGCGCCGGCGCCATCGTCATCGCGTTGATCGCCGAGATGATGGTCGAGGCCGCGATGGTGAGTGCGAACTGCCGGTAGAACTGGCCGCTGATCCCCGCGATGAACGCCGTCGGGATGAAGACCGAGCTCAGCACGAGGGTGATCGCGATCACCGGGCCCGTGATCTCCTCGAGCGCCTTGATCGTCGCCTCGCGCGGCGGCAGGCCCTTCGCCATCCAGCGCTCGACGTTCTCGACCACGACGATCGCGTCGTCGACGACGATGCCGATGGCGAGCACCAGGCCGAAGAGCGACAGGTTGTTCAGCGAGAAGCCCAGCAAGGCCATGACGAAGAAGGTCCCGATCAGCGAGACCGGGACGTCGATCATGGGCAGCAGTGTGGCGCGCCAGTCCTGCAGGAACACCAGCACCACGATGAAGACGAGGACGAACGCCTCGAACAACGTCTTGTAGACCTCGTGGATCGACTCGTCGACGAAGACCGTCGTGTCGTAGACGATCTTGTACTCCATGCCCTCCGGGAAGCGGGCCTTCAGCCGCTCCATCTCGCCGCGGATGCTCTCCGCGGTGGCGAGCGCGTTGGCGCCGGGCAGCTGGAAGACCGCCATCGTGACCGATTCCCGGCCGTCGAGGTAGCTGCCGACGTCGTAGTTCTTCGCGCCGAGCTCGACGCGGCCCACGTCCGCGAGACGCGTGATGTCCCCGTGCTCGCCGGTCTTCACGACGATGTCGGCGAACTGGTCCGGGTCGAGGAGCCGGCCGAGCGTGTTGACGGTGTACTGGAAGTCGACGCCGACCGGGGCCGGAGGCTGACCGATGCGTCCGGCCGCGACCTGCACGTTCTGCTCGCGGAGCGCGTTCAGGACGTCGGAGGCGGTCATGCTGCGCGAGGCGAGCGCGGTCGGGTCGAGCCAGATCCGCATGCTGTAGTCGCGCGCGCCGAGGAAGCTGACGTCGCCCACCCCCGGCAGCCGGGCGAGCGCGTCCTTCACCTGGATGGTGGCGTAGTTGCTGAGGTAGAGCTGGTCGTAGCGCCCGTCGGGAGAGAGGAGATTCACGCAGAGGAGGATCATCGGCGACTTCTTCTTCACCGTGACGCCCTGGCGCTTCACCTCCTCCGGCAACTTCGCCTCGGCGATCGAGACCCGGTTCTGGGTGAGCACCTGCGCGAAGTCGAGGTTCGTCCCGACGCGGAAGGTGACGTCGAGGTTCATCTGCCCGTCGTTGGTGCTCTTCGAGAGCATGTAGAGCATGTTCTCGACGCCGTTCACCTCCTGCTCGATGGGGGCGGCGACGGTGTCGGCGACCACCTTCGCGCTGGCGCCGGGATAGGTCGCCGACACGTTCACCGTCGGCGGGACGACCTCCGGGTACTGCGCGATGGGCAGGCTCTGGAGGGCCACGCCGCCGATGATGACGATGACGAGCGACAGCACCGTCGCGAAAACCGGCCGATCGACGAAGAAGCGCGCGAACATGGCCCGCCCCTACGAGGCCCCCTTCGGGGGCGCTGCGGCGGCCGGCGGGCCCGGGC
>WNGI01001402.1_pt1 | contig 19995 bp, 18 predicted proteins | sample 5400621 | NCBI WGS metagenome assembly WNGI01 (sample SAMN13153374, study PRJNA577476) | soil metagenome | isolation source: 20 cm soil or saprolite under Garry oak tree replicate 1 | place: USA:California | collected 2016-06-15
GGCGCCGTTGACCATGCAGCCGATGTTGCCGTCGAGGGTGACGTAATTGAGATCGTGTTTCGACGCCTCGATTTCCTTGGCGTCCTCCTCGGTCTCGTCGCGCAGTGCCAACACCTCGGGGTGACGATAAAGCGCATTGTCGTCGAACGACACCTTGGCGTCGAGCACGCGCAGATCGCCTTGTTTGGTGACGACGAGCGGATTGATTTCCAGCATCGCCATGTCCTTGGCGACGAAAGCCGTGTAGAGCTGCGTCGCCAGCCGCTCAGCCTGTTTGGCAAGATCGCCAGTAAGACCCAGCGCCTTGGCGACAATGCGGCCGTGGTGGGCCATGATGCCGGTGGCGGGATCAACCGAGAAGGTCACGATCTTCTCCGGCGCAGAGTGCGCGACATCCTCGATATTGACGCCGCCCTCGGTGGAGACCACGAAGGATATTTTGGAAGTTTCGCGGTTGACCAGGATCGACAGATAAAACTCCTTGTCGATGTCGGAGCCTTCCTCGATGTAGAGCCGATTGACCTGCTTGCCGTGCGATCCGGTCTGCACCGTGACCAGCGTCGCACCGAACATCTGCCTGGCGAATTCATTGACCTCGGCAACCGATTTGGCGATGCGCACGCCGCTCATGCCGCCGGCGGAGGCTTCCTTGAATTTGCCCTTGCCGCGGCCGCCGGCGTGGATCTGACTCTTCACCACCCAGACCGGACCGCCGAGCGTTTTCGCGGCAGCATCGGAATCGGAGGCGCGCAGCACCGCCGCGCCGCGCGAGATCGGCACCCCGAATTCATGCAGCAGCGCCTTGGCCTGGTATTCATGAATGTTCATTCGGATGCTCCCAGGCTCCTCGTGCGGCGAATTCGGGATTCATATCGGGTTTGGCGGCTGGCATACCATATACCAGAAGGACTGCAAATTCGGAAATTGGAGTATCGCAGGTCAATTGGCTTGATCTATCGGGTAATAGCCAAGCGCAATTAGCGGCCTAGCAGGTCGGGCGCGATCTTCTTGCAGGCCTCGACCAGACCCTGCACGGCGCCGACCGACTTGTCGAACGCCTCGCGGTCCTTGCCAGCCAGTTCGATCTCGACCACCCGCTCGACGCCTTTCGATCCGATCACGGCGGGCACCCCGACATACATGTCCTTCACGCCATATTCGCCGGAAAGATAGGCGGCGCAGGGCAACACGCGCTTCTTGTCCCTGAGGTAGCTCTCGGCCATCGCGATGGCGGATGCGGCGGGCGCATAGAACGCCGAACCGGTCTTCAGCAGGTTGACGATCTCGGCCCCGCCGTTTCGCGTGCGGTCAACGATCTCGTCGATCCGCGCCTGCGAGGTCCAGCCCATCTTCACCAGATCGGGCAGCGGAATGCCGGCCACCGTGGAGTATCTCACCAGCGGCACCATGGTGTCGCCATGGCCGCCAAGCACGAACGCTGTGACGTCTTCGACCGAGACGTTGAACTCGTCGGCAAGGAAATAGCGGAAGCGCGAGGAATCCAGCACGCCCGCCATGCCCACCACCTTCTTGTACGGCATGCCTGATGCCTTCTGCAGCGCCCACACCATGGCGTCGAGCGGGTTGGTGATGCAGATGACGAAAGCATCGGGTGCATATTTCTTGATGCCGGCGCCGACCTGCTCCATCACCTTGAGATTGATGCTCAACAGATCGTCGCGGCTCATGCCGGGCTTGCGCGGCACGCCGGCGGTAACGATGCAGACTTTGGCGTTGTCGAGCGCGTCGTAGGAATTGGCGCCGGTAAAATGCGCGTCGAACCCGTCGACCGGAGAGGATTGCGCGATATCGAGCGCTTTGCCTTGCGGCACGCCCTCGGCGATGTCGAACAGCACTACATCGCCCAATTCCTTCAGGCCGATCAGGTGAGCCAGCGTTCCGCCGATCTGGCCGGAGCCAATCAAAGCAATCTTGTCGCGCGCCATGGGAAATCCGTCCTTTGAAGGTCATGCAGGAGGGTGGAGAAAGCTTAAGTGGCTGGTTATCCCTTTCGACCGACCCGTTCAAGTCGCGCCCTGCTCAATTGTCCGCCACTCGCGTCGTTCCGGGGCACGTCAAAGACGCGAACCCGAATCCAGAGGTTATTGGAGCGAGATTCCCCGATGTGCAATTGCACATCTGAGGTTTGCGCTGACGCGCGCCCCGGAATGACGGAGTGTGAGTTCTACGTTTCCACCAGCCCTGTGCTCGAGCCGCTTGCGACGGAATCCTTGTGGCCATGCGGCAGCGCCAGATAGGATTCCGAACTCATCTCGATCAGCCGCGACGCGGTCCGCTTGAACTCACTCGCCTCATCGCCGTCGGGCGCGACATACAGCGACTGCGGATCGGCCCCGGCGGAGGCCATCAGCTTCACCGCGTTGTCGTACAGCGTGTCGATCAGCGCGATGAACCGCTTGGCGGCGTTGCGGTCGGCGTAATCCATCACCGGAATGCGATCGATCATGATGGTGTGATAGTCGTGCGCCAGCCTAAGGTAGTCCGAAGCGGCAAGCGGTTTTTCGCAGATATCCGCAAACGAAAATCGCGCGACGCCATCGGCCGAGCACGGCACATGCAGGATCCGTCCCTTGATCGAAATATCGCGCGGCTTGCACTTGGCATTGCCGGTCATCTTGACCCATGCCTGGTCCAGCGCCGCATCGGCGTCGCGGTCCGCCGGCACCAGCCACATTTTCACGCCGGTAAGTTTTTCGAGCCGGAAATCGGTGCGTGCATCGAGCGGCAGTACGTCCATATGACCAACTATCTGCGCGATGAAGGGCAGGAACAGCGCCCGGTTCAGTCCGCCCTTGTAGAGATCGTCGGGCGCGACGTTGGATGTCGCCACCACCACGGTGCCGAGTTCAAACAGCTTTGAGAACAGCCGCCCCAGGATCATCGCATCCGCGATGTCGGTGACATGGAACTCGTCGAAACACAAAAGCCAGGCCTCGTCGAAAATCGACGCCGCGGTGAGCGCGATCACGTCGCCGTCGGCGATCTCGCCGCGCGCGATATTCTGGCGAAAGCCGTAGATCCGCTCATGCACCTCGGCCATGAATTCATGGAAGTGCGCGCGGCGCTTGTGCTCGACCGGACTGTGCTGGAAAAACAGGTCCATCAGCATGGTCTTGCCGCGCCCGACTTCGCCGTGAATGTAGAGGCCGCGCGGCGGCGCCTCGTCCTTGTCGGCAAACAGCCGGCCAAGCAGACCTTGCTTGCTCAGCGGGGTGTAGCTCGCGAGCCGCTGCTCGAGGTCCGCGAACGCCTCGGCGGCCTCCGCCTGCGCGGCGTCGGCCTCGATCGCGCCGGAGGCGACGAGGCTCTGATAATGGGCGCGGAACGAGGCGGACGGGGGAGACAGCATGGCCTCTTTACGGCCTCAACACGGTGGAAATTGCAAGCCATGAATTGGTGCAAGGGCATGCGGAAGCGGGTTTGAAGGACGCTGCGCCGACTATGGCAAGGCGTCATACGCACGAAAGCGGGTATCCAGTACACCGCGGCCTTCGGTCGATCACCGGCGTCTCTGGAATACTGGATCATCCGCTTTCGCGGATGATGCAACTGCGAATTTGGCGCCCCCTCACGCGCTCAGCGCGTAGGAATCCTCGACCACATAGGGCCCGCCGCCGGTGGATGCGCGCGAGGAGAACAGCACGAAGCGCGACGCGGTGAATACCCTCGTCGGAAAATATCCGCGCACCGACAGATAGTCCGCGACATCCTGGTTGGACGCATCGCGCAGCCGCGCCAGCGTCACATGCGGCGTGAATTTCCGCCCGTCGGGATCGAGCCCGATGCGTTGCATCAGCCGCTCCAGTTCGGCCTGCAGCTCGATCAGAGGCCGGCTCGGCACCACCGAGGCCACCACCGCGCGCGGCTTCTTTCCTCCAAAACTCGAGAGGCCTTGCAGTGCAACCTCGAACGGCTTGCGGTTGACCCGGAACAGCATCGAGGCGATTTCGTTCGCGGCAATGCCGTCGATATCGCCGATGAAGCGTAAGGTGACGTGATAATCTTCGGGATCGATCCAGCGGGCGCCTGGAAGGCCGCCACGCAAATTGGAAAGAGTCTGGCCGATCTCGGCCGGAATTTCCAGTCCAGTGAACAAACGCGGCATCGTTGTGACTCCCGATGCTGAAACCCGGTAACGAATCACCGATGCTGATTTCTACCGCAGTTATGTGACTCTGCGAAGCATCCGGCGTTAACAGATTGGAAATCTCCTGGCAAAACCCCTGTTGGGGTTATTGCTGCACGTTTTTCAACTGCGTTGCCCGGACATCGTGCCAAGAAATGCCTCCACCGTGGGCAGGATATTTTTGACGATCATATCGACGCCCTCAGCCGTCGGGTGCAAGCCGTCCGCCTGGTTGAGCCTGGCGTCGCTTGCGACGCCCTCCAGGAAAAACGGATATAGCGGCACCCCGAAGGATTTCGCCAGCTCCGGATAGATCGCGTTGAAACGCGCCGAATAGTCACTTCCATAATTTGGCGGCGCCACCATCCCGCATAACAGGACCGCGATCCTGCGCGCCTTCAGCCGCGTCAGAATGTCGGTCAGCGCGGCGCGGGTCACCCTTGGATCGATGCCGCGCAGGGCATCGTTGGCGCCGAGCTCGAGGATCACGGCCTCGGTCCCCTCAGGAACCGACCAGTCGAGCCGGTCGCGGCCGCCGGAAGTGGTATCGCCGGACACCCCGGCGTTGAGCATATCGACCGCTATCCCCTTGGCTTCCAATGATTTTTGCAGCCGGGCCGGGAATGCGGACGAGGCCGAAAGGCCAAGACCGGCGCTCAGCGAATCTCCCAATACGACCATCTTGATCGGCCTTGTTTCGCGAATGGCCGACGTTTGAGCGAACGCTGTTCCCGCGGCCATCAGAACCATCCCCAACACAAGCATGTGCACGAACGACCGCACCTGCCTCTCGACCCCAGCGGCGAAAGTGCCATATGACCGAGCCATGGACAGTCTCATCGAACCCACCTCGCTGACCGGCCTTGAGCCGGACACCATTTTTATCTCCAAGGTCAATCTCTCGCTCGGCGCGGGCGCCGCGCGCGTTCACATTCTCAAGGATATCAGTCTGCGCGTGGCGCCGGGTGAGGCGATTGGCCTTATCGGACCGTCCGGCTCGGGGAAATCCACGCTTCTGATGGTGATGGCGGGACTGGAGCGTCCCGACAGCGGAGAGGTGGTGGTCAACGGCACCCCTTTCAATGCCCTCGACGAGGACGCGTTGGCGCGCTTTCGCGGCCGTCAGGTCGGCATCGTGTTCCAGTCGTTTCATCTGATTCCGACCATGACGGCGCTGGAAAATGTCGCGGTGCCGCTGGAGCTGGCCGGCAATCCCGATGCGGCGCAGCGCGCGGCGCAAGAGCTGGCTTCCGTCGGTCTCGAGGACCGGCTGCATCATTATCCGACGCAATTGTCCGGCGGCGAGCAGCAGCGCGTCGCACTGGCCCGCGCGCTGGCGCCCGATCCCGCGATCCTGGTGGCGGACGAGCCGACCGGAAACCTCGATGAGGCCACCGGCAAGCAGATTGTCGATCTCCTGTTCACCAAACACGCCGAGCGCGGCATGACGCTGGTGCTTGTGACCCACGACACATCGCTGGCGCAGCGCTGCGACCGCGTGGTGCGGCTGCGCTCGGGTCGAATCGATGGAGAGGTCGCGGATCGCAAAGCTGCCGAATCATGAGTGTTGCCTCTGAACCCGTTGATCGCGGCCGCGCCGGATCGCTTGCGCTCCGCTACGCCTTGCGCGAATTGCGCGGGGGCTTGCGCGGCTTCTACGTTTTCATCGCCTGCATCGCGCTCGGCGTGATGGCAATCGCCGGCGTCGGCTCGGTCTCGGCGAGCTTCAGCGACGGACTGGCGCGCGAAGGCCGCACCCTGCTTGGCGGCGACGCGGCGTTCGCCCTGTTCCAGCGTGAAGCCAAGCCCGATGAAATCGCGTTTCTCCGCTCGCGCGGAGAAGTATCCGTTGCGGCGACATTGCGCGCGATGGCGCGCGCCGGCGACGGCCGGCTCGCGCTGGTCGAACTCAAGGCGGTGGATGGCACTTATCCGATGCTCGGCGAATTGGTGCTCGATCCGAAGGTGCCGATCGCCGGTGTGCTGGCCGAGCGGAAGGAGGCGACCGGCGTCGTGTTCGGCGCGGCCGCCGATTCGACCTTGCTGGCGCGGCTCGATCTCAAGCTCGGCGATCGCGTCACCGTTGGCAGCGCTACGTTCGAGATCCGAAGCGTCATCAACAGCGAGCCGGACAAACTCGGCGGCGGGGTAGGTCTGGGGCCCCGCTTCCTGGTCAGCGAAGCCGGGCTGCGCGCGACCGAATTGCTGCAGCCCGGCAGCCTGGTGCGCTGGACCTACCGGGTCAGGCTGCCGGCCAACGCGTCCGGCGATCGCGCCGCGGCCGCACTCGCCAACGATGCGCGAAGCACGTTGCCTCAGGCGGGCTGGGAGATTCGCAGCCGCGACAACGCCTCGCCCCAGCTTGAACGCACCATCAACCGCTTCACCCAGTTTCTCGCTTTGGTCGGCCTCGCCGCGCTGCTGGTCGGCGGGGTCGGCGTCGCCAATGCGGTCAAAAGCCACATCGACCGCCGCCGCGACGTGATCGCTACGTTCAAGGCGCTGGGCGCCACCGGCCGCGACGTTTTCACCATCTATCTGACCCAGGTCGTCGTGCTCGCCACCATCGGCTCGGTGATCGGGCTCGCCTCCGGCGCGGCGCTGCCGTTCATCGTCGTGGGCGCGTTTGGCAGCCTGCTGCCGTTGCCCCTGGTGCCGGCGCTGCATCCCGATGAACTGGCGTTGTCATTCATCTACGGTCTGCTGACCGCGCTCGCCTTCGGGCTGTGGCCGCTCGGCCGGGTGCATGATGTGCCGGTGGCGGCGCTGTTTCGCGAGGCGGTGGCGAGCGTTTGGCATCGGCCGCGATGGCGCTACCTCGCCCTGATGGCGGTGGTGATCGCGTCACTGATCGCGGTCGCGATCGGGCTCGCCTACGACAAGCGTGTCGCCGCCGTGTTTGTCGCTTCCTCGATTCTGGTGTTCGCGCTGTTGCGCGGTGTTGCCGGCGGGCTGATGGCGCTGGCGCGCTGGCTGCCGCGCACCCGCATCACCATGCTGCGGCTGGCGATCGCCAACATCCACCGGCCCGGCGCGTTGACACCGTCAGTGGTGATGTCGCTTGGCCTCGGTCTGGCGGTATTGGTGACGATCACCCAGATCGACGGCAATCTGCGGCGCCAGTTCCTGGCGGCGTTGCCGGAGCGGGCGCCGTCGTTCTTTTTCACCGATATTCCCAGCGCCGAGGCCGACCGCTTCGGCGCCTTCCTCAAACAGACCGCGCCGCAGTCGACGGTGGAGGACGTGCCGATGCTGCGCGGCCGCATCGTCGCCGCCCGCGGCGTCAAGGCCGAAGACCTCAAGCCTTCGACCGACACCGAATGGGTGCTGCAGAGCGACCGCGGCCTGACCTATACCGGCGAAATCCCGAGGGGTTCGAAAGTGGTCGAGGGCGAGTGGTGGGGCGCCGGCTATCACGGGCCGCCGCTGGTTTCGATGGAGAAAAAGATTGCCGATGGGCTCCGATTGAAGATCGGCGACGAACTCGTCGTCAATGTGCTCGGCCGCGATATCCCGGCCAGGATCGGCAATTTGCGTACCGTGGACTGGCAAAGTCTCGGCATCAATCTCGTGCTGGTATTCTCCCCCGACGCCTTCAAGGGCGCGCCGCATACTCATGTCGCGACCCTGACCGAAACCCACCCGGACGCTGCTGGCGATGCCCGGATAGTCAAATCGGTGGCCGACGCATTCCCGATGGTGACGAGCGTGCGGGTTCGCGAGGCGCTGGAAACCGTCGGCACCGTCGTCACTAACCTGGCGCTGGCGATACGGGGCGCCAGCGCGGTCACGTTGATCTCGGCGATCCTGGTGCTGGGCGGCGCGCTCGCCGCCGGTCATCGCCATCGGGTCTACGACGCTGTCATCCTCAAAACCCTCGGCGCTACCCGCGCCCGGCTGCTCGGCGCCTATGCGCTGGAATATCTGATGATCGGATTTGCGACCGCCATTTTCGGCGTGATCGCAGGCTCGGTGGCGGCTTGGCTGATCGTGACCCGACTGATGACGCTGAGCTTCATCTGGCAGGCCGGCAGCGCCGCCGGCGTGGTCGCAGCGGCGCTGATCGTCACGGTCGGACTGGGCCTTGCCGGCACGCTCCTGGCCCTGAACCAGAAGCCGGCCGCGGTGTTGCGGAATCTGTGACAAATTGATGCAAGTTGCCGAGGTTAACGCGGGTTGGTCAAATCTCAGGCGCTGGCGCCGCCGCTTGCCTGACGGAGCGACATTCAGCCGCGCATGGAAGCTTGCACCGAATGTGGTAGTTTCCCACATATAGCCCTGAGCCAGACGCCGGTCTGATGACGCAAAATTAATGTCAGCAAATTGGTGGTATCTGGGATAGATTTCTAAACCGGCGCCGCAAACCCCTTGCGCTCCGCCGGGCAACCAACGGGAATTCGACCATGTCGGACCTAGACCGCAACTACGCTTCTCCTTTCGGCCGGGCCGCCGGGCGCGTTGACGCCGCGACCGTCGACGCCGGTCTGCGCGCCTACATGCTGCGCATCTACAACTACATGAGCATCGGCCTGGCTATCACCGGCCTCGCCGCGCTTGGCGTCTATATGGCGGCGGTGACGACCGACCCGTCGGGTGCCGCTGCCAAATTCGGCAACGCCTTCCTGACGCCGTTCGGCTACGCGATGTATGTAAGCCCTCTGAAATGGCTGTTCATCCTGGCACCGCTCGCCATGGTGTTCGTGATCTCGGCGGGGATCGACCGGCTGCGTCCTGCAACGGCCCAGATGCTGTTCTGGGTGTTCTCGGCGCTGATGGGCATTTCGCTGTCCTCGATCTTCCTGGTGTATACACACACCTCGATCGTGCGGGTGTTCTTCATCACCGCGGCGACCTTCGGCGCGTTGAGCCTCTACGGCTACACCACCAGGCGTGACCTGACCGGCATGGGCTCGTTCCTGATCATGGGCCTGTTCGGCATCATCATCGCGAGCCTGGTCAATCTTTTCCTGGCCAGTTCGATGCTGCAGTTCATAGTATCGGTGGTCGGCGTGCTGGTGTTCGCGGGCCTCACCGCCTGGGATACCCAGCGGCTGAAGAACGATTACATCTACGGCTATGCCTCGCAGGGTGGTGATGTGGCGGAGCGTGCGGCAATCACCGGCGCGCTGTCGCTCTATCTGAACTTCATCAACCTGTTCACGCTGCTGTTGCAGCTGCTCGGTCAGCGCGACTGACCGCTGCAGTTAAGCGGGCGAATTCAAAGCCCCGGCCTGACGGCCGGGGCTTTTCTTTTTCGATGAGCAAAAATAGTCTCGGCGGCATGTCCTCGCTCGAAATCCGGCCGGCTGCCGCGGCCGACCTTCGCTTCATTACCGCGATTTACGAGCACGCGGTGCGTTACGGCACCGCGACCTTCGAGCTGATCCCGCCGGATCTTGACGAGATGACGCGGCGCTACGAGGTGCTGATGGACGGCGGCTTTCCCTATCTCATCGCAGCCCTCGAAGGCCGCGTGGTCGGCTACGCCTATGCAGGCGCGTACCGGCCGCGGCCGGCCTATCGTTTCACGGTGGAGAACTCGGTCTATCTTCAGCCGACGATCCATCGACGCGGGATCGGCCTGCAATTGCTGCAACGGCTGATCGCCGAGTCGGAGGCACGCGGCTATCGCCAGATGATCGCGGTGATCGGCGATTCCGCCAACGCCGGATCGATCGGCGTGCACAGACGGTGCGGTTTTGAGATGATCGGGACCCATCCGAGCGTCGGCTTCAAGTTCGGCCGCTGGCTCGACACCGTGATGATGCAGCGCGCGCTTGGCGAGGGGGCCACGACATTGCCCGTCGTTACGTAGCCCGAATTGACGACTAAACCAGCGCCAGCTTGCGGTCGATTACCAGCAGCACGCGATCGAGCTCGTGGCCGCGGCGCAGGATCAATCCGCTCGCCGAAATCACGCTGTAAATGCCCTGCTTGCGCGCGAGCCGCGGATCTTTTTCGATACGATAGATTGGCACTTCCGAAGCACGGCGGAACACCGAGAACACGGCGCGGTCCCGCAGGAAATCGATGGCATAGTCGCGCCACTCGCCGTCGGCGACCATGCGCCCGTACAGATTCAGGATACGATCGAGTTCGAAACGATTGAACGTCACCCGGCTTGGCAATGGACCCGCAGCGGCGTTGCGCGCCGCTGCGCGACTCTCGCTTGGATCGGCTTCCTCCGATATCGAACTCATGCTGGGTCTCCTGTCATCTCAACGACATGATTGCGCCGACAGCGCGCGGCTGCAAGAGGCCCGGGGCGAAACCGCCTGAATTCGCCCGCGATGGGGGTGCATGACCCCTTCCAGCCCGGAAAAAGCGGCGTCACGGGATCGTTAGCAGAATCATAATACCGCCCCACTTCCGCCAAGCGCCCGCCGTCCTGCGTTGCGAAAAGCACTACCTGCGTTGGCCCGGTCCTTTCGGTTCCGGATTCCTCAGCCCCCAGCCCCCCGGGGTCGTCAGGATCGGGCCGGTTCGCAAGTAGTTTGTCCCCATACTGGGCCAACGCGAGTTGGTCCTTTTTCTTTTTGGGATTGCCGGTTTTTCAAGTGGCCGGCGCGACGCGCCGTTACCAATAAGGCCGTCAGAAGCGGGAATTCAGCGCAGCGACGTGTAGGCCGCCCCTAGCATCGGGCCAGGCTTGTCGCGATTGCCGTCCTGGACATAGACCACCGCGGCATCGACGCCCTCGCGGGAGATATTTTCGAGCGGCACCGTCCAGCTGCCGGAGGTGCCGTTCCAATCACCTACCTTGAGCAAGTCGCGCACCACATTGTGGTAGGTGATTTCGCGACCGCGATTCTCGCCGCGGCCGATTGTAATCGGCACCGCTTTCGAGATCGAGCAGATCCATACTTCTCCGTGCCCCGTGGCCGGGCCCTTGCTCGAGGCCGCGACAGAAATATTGATCTGCTTGCCGGCCAGTGTCATCGAAACCGGCACCGACATCACGCCATCGGCTTTCTTGGTGTCATCGATTGCGCTCTCGATACCGCTGCGATCGCTACCGATCACATGCGCAGATCCATTGACGACAACTTGCGGCGTGTAAACCTCGCGCTCGCCGCGCATATGTGAATAGGCCTTCTGGCGCGCGCTGAAGCGCGAATCCGCCAAGGTATCTTTCCAGCCCAGATAGTCCCAGTAATCGATTGGCAAGCTGAGGGCGATGACCGATGGATCCTTGGCCAGCTCACCGATGATCTGGTCCGCGGGCGGGCAGGACGAGCACCCTTGAGAGGTGAACAGCTCGACCACCGCGCGCGGCTCGGCATGGGCCGGGCGGATGATTGCAACAATCGCGCAGACGCCCAGCGCACCTGACCATCGCGAAATGCAGTTATATGCCATCATCCCTGTCATATTGGAAATCGAAAATCCTAAGCCCCCGTTAACACTACAGCGCCTGGTTGCGCCAGCCTTCGAACGTCAGAAGGCGGCCCTTCATAGGCCGCCTCCCCTCCGCTCGCTACTCACTTCACGGTGAGGCCTCTTGCAAATCGCATCACGCCGCCAGCTTGCGCAGCACATAATGCAGGATGCCGCCGTTTCGATAATATTCGAGCTCATCCAGCGTATCTATGCGGCAGAGCAGCGAGACGCGGCGCAGCGATCCGTCGCCGGACACGATCTCGGCGGTCAGCTTCTGGCGCGGCTTCAGGTCGCCCTGCAGCCCGCGAATCGTCACCGTTTCATCGCCCTTCAGGCCGATCGACTGCCAGGACGCACCGTGCTCGAAGGTTAACGGCAGCACGCCCATGCCGACCAGATTGGAGCGATGGATGCGCTCGAAGCTTTGGCAAATCACAGCGCGCACTCCGAGCAGCCGCGTCCCCTTCGCGGCCCAGTCCCGCGACGAGCCATTGCCGTATTCGGCGCCGGCAAAAACCACCAGCGGGACCCTCTCGGCCTGATACTTCATTGCGGCATCGTAGATCGACATCTGCTCGCCATCGGGCCAATGCCTGGTCAGGCCGCCCTCGGGGATATTGCCGTCGGCGCCCCGCAGCATGAAGTTCTTGATGCGGATGTTGGCGAAAGTGCCGCGCATCATGACTTCATGATTGCCGCGCCGCGTGCCGTATTGATTGAAGTCGGCCGGCCGCACCTGATGCTCCAACAGATATTTCCCAGCCGGCGAGGTCAGCTTGATCGCACCGGCGGGCGAGATGTGGTCGGTCGTGATCTTGTCTCCGAACATTGCCAGAATACGCGCATCGACGACATCGACAATCGGTTCCGGCTGTTTCTTCATGCCCTCGAAATACGGGGGATTTTGAACGTAGGTCGAACCCATGTTCCAGCGATAGGTTTCGCTCTCCACCGTCTTGATCTTGCGCCAGTTGTTGTCGCCCTTGAACACATCGGCATAGCGCTTCTTGAAGATCGACGACGTCACGTACTTCTTCATGATAGCGTTGATCTCTTTCGTCGTCGGCCAGATGTCCTTCAAATAGACTGGTTTGCCGTCCCTGCCGTTGCTGATCGGCTCGACCGCGAGATTCTTGGTCACCGTCCCCGCCAGTGCATAGGCCACCACCAGCGGCGGCGACGCCAGGTAGTTTGCCTGTACGTCCGGACTGACGCGGCCTTCGAAATTGCGGTTACCCGAAAGCACCGCAGCGGCGATGATGCCGTTGTCGTTGATCGCTTTCGATATCTCCTCAGGCAGCGGACCCGAGTTGCCGATGCAGGTGGTGCAGCCGAAACCGATCAGGTTGAACCCGACCTTGTCGAGATCGAGCTGCAGTCCGGAATTGGAAAGATATTCCGCGACTACCTGGCTGCCCGGCGCGAGCGAGGTCTTGACCCATGGTTTTGCGGTAAGGCCCTTGGCAGCAGCGTTGCGCGCCAGAACGCCCGCACCGATCAGCACGCTTGGATTGGAGGTGTTGGTGCACGAGGTGATTGCCGCAATGACGACATCACCATGACCGAGATCGAAATTGCGATTCTCCACCGGATAGCGCTTCGACGCGTCCGCGCCTTTCTTGTATTCGCTGGTCATCGCCGTGGCAAAACCGGCCGCGACCGCGGGCAGCGCGACCCGGCCTTCGGGACGTTTTGGGCCGGCCATCGAGGGCACCACGTCGCCGAGATCGAGCGTCAGGGTTTCGGTGAACACCGGATCGGGCGACTTGGCGGTGCGGAACAACCCTTGCGCCTTTGCGTAGGCGGTCACCAGGGCAACCCGCGCCGGCGCCCGGCCCGAGGTTTTCAGATAGTCGATGGTTTCGGCGTCAATCGGGAAGAACCCGCAGGTGGCACCATATTCCGGCGACATATTGCCGATGGTCGCCTTGTCCGCCACCGAGAGATAATCCAGCCCGGGACCGAAAAATTCCACGAACTTTCCGACCACGCCCTGCTTGCGCAGCATCTGCGTCACCGTCAGCACCAGATCGGTGGCGGTGACGCCTTCCTTCAGCTGCCCCTTGAGCTTGAAGCCGACCACTTCCGGCAGCAGCATCGACAGCGGCTGGCCGAGCATCGCGGCTTCCGCCTCGATGCCGCCAACGCCCCAGCCGAGCACGGCGAGGCCGTTCACCATCGTGGTGTGCGAGTCGGTACCGACCAGCGAATCCGGATAAGCGACTTCGAAGGTGCCGGTCTTCTTGCCGACCGTCATCTTTTCCTTGCGGGTCCACACCGTCTGCGCGAGATATTCAAGATTGACCTGATGGCAGATGCCGGTGCCGGGCGGCACCACGGAGAAATTCGAAAACGCCTTCTGGCCCCATTTCAGGAATTCGTAGCGCTCCTGGTTCTGCTTGTATTCCTCGACCACGTTCTTGGCGAAAGCCTTGTTGTCGCCGAAGAAGTTCACGATCACGCTGTGGTCGATCACGAGATCGACCGGCACCAGCGGATTGATCTTCTCCGCATCGCCGCCGAGCTTTTGCATGGCGTTGCGCATCGCCGCGAGGTCGACCACCGCCGGGACGCCGGTGAAATCCTGCATCAGCACGCGTGCGGGGCGGAACGCGATTTCATGTTCCAGCGCGCGCTTCTTCAGCCAGGTTGCAACCGCGAGAATGTCGTCCTTCTTGACGGTGCGGCCATCTTCATTGCGCAGCAGGTTTTCCAGCAGCACCTTCATCGAATAAGGCAGCTTGGAAATTCCCTTCAGACCGTTTTTCTCGGCGGCGGGCAGGCTGTAATAGACGTAGGTCTTGCCACCGACCTTGAGGGTCTTCTGGCTTTTGAAGCTGTCGAGCGAGGTCATGTAAGGCAATCCCAATTGTCAGTTATACCCGGCGAGGGGTATTAGAACACCGTCAGCAAGGTGATGGCTTGCAGCTGCGGATTGTGTGCTGCATCAGGTTCCGGCTTATAGAATCTTTCCAATGGCGCCGCCACACCGACAATCGTGCCGCAGCGTTGCGTCACCCACAAATTCCGGTGCGCTAGCCATAGGTTTTAGAGGGCTGTGAAGAGGCAACATGCGGCTCTCGGGACGCGGCGTCAGATGTGTGCGGGGCGGCCGGGAAGTGTTTTCCGGTCTCGATTTTGCCGTCGCCTCGGGCGAGGCGTTGGCCGTGACCGGCCCCAATGGATCGGGCAAGACCTCGCTGCTGCGGCTGATCGCTGGCCTGCTGGCGGCCGCCGGCGGATCGATCGGTCTCGAGGGCGGCGAGGCCGAGCTGACCTTATCGGAGCAAGCCCACTATCTCGGCCACCGCGACGCGCTGAAACCCGCGTTGAGCGTGCTGGAGAATCTATCGTTCTGGAAGGATTTTTTGGGCGGCGAGCCGTTCGATGCCGAAAAAGGCCTCGCCGCGGTGGGGCTCGATCATGCCACGCATTTGCCCGCCGCGTATCTGTCGGCCGGACAGCGCCGGCGGCTCTCGGTCGCCCGGCTGCTCACGGTGCGGCGGCCGGTCTGGCTGCTGGATGAACCGGCCAATGCGCTCGATGCCGCCGGGCAGAGCCTGTTCGTCGCCCTGATGGGTGATCATTTGGCACACGGCGGCCTGATAATCGCGGCAACCCATGCGCCGCTTGGCGTGCAGGCAAAAGAATTGCGGCTCGGGGACGCATCGTGACCGCGCTCGCCGCGTTGATTCAACGGGATATCAAAATCGCGCTGCGGGTCGGCGGCGGGGCGCTGATCGGCGTGCTGTTCTTTCTCACCGTGGTGGTGCTGATGCCGTTTGCGGTCGGGCCCGACCTCGCATTGCTGACGCGGCTCGGCCCAGCGATTCTCTGGCTCGGCGCGTTGCTTGCAAGCCTGCTCACCCTCGACCGGCTGTTCATGGCCGACCACGAGGACGGCTCGCTCGATGTGATCGTGATGAGCCGCACGCCGCTGGAGCTGGCCTGCGCCACCAAAGCGCTGGCGCATTGGCTCGCCGCCGGGCTGCCACTGATCATCGCCACGCCGGTGTTGGGACTGTTGTTGAATCTCGATGCAGCCTCGACTTCCGCCGTCGCGTTGACGCTATTGGCGGGCACGCCGGCGCTGACCTTTACCGGCATGATCGGCGCCGCACTGGCCGTGACGCTGCATCGCGGCGGGCTGTTGCTTGCCGTGCTGGTGCTGCCGCTGTCGATCCCGATCTTGATTTTCGGCGTGGCAGCCTCGCAAGCCGCGATATCAGGGCCGTTGTCGTTCGGAACGCCGTTTTCGATCCTGTGCGCGCTGTCGCTGGTCAGTTTTGTGATCGGACCATTCGCCGCCGCCGCGAGCCTGCGGCATGGCCTGGATTGATTACCGACTTGATCCCGATCAATTCTCGCTGAGGGGAAATGAAACAAAGTAAGCCACATTGCCCGCCGCGACCGCGGCGACTATCACGGATGCCATGACACTGATCGATCTCGCCAACCCAACCCGCTTCCTGACGCTGACGGCGCGGCTATTGCCGTGGCTGGCGGCGCTAACCGCGATCCTGCTGCTGATCGGCCTCTTTCAATCGGCCGTCGCACCCGACGACTATCAGCAGGGCGCCACGGTCAAGATCATGTTCATCCACGTGCCTAATGCGTGGCTGTCGATGTTCGTCTGGGGCGTGATGAGCGTAGCCGCGCTGGGCACCCTGGTGTGGCGGCATCCGTTGGCGGACGTCGCCGCCAAAGCCGCGGCCCCGATCGGCGCGGCGTTCACGTTTCTCGCGCTGGTGACGGGCTCGCTATGGGGCCGGCCAATGTGGGGCACCTATTGGGAATGGGATGCGCGGCTGACCTCGGTGCTGATTTTGTTTTTGATGTATCTCGGCCTGATCGCGCTGTGGCGGGCGGTCGAAGACCCCTCGCGCGCCGCGCGCGCCGCGGCGATCCTGACACTGGTCGGCGCCATCAATCTGCCGATCATCAAATTCTCGGTAGACTGGTGGAATACGCTGCATCAGCCGGCCTCGGTGATGCGGCTCGGTGGACCGACCCTCGACCGCGCCTTTTTGATTCCGCTGCTGGTGATGGCAGTGGCTTTCTCGCTGTTGTTCGTCACGCTGCATCTGGCGGCAATGCGCAACGAGATCCTGCGCCGGCGGGTGCGCGCGTTGCAAATGATCCAAGCCCGCCAGCGTCCGGCGTGAACGCGATGTCGCTTGGTCCCTACGCGTCCTTCATCGTGACATCTTATCTACTGGTGACGGTCGTAGTATTGATCCTGATTGCCTGGATCGCGATCGACTATCGCCGCCAGAAACAGCGCCTGCGCGAGCTCGACGCGTCTGGCGTGGCGCGGCGCTCCGGGCGAAGTGCCGCGGAGGTCCAATGAGCGATCCGACAGCAACAGGCACATCGCCGCGACGCCGGTCCTGGATCAGGTCCTGGCCGATGGCGCTGCCGCTGCTCGCGTTTGCCGCGCTGGCGGCGATCTTCTGGTTCCGGCTGGGCAGCGGTGATCCCTCGCGCATCCCCTCCGCCTTGATCGGCCGCCCGGCGCCGCAAACCGCGCTGCCACCGCTAGTGGGCCTCGTCAACAACGGCGCACAGGTGCCCGGGCTCGATCCCGCTGTTTTCAAGGGCAAGGTCAGCGTCGTCAATGTCTGGGCCTCGTGGTGCGTGCCCTGCCACGACGAAGCGCCGCTTCTGACCGAGCTTGCCCGGGACAAGCGACTGCAGATCGTCGGCATCAACTACAAGGACGCGCCCGACAACGCCCGGCGCTTTCTCGGCCGTTACGGCAATCCCTTCGGCCTTGTCGGCGTCGACGGCAACGGCCGCGCCTCGATCGAATGGGGCGTCTATGGCGTGCCCGAGACTTTTGTGGTCGGCCGCGAAGGCACTATCGTCTACAAGATGGTCGGCCCGGTTACGCCAGCGAATTTCGACACCGTGCTCAAGGCCGAGATCGACAAGGCGCTGAAGGCGGGGTCTTAAAATCGTTAACCGTCATTCCGGGATGGTCTGAAGGACCAGACCTCAGATGCGCAATTTCGCATCGGGGAATCTCGAGATTCCAGGTTCGCTCGTTTCACGCGCGCCCCCGAATGACGACTGCTGCAAATAATTTTTCGCTTTTATCTGCCGTTCATTTGGCGGCCATGGCGGCGCCACGAATTCGCAGCTAGCTTGATGGCGTTACTTGAACCGTCCTGGGAGGGACACCCCAAATGCGTTATTCCACATTCGCTTCAATTGCTGCAACTGCACTGGCGCTTGGCTTGCTGACGGCTTCGCCGTCGATCGCCCAGACCACCCAGCCCGCCGCCAAATCCGACAAGATGGCCCCCGCGCCAAAAGCCGATTCGAAGATGGCGCCGGCCGCCAAGTCTGACCTGCTCGACATCAATTCCGCCAGCGCCGAAGAACTCGACGCGTTGCCGGGGGTCGGCAAGGCCTATTCCGCGGCCATCATCAAGGGCCGCCCCTACAAGGGTAAGGATGAGCTGGTCCAGAAGAAGATCGTGCCGCAGGCAACCTACGACAAGATCAAGGACAAGGTCATCGCCAAGCAGAAGAGCTGATCGGCTGATCTTAACCTCTCCCCGTCCTTTACGGGGAGAGGTCGGATCGCGGTTGCGATCCGGGTAGGGGCCGGACACAGCGTTCGCCACCAACTCAAATCTTCTTAGCCGCGAGAGCCCCTCACCCCAACCCTCCCCCCGCAAGAGCGGGGCGAGGGAGAAGAACACCGCACGCGGGAGAGGGAGAGGAACGCGCCTCACCCCTTGCTCACGTCGCCTGCCTCCGCTTCGCTCGCTTCCAGCGAGGCCGGCTCCAGATGGTAGCGCTTGACCAGCGGCATCTGGGTGATTGCAAAACCCATAGTCAGCGGAATTACCCCGAACGCCTTGAACGCGACCCAGAAATCGGTGCTCTGCGTGCGCCAAATGATTTCATTCAGGATTGCCATCGCGAAAAAGAATAATGCCCAACGCATCGTCAGGATGCGCCAGCCGTGCGCCGTCAGATTGAACATCTGATCGAACATGATGGCGATGAAGGAGCGGCCGAATAGCAAGCCGCCGCCGAGGATCGCGGCGAACAGACCGTAAATGATGGTGGGCTTGACCTTGATGAACGTCTCGTCGTGCAACACCAGGGTCAGCGTGCCGAACACGATGACGATGATGCCGGTGACCAGCGCCATCATCGGCACGTGCCGCGTCACCACGTAAGACACGACCATCGCGGCGACGATGGCCACCATGAAGGCGCCAGTGGCCACGAACAGATTGAATTTGGCGTTCGCTGTGAAAAACACGATCAGCGGCCCGAGTTCGGTCGCAAGCTTGAACAGCGGATGCGGCGTGGTCTTGTCCATCATTCAATCCATTTCGTCGCGTCCCATCCTTCGAGACGGCGCTTCGCGCCTCCTCAGAGTCTCTCAGGATGAGGGCATCCGGTTGGCTTCTCCCTCATCCTGACGAGCGGCGCAGCCGCGTCTCGAAGGATGAGGCCTATTCAATCCCCGCAATCGCATTTGCAAAATCTCGCGCGGTAAACGCCGCGAGATCGTCGACCCCCTCCCCGACGCCGATGAAGTGCACCGGTAGCTTGTGCTTTTCGGCCAAGGCCACCAGGATGCCGCCGCGCGCCGTGCCGTCGAGTTTTGTCATCACCAGGCCGGTGACCCCTGCGGTACGATGAAACGCCTCGACTTGCGACAGCGCATTTTGTCCCACCGTCGCATCCAGCACCAGCAGCACCGCATGCGGGGCCGACGCATCGACCTTCCTGATGACGCGAACGACCTTTTCCAGCTCGTTCATCAGTTCGGCCTTGTTCTGCAGACGGCCGGCGGTGTCGACCAGCAACACGTCGAGCTTTTGCTCTTTTGCCGCACTCAATGCGTTGAAGGCAAGGCTCGCGGAATCCGAGCCCTGGGCGCCCGTGATAACCAGCGATTTGGTGCGTTCGCCCCAGATTTTCAACTGCTCGATCGCGGCCGCCCGAAAGGTGTCGCCCGCGGCCAGCATCACCTTGCGGCCCTCGGCGGAAAGTTTTGCCGCAAGCTTGCCGATGGTCGTGGTTTTTCCCGAACCATTGACGCCGACCACGAGAATGACGAACGGCTTTTTTGCCTGGTCTATCTCGAGCGGCTTCGCCACCGGCGCGAGCACCTTCTCGACTTCGGTTGCGACCACGGTCTTTACCTCGTCCGCCGTGATCGCCTTGTCGTAACGGCCGACGCCGACCGCAGCGGCAATGCGCGATGCCACCTCGGTTCCCAAATCGGCGCGCAGCAGCACATCCTCGATATCGTCGAGCATCGCGCGATCGAGCTTGCGCTTGGTGACGAGATCGGCCACCGCCGACCCGAGCGAGCTCGAGGTGCGCTTCAGGCCGCCGGTCAGCCGTTGCCACCAGCTCGGTTTTGTCGTTGCGGAAGTGGTATCATTCATGCCGGGTGTGTTAGCGGTTTCGTGCCATGAGCGAAAGTCTCGACC
>WNGI01003076.1_pt1 | contig 19989 bp, 16 predicted proteins | sample 5400621 | NCBI WGS metagenome assembly WNGI01 (sample SAMN13153374, study PRJNA577476) | soil metagenome | isolation source: 20 cm soil or saprolite under Garry oak tree replicate 1 | place: USA:California | collected 2016-06-15
ATCGAGGATGCGAACACTGCCGCGGCAACTTTAAAATCCCTCAAGCTCGAGGACGCCGACGTTCAAAAGGCCGAAAAGGAACGGATCGAAAACATGACTGACTTGGAAAAGCAGAAATTCGGACGCGAACGGCGTGAGCTAATCGCTCGGGCACGGCCTAATTTCTTTTCACTTCGCTATCTCGAAGCATGTGTCGATTTCGCGGAACGACGATATGAGGACGCGCTTGCCAAGCTCGAGCAGCTCGACAGCGACTACGGCGCGCGCCGTAACGCTCTTGTCTTGCGCGGTGAAGTTTGCCAGCGTCTGAAGCGCTGGGAGCAATCGAAGATTGCTTTTAACGAAGCGTTGGAGATCGATCCAGAAAGCCCTGGTCCCCTTTTAGGTTTAGCGCGGACAGCGCTCGCTGGGAAAGACTATAAAGCTGCGGCCCGCTACGCGCGAGAATCGATCGGACTACTTTTCTTTCAACCTCGTGCTCATTACATCCACGGTCTCGCACAATATCGCCTTGGCTGCTATGAGGAGGCCGAGCACGCCTTTCTGCTTTGTGTCCGACAGGCGCCCTTTTTCTCAGCGGCCTTTCGCATGCTAGGTGAAATCGCCCGCTGGCACAAAAAGGACCCGGCTGAACTAGCCCTTTACCAGGTCAAGGTGCTGGAGACCCGCCGCCAACTCATGGAACTTCGGAAGCAGAAGGCCGCCGACGCCCACGCTGTCGACACTGCGCCCCAGCGTGAGAAGACCCGCCCGATTCCGGAACTTAAACAACATCCCGAGACCATGGCCGGCGTCCCCGCAGAAGAGATCATCACCGTCGTTTCCGGATTACCCCGTTCCGGTACTTCCCTCATGATGCAGATCCTTGAGGCCGCCGGTGTTCCGCCCTTTACCGATAGCAAACGCCAACCGGACGAATCGAACCGGAAAGGCTATTACGAGCACGATAAGGTCGCCTCTTTACTTTCGAGCCCGGATAAGTTGTGGCTTAGGGAAGCCAAGGGCACCGCCATCAAAGTTGTCGTGCCCCTTCTTGCGGCTTTGCCGCCCAGACTCAGGAAACCGGACTCAGAACCGGAATTGCTTCATTACCGGATCCTCTTCATGGAGCGGGACATTGAAGAGATTCTGCAAAGCCAGACCACCATGTTGCAGCGTCTAGGCAAATCTCCCGTAGCCAACGAAAAAGCTGCCGACATCAGCAAAGTCTACCGGGAACAAGAGCGCCACGGCAAGAGATGGTGCGCCAGTCTGGGAGTCCACGCCATAAGTGTCAGCTTTCAGGTTTTAGTGCACCACCCCGAGGAGGTTTTGCCACAGCTCGCTAGCTTCCTGGGCGTAGCCGATAAACTTCCCGCCATGCGCAACTGCATCGATCCGGCCCTGCATCGTGTGCGGAAATAGGTCGCTCTTAAAGGATAGCGGATCGATGCGGGCTCTCCGCGGCTTACAAATATCAGCGGAACGAATTGCGAGGTATATTTCGGACGATTAACCAAAGCAAAGAGCTAGTGTTCTTCGGCCCAAGCTTGCCGCTGGCATCCCGACGTCCGATTGAAGTGGCCTACAGGCTTCCCCGATCACTTTCCCTTGCGTTGTGCGCGGTTTGACTTCCATCATTAGGAAGCCGTCGATGACTACCGCCAACAAAATCACGCTCGTCCGCATTGGGATGATTCCCGTCTTCGTGGCGCTTGCGATTTATTATGGCGAAAGCGTCCGGCGTGGTGATCCGCTGGAATGGCAGCGTTTTGCCGCCATCATTGTCTTTCTTCTCGCAGCTGCGAGCGACGGCCTGGATGGATACGTCGCCCGTCGCTATAACCAGCGCAGCCGGTTAGGCGTTATTCTCGACCCGATCGCGGATAAAGGTTTGCTCCTGAGCGGTATCATCACCTTAAGCATAACTAATTGGAGCCAGAGCGATCCCGATTACGGAAAATTTCCAGTATGGTTCCCGGTTCTGGTTATTACGCGCGACGCGGTCATTTTGGTCGGTGCCGCCATCCTGCATTATTTCATCGGCAACAAAATGCGGGTGAAGCCAAGTTGGACGGGCAAAGTTGCGACTGTTTGTCAGATGTGCGCAATCGCATGGGTGATGTTGCAGCTGCGCTTTCTGCCGCTGTGGTTTGTCGTGATCGTTGCCGGAATCTTCACCCTCATTTCCGGGGTGATTTACGTCATCGAAGGCGTGCGCCAATTGCAGGCGGAAGGTCACGCCCACGCCACGCGCTGAGGCAGCAGTGGAGTAATGGGCGCAGAGTAGGGCCGGCGCTTCGTCATTTCTTCGGCTGCCGCGCCGTAACTTAGTGGAGGCGGGTCATTCGTCATTTCTCGCCCTTGCGTGGTCGTTGGGACAAAAACGGGCAGGATGCCCGTTTGCCACACAGGCAAGATGCCTGTGCTACGTTCGTCGTGATGAACATCGCCATCGTCGGCCGGCCGAATGTAGGAAAATCGGCCTTGTTCAACCGGATAGCGGGCCGTCGTATCGCCATCGTCCATGGCCAGCCAGGAATCACACGGGACCGGATTTCCGCCAAATGCGAAATTGGTGGGAAAACTTTCAGTCTTTGGGATACCGGCGGGATTGTCGGCGCAGGTGAAACTCAATTGCCAGGCGACGTGCGAGCATCTGCCGAACTGGCAATGAAAGAGAGTGATCTCATTCTTTTCGTCGTTGATGGGCAGGACGGGTTAAATCCGATGGACCGCGAATTGGCTCGCCTCGTTCGGAAATTGCACAAACCCGTCCTACTTCTCGTTAACAAAATCGACGATCCGAAACACGAGGCGCGAGCAGACGAATTTTCCGCACTCGGTTTTGAGAATGTTTTCCCGCTCAGCGCGGCACATGGCCGCGGCATTCCGGAACTACTGGAGAAGATCGAGAACTTTCTGCCCGCCTCCGAGATCAAATCTCAAACAGCAAACATCAAACATCCCATAGCGATCGCAATCCTCGGCCGCCCAAATGCAGGAAAGTCATCGCTGATTAATGCGTTACTTTGGGATCGGCGCGCGATCGTCAGCGAAATCCCCGGCACCACGCGCGATGCCGTCGACGTCGAGTACGAACGCGAGGGCAAACACTACCTCTTAATCGATACCGCCGGGATTAGAGCGCGGAGCAAACATTCCAGCTCGGTCGAAGTCTTTTCCGTGATGCGAGCGGAAAAGACGATTACGCGCGCTGACATTTGTGTGCTGGTAATTGATGCCGCCGAAGGGATAAAAGCACAAGACCGCCGCATCGCGGCATTAATTCAGAAAGCGCGAAAAGCCTGCGTGATCGCACTGAACAAATGGGACCTGGTGCGCACGACACGCAAACAACGGCAGACCATGGAAGACGCGATTGCAAACGCCCGCGCGGAATTGTTCTTCATCGATTACGCGCCCGTCTTGGTAACGAGCGCGCTGACAGGCGAGCATGCGGAGCGCATTTTCAAAATGATCGGACGCATCCGACGGGCGGCACGCGCGCATATCGGCACCGGCAAATTGAATCGCGCGCTGAGGGCGGCCTTTGCCGCAAATCCGCCGCCGATGGTAAAAGGCAAACGGTTAAAGCTGTTTTACGCAACTCAATCCAGCGGAAACCAAAGGCGCGAGTTCGCGCCGCCGGAGATCGTGCTCTTTGTCAATTCCCCTCGCCTTCTGACCCAGCCGTTCGCCCGTTTTCTTGAAGCGAAGGTTCGTGAGCTCGAGCCCTACCCGGGGTTGCCGATTTTGTTGACCTTGCGGGCGCGTAGCGAACGGTCATCCTGAGCGGAGTCGAAGCGCAGTCGAAGGATCCCGGGGAAGTTACGTTTAAGGTATCGCAACGGGATCCCTCCCAGCCTTCGCGTAAAGCTACGGCGCGGCAGGCGACTTACGCTCGGGATGACCGCGGGAGCACATTTCCGCAGGATTGATTCGAACGTTCGGCCTAAGTTTTCTGTCATACAAGACTCATGAAATCGGCTCAGGAACTTTCCCAACAGGTGCAGGAACTCAGTCGCTGGATTGCGCCTTTGCGCGAGCAAGTTGCGCACGTCGTCGTCGGTCAGAAATATCTGGTCGATCGTTTATTGCTCGGCTTACTCGCGAACGGCCATGTCTTGCTCGAAGGCGTTCCCGGCCTGGCCAAAACGCTCACTGTCAAAACAATTGCTTCCGCCATCCAAACCGGTTTCCAGCGCCTGCAATTCACCCCCGATCTTCTACCGGCGGACTTGATCGGCACGCTCATTTACAATCCGCGTGACGGTGAGTTCACGACCAAGTTTGGCCCAATTTTTTCGAACCTCATTCTGGCCGATGAAATCAACCGCGCGCCTGCCAAAGTGCAGAGCGCCTTATTAGAAGCGATGCAGGAGCGCCAAGTCACCATTGGCGAAAAAACGTATCGGCTTTCGGATCCGTTTCTTGTTCTAGCGACGCAGAACCCACTCGAGCAGGAAGGCACCTATCAGCTGCCCGAAGCGCAGCTCGATCGTTTCATGTTCAAGCTCAACATCGGTTATCCACAAAAGCCGGAGGAGCGCCGAATTCTCGATTTAATGGCGACGTCTGCACCCGATCTTAGTGTTTCAGCGGTGGTCGATCCGCAGCACATCATCGCCGCTCGCGATGTGGTGAATAACATTTACATCGACGATCGAGTAAAGGATTACATCGTCGATATTGTTTGGGCGACACGGGAGCCGGCGTCTTATAACTTGAAGCTGGAGGGTTTGGTGCGTTATGGCGCTTCCCCGCGCGCGACTATTTATCTTGCACTTGCAGCACGTGCTCACGCTTTCCTGAACGGACGCGGTTACGTCACGCCGCAGGACATCAAGAGCATCGGTCCCGACGTTTTGCGTCACCGCATTATCGTTAGCTACGAAGCGGAAGCTGAGTCGATTACGAGCGAGACGATTGTAGAACGCATTTTTGCGGGGTTGCCGGTGCCCTGATTAAAACGGTGAGAAGTGAGAGGTGAGAGGTGATCGGTCGAAATAAAATCGCGAGATCGTTTCGAGACTTGAACGTCTATCAAGCCGCTCGCGACGCAGCACAAAAAATACACGAATTCTCCCGACGTCTTCCTGTCGATGAACGTTATGCCCTAAGCGATCAAATCCGCCGCAGCTCGCGAGCAGTGAAGGCAATGATCGCGGAAGCTTGGGCAAGGAGGCGTTATAAAGCGGTCTTTGTTAACAAACTGGACGAAGCGCTTGGGGAAGCTAGGGAAACCCAATCCTGGTTAGATGATGCGGCTGATGCAAGATACCTCTCGGCTGAAGAACTCACCGCGCTAGATTCTCAGTACGATTCGATTACACGCATGTTGTCGCGGATGATCGACCGCGCAGACGATTTTTGTAAGTTTTCAGCGGCAACGGACTATCGTTCGATTCAGCCTCGGGTCGAAGAAGGTAGCGTTCTCGATGAGGCGCCGCATCGACTCGACGAGTTCTTTCAGTGACCTGCTTGACCTCTCACTTCTCACCAATCACTTCTCACCCGGCTCCCGTGGAAGAGCGGCAAAGCACACCCGCCGAGATCCTCAAAAAGATCCGCGGCCTCGAAATCAAAACCCGCGCCCTGGTCGAAACCGCCTTCGCCGGCGATTACCACAGCGTCTTCAAGGGTCGCGGGATGAATTTTGAAGAGGTGCGCGAATATCAGCCGGGCGATGAGATTCGCGCGATCGATTGGAACGTAACGGCAAGGCTCGGCAGCCCGTTCGTGAAAAAGTTTACCGAGGAACGCGAGCTTACTGTGATGCTGATCGTAGATGTGAGCGCATCGGGTAACTTTGGCAGCACTTCACAATCAAAACGCGAGCTGGCCGCGGAAGTTGCCTGTCTCCTCGCTTTCAGCGCGATCCGTAACAACGACAAAGTCGGCCTCCTTCTCTTCAGCGATCGCCTCGAACTTTTCATCCCGCCGAAGAAAGGGCGCTCTCATACCTTGCGAATCATCCGCGAAATCCTCTTCTTTGATCCAGTCGGGCGCGGCACCAACCCGGCCGCGGCCCTTGATCACTTAAACAAGATCGTGACCCGTCGTGCGGTCGTCTTTTTTATCTCCGACTTTCAGGCGGAGGATTTCTCGCGCGCGCTCGCGGTCACGGCCAGGCGGCATGATCTGATTGCGATTCGGATTCAGGACGAACGCGAGAGCGTACTGCCTGATATCGGGATTATTACGCTGGAAGATGCGGAAACGGGCGACCAAATTGAAATCAACGCAGCGGACCGCAAGGTGCGTGCACAGTTTGCCCAGCTCGCCCAAGCACAACTAACGGAGACTATGCGGGTGTTGCGGCAGAACCGGATCGATCGAATCGACCTGCGCACGGGCGATGATTATCTGCCGGCGCTGCGCTCCTTTTTCAAGCAACGCGAACGCCGTCTGATGGTACGGTAACGAAGATGCTACTCGCGCAGGCACTTCCCGACATTGCGCCGCCGGTGAATTATTCACTGGTGCCGCCGTGGATGATTTTTGTTGCAAGCTTGATCGTCCTAACGATCATTGGACTGGCGATCTGGTATGGGCGAAGGTTCTTTCGCAAAAAACAAGTAACGCCATCGCCCCGCGAACGCGCCCTCGCTGCCCTGACCAGAATCGAGAGCGAAGTGGAAAAAATTCCTCCCTATCAATTCAGCATTCGTGTTTCCGATATTTTGCGACGTTATGTAATGGAACAGTTCGATCTGCCGATGACGCGACAAACATCGGTCGAATTTTTGAATGCCATTGCCTCAGCCGCGAATTTTAGTGATGACGAGAAAAACTTGCTGGCTGATTTTCTGAATCGCTGTGACCTGATTAAGTTCGCGCGTTACGAAGCGACGACGGCGGACAGCCGTCTCCTGCTCGATGAAGCGCGCCAATTCGTGAAAGGAGGAGCACTTGTCCCCGCGTGATTGGCTGGGCGGCCAGGCGCTGACTTTCGCCCGCCCATGGCTGCTACTGTTGCTGTTGCTCATTCCGGCACTGGCGTGGTTGCGCGGCAGGTTTGGACCGCGCGCTGCGATTTTATTTTCGGCGACGGCGCCATTTCAGGCGATCGGGAAAAGCAGCACCAGCCGGGCTGGACAAATCTTGCGCGCCTTGGTCTGGCTTGCCCTGGCGGCATTTATCGTTGGCATCGCGAGACCACAACTGGGTAAATCGCTCACGCAAGTAGAAGCCAGCGGTATCGACATCATGCTCGTGCTTGATGTTTCCAATTCGATGCTGGCGAAGGATTTCACCATTGGCGGCGACGAAGCGACACGATTGGACGCAGTTCGCGAAGTAACGCGCAAGTTCATTGAAGCACGACCGAACGACCGGATCGGGATGATCGCATTTGGAACTCGTCCATATATCGTTAGCCCGATGACGCTCGATCACGAATGGCTGTTGCAAAATCTCGATCGTGTTCGCATTGGGCTGGTGGAAGGAAGCACTGCGATCGGTTCGGCCATGGCGGCGGCGGGGAATCGATTAAATGACAAACAATCCAAGAGCCGGGTGATGGTTCTCCTGACCGATGGCGATAATAATGCCGGGAAGATTCCGCCTAATACTGCGGCGGAGGCGTTGAAGGCGCTCCGAATTCATCTTTACGCGATTGGAATCGGCACCAACGGGGTTGCGCCTTTTCCGGTAATGGACGAGCGAACCGGTCGGGTGGTGACGGACGGACGCGGTAATGTTTATTATCAGAATGCCCCGGTCTCCTTCAATGAAACTGGTTTGCGCGAAGTAGCGAGCATTGCCGATGGAAAATTTTACCGCGCAACGGACACGCAATCGCTGGCTTCGATCTATCAGGACATCGACAAGCTGGAAAAAACCACCATTAGCGCCCGAAAATATCAACAGTACCGCGACCTATTTCCTCAGTGCATCGCGGCGGGTTGTGGATTGCTGATCGGGCAGCTCTTGCTCGGCCAAACCATTTGGAAACGATTGCCGTGAGGAGAGCGTTGCAGGGTTCAAGCGTTGCAGGGTTAAAGCTGGCCTGCCCTTCACCGCTTCATCGCGTCACCACTGCATCGAACCTATGAACTTCGGCGCGCCGATCTGGTTGTGGGCCCTGGCCATTCTGCCGCTCCTCGCGCTTTTGTATGCACAGGCCGAGCGGCGTGGTGCGATCAAACTGCGCGAATTTGTTTCACCGCGACTGCTACCGCAGCTCGCCGGCAATGTCGATCGGGTGCGGCGCGCGATTCGTTTCGCTTTCGTTTTGCTCGCGCTCGCGCTCGCTATTATCGCATTGGCCAAACCGCGCTGGGGCTACACTTACGAAGATGTGAAACGTCGCGGGCTTGATTTGCTCTTCGCCGTTGATACGTCGCGAAGCATGCTATCGAATGACGTGGCGCCGAACCGGCTTGAACGCGTCAAACTGGCAGCACAGGATTTAATCACAGAGTTGCAAGGCGATCGCGTCGGCCTCATCGCCTTCGCCGGTCGGGCCTTTTTGCAGGCACCGTTAACGATCGATTACGATGCCGCGGTTGAGTCGATCAACGATCTGGATACGAAAACAATTCCAGAAGGCGGCACGAACATCAGCGAAGCAATCATACTGGCAACGCAAACATTTGGGAAAAGCGCGATGGGCAACCGCGCCCTCATCATTTTCACAGACGGTGAGGAACTTAGTGGCGATGCGGTAAACGAAGCCAGGAAAGCGGCGGACGCGGGCGTGAGAATTTTCACGGTAGGAGTCGGGACGGCGCAGGGCTCGTTAATTCCCGTCGAAGGAAAAGAAGGCGGTTTCGTGAAAGATGCGAAAGGCCAGGTGGTGAAGTCCAAGTTGGATGAAAATCGGTTACGCGAGATCGCACAAGCGACTGGCGGGATTTATCTGCATTTGGAAAACGGACCGCAAACGATGCGGCAGTTGTACATGGAAGGGCTTTCGAAACTAAAGGCGGCCGAAATCGACGCGCGGCTTTCGAGCCGGCCGATCGAGCGCTACGAATGGCCGCTGGCAGGTGCGATTGTGGCCCTGGTTGCCTCCCTCTTCATAAATGACCGAAAACGGGCGCAAACTCCCAGGCGTTTGCCGCTGAAACGGGAAGCGCTGGTCGCGGCCTCCTTACTATTTGTGGCAGCAGCCGAGGTGAACGCGGTTTCGGGGATCGACCTATATAATAAGGGGCAATACGAGGATGCCTACGCACAATTTCAAAAGGACTTGCAGCACAATATTAACCCGGCCGATATGCCCAAGATGCAGTTCGATGCCGGAGCGGCCGCCTATAAGCTGCGTGACTATGACAAGGCGCTGGAGGCATTCAGCCAGTCGCTGGTCGATCCATCGCCGAGGGTGCAGGAGAAGAGCCGTTACAATCTCGGCAGGACCTTGGAAGAGCGCGCCGATTTCCGGAAAACGAACGAGGAGACGCTGAAGGACTTGGAAAATGCTGCCCAACATTACGAGCAGGCACTAAAGCTAGATCCACAAGATAAGGCCGCGGCGGAACGGCTGGAGATCGTTAGAAACAAGATCGACAAACTGAAGAAGCAGCATCCGAAACAACCACCGCCACAGCCGCAGAAAAACCAGCAAAACAAGAAGGATCAAGACAAAGAACAGCAGCAGCAGCAACAACAGCAATCACAAAACGAACAGCAACAAAAGCAGGAGCAACAAAAGCAAGATCAACAGCAGGCGAAGAATAATCAGCGACAACCGAATCAGCAAAATCAGGAACAAAATCCCGAGAATCAAAAGGATCAGCAGAACTCGGAGAACCGCGATAAACAGCAGCAGCCCTCCCCATCACCGAGTCCCGGCGGCGAGCAGAAACAACCTGATCGAAAAAACAATGATCAGCGGGGCGCCGGGGAATCGCCCACGCCGAGTCCCGCTGAGAGTTCAAATCCTTCGCCCAGCCCCGGAGAATCCGGTGAAAATCCATCGCCATCACCGGGGGAGAATTCCGGCCAAGGTCAGAATGCGTCACCGGGCGCAACGCCATCCCCTTCGCCTGCCAAGCCACGCTCAGGCGAGATCAAAAGCGCGGGCGAGCCAAGCGACGAGCAGCAAAAGGAGCAAGCGGCCGAAGCGGAAGCGATGGAACGTGGGGAAATGAGCCCGCAACAGGCTGCACGATTATTGCAGGCAATGAAGGACGAAGAAGCGCGGGTTCAACTGGATGAACGCAAGCCGGTGCATCGTGTCTATAACGACTGGTAGCTGCATGTTTGATGTTTGAGGTTTGATTGAAAATGTTGATGGACCGGCGAGTTCTCATCCTGGCGTTAATCGCGATCGTGCAAATGCAATCTGCGTTCGGCGATTCACCAAAAATTACGGCAGTGCTGACAAGCTCGGACGTCGTGGTGGGTGAAACGGTACAGCTGCAAATCCAGATCGATAACGCTGGGATGTCGGTGAGACCGCCAAGCGAAATCGATGTCCCGGGTTTACAGATTCGTTACACCGGCGAATCGACTCAGATGACGTGGAAGAATTTCTCAAAATCTTCCTCGATCACCTACAACTACACGATTTTGCCGGAAAAACCGGGAAGCTATACGATTCCGCCGCAAAGTATTCGCGTCGGTAAGGACAATTTGCAGACGCCTGAGCTAACGCTACGAGTGGCAGACTCGCCCAAGGCGGCCGCGAGCGGGGGAAGTAATCGGGCGCCGTCCAGCAATTCACAGGTTGGCGAAGAAAAGATCGCTTTCGCCGAGCTGCTGGTACCGAAAAAGACCGCCTATGTCGGAGAAATGATTCCCGTGGTAATAAAGGTCGGATTTAATTCGCGGACACGGGTTGCTGAGATGGTGCCACCCCAAGTGAACGGACAGGGGTTCACCGTGCAAAAGTTGGGCGAAGGCGAACGCAATCTGGAGAATATCGATGGGCGCAGTTATGTCGTTTTCAACTATAAGACGGCGATTTCCGCGGCCCGGATCGGTAATTTTCAAATTGGGCCGGTCGAACAGAAGGCGAATGTGCTCGTTCCGCGGCGGAGCTCAGGGACGCGGCGCAAACCGTTTGACCCTTTCAGCGAAGATCCGTTCTCCGATCCTTTCTTTGCGTTGCCATTTGGGGGGCTGATGGAGCAACATGAGATCAACGTCAAAAGCGATCCGGTTTCATTGGAAGTAAAGGCATTACCAGCGGGAGCACCGCCGACTTTTTCAGGAGCGGTGGGGAGTTTCTCGATGACCGCGGAAGCGAACCCGAAGCGAGTGCAGATAGGCGACCCGATCACGATTAAGGCGGCAATCTCCGGACGCGGGAATTTCGACCGGATGAATGCGCCAGAGCTAAGTGATGAGCGCGGCTGGCACAAATATCCGCCATCATCGAATTTCAAGCAGGATGACGACGTCGGAATCAGCGGAACGAAAACATTCGAACTGGTGGTTTCACCTAACGAGAAGTTGACAAGGGTTCCGCCGCTGGCCTTCGGTTATTTCGATCCGGTAAAAGAAAAGTATGTAACGCTGCAAAGCGAGGCAGTTCCGTTAATTGTGGAAGGGAATGCCCCAGCAACCCCCGCGATTGTTGGAGTTACGCCCGGAGCCTCAGCCGCGCCCACCTCAGGTGGACAGCAAAAAGCGCAGGATATTTTGCATCAAATTAACGAGACCGGAAAAATCGTGTCCAGCTTCACGCCGTTTTATGCGCGAAAAGAGTTTTGGCTGGCACAACTTCTTCCGCTCACTTTTGCCCTGGGGCTGACGGGTTGGAAGGTTCAAAATGTGCGCGCGTCCAATCGCGCGGCTCTGCGGGCGGCACGACTTCAGCACGAAAGGGACGAGTTGCTGCGCAAATTGCGCCGTGATCAGCTGGCGCCGCGAGAATATTTTTCCGATGCCTCGCGCGTGGTGCAGCTAAAGACTGCGCTTAAGCAAATGAACATCGAGCCGGCGACGGTCGATGCGGAAACTGCGGCGCGGGTCTTTGACCTGAATGCAGAACAAAGCGAGCGGATGCGACGCTTGTTCGCGACTAGTGATGAGTTCCGCTACAGCGGCGCCGGCAACGGCGAGAGCGCGTTATCCAGCGACGGACGGCGCGAAACCTTGGAATTGATCGAAAGCCTTTCATGAAACTAAGAGCGCGATTCCAAATTCTGGTTTTGCTTTTGTTCGCTCTGCCCAGCGCAGAGGGAGCATCAAACGATGGTCCGAGGCGGACTGGCGACGATTTGTTCGCGAAAGCAAACACTGAATTTGCGGCAGGAAACTTCAAAGCCGCCATCGCAGATTACCAAGCGGTCGTCGGTTCAGGCGAGTGGAGCGCGAATTTATTCTATGATCTCGGTAACGCTTACTTTCGTCACGGCGATTTCGGACGCGCCATTTTGAATTATGACCGTGCATTACGATTGGATCGCCGTCATCCGGAAGCCGATGCCAATCTGCGGATTGCGCGCGACCAAACGCGTTCGCTGGAGCTCGTGCCGTCAGCTTTGGAGAGATATCTGAATTTTGGTACGGCTAATCTTTTCGCGGTCGTGGCCGCGATTTTTTTCTGGCTTACGATTACTCTTTTGACTCTGCGACCGGGTAGAGCGTTGTGGACGGTAGCCGGTATATTGCTGACCGCGATTTGCGGGTTCGCTGCCTATAAATCGGAAAACGGAACCCACGGACAGGGCCTGGCAATTGTGATCGCGGAAAACACCGAAGCCAGGGTTGCGACGGTCGACAGTGCGCGGAGCGTTCTGGCTCTTCCGGCTGGAAGCGAAGTTTTGATTTTACAGGAGCGCGGCGACTGGAATTACGCGGCGCTGCCGAATGATCAACGCGGGTGGATTGCGGCAAGCGCGGTGGAAAAGGTGCGGCTCTAAGAGTTCGTCTCGCCTACTGACGCAGCAATGGAGGGCGGGGCTCTGCTACGCCCCGTCACCGGAACGGAATTGTTCGTCGATGGCGGACTCGCTCGTCAGCACGCAATTGATGTGCCCCGCTGACGATCTCCTGGAGAAACCCGCTTGTGTTGCCGCGCACCACTACGTCGGCCGGTACGTGACGAACTCGGGCTCGCGGAGATCGCTCCTCCATGGTTCACTATCAAGGGTCATCCTGAGCGGAGCGAAGCGGAGTCGAAGGATCCCGCGGCGGATACTTTAAGACTTCGCAGCGGGATCCCTCGACTGCGCTCGGGGTGACGGCGCGCCGGAACTCGGCGGTTGAGAAGGCCATAAATGCCGACATCTTGGAAATTGTGAAGGCCGAGATGGATGTCGGGACGAATAAGAAAGCGTTCCAGATTAATCTTGACGCCAAACGTTACGGGACCTTCGCGGAAATTGGAGCCGGCCAGGAAGTGGCGCGCCGGTTCTTCTTTGTCGGCGGCGCTTCGGGCACAATCGCGAAGACGATGTCGGCTTACGACATGACCTTCAGCGACGCGATTTATGGACCGACCGACCGGTATGTCAGTCGCATCCGTCTCGGAACGATGCTGGACCATGAACATAACTTGTTAATCGAGCGGCTGGATCAAAAGCTTGGCGCGCAACGCTGTTTCTTTGTCTTTGCCGACACCGTGGCGGCGCGCAGTTTTAAGCAACACAACGAATCGCACGGTTGGCTCGGAGTCCGTTTTCAAACGGAATTCCGTGGGGAACCGAGCCAGATCATTATTCATGTGCGAATGCTGGACGAAGCGAACGTCGATCAGCAGGAAGCGCTGGGGGTAATTGGAGTGAACCTGATTTACGGCGCGTTTTATCTTGCGAAGCCGGAAGAGTTAATTTCGTCGCTGCAGGAAAATCTCGCTCCCGGCCGGATTCAGGTGGATATGATCAAATTCTCCGGGCCGGCCTTTGCACAAGTCGACAACCGTTTAATGAGTCTACAACTCGTTAGCCAGGGATTGACGGACGCGGTCATGTTCCAGGCCGATGGCGAAACCGTGCAACCGGCCGAAGTGTTTTATAAAAAGGCGATCCTGGTGGAGCGCGGCAGTTTTCGACCGGTCACCTATGCCACCAATGACATGCTCGACGGCGCGCGCCGGAAGTTTCTTCAGGAATCTGGCTGCGCCGAGCCCGAGCTGATCGTGCTGATGGAAATGACGTTGGAGAATCTGCTGGCGGAAGGCCAACTGAACCACGCCGATTTTCTGGCGCGGGTCGATATTCTGGGCGCACTCGGGCGCACGGTCTTGATCTCGAAGTTTGGCGAATACTACCGCCTCTCCAGTTACCTGACCCGTTATACCAGCAAGATGGTTGGGCTGGTCATGGGGGTGCCCAGCCTGATGGAAATCTTCGATGAGAAGTATTATTTGAATCTGGAAGGCGGAATTCTAGAGGCGCTGGGGCGGATGTTCAAAGGTGCGCTCAAACTCTACGTTTATCCAATGATCCACGAACGAAGCGGCAAAATCATTACGGCCAGTCAAATCGCGGTCGCTCCCAACCTGAAGGCGCTTTTCCAATTCATCATGGATAACAATTTCATTACCGAAATCACCGACTATCACCCGGAATACCTCAAGATTTTTCCGCCGGACGCGCTCGCCAAATTACAGACTGGTGACAGCGGTTGGGAGAAAATGGTGCCTCCGGAAGTGATGCAGATCATCAAAGAGCGCGGTTTCTTTGGTTACTGCCCATCCCCGGCCGCGGCGGCCTGATCGAAGCGAGCGACGACTTCCCGCCGGCTACTTACGATCTTCGTTGGCTCGACCGAGTCGCGCCCTACCGAGGCGGGCGGAACACAGGCATGCTCGCCTGTGCGCCCACCGGGCTTTCAGTCTGCTGTATTGCTGTATTGGCAAACAGGCGAGAATCCCTGTTTGGTGCCACAGACTTGGAAGAGTGTGTTCCGTTTCTCGTGGCTCGATCAAGCCTTATCCTGCCAATTCCGCTTTCCATAATCTTTAGTAGGGCGACGCGCCGCGAAGCGCGCCCGGATTGCCATCCTTGATTTGCGACCGGACGCAGAGGGAACGCGCCGCTATTTGCAAGGTGGCAGGCACGTTTCCCGCTACAAGCACCAGAATCACCCATGGCGAAACGCGGAAATTCTGTCATTGGCATCGATCTTGGCAAGCGCGCCTATAAAGCGGTGCTGTTGAACAAGAAGAGCGACACGCGCTATGCCCTGACCAGCTTCGCATCGCACGAAGTACCTGAGGAAGTGGCGACGGCCGATGAGGTGGCGCAGCATATTAAACAGCTGTTAAAGGATCTCGGCGGCTTTACTAAAAGCTGCGCCCTGGCCGTGTCTGAGCCGGGTTCGCTTCTGCGCATTATTGAGCAGCCGAGTACGCCGCCGGAGCTTTTACGCAATGCTCTACGCTATAACGGGCTGAGCATGCTCAACCAGGATTGCAAAGATTTCGTGCTCGATGTCGCAAGCGTTTCCAATAACGGAATGGCGAGTGCAACGGCCACATCTGGCGAAGGGGCTGTTGCCGTCCAAGTCCAGGCACCGGCGACGACTCAGACGCGTTATCTCGTCGGCGGCCTGCTGCGTTCAAGGGTAAAAGAAATTTCCGAAGCGATGGCAAAAACGCGCTTGTCGCTCGAACTAATGCAACTGGCGCAGGTTTGTTCTTTTAACGCGTTCGAAGTTGCTTATCCGGAAGTTCATCAGAAAGAAGCTTTCCTCTTGCTCGATCTCGGTCATTTGCAAAGCACGGTGCTGATCGGTTGTAATGGCGAGCTCACGCTGACTCGCGCCTTCGATTACGGCGGCAAGCATTTTACTCAGGCGCTCACCGCCGACGGCGCGCTCGACGCCGACGCCGCCCATCTCATGATCCAGCAAGGCGATCCCGGAATGGCCGATATTTGTCGAAACACCCTTTCACGACTCTGCACCGAAGTGCGCAATTCCATGGGCTTCTTTGAGGGGCAACATGAAACGTCCATTCACCGGCTCTACGTCTCCGGCGGATTATCGCGCGCGGAAATGATTCTCCAAACCCTGAGTGATGAACTCGGCCTGCCATGTGAGATCTGGGACCCGCTCGAAAACTGCGAGGTCGCATTGCCGGCGGCAAAACGCAAAAACCTCCAACAAGAATTTGTCTCGCTCAACGTCGCCTGCGGGGCGGCCTTCGAATACCTGCGAACGTAACGCGTCATGCCCCTGCAATTAAACCTTCTCCACGAAGAAATCCTCGAACAGCGGCAGCGACAGCGCGATCCGCTGAAGCTAAGTATTTACGCTGGCATTGGCCTCGCCGCATTGCTGGTCCTGAACTATCTCTGGACCGGCTATCGGGTTCTGGAGGGCAAGCGCCACCTCAACTTGGTGCAGAGTGAATGGGCCAAAGTCGAGCCAAAGGTCACTGCCGCGCAAAAGCGCACCGAGGAACTGAACGGCATCATTAGCACAACCAAAGCGCTCGACGGATTCATTGATAGGCGTTTCTATTGGGCTCCCCTGCTTGAGAAGGTGGCGCATTGTGTAACGCCAAATATCCAGATCACGTCCCTGGAAGGGACAGCCGAAGAAGAAAAAGGCATCTCCATCACTCTTGATGGCGTGGCCGGTGGACGAGAGCCGCGCGGAGTGGCGGAAGACTTCCGCCAAATGTTGCTCGAACAGATCGGCAAGGAGGAACCGAGCGTAAAAGTTGAATTCAAGACGCTCGAGGATCTCGATACTACGGTTTCAGTGGGCGGCAATAACGTAACCACCGCTCATTTTATAGTTATGGTCGGATTGGACCCGTTCCCCAAACCGCCGGAGCCGGCGCCCTCCGAACGAAAAAGCAAGCCCAGGAAGGAAGAATCCTAACTTGAACAAGGAACAAACTAAGAGACTGATGCTGGGCGGATTTGGCCTGATCGGGCTACTCTATGTCTATTTCACATTCTTCCTCGGGCCACTGAACAAGAGCCGGAATTCGGTCCAGGGGAAAATCAAGGAGCTCCAGGAGAAAGTTGCAACCTCCAAGGCCGAGATATCCAAAGCGACAAAGCTGGAGGACACCGCTCATGTCGCTACCGTCCGCTACGATGCCCTCCGCGCGCTTAGCCCCGAAGGTGCCCCGATCGCATGGTTTCCCCCACGGATGAAAACCTTTTTCGCCGGCCAGCAAATCGACAAAGTGACGACTCGGCTGGAAAGCAGCAACGCATTTAAAGAGAAGGAACTCGCGGCTTGGAATCGCTATCTCTGGATCATCGATCTGCCCCAAGCCGACTTTGAGAACTTGGGCAAAGCAATTGCCCTGCTGGAAAACGCAAATCCCCTGCTCTCGATCCGAAAACTACGCATTCACGCCGCCGCGGAAGATCCTGAGATGCAACAGATCGCCCTTACCGCCTCTACCATCATCGACAGGAAATGAAGAAGCTGCTTTACCTTTGCCTAATGACCTGCAGCAGCATTGTGCTGGCAGACGAGACCGCGCCGATAGAATTGAAACATAAGTCTTCCTTCAACGTCGAAGCGAATGAGCGCAATCCGTTTTGGCCAATCGGATGGAAGCCAGCTCCGAAAATCGCCAAGGCCGGGGCGGAACACGCGGGACCGGCTATCCCCCCGTCATCTTTTGTCGTCTCATCCATCACGCTCGATCCAAAAGCACATTACGCGATCATTAACGGCCGCACGATGAGCGAAGGCCAGCAATTTGGCTTGCAGTTGGGAACCCAAGTCTATCAGATCACCGTCAAGGCGATCAACGATGGTCATGTGGTTCTTCTTCGCCGAGATCAAGAAATCATCGTCCCATTGCGTCGAAAATAATTTTTCGACAGGCGATTTTTTGGTTGAGTTTTCGGTCGAACCGGACAAGGTCTGGCCCATTGACCTTAACCTCATAACCTTAGCATTTCTCACTGCTCTATGAAATTCTCATTGCTATTGCTATTCGCGATTTCCTCCGCCACTTTTGCTCGCGGCCCCGCCGGCACTTTTCGTCAGGCTTATGGCCCCCTGTTTCATCCTCAGCCCCCCGATTTCGCTGCCAACGCTAAAAAGTTCGCGCGCGAGCCCGTCCACCACTGGAACCAGATCGCCATCGACGCCACCGGCCTGGACCATACGCCGGTTGCCCCGGGCGAAAATCGCACGTTTGGCGAACAACTTGGCCCGGGCCGCGCCAGCCGCGCCATGGCAATTGTCCATATCGCGATCTTTGACGCCATCAATGCCGCCAACGGCAAATACCAGAGCTACACCGGAATTCAGTCTGCCCCTCACCCATTTTCAGCCGCCGCCGCTGTGGCACAGGCGGCGCACGACACGCTCGTTGCTCTTTTCCCGTCACAAAAGCCTAGCTTTGATCAAGCCCTGGTCGATGATCTGTTGCGGATCACAGGCGAGCCCCTGAAAACCAACGGAGTCGCGTTCGGTAAACAAGTCGCTACTGCGGTCCTCGCCTCGCGCGTCTCCGATGGCGCCGATGTGCCGGAGCCTCAAATCGGCGTTAATTATTTCACCAGCAATTTTCCGGGACACTGGCGGCAGGACCCAATCAGCCTGATTCCGATCGCGCTAGGGGCACATTGGGGCCATTGCAAACCATTCGTGATAAAGTCATCGAGGCAGTTCCTGGCGCCTCCGCCGCCGGCCCTGACTAGTGCGGCCTACACTACTGCCTATAATGAAGCCAAGAATTTTGGCGGCGACGGCATTCATACCCTTACTCAACGCACCCCTGAGCAAACATTCATCGGCACTTTTTGGGCCTATGATGGAACCCCGAGCCTCTGTGCCCCGCCGCGATTATACAATCAGATCGCCGTTCACATCGCGGACCAAACCAAACTAAGCACGCTGGAGTTGGCTCGCCTGTTGGCACTGGCCAACGTGGCAATGGCAGACGCAGCCATCAGCGTCTGGGAATCCAAATTCTACTACGATTTTTGGCGGCCGGTAACTGCCATTCGCGAATCTGATCCCGGAACTGGTCCCACCGGGGCAGGTGATGGCAATGATGCCACAATTGGCGCTCCCACCTTCATGCCGTTAGGTGCGCCCGCGAGCAATTTGGTCGGGCCCAATTTCACTCCACCCTTCCCGGCTTACCCTTCAGGACATGCGGGGATCGGAGGGGCACTCTTCGAAACCATTCGTCGTTTCTATGGAACTGACCACATCGGATTCACCTTCGTCTCGGATGAATTTAACGGCGTGACCAAAGATAATGACGGCAATGTTCGTCCTTACATGCCGCGCAGCTTCTCCACTTTATCGCAAGCGGAGGAAGAGAATGGCCAAAGCCGCATTTATCTCGGTATCCATTGGCACTTTGATAAGACGAGAGGCATCGCCCAGGGAGAAAAGGTGGCAGACTACGTCTTCAATCACGCTTTTCTTCCGATTCAAGGCAACTGATAGCCGGTGGGTTTCTGATTCCTAACGGAATTGTAGGGCTGCCATCTTGGCCGCCCTACAATTTTGCCCCTTCTCGTTCCCAAACCCTGTTTGGAAACCGCCTCTTCTTCGAAACTCTCTTTCGATCGCTTTTTGCTCAGCTAGTCGCTACCTCAGCCAGAGGCACGAACTGGCTTTCGTGTAGTTTGATTCGTTTGCGACCAGCTAACAATCGATACCATTCCATCGCGGAACCGATCACGATCAAGAGCACGAGCACGAGAAAGCTTGCCGCGACGAAAATGTCTATCCGATACATTGTCGCCTGGCGAAGGAGCATTGCCGCGGCACCGGCATCTGCTGCCTGGACGCTTTTCTGAATCGCCAATTGTGCACCTGCCAGAAGACCCAGATTCGGATCCGGGGAGAAAATCTTCATGTAACCCGCCGAAAAGGTGACCACAGCCATAAAAAGGAGCGGGACAATTGTGATAAAAAGATAACGCCCTTTCCCCATCTTGATCAGCAATGTGGTGCCGAGACAGAGCGCAATCACCGAAAGCAACTGGTTCGCCAGTCCGAAGAGCGGCCAGAGGGTGTTGATGCCACCGAGTGGATCGATCACACCTTGATACAAGAACCAGCCCCAGGCCGCGACCAGTAGCATGCTGGCGAATGAATTCGCAATCCACGAACGCGTGTTGCCCAACGGCCGCCACAAATTTCCGAGCAAATCTTGCAGCAGGA
>WNGI01001548.1_pt1 | contig 19988 bp, 22 predicted proteins | sample 5400621 | NCBI WGS metagenome assembly WNGI01 (sample SAMN13153374, study PRJNA577476) | soil metagenome | isolation source: 20 cm soil or saprolite under Garry oak tree replicate 1 | place: USA:California | collected 2016-06-15
TACTCCCCCGGTGGAACCTCTGAATTCAACATTTGCCGCAACGCCGGTGGAGAGGCGCCATCCGATGTCGTGGCCGCAGTCGGGAATTTCAATCAGGGCACAAGATCCGATGACGTCCGTCTCCTGTTCACGCCATCGCGGTTCAATTTCAACGATCAGCTGACGATCCAACGCGCGACCCTGGGAGGACCGGCATTCCCCGCGAACTGCAACCTCGGAGCCGGCGCACCGTCGACCTCTGATGCGACAGGTCTCCCATCGGGTGGCCTCTTCGCGACGGTCGCGATCGTGAACGCGCCGCAGGGGTTGCCGTTCTCATATGACGATCTCAACCTCGCCGACAGCGGTTACTGCTATCGGGTCATTGCGACGGATGCCGTGTTCGGCACTTCAAGCTTCTCGAACTACGTGCCGGTCAATATCCCAGCGACGGCCGACGCGACTCGACCCACGTCGACATCGGCGAGCCTTTTGTCCAGCGCTGGTTTCCCGAATAGTCTTGACGCGGGCGACTTCCTGAGCTTTACGTTTAGCGAGTCTGTGTTGGTGGCGGCGAACGCGAGCATTCGGCTGATCGATAGTGACTGTGGTGCCGCGACGAACGCGGGCGCTGCCACGTGCACAGTTGGATCAACGAATACCGTCGCGGAAATCCTCTGTGGCACCAACGCCTCGTGCAGCCTCGATCCCGCGAGGACAACGCTAAGCGTGTTCATGACGAACATCCCCTCGATCGTCGTGCCGGGATCAACCGCAGGAGCTCAATTCGGGCTGGTGGTCACGGACAGCACCTACATCACCGATTTCAGCGGGAACCTGTGGGATGTGTCGGCCTCCCAGGACCGGTTGATTGGGGCACCCGGAACACCTTAGGCACAAGGGAGTGGGTTAGAAGGTCCCGGTCGCTCCCGATGAGTCGCCAGCTAGTGATCTAACGCGACGATCGCCTGAGCGACCGATGCGATTGCAGCCGTCTACCCGCCCCCGCCGCGCGGTCTCCGCGGCTTCGCGAGCGATGCGCTGCCAGCGCTCGCGTTTGGCCGGGCTGAGCGAGCGCACCACCGAACGTGCCGAGACGAACGGCACGATCGTGTGAACACCGAGCTGCGTGACCGCTTCGACGACCTCTTCGTCGTGGTCACCCTTCAGCAGTGGCAAGGCGAGGGTCACGTCGAAGGCCAGCTCCGCTTCACACACCCCGCGCCGGATCACGCGACCGCGTACTTCGCCGGTTTCGACCGTTTGCAGTTCGACGATCGCTTCGATTCCATTACGTGCGAGCGTGATCAGCTCACCGGAGTGAAGGCGCAGGACGTTCGCGATCTGGTGCGCTTGATCGCCGCGCAGCACCGGCTCCTCCGGGATCTCCTCGTCGACGAAGAAGCGATGACTCACACCGTGAGAATGAGGCGCACCCAATCCGCGCGCTCCGCGCGATCGACGACACCGAGCCCCTGCGCTGAGAACGCCGCGAGGACCTCCGACTCCGCCTGTGTGGTGATGCCCGCGGCAACGAGCGATCCCGACGTGCGCACGCGCGCGCGCAGGGCCGCGGCGATCTGAACAAGGACCGGGCCGACGAGGTTCGCGAGAACGACGTCGAACGTGCCATCCACATCGGACGCCGAGCCGCGGCGCACGTCGACAGCCACCTGGTTGCCTTGCGCGTTCTCGGTCGCCGCACGCACGGCGAGCGGGTCCGTGTCGACCGCGACCACCTCACGCGCGCCGCGCTTGGCCGCCGCGATCGCCAGGATCCCCGACCCAGTCCCCACGTCGAGGACGCGTACGCCATGAAGCCGCAAATCAGACAGCGCCTCGAGACACTGCTGCGTCGTCGGATGGAGTCCCGTGCCAAACGCCATCCCCGGGTCGAGCGCGAGCGTGATCGCGCCGTCGTCGCGGGCGTCGGACCACGTCGGACGGACGAGGAACGCACCGATGCGGATCGGCGTGACCGACGCTTTCCAGGCCTCGAGCCAGTCCGCATCGTCCACATGACGTACGGCGAGATCGCCGATCGGCCCGAGGCCGAAGGCCTGGAGATGTCCGAGCGCGTCGCGCACGTCGGACACCTTCGCGAAGGTCTCGGCGTCCTCGACGAGGTACGCCTTCACGGTGTGATCGGTGCCGCCGCGCGACTCGACCGGCAACTCAACGGCGATCCCGTTGTGACCGAAGCGACTCAGGATCTCGCTCACCGCTTCGACGGCCTCGGCGTGGGCGGGGACGGCGATCTCGAGCCAATGCGGGCGTGAGGTCACGCTGGGGGTCTCTGGGGGCAAAGCCCCCTCAACCGCTGCCGCCCATCGCGTCTTTGATGCGCCCGAAGAGATCCTGATCGCCGTCCTGCGAGGTCGGGCCCTCGATGTCGCGAAGCTGCCCGTACAGGCGTCGCTGATCCTTGGTCAACGTCCGCGGCACGACGACGTCGAGGTACACGAGCTGGTCGCCGCGACCCGAGGTCCCAAGGTGCGGGACGCCCTTCCCGCGCACGCGCACCATCTGCCCGTTCTGCGCGCCCGCCGGGACCCGCACCTTCTCTTCGCCGCCGTCGATCGTCGGGACCTTAACCTCATCACCCAGCGCGGCCTGCGACGGAGAGATGCGCGCAAGGTGCACGAGGTCGTCGCCTTCGCGGCGGAAAAGCTGATGCTCCTTGAGGCGGATGAGCACGTAGAGATCGCCAGTCGGTCCGCCACGCATGCCGGCCTCGCCCTCGCTGGCGACCCGCAGCTGCTGCCCGTCGTCGATGCCCGATGGAATGGTCAGCGTGATCTGGCGGTCCTTACGTTCGCGGCCCTCGCCGCGGCAGTGCGTGCAGACCTTGTCGACCGTCTTCCCTGCCCCGCCGCAGCGCGGGCAGGTCGAGACGTTGACGAAGCGGCCGAAGACCGATTGCTGGACCTGACGGACTTCCCCGCGGCCGTTGCAGGTGCTGCAGGTCGAGATCGCCGACCCGGGCTCGGCCCCGGAACCTTTGCACCGCTCGCAGGTCTCGAGGCGGGGCACCGTGATCGTCCGCTCGCGTCCCTGGACGGCGTCAAGGAGGTCGATCTCGATCTCCATGCGCAGATCCGCGCCGCGCATCGGGCCGCGCGGCTCGCGGCGCCGAAGGTCGCCGCCGAAGAAGGTCTCGAAGAGATCGCCGATCCCGAAGTCGCCGAAGCCGCCCGTGGTCGAACCGAACATGTCGTAGCGCTGGCGCCGCTGGGCGTCGGTCAGCACCTCGTAGGCCTCGGTGATCTGCTTGAAGCGCTCCCCCGCGTCCGGCGCGCTGTTGACGTCGGGGTGGTATTGGCGGGCAAGCTTCCGGTAGGCACTGCGGATCTGTTCATCCGTCGCGCTTCGCGAGACGCCCAGTAGCGCGTAGTAGTCGGCCGTCGTTGCCATCACCTGTCATTATCCCGGCCGATGGACGTTCTCCTCCGGATCGGCGTGCAGTGGCTTCACGTCACGGCGGGCGTCCTGTGGATCGGCGGCGGCTTCTACACGATCTTGGTACAGCTTCCCGCACTTCTCGCAACGCCGCCCGCCGCACGCGGCGCGGTCATGCCGAGCCTTGTCCCGCGCCAGTTCAACTACATCCTGCGGGTCGCTGAGATCACGATCGTTACCGGCTTGCTCAACCTCTTCGTCTCGGGTCGCGGTCAGGAGCTCACGCGGCTCGACACGCGCTGGTCCTGGGCAATCCTGACGGGCATCATCCTCGCGGTCGGGATCTACGCGGCGACTCGCGCGACGATCGTCCGCTGGGCCTACCGCATGCTCGAGGTCGGTCCCCGCGCAGCCGGCGGCGACACCGGCGCCGCGGCCGAGATGGGCGCGATCGGCGCCCGCATCCGGCGCTTCGGCTACTTCCAGCTCGCCATTGGCGCGCTGATCCTGCTGGCGATGGTGACGGCCCGGTTCAGCTAACTGAAAGAATCCGGCGGATTCTTTCACCCCAGGAACCTTCCAGGCGCCCTGCCGTCTTATCGGCATCCCCGGCCGTAGCCGGAAGGAGGCTGATATGCGACGGTTCCTGGCGGGCCTTGCCGCGGTCGTCGCGGCGCTCATCGGTACGACGCAGCCGGCCGCGGCCTGCGCGGGTCTCATCGGCCCGAACGGCGCGGTCAACCTGCTCCGCACCTCGACGTTCGCCGGCTATCACGACGGCGTCGAGCACTACGTCACCGCGTTCAAGTTCGCCGGCGGTTCCGGCCAGTTCGGCTCGCTCATCCCGCTCCCCGGCATTCCAAGCTCTGTCGAAAAGGGCGGGGACTGGACCCTCCAGCGCCTGATCCGGGAGACCACCCCCGTGCCAGTCGGCATCTTCCGTTCGGCGGGGGCGCCCCTCACGGCGGATGCGCAGGTCATCCTTCAGGTGCGCATCGACGCGCTCGACATCACCGTCCTCAAGGGCGGCGGCGCCGAGGTCGGCCGCTGGGCCACCGAGCACGGCTTCCGTCTTCCGCCGGCGGCGCCGGAGGTCCTTGACTTCTACGCCGCACGCAGCCCGATCTTCCTCGCGGCGATCTTCGACGCGGACGCGGCGAAGGCGCGCGGTCAGCAGATCGGCGATGGCACGCCGGTTCACGTGACCATCCCCACCGCGAACCCGTGGGTGCCGCTGCGCATCCTCGCGCTCGGTAAGACCGGCGACGACCGCATCGACGCGGACGTCTACCTCCTCACCGATCAGCGGCCCGCGCTGCTTCCCTACCCGCTCGCCAACGGCATGCGTCTCGACCACAGCGCGCCGGCGACGGTGTCGCTGCTCACAGACCTCCGCTCGGACAAGGGCATGGACTGGATCCCGCAGTCCGGATGGCTCACCAAGATCGCGATCGCCGCGTCCGCGAGCCAGCTCACGTACGACCTCGCCGTCGACGCGAAGGGCGCGAGCCCGTCCCGCGTCGCCGCGGGGCTCGAAGCTCCCGCCAGCTCATCGCCGACGCCTTCGAAGTCCAGCACGGATACGGTCGCGCTCATCGGCATCGCGCTCGCCGCGCTCGGCGCCCTCGTGCTCTTGCGCCGGTCGCAGACGGTCTCGGCGTGATCCTTCGCACTCTCGTCGCGCTGGCGCTCGCCGCATCCGCGGCGGGCGCCTGCGCGCCGGCCAACGCGGCTCTCCCGACACAGATCGGGATCCGCATCCACTACTCGCGCTTCGAGCCCACGAGGATCGAGGTGCCGATGGGCGTGCCGGTGACATTCACGCTCGTCAATGACGATCCCATCGAGCATGAGTGGCTCATCGGCGACGAGTCCTTCCACGCGCGCCACCGCACCGGCACCGAGGCCGTGCACGGGGACCGTCCGAACGAAGTCTCGCTCCCGCCGTTCGCCACGAAGACGACGACGCTGACTTTCGACAAGCCGGGCGCCCTGACCTTCATCTGCCACTTCCCGCAGCACGAGGCTTACGGAATGGTCGGCGTGGTGATGGTCAGGCCCTAAGGCCGCGTACGAGTTGCGCATCACAACTCGGATGACACGCCGGCATGAACGAGGGATGCTCTCCTCTTGCGGTCCGCGATCGTCGCAGGGGTGTTGGTCCTCCTAGGGACCTCATGTGCACCGACAACCGCAGCGACAACGTCGGCACCTCCGTCCCTACAGCCATCCGCGGTCGCGCCGCGCAGCGCGCCAGCCTCATCGCCCGCGGTGAGACTGAGCCGTCCCGCGCCGTATCACGGCGATCCGCCGTTTCTCTTGCGCGCGGTGCCCGAGGCGGGAAGCTTCGCCTCCAGAGCAGGACGTTGGCGTTACGACGGCGTACGCGGGGCGCTCGAGCAAGTCGCCGCGGTCGACGAGCCGCTGGAGCATCCGGCACCCGCAGGGACGCTCGTAGCGGTCGATCACCAAGGCAGGACACCGGGCGGATTCGCGATCTCCAACGAGCTGGCGATCCGTGATACAGCCGGCGGGATCGAGCGCGTTGTCTACCGGGCCCCCGAGCTCTTCTACTGGTCGGGCTGGTCGCCGGACGGCCGGTACGTCGCGCTCTGGGAGGTCGATTCCTACAGCGGCTCGGTCGACCTCGATGGCCGTCCGCTGGTGGTGATCGACACAGCTACCGGGAGGAGGTTCGATCTTGGGCGGACGCTCCTGAACGGAAGTACAGCGTGGACTCCGCCGCACATGCTGGCCTTCGTCGCCGGTCTCGGGAGAGATGTGTGGAGAGACAAGACGCTCAGACTGTGGTCACCGGAGAACGGGACCCGCGACGTGACCCCTCCTGGCATCTCGACTTTTGCGCCTGCGTGGAGCGCTGACGGCGCCTCGCTCTACTTCGCGAGCGGACCGGCGGGCGACTACGAGCCGCTCTCGGTATTCGCCGGTCAAGGCGTCGGCGATCGGCGGATAACCGTGTATGACGTCGCGACGGGCAAGCTCCGTCTCCTCGCGCACGAGTCGGGTTACGTCGAGGAGGGAGCGCGGTCGTCCCGAGACGGCACGAAGCTTCTGGTGCTACGCCGCAAGACCGTCGTGGCCACCGACGTCCGCTCCATCCCCGACGCCCCGCTGGAGGTCTGGCTGACGGATCCGAACGGCGGTCACGGCGTCGCGATGGTGCGGATCACGAAGACCTTCGGCTACTACGGCTGGGATCCCGGGCCGAGCGAGTGGGAGTGGAGCAAGTAGGAGCCTAGATCGTCGGCTGCTCCTCGATCCGCGCGTAGCGCGCGGGTTCCGCGATAAAGGCGGCGCGGCAGGCCTTGCTACAGAAGACGTAGCGGCTTCCGTAGTGCTCGGTCTCGAGCCCGAGATCGTGGGCCTGCTCGGGATCGACCTCCATCTCGCACACCGGATCGATCTCGTCGGCGGGCTCTGGTTCGTACGGCACAGTGCACCTCCCCCATGCAAAGAGCGACGGCGCGACTTTCGTCGCGCCGTCGAATCCTGCACTTTCGGTGCTGAGTCCGCTAGGGCTGTTCCTTGAACTCGCCCTCGATGGTGTCGCCGTCCTTCTTGGCGCCGGCGCCAGCGGGCTCGCCCTCGGGCTGCTCTGGCCCCGGTTGACCCTGCTGCTCGGCTTGCTGCTTGGCCTGCTCCTGCTGGTACATGATCTCGCCGATCTTCGTCGACGCCGCCCGCAGTGCCTCTGTGGCCGACGTGATCCGCTCGACATCGTCCGTCTTGAGGGCATCGCGCAGTGCCGCGAGCTTCTCCTCGACGTCCTTCTTGGTGTCCGCGGGGACCTTGTCGCCAAGGTCCTTGAGCGTCTTCTCGATCGAGTAGGCCATCGTGTCGCCCTGGTTGCGCGCCTCGATCTTCTCGCGGTTGCGCCGGTCCTCCTCGGCGTGCAGCTCCGCGTCCTTCACCAGACGCTGGACCTCGTCCTTGGAGAGACCGCTCGATGCCGTGATGGTGACGTGCTGCTCACGGCCGGTCGCCTTGTCGCGGGCCTTGACGTTCACGATGCCGTTCGCGTCGATGTCGAACGTCACCTCGATCTGAGGGATCCCGCGGGGCGCGGGCGCGATCCCGTCGAGGATGAACCGCGCAAGGCTCTTGTTGTCCGAGGCGAGCTCGCGCTCGCCCTGCGTCACGTGGATCTCCACCTGCGTCTGCGCATCCGAAGCGGTCGTGAAGATCTGGGACTTGGACGTCGGGATCGTCGTGTTTCGCTCGATCAGTTTCGTGGCGACGCCACCCAGCGTCTCGATGCCGAGCGAGAGCGGCGTGACATCCAGGAGAAGGACGTCCTTGACCTCGCCCTTCAGCACACCGGCCTGGATCGCCGCGCCGATCGCGACGACTTCGTCCGGATTCACGCTCTGGTTGGGCTGCTTGCCGTTGAAGAGCTTCTTGACGGTCTCGACCACCAGCGGCATGCGCGTCTGGCCGCCGACGAGGACGACCTCGTCGATCTTGTCCGGGGTCACCCCGGCGTCCTTGAGCGCCTGCTTCACCGGCGCGGTGGTCTTCTCGACCAGATCTCCGACGAGCTGCTCGAGCTTGCTCCGCGTGAGCGTCATGACGAGGTGCTTCGGACCCGACTGGTCCGCGGTAATGAACGGAAGGTTGATCTCCGACTGCTGGGTCGAGCTCAGCTCGATCTTGGCCTTCTCCGCCGCCTCTTTGAGCCGCTGGAGCGCCTGCCGATCGGCACGGAGGTCGATGCCCTGGTCCTTCTTGAACTCCTCGACAAGCCAATCGATAACCCGCTGGTCGAAGTCGTCGCCGCCGAGGTGGGTGTCACCGTTGGTCGCCTTCACCTCGAAGACGCCCTCGCCGAGCTGCAGGACCGAGATATCGAATGTGCCGCCACCGAGGTCGTACACGGCGACGAGCTCGTCCTTCTTCTTGTCGAGGCCGTAGGCGAGCGCCGCCGCCGTCGGCTCGTTGATGATTCGCAGGACCTCGAGGCCCGCGATCTGGCCCGCGTCCTTGGTCGCCTGCCGCTGCTGATCGTCGAAGTACGCCGGAACGGTGATGACCGCCTGCGTCACTTTGTCGCCGAGGTAAGCCTCGGAATCGGTCTTGAGCTTCTGGAGGATCATCGCCGAGACCTCGGGCGGGGTCAGCTTCTTGCCGTTGCCGAGGACGATCTCGACGCCCCCGTTGGACGCCTGCTCGATCTTGTACGGGACCATCTTCACGGTCCGCTGGACCTCGGGATCGGAAAACCTTCGTCCCATGAGGCGCTTTACCGAGTAGATGGTGTTCTCGGGGTTGGTGATCGCCTGCCGTTTCGCAAGCTGGCCGACGAGACGCTCCCCGGTCTTGGTGAACGCGACGACGGAGGGCGTGATGCGTCCGCCTTCCGCGTTCGGAATGATCGTCGGCTCGCCACCCTCCATGTAGGCCACGGCCGAGTTGGTGGTGCCGAGGTCGATGCCGATGACTTTTGCCATTTACTTTTTCTCCCTTGGGGGGTTCTCGGGGGGCGTAGCTCCCCGGACCGCGTCTTCGCTCCCGCTCGACACCGTCACCAGCGCGGGACGGATGACCCGGTCGTGGAGTCGATATGCCTTCTGGTGCTCTTGGATGACCGTGCCCTCCGGCTTGTCGGAAGGGACGTGCGCGACGGCTTCGTGTTTGTACGGATCGAACGGCTGGCCGATCGAGTCGATGCCCTCAAGGCCCTCGGCCTCGAGGATGGCGCGCAGCTTTCGCTCGATGAGCCACATTCCCTCGACCCACGCGGTCCCCTTCAGTTCGTCGGGGATCGTGCCGAGCGCGCGATCGTAGCCGTCGAGGACGTCGAGGAGCTTCGCGATCAGATCGGACTTGGCGAATTTCGCGAACTCCGTGCGTTCGGCCTCGTTGCGCTTGCGGTAATTGGCGAAGTCGGCCGCCATGCGCTTCAGATCATTCGTGAGCTCTTCGGCTTTCCGATCGGTCTCCGAAGGCTCCGCCTGACGCGCCGCGTGCGCGGCGTTCATCTCCTGCTCGTCTGCGACGTTCGTGTGCCCGTTGCCCCCACGGTCGCGCTTGCGCTGCTCGAGCAGCTCCTCGGCGCGACGCACCTTGTCGTCCATTACTGACCCTCCATGACGCGCACGAGATCGCTCATGAGCGACCCGACGTAGCGGACCGCGCCGATCGACCGCGCGTAGTCCATCCGTGTCGGCCCGACGACGCCGACGAACCCGATCACATCGCCGTCCGCGCCATACCGACCGACGACCAGGCTGCAGTCGCGGAGCGACTCGTGCCGGTGCTCGCGGCCGATGGTGATATGGACCTCCCCAGCGCCGAGGTCGAGCGGCAGAATCTCGGCCAGGCGGGTGTGGTCCTCGAAGAGACTCAGCATCTCGCGGCCGCGATCGCCTTGCGCGAACTCAGGCTGCGCCAGGATGTTCTGGAATCCGTCGACATAGAGCTCGCGCGCGCGGAACTCGTCGTGCTCTTCGAGGATGCGGGCGAGAGCGCGGACCACATCCGCGTCTGCGCCCGTCTCGCTTTCGGCCCGCTGCCGCATCGTTCCGGCGCTCGCGCCGGCGAGCAGGTCCGTGAGCCGCGCCGAAAGCGCGTGCAGGTGTTCTGGCGTCGCCGGCGTTCCCAGCTCCAGGACCTGCTGGCGCACGGCGCCGCCGTCCAGGACGGCCACCAGGAGCACGCGACGCTCGTGGATCGGCACGACCTCCAGGTGCTTGAGGCTTGCTCGCTTCGCGGCCGGCGGCGTCACCAGGGACGCCTCGGCGGTCAGCCGAGCGAGGCTCGACGCCGCCACGCGCAGCCAGGCCGCGCTGTCCGTCAGGGCCTGCTGGAACTGATGGGACACGGTGACCCGTTCATCCGGTCGCACATCCGAGGTCGGCATGAGGCTCTCGATGAAGTAGCGGTACCCCAGATCCGTCGGGACCCGGCCTGCCGAAGTGTGCGGATGGGTCAGGAGACCCCGCTCCTCGAGGGCGGCGAGCTCATTGCGCACCGTCGCCGGCGAGACGTCCAGCTTGTAATTGCGGACGAGCTGGGCAGACGCCACCGGCTCGGCCGTCGCGATGTGCTCGCGAATCACTGCCGCGAGCAGGTCTCGCGCGCGCTGGTCGAGGTCCGGCAAAAGGGGTGAATCGGGTTTCTTTGGCAAATTAGCACTCTCCGGTCGAGAGTGCTAAAAGGCTATCAGGGCTCCTCGGAGTGCGTCAAGGGGTGCCTGCGCGTGCGGGGGGCAAGAAGGCTGGCACGCCCTCTGCGGCTACCGAGCTTCATCCGGCACGCAGGAGGGCACTCTTCGATGTTGTCCGAATTCAACGCGTGGCTCCTCAAGGCGAACGTTCTCGCACTGGCACTCGCGTTCATCCTCGGCGTCGCACTGGCAGCGGTCGTCAACTCGCTGGTCAAAGACATCATCATGCCGCCGGTCGGGCTGCTCCTTGGAGGGGTGGACTTCAACAACCTCTTCATCGACCTCTCCGGAAAGCACCCCGCAAGCCTGAAGGCGGCGCAGGACGCGGGTCAGGCGACGCTCAACTACGGCGTGTTCATCAACACCGTGATCACGTTCATCATCGTGGCGTTCGTCGTGTTCATCATCGCCCGCACCTTCGTGAAGCCCGTTCCCACAAAGGCCTGCCCGAGATGCGGTTTGGATGACCTCCCCATGGCGGCGACACGCTGCCCGCACTGCACCAGCGACATCCCTCGAGCCGCATAGGGCGGCTGCGCTCTCGTCAGGCCGCGGTCGGCGACAGAAGCGCGCGGACGCGCGAGACAAGGTCGTCCAGGTCGAAGGGCTTGGTCACGTAGTCGGCCGCTCCGAGCTCGGTCGCATAGAGGCGTTCGGAGAGGCCGAAGATCGCGGTCACGACGACCACCGGTATCCGGGCGATGCGGCCGTCGGCGCGCAGCTCGCGCAGGACCGAGAAACCGTCGCGCTTCGGCATCATCAGGTCGAGGACCATGCACGACGGGCTGAGGTCGTCGACGTCGCGCATGGCCTCGTCGCCGTCGTGCGCGAGCTTCGCGTCGAGCCCCTCATCCTTCAGCGCCGTCATGATCACGTCGCCCAGCGCCGGGTCATCTTCGACGACCAGCACCAGCGGTCGCTTGCGGTTGGTGGCCACTAGAAACGGATCTCCTTCTGGAGACGGTCGGCGTCCTTGATGGCTATGCGGCGCCGGCGTATCGCGATGATCTCGCGGCGCTCCAGATCGCCGAGGACGCGGTTCACCGAGACCCGGGAGGCGCCGATGAAGGCCGCGAGCTCGTCTTGGGTAAGGGTGAGCTCGTTGCCATCGCCCCCGGTCGACCGCGCGAGGTCGAGCAGGTATTTCGCGACACGGCTCGGCACGTCCAGGAAGATCAGGTCCTCCACCCGGTCCGACAGGCGTCGGATCGTGCGCGCCAGCGTCTCGAGGACGACCCGGACCGAGGCCGGATGCGACTCCAGGTACGCGAGAAAGTCGTCACCCGCCAGGAGCGCGGCGCGCGTCTCCTCGAGCGCGGTCGCGCTCGCCGAGCGGGGACTCCGGTCGAAGAGCGCCAGCTCCCCAAAGAACTCACCGGGACGCATGATCGCGACGAGCGCCTCCTGACCGAACTCGCCGGGCAGGGCGATCTTCACCGCGCCGTCCAGGACCATGTACAGGTGCGTGCCAGGGTCATCCTTGCGAAAGATCGACTCGCCCCGCCGGTACTGCTTGGTCCGAACGCGGTCGCCGAGCTCGGCGAGCTCGCCGTCGGGGAGTCGCGAGAAGAGCGGTAGCCGCCGAAGGTACTCGGCCACCTTCTGCTCAGCCATGGGCGCGATTCTATGGTCGGAACTTGACGTCCCCACCATCATGAGCGCCCCATGGACGAGGCGAAAGAACGAACGGCGGTCACCGGCGGCGAGGCGTATATCTCAGGCGCGCTCACCGCGCTCGACGAGGCGCCGCGGACGAAGCTCTTCTACGAGCTGCTGGCGGAGATCGCCGAAGCTGCGCTACTTCGCGCATACCTCCCACATCGCGTTACCGATCCGCTGACAGCCCCCGACCTGGACCCGCGAGCCGTCTACGAGATCGATCGCGCGCACGTGACCGGCGCCGCCGTGCTGATCGCTTACGCCGGGATCCCGTCGTTCGGCGTGGGCATCGAGGTCGAGCTCGCGCGGGAGCACGGGGTTCCGGTGATCGTCGTCGCCGAGCGCGATCGGCCCATCTCGCGACTGCTGCTGGGTAATCCAGCGGTGGTCGAGGTCGTTCGGTTCGCCGACCTCGATGGCTTGCGCCGGCAGCTGCAGAGCGCGCTCGCGCGGATCGCGACCACGCCTCGCCAGGGGATCCGCCCGGTCGTCGCCGACGACGTCGTGGTCCAACGTTTCATCGCCAGCCTCGGGCACGCTCGGGAACTTCCCGGAGCGGAGGTCGCCGCGCTGCTGCGGATCGCGGATCTCGACGGGGAGGCAGCAAGCCTGTTGAAGGACGCCGTGGCGGGCGGCCGGCTCTTCGGCGCCGGTCTTCGCGACCTGGTCGGGCGTTACGCCCTTCGGGGGCCCGATCTCGCGGCATTCATCGTGCGCGACGTACTCGAGCGCTCGCTTGCCGAGACCGCGCGCACCCTCGGCATGGACGCGCGCACCGCGAAGCGCCATCTCGCAACGGCGCGCGCTCGCGTCGGCCTTCCCGAGGACGCGGAGGCGTCGACGGTCGCACAATGGCTCGTGACCGAGCTCATCGCGCCGCCGACTCGCGCGCTGCAGCTCCATCTCTTCACCGGAGGGCGCGCGTAGCCGTGGGCAAAGGGCAGAAAAAGCAGAAGACAAAAGGCAAGCTGGGCTGGCGCAGCAAGAAGGCCAACCACGGGCGCAAGCCTGGGATGGGTCGGGGCAAGCGCAACTAGACAGTGAGAAAAGGCACGCCCCGCGGCGTGCCCTTTCTCTCAATCCTGGCGGCTTCGTTCTAGCGGCGCTTTTTTCTAGTCGCGCTCCGGCGCGTCGTGCGTTTCGCGGTGGTGCGGCGCGTCTTGCGTTTCGCGGTGCTGCGTCGGGTGGTGGTCTTGCGGCGCGCCGTGGTCTTGCGGCCCCGCTTGGCGGTGGTGCGCTTAGCCGTGGCGCGCTTGGCCGTGGTCTTGCGGCGCCCGGTCGCTCGCTTCGCCGTGGTCTTGCGCCCGCTCGTGGCCTTCTTGGCGGTCGAGCGGCGGCGCGTGGTCTTCTTCCGTCCGCCGCCCATACCTGAGGACGAGCCACTCATCGGCGACGGCGGAGGCGGGGTCGGGCTCGAGGGCAGCGGCGTGGGCCAGACGGAACCGGGTTCCTTTTGCGCGGACCAATCGGTGCCTTGGTCTTCCTGCGTCATGTGTCCTCCCCGAAATCATCGGAACGGTGTGGTGATGGCATATCGAATTCGGTCCGTCATCGCAAGCACGGGAACTCATCTCGCCCCCCGTTTGTAGGGCGGTCATGGAGATCATCGATCAGCAGGACGTTACCGGGGCTGAATGGCGTCCCTGGGAACCTCCGACCCTGCTGGTCGCCCTGGGCCTGTGCCTGGCGCTGGTGGTGGGATTTGTGCGCAGCTCGGACGTGCGCGATCCGCGCCTCTGGCATCCAGCGGTCCCTACGCCGTGCGTTCCGCGGACCGCGCCGCAGCCGCACGACGTCAACTACGCCTGGGACTGGTGCCCCTAGGGCAGGAGGCGCACGAAGACCTCGCTCGCGAGGAGTCGTCCGCGGGCGGTGAGCAGCGCGCGATCACCGGACCAGCGCACCAGACGCGCGCGCGACACATCCGCCAGCGCCACGCGCACTCGCGACGCGGCCTCACTCCCGAAGCGGATCCCGTAACGGCGTAGGTCTAGGCCGGTGTCGAGCCGCAGGGCGAGCATCGCGGCCTCCGCTCGCGGGTCCGACTCGAGGTCGAAGGACCGCGCGGATCCGCTGCGGGCCTGCGCGATGTACGCGCGCAACTCGACCGGGTTGGCCGAGCGGGCGCCTCCCAGGTGGGTATGGGCGCCCGCGCCGACCCCGAGCCAGTCGCGGTCGCGCCAGTAACCGAGGTTATGCAGCGAGCGCTTCCGCGGCCTGGCCCAGTTCGCGATCTCGTAGTGCCGGTACCCGCCGCGCCCGAGGACAGCCTCGGCGAGGCGGTACATGCGCGCGATCCCGGCGTCGTCCGGCTGCGCCGCCGCGGTCCTCTTCCGCCAGCGCTCGAGCACCGGCCAGCCGCCCCCGGGCCAGTTCGCGACCGACCCTTCCGGGTCGAGGCGGAGCTCGAGCGGATAGCACGAGATGTGATCCGGCGCGAGCGCGACCGCGGCTTCGAGATCGCGCTGCCAGTCGGCCAGTGTCTGTCCCGGCCAGCCGAAGATGAGGTCGAGATTGACGTCGAGCCCGGCCTCGCGGGCTGCCCTGAACGCGGCCGCGCTGTCCTGAGGCTGGTGCGTTCGGCCCAGCGCCCGCAGGCCGCGCGCCTCGAAGCTCTGCGCGCCGAGCGAGATCCGCGTGACACCCAGCGCGAGCCAGGCCTCAAGCCGCTCCCGATCGAGGGTCGCCGGGTTCACCTCGACCGTCGCCTCGCGCGGACGCAAGTCGAACGCCTTGCGTAACGAGTGGGCGACCGCTTCGACCTCGCTCGGCTCGAGGAGGCTCGGCGTACCTCCTCCGATATAGAGCGTCCGAATGCGCGGCCGTTCGAGCAGTCGCCCCTCGCGGACGATCTCCTCGCGAAGGGCGTCGAGGTACTCGGCGCGCAGCGCCGACAGCGCCGGCGCCGTGGCGAAGTCGCAGTACGGGCACCGCGATGCGCAGAACGGGATGTGCACGTAGAGACCAAGCCCTCGCCTTGGTCTCACACCACTTTTCGCAGGGACAGGGGCAGGGGCCCCTGGGCGCGATAGCGACCCCCTGCCACCCCACGTCATTTCCTTATAGCTCCCAAAGGATCGGGCAGCTCCGCCTCGACGGAGAGCTCGGCGGTCCGGCCAAGGTCCACGAGCCACTCGCGCGACTCATGCACGAACGCGAGAAGATGACTCGGCTTCCAGTCCACCTCCGTGACGATCCGCTCCTCGCCGAAGTCGGGCAGCAGCAGCACGTAGGCCGTGGCGCGATCGACGATCCTCGCGCCGGACACGCCGAATGCGTTGAGCTTCTCCGCGCCGCCGAGCGCGCCGACGATGGAGTCGCGAAGCGGCGACACGACTTCGGCCAGTCGCCCGTCGTCGTCGCTGGGCGCGACCCCGGCCGCGCGATGCAGGGCCAGCGCGGTCCGCGCGGCGTAAAGGCCCTCCAGCAACCCGCGCGTCTCGCGGGAGAGGCTCTCCCAAAGCGCCGCGGCGTCGTTGTTCGCGGCGGCGCGCAGGAACGCCGTCGCCGAGAGCTGCGTCGGATGCTCGAACTGAATGCGTGGCGGCTTCATGTCTCGTCCCCGATGCGCAGCACGGCGAGGAACGCCTCCTGCGGGATCTCCACCGATCCCACCATCTTCATCCGCTTCTTGCCTTCCTTTTGCTTCTCGAGGAGCTTGCGCTTGCGGGTGATGTCGCCGCCGTAGCATTTCGCGAGGACGTCCTTGCGCTTCGCCTTCACCGTCTCGCTCGCGACGACCTTGCCGCCGATCGCCGCCTGGATGCGGACGTCGAACATCTGCTTCGGGATGAGTCCGCGAAGCTTGTTGACGAGGACTCGCCCGGTTTGAGGTGCACGCTGGCGGTGCGTGATGATCGAGAGCGCGTCGACGAGTGTCCCGGCGACGAGGATGTCGAGGCGCACGAGGTCGGCCGCGCGATACTCGGCGAACTCGTAGTCGAGCGAGGCATACCCGCGCGAGCTCGACTTCAGCTGGTCGTAGAAGTCGACGATGACCTCGGAGAGCGGCATGTCGTATTTCAACATCGCGCGCGTCGGATCCACGTAGCTCATGTCTGCGAGGGAAGCGCGTTTCGTCTGCGCGAGCTCCATCACCGGACCCACGTGCACCGTCGGCACGAGGACGGTCACCTTCATCCAGGGCTCGCGTATCTCGACGATCGTCCCCGGATCGGGCAGGAGCGCCGGGTTGTCGATGGCGACCTCGGCCCCCTTCTGCGTGATGACGCGGTACTCGACGGACGGCGACGTGGCGATGAGGTCGAGGTCGTACTCGCGCTCGAGGCGCTCCTGCACGATCTCGAGGTGCAGCAGGCCCAGAAAACCGGCGCGGAATCCAAAGCCCAGCGCCTGCGAGGTCTCCGGCTCGTAGATCAGCGACGCGTCGTTCAGGCGGAGCTTCTCCATCGCGTCCTTCAGAAGCGGGTAGTCCTGCGCGTCGGAGGGGTAGAACCCCGCGAAGACCATCGGCTTCGCGGGCCGGTAGCCCGGAAGCGGAGCGGTCGCAGGTCGCGAGGCCAAGGTGAGGGTGTCGCCGACGCGGCAATCGGCCACCGCCTTCAGGCCCGTCGCGACGTAGCCAGTCTCGCCGGTCTCTAACCTCGCGATCGGCTGCGGGTCGGGGCCGAACACGCCGAGCTCGAGCAGCTCGCTTTCCTTCTCCGTCGCGAAGAGTCGGATGCGATCGTGATCGGCGAGCGAGCCATCGACCACGCGGACGTGCGCGACGACGCCCTTGTAGGCGTCGTAGTGCGAGTCGAAGATCAGCGCCCGCAGCGGCGCGTCCACGTCGCCCACCGGGGGGGGCACCCGTTCGATGATCGCGTCCAGCAGCTCGGTGACCCCCGCCCCGGTCTTCCCGGACACGAGGAGGATCTCGTCGTCGCGGAAGCCGAGTGTGGTGCGGAGCTCCTCGCGGATGACGTCGATATCGATGTTCGGCAGGTCGATCTTGTTGATGACGGGGATGACCTCCAGGCCCTGCTCGACGGCGAGGTACGCGTTCGCGAGGGTCTGCGCCTCGATCCCCTGGGACGCGTCGACGAGCAGCACCGCGCCTTCGCACGCCGCGAGCGAACGGCTGACCTCGTACGTGAAGTCGACGTGACCGGGCGTGTCGATGAGATTGAGCTCGTGATCCCGCCAGGTCATGCGGACCGCACGCGCCTTGATGGTGATCCCGTGCTCGCGCTCGAGCTCCATCGAGTCGAGGAGCTGCTCCCGCATCTCACGCAGGGGCACGGTGCCGGTCGTTTCAAGGAGGCGGTCGGAGAGCGTCGTCTTGCCGTGATCGACATGCGCGATCACGCAGAAGTTGCGAATGCGGGCGAGCACCGCCATCGCAAGACAGGCTAGGACGTTACCCTACCGGCCATCTCACGCTCCGGGTTCGGTGGACGGTCGGACTTTGCGATCTCAGCGATGGTCTGGCTCGCTCTCGTCGGCTTCCTCGTCATCGTCGACCTCTTCATCACCTTCATCGGCGCCGGTCTCCAGAACGATCCCCGCGTTCAGCTCTTCTCGCCGCCGGCGATCCTGATCGTCGGTCTCGCCGGACTGGCGGGGGTCTGGCTCTCGCATCGGACCGGGTTTCCCCCGGCGTGGGACGCGTCCGTTCCCGCGCGCTGGCGATTCACCTATCCGAGCCTCATCGGGATCCTGATCGGCATGTACCTCGCGATCGGGGACGTCCTCCTGCACTGGACCGCGACGTTCTCCAGTCCGGGGGGAGTCGCATTCAACGCGCCGTTCCCCGGGTCGCTCCTCTTCTATCCCGGCGGCGCGATCATCGTCGAGGTCTTCTACCGGCTGATCCCGATCCCGCTGGTGATGTTCCTCGTTTCGAATCTCCTCCTCCGCGGCCGGTGGCAGATGCAGGTGTTCTGGCTGATGGCGGCCCTGACGTCGCTCATCGAACCGGCATCACAGGACCTGCCCGACCTTCGGCCCGGTACCGAGGTCGTGGTCGGGCTGAACTTCATCGGCGATTACGCGATGAACTTCTTCCAGGCGGTGATGTTCCGCCGCTACGGATTCCTCGCGTCGATCATCCTTCGCGTCGCGATGTACCTGGTCTGGCACGTCGCATACGGGAACTTCATCTGCCGCTGCTGATGGCAGCGCGATCAAAGGCCCGTGGGCGGATACAAGACGACACTGAAGACGGCCAGCGCGATCACGAATCCGACGGCCAGCAGGAGACGACGGAGTGCTTTCTGGCGCGCCGCATCGAGCGTGGGATCGTCCTCGCGGCGTAAGAGCGCGCCGGGCGATCCGAACGGACCTCGGCCCGATTCGGCGGGCGGCAAACCGGCGCGCCGCCGCTGCTCTTCGTACTCGATGAACGCGTTGGTCGATCGGATGACCAAGGGCACAGCGATACCGAGCAGGACGATCGCTACAACGCCGACCACCTGATCCGCCACGCTACTCGCCGGCTCAGCCGCCTCCGTCATCCGGGGGCGGCGGCGGGCCTAGGGCGAAATCGTGTCCTGACGACGGCGAGGATCTCGCCAAGCTCGCCGATCCGCAGCACATACGCGGCGATGAGGAAGACCGCCACGCCGACCCCGGCGGCAAGAAGCGTCTGCAACAGCAAGACGGGCTTCGACGGGTCCTTCAACAGGTCGAACGGCAGGTTGGTGACGCGGATGAAGGCGAACATCGCCACGCCCATGAAGAGACTCGCGCACACCTGCTTCAGGCTCGAGACGCCGAGCCCGACGAGGCGAAGCCGGGCGCGCGGAGCCAGGAGGGCGAGGAGCAGCGTGGCCTCGACGAGTGTCGAAATCGAGTTGGCGAGGGCGAGGCCGTTGATGAGCAGGATCGGAGCGAGGAGCACAGCGAGCACGACGTTGAGGCCGATCGAGATGAGCGTGAGCGCGAGCGGGGTGGTCGTGTCGCGCGACGCGTAATAGGCGCGCGCGAGGATCTGCACGAGCGCGTGCCCCGCGAGGCCGAGTGAGTAGAAGAGGAAGGCAGCCTGGGTGGCCTCGCGCGCCTCGTCGCCGAAGCTTCCGTACTGGAAGAGCAGGCTCACGATCGGCCGGCGCAGAACGATCATCACGATCACCGTGGGCAGCGTGAGGAAGAGGATCCAGCGGATGCCCTGCTGGACGGCGTCACGCATCCGGCTGACCTGGCCGAGCGAGGCGAAGTGCGACAGCGCCGGGAAGATGGCGGCGCTGATCGCGATCGAGAACACGCCGAGCGGGAGGAGCATGAGCTGGAAGGCGTAGTTGAGAGCCGTCAGCTGCCCCTCGGGCATGCTCGAGGCGAGGTTCGTGTCGACGAAGAACACGATCTGCACGGCGCCGAGCGCGACCGTCCGCGGTCCCGCGAGCCGCAAGACGTCGCGCACGCCCGGATGGGCGAGATCGAGAGAGAACGAGTACCGCGTGCGCCGAAACGTCAGCTCTGGGATCTGCACGAGCCACATCACCAGCGCGCCGACCACCACGCCGAGCGCAACGGCCTTGATCCCGAAGAACGGCGACGCGAAGACGGTGAACAGAATGATCACGGCGTTGTACACGAGGGGCGCGATCGCCCCCGAGAGGAACTGGCGGTACGAGTTGAGGATCCCCGTGGTGAGCGACGAGAGCCCCATGAAGATCGGCGAAAGCAGCATGAGGCGCGTGAGCTCGATGGTCAGTTCGAGCTGGCCTGGCTTCGCGGCGAATCCCGGGGCGACGACGGTCGGCACCACGATCGGCGCAAGCACGAACATCACGGCCGAGAACGCGACCAGCAGAATCAGCAG
>WNGI01001602.1_pt1 | contig 19988 bp, 20 predicted proteins | sample 5400621 | NCBI WGS metagenome assembly WNGI01 (sample SAMN13153374, study PRJNA577476) | soil metagenome | isolation source: 20 cm soil or saprolite under Garry oak tree replicate 1 | place: USA:California | collected 2016-06-15
ACACTGTTACCCTTCTCGTTCGACACATAGGCCGTGAACGCGCCGGCGTCCGGGACGAACCGGAGCCAAAGTAGCGCCCCGAGCACCAGGCTGACTGCCATGCGCATCGCGTTCACTGGAGCCGGCATTTGGTCTCGGGACGGTCGTAGCCGAGCGTGTCGAGCTCGGTGACGGGATGCAGAAAACCTTCCTGCGGGGAGACCGACACGATGGTTTTTCCGTCGGCCAGCAGGATGGGCTGGCGCAGCTGCAGATTCCAGTCGCGCAACGTCAGCTTGCGGCCCTTGAACGCGGCCAGCGCAAAATCCGGGCCCTTGAGGAACGCCGCGATCGCCTTCTCGTCGCTCGACTGTGTGCGCGAGGCGCTCTCGCCGATCATGCGCACCGCCGACCAGGCCTGCATGTCGTGCGCCGTCATCCTGCGCGAAAATGATCTCATGAACCGGTTCTGCAATTGCACCGCGCCCCACTGGTCGTGCGAGGCGTCCCAGCTGGTGGGCACAAGACCGGCCGAGCCCGCGACCGGCCGCGCATCCCAGGTTCGGTAGGGCAGGTAGGCCGCGAACACTTCGCTCTCGTCCGCAGCCACGAGCACATCATAGGCGGGGGCCTGCTGGGTAAAAACCGGAATCTGGCGCTGGATCTGCGCGATGCCGCTGTCGGTCCGCCGCGCGCCGCCGGTGTCCTCGAACACCCGCTCCTGGACGATCTTCGCCCCGAACCGTCCGGCCGCCCGCCGCAGCGCGTCGGCGTAGAGCCTGTCATTGTCGTGCGAGCCGACCACGAGCAGCCAGCGGCGCCATTGCTTCCACACCAGATATTGCGCGAGCCCGTCGGCGAGCATCGAGCGGGTCGGCGCGACGTGGATCACGTCGGCGCGGCAGTCTTGCTCGCGCAGCCTCTCGTCGGTCGCTCCGATGTTGAACAACAGCAGCCCCCGCTCGCGGCCGGCATCGGCCGCCGCGAGCAGGGCATCCGCGGGAAGGTCGGCGAGCACGAAGGAAACGTGCTGTTGCGCGAGATCCGCGGCCGCGGCGCCCGGATCGTCGTTGCCGGAAAGCCGCACTTCCTGAAGATCGAAATGCTGGTTGAGGAATTTTCCGGTCGTATTGTTGTCCTCGATGCCGAGCCGGGCTCCGGCCAGGCCGTCGTCGGCGGCAGGCATGTCGAGCAGCGAAATGGCCTCCTTGTGCCCGGTCCGATGCAAATAACCGATATGGAATTCGGCCGAATCGGCCGCGTCCGCAATGCACGTCGGGGCGAGCACGAGGCCCGCGGTGAAGAGAATTCGGATCACCGAAAACACCGGTCCAAACTACCTATCTGTCTGCCACGTCGGCAATTTTTGTTTCAATCATCGGCGATCCTCCGTAGTCTGGCCAGAGAAGATTGACGCCTGCGCGGAAGAACCACAGGGACGGCGGATCGAGTACAATGCGCGGATCGCGGCTGGCCATGATGGTCCCGATGCTGCTATCGCCTTCGATGGCGGCGCTCGCCGCGCAAACGAAGGTCGCGGTCTTCGAGTTCGAACTGATCGACACCAGCCTCGAGGGCGCGATGAACGGTCCGCGCGCCGACGAACAGCGGCGGCTCGCGGGGCTTGCCGACGAGCTGCGCAGGCGCCTTGCGGCATCGGGCCGATATGCACCGGTCGATCTTTCGCCGGTCGCCGCGGAGGCGCGCGCAAGCAACCTGCAGGCGTGCGGCGGCTGCGATGCAGGATTGGCCAGGCGGGCGGGCGCGGAACTTGCCGTCACGGGCACGGTTCAGAAAGTATCCAATTTGATCCTCAACATGAACATCTACGTCCGTGACGCTACCGATGGCCATTTGGTGACCCAGATGAGCGCCGACTTCCGCGGCAATACCGACGAGTCCTGGTCGCGCGCGCTCGACTGGCTCGTGCGCAATCGCATGCTGGCCGGTGGGAGCGGAGCGCGGCCATGACGTTGTTCCTGGCCAGCGTGACCGGCGCCGAGGAAGCGCAAGTCGCGCTCGCGCATGGCGCCGACATCGTCGACCTGAAGGACCCCGCCAAAGGCGCACTCGGCGCGCTCTCCGAAGAAACGGTGCAGGCGGCGGTCGCCGGCATCGCCGGAAAGCGGCCGGTCAGTGCGGTCATCGGCGATCTGCCGATGCAGGTCGAAGCGATTGTCGGCGCCGCGAGCGCCATGGCCGACACCGGGGTCGATTTCATCAAGGTCGGATTGTTCCCGGAGCCGGGACGCGAGGCGTGCATTCGCGCGCTCCACGCGCTCGCCCCAACGACGAAGATCATCGGCGTGATGTTTGCCGATTTGACCCCCGACCCGGCGCTCATCCGGACCATGGCGGACGCGGGCTTTGCCGGCGCGATGCTCGATACCGCCGGCAAAGGCGGCGGCCGCCTGCTCGACCATATGGACATCCCGGCGCTGCGCGAATTCGTCGCCGCATGCAGATCGCATGGGTTGCTGGCCGGACTGGCAGGGTCGCTGGAGACGCCCGACGTGCCGCGGTTGCTGTTGCTGCAACCGGATGTGCTCGGCTTCCGCACGGCGCTTTGCGCCGGTCGAGTTCGGACCGCGCCGATTGAGGCTGCGGCTGTCGACGTGGTTCGCGAGCTCATCCCGCTGGACGAGCGCAGCGCGGCCTATGAGCCCCAGCGCGCGCCGGTCGACTACCGGCTGCTGGCCGCACGCGGCTATTCCTTCGATCCGACCAAGGACGCGCCCACCGATCACGTTTTCGTCCACGATCTCGTGTTGCCGGTCCGCGTCGGGGCCTATGCGAGCGAGCACGAGAAGCCGCAACGGGTCCGCTTCAACGTCGACGTAAAGGTGCTGCGTCCGCCCCATGAAGCCGAGGACATGCGCGACGTGTTCTCCTATGACGTCATCACCGACGGAATCGGCATGATCGTCGCGCGCGGCCATGTCACGCTTGCGGAGACGCTGGCCGAGCGCATTGCCGCGCTCTTGCTCGAGCATCCGCGCGTCGTCCGCGTCACGGTGCGGCTCGAGAAGCTCGATCTTGGGCCGGGCGCGGTCGGGGTGACGATAGAGCGCGAGCGCGCCGCCGACATGGCCGAGGTGCATCAGCTCTATCCTGCCGCCAAGAGCGACCCCAACGCCGCCGAATGATGCGGATGGCTGATATTTCTCCTTTCGTCATGCCCGGCCCCGGATCAAGTCCGGGGCAAGCTCTTGTGCCGGGCATCCACGATCTTCAGCGTTTCACGACACGCGTGGATGGCCGGGACGAGCCCGGCCATGACGCGACTGGGACCTGCGCTACGTGAACGCCCCCGTGGTGATCAAGCTCGGCGGCAGCTACGCTTCTTCGGCGCAGCGGAGCGATTGGCTCGACGCGATCGATCGCTGCGCCGGGCAGGCGATCCTGGTGCCGGGCGGCGGTCCGTTTGCGGATGCGGTCCGGACTGCCCAGCGTGAGTTGGGCTTCGATGATAGCGCGGCCCACCACATGGCGCTGCTCGCCATGGAACAGTACGGGCGTGCACTCGCCAGCGGACGCCCGCGCTTCAAGCTCGCAAGCTCGGCCGAGGAGATCCATCATGTGCTGGCAGATGGCGGCGTGCCGGTCTGGGCGCCGGCCCGCATGGTGCTTGCCGCGAAAAACCTGCCGGAATCCTGGGATCTCACCTCCGACAGCCTCGCGGCCTGGCTCGCGGGCGCTCTAGGGGTGAGCCGTTTGCTGCTGGTCAAGCAGGTTGCGGGATCGCTGGCCTGCTGCTCGGCGGCCGAACTCGCCGCCGCGGGCGTCGTCGATCCCTTGTTCCCGCGGTTTCTTGGAGCAAGCGGCGCCGAGGCCTACATTGCCGGTCCCGCCCATCATGCGGTGGCGGCAGCCGCGATCCGCCGCTCCGGGCCGCCGGGATCGCGGATCGCTCTGCCCTAGCCGGGGAAGGGCTGTGCTGACCCGAAGGCCGCACGAAGCAATGCCCGAGCGAATCCTGTTCCTGACCGGACATCTCGCGCGACCGCGGCTCGAGAAGGTGCTGTCCGAGCTTGCCGACCCGGGCTTCGACTGGTCCATCCACGACATCGGCGTCAAGGTCGCCGCGCTGATGACCGAGACCATCATCTCCCGCCGCTTGCCGCGGCCGGTGCAAGCCAATCGCATCCTGCTGCCGGGCCGCTGCCGGGCGGATCTCGGGCGACTGAGCGCGCAATTCGCGGTGCCGTTCGAGCGCGGTCCCGAGGAGTTGAAAGACCTCCCGGCCTATTTCGGCAAGGGCGGGCACCCGCCGGATCTCTCCCGCTACGACGTGTGCATCTTCGCCGAGATCGTCGATGCCTCGACGCTCGCCGTAGACGAAATCTGGGCACGCGCGTCGCGCATGCGCGAAGCCGGCGCCGACGTCATCGATCTCGGCTGCCTGCCCGATACGCCCTTCCCGCATCTCGAGGATGCGGTCGGCGAGCTCAAGCGCGCCGGTCTTTCCGTCAGCGTCGATTCGGGAAATGTCGAGGAGCTGCGGCGCGGCGGGCGCGCCGGCGCGGATTTTCTGCTCAGCCTCACGGAAAAGACGCTCGACATCGCGGCCGAGACCGGCGCCTCGCCGGTGCTGGTTCCGGCCGGCCACGGCGATCTCGCCTCGCTGCTGCGCGCCGCCGAATTGGCCGAGAAGCGCGGCATTGCCGCGATCCTCGATCCGGTGCTCGACCCGATCCATTTCGGGTTCATGGCCTCGCTCGCGCGCTATGCCGAGCTGCGGCATCGCCTGCCCAGTGCCGAGATCCTGATGGGCACCGGCAATCTCACCGAGCTGACCGACGCGGATTCCGGCGGCGTCACCGCAGCCCTGCTGGGGGTCTGCTCGGAGCTCGCGATCCGCAACGTCCTGGTCGTGCAGGTCAGCCCGCACACGCGCCGCACCATCCAGGAGCACGATGCGGCGCGGCGCCTGATGTTCGCGGCCCGCGCCGACGCCAGCCTGCCCAAGGATATCAGCGACGCGCTGCTGGCGCTCCACGCGCGCAAACCGTTCCCCAATACCCCGCAGGAGATTTCCGAGCTCGCCGCCGAGCTAAAAGACGCGAACTTCCGCATCGAGATCGCGGAAGACGGCATCCACGTCTACAATCGCGATGGGCACTACGTGACCCAGGATGCGCTCTCGGTCTTTCCCAAGCTCGGGATCGAGCGCGACGCACCGCATGCATTCTATCTCGGCACCGAATTGGCCAAGGCCGAGATCGCGTGGCGGCTGGGAAAACGCTACGCACAGGACGAGCCGCTCGATTGGGGCTGCGCGGTCGACCGCGAGCCGGAGGATCTGACCCGGCTGCGCGAAGCCGGACACACGCTGCGCGGATCGAAGCCGGAGAGCTGAATTTGTTTGCAATGATCGGAAGACCTGGCCACACGCGCTCTGCACCTCCCCTTCAAAAGGGGAGGTCGGCGCGACTCCCTCACGATCGTCGGTTGGCCAAATGCCGATGATCCGCGAGACCATCGTCACGACGGTTGGCGCCGACGGCCGGGTGCATCTCGCGCCGCTCGGCATCATCGCCGACGGCGAGGGCTTCATCCTCGCGCCGTTCCACCCGTCGACGACGCTGGAGAATCTTCGCGTGGTGCCGTTCGCGGTCGCCAATTACACCGACGACGTGCGCGTCTTCGCCGGATGCCTGACCGGGCGCCGCGATTGGCCGGTCACCGCATCGGATAAGGTCCCGGTCGCGCGGCTCGCCGGCGCGCTGGCGCACGCGGAGCTCGCGATCACGCGCGTGAGCGAGGACGCGCGGCGCCCGCGCTTCCATTGTCGCGTGGTGCACCGCGTCTCGCATGCGCCGTTCGAGGGTCTCAATCGCGCGAAAGCCGCGGTGGTCGAAGCCGCGATCCTGGTGAGCCGGCTCGATTTCCTCCCCCGCGACAAGGTCGAGCGCGAGATCGATTATCTCAGGATCGCGGTGGAAAAGACCGCCGGCGCCGCCGAGCAGGAGGCCTGGGGTTGGCTGATGGAGAAGATCCGCAGCCATTATGCCGCGGTTGCGGCACGCTCGGGATGAAACACCCGCCGGCGCTCCTCCTTCCCGCTGGGTCGGACCTGCGTTACAAAGAACCATGCGGCACCAGCCGACCATCCGCCGGCAACAACAAACGCGCGGCTTCTTGCACAGCCGGGCGAGACAATGGGCGTGCCTGCTCCTGGTTCTTCCATGGCTCGTCGCGGTGCCGGCAGGCGCGGAGCCGCTGCCCGTCGTCCGGATCGGTGTTCTAAAATTCGGCACCGTGAACTGGGAGCTCGACGTCATCGCGCGCCACGGGCTCGATCGCGCCCACGGCTTTGCGCTCGAGCCGACCGAGCTCGCCGGCAAGGACGGCGCCGCGGTGGCGCTGCAGGGCGGCGCCGTCGACGTCATCCTCACCGACTGGCTGTGGGTCGCGAAACGCCGCGCGCTCGGCGGCGATTTCACCTTTGCGCCGCACTCGCACGCGACCGGCGGGCTGATGGTGCGCCGCGACGCCGCCATCAAGGGCATCGCCGACCTCAAGGGCCGCAAAATCGGAATCGCCGGCGGCCCGGTCGACAAGAGCTGGCTGGTGTTGCGCGCCTACGCGAAAAAAACGGCGGGGCTCGACCTGACGCGCGACGCCGAACCTTTGTTTGCCGCTCCGCCGCTCCTCAACGAGATCCTCAAGAGAGCCGACATCCCGGCCGCGATCAACTTCTGGCAATACAACGCGCGACTGCCCGAGCCTGACTATTTCGAGCTCGTGCGCGTCGAGGACATGCTGCCGGCTTTGGGCGTTCCGCCGCAGACGCCGCTGCTAGGATGGGTATTCAGCGAAGCTTGGGCCGCCAAGTATCCAGGTGTGGTTCGCGGTTTCCTCGCCGCCGCGAAGGCGGCGCGCGAGACGCTCGCCGCGTCGCCTGACGAGTGGCAATCGATCGCGCCGCTCGTCCACGCCGACGATGCGCCGATGCTCGGGCGGCTACGCCAGGCCTATCGGCGCGGCATCTCAGATGCTGAAGCGGACGCGCGCGCGAGCGATCCTGCCGATGCGGCGCAACGGCTGCTGGAGCTCCTGACCGTGTTCGGCGGCATCGACGAGGCGCCCCCCGGCGGCCGGGTGCCGCGGGGCACGTTCTTTCCCGCCTCTCCGTCGTGAGCGGCGCCCTGCAAGTTTTCCGCAACCGCGATTTCTGGCTGCGCTGCCTCTCCGCCGCGGCGCTCCTCGCGATCTGGCAGATCGCCGCCGCCGCCGCGGCAAGTCCGTTGCTGCCCGGGCCCGCGGTCGTGACGGCGGCCTTGGTCAAGCTGCTCCTCCACGGCCGCCTGCTCACCGACCTCGGCATCAGCCTCGCGCGCGTCGCGGCGAGCTTCGTGCTCGCCATGGCGATCGGTTCCGCCATCGGCATCGTGATGGGACGCAGCCGCCGGATCGACCGCCTGTTCGACCTGTGGCTCATCCTGGGGCTCAACATACCGGCGCTGGTCATCATCCTGTTGTGCTACGTGTGGATCGGGCTCGGCGAGGCCGCCGCCGTCACCGCGGTCGCGCTCAACAAGGTGCCCACCTGCGCGGTGATCCTGCGCGAGGGCGCGCGCGCGATCGATCGCGAGCTGCTGCAGGTCGCCGAAGTGCTGCGCCTGTCGTGGTGGCGGCGCATGCGCAAGGTCTACCTGCCGCAGCTCTATCCGTATTTCATGTCGGCGACCCGGGCCGGATTGGCGCTGATCTGGAAGATCGTGCTGGTGGTGGAACTGATCGGGCGCAGCAACGGCGTCGGCTTCCAGCTCGGCGTCTATTTCCAGTTCTTCGACATCGCCAACATCCTGGCCTATACGGCGAGCTTCGTGGCCGTGGTGATGGCGGTCGAGGCGTTTGCCATCCGTCCGCTCGAGCAATCGCTGACCCGGTGGCGCGCATGAACGCGCTCGAAGTTGCGATCGTCCGCAAGGCTTACCCGAGAGAACGCGGCGAGCTCGTCGCCATCGAGGGGCTCGACTTCACCGTTCGGCAAGGACAATTCGCCTGCATCGTGGGTCCATCCGGTTGCGGCAAGACCACGTTGTTGTCGATCATCGCCGGGCTCGACCGCGACTACCAGGGCGTCGTCAGCCGCAACGGCCGCAATCTCGGCATGGTGTTCCAGACGCCGCGGCTGATGCCGTGGCTTTCCGCGCGCGAGAACGTGCGGCTCGCGATCGATCCGCCGCCGCGCGCGCCCGGCCGCGCCGAGGAAATGCTGGCCGAGATGCAGCTCGAGCCGTTCCTCGACGCGTTCCCCCGGCAATTGTCCGGCGGCCAGCAGCGGCGCGTCGCGCTGGCGCGCGCCTTCGTCAACGCCCCCGACCTGCTGCTGCTCGACGAGCCGTTCCTCTCGCTCGATGCGCCGACCGCGCAGCATTTGCGCGAGCTTCTGCTCTCGCTGTGGGCCCGCCGGCGCCCTACCATCCTGTTCGTCACCCACGATCTGCGCGAGGCGCTCAGCCTCGGCGACCGCGTGCTGTTCCTCACCGCGGGGCCGGCGCGGCTCGCCCTCGATCTGCCGCTCGACCTGCCGCGCCCACGCCATCCGGACGATGCCACGATCGAGGCCATGCGCGTGCGGCTGCTGGAGAGCCATCCGGACCTTTTGCGCGGGCTGACCGCGGGCGGCGCCGCGGAGAGCGCGGCCTGAGCTGAGGCCCCGGGGCTGCGCGCGCGTGCGGGAACATGCTAGAGAGGGCCTCGCCAGACCCCGAAGGAGGCGCTCTTCATGGCCGAAGCGTTCCTCTGCGATGCAGCCCGAACCCCGATCGGGCGCTATGCCGGCGCGCTCGCAAAAGTGCGCACCGACGATCTCGCGGCGGTGCCCATCAAGGCGCTGATGCGGCGCAATCCCAAGGTCGACTGGGCGGCGCTCGACGAGGTCTATCTCGGCTGCGCCAACCAGGCCGGCGAGGACAACCGCAACGTCGCCCGCATGGCGCTGCTCTTGGCGGGCCTGCCGGATTCGGTCGCGGGCGTCACGCTCAACCGCCTGTGCGCGTCCGGCCTCGAGGCGGTTGCGAGCGCCGCGCGCGCGGTGCGCGCCGGCGACATCGACATGGCGATCGCGGGCGGGGTCGAGTCGATGACGCGCGCGCCCTTCGTCATGGGCAAGGCGCAGGAAGCCTTCCAGCGCGCCTCCGAGATCTACGACACCACGATCGGCTGGCGCTTCGTCAATCCGGTGCTCAAAGCCCAATACGGCATCGATTCCATGCCGGAGACCGGTGAGAACGTCGCGGAGGAATTCCAGGTGACGCGTGCCGACCAGGATGCCTTCGCGCTGCGCTCGCAGCGGCGCGCCGGAACAGCGATCGCGTCCGGCTATTTCGCCGAGGAGATCGTCGCGGTCGAGGCGCCCGGCGGCAAAAGCGGGCCGATCGTGGTCGACAAGGACGAGCATCCGCGGCCCGAGACCACCCTCGAAGGCCTGGCGAAACTGAAGACGCCGTTCCGCAGTCCCGGCACGGTCACGGCCGGCAACGCGTCCGGCGTCAACGACGGCGCCGCCGCGATGATCATCGCGTCCGAGACGGCGGTGAAGCGTCACGGCCTGACGCCGCGGGCGCGGGTGCTCGGAGCGGCTTCGGCCGGCGTGCCGCCGCGGATCATGGGCATCGGCCCGGTGCCGGCCACCCGCAAGTTGATGGATCGCCTCAAGCTGAAGATCGGCGATTTCGACGTGATCGAGCTCAACGAGGCGTTCGCGGCGCAGTCGCTCGCCGTGCTGCGGCAGCTCGGGCTCCCCGACGATGCCGCGCAGGTAAATCCCAACGGCGGCGCCATCGCGCTCGGCCATCCGCTCGGGATGTCGGGCGCGCGGCTGGCCTTGACCGTGACCCATCAGCTGGAAAAAACCGGCGGCAGGCTCGGGCTTGCCACGCTCTGCGTCGGGGTTGGGCAGGGCGCATCGCTGGCGCTCGAGCGGGTCGCTTGAAGGAGATCGTGCGATGACGTTCGTGTTCCCGCGGGAGAGTCTGAACGCCTTCCCGCCCTCGCTGCATCCCGATTACAAGAGCACGGTCAAGCGCGCGCCCACGCGGCCGCTCGTTCCGATGCCGCACACGCTTTCCGAGCTGACCGGGCCGGTCTACGGCCATGACGGCATCCGGCCGGTCGATGACGACCTGACCAAGCAGCATGCCGGCGAGCCGTTGGGCGAGCGCATCCTCGTGCACGGACGCGTGCTCGACGAAGACGGCCGGCCGGTGCCCAACACGCTGGTCGAGATCTGGCAGGCCAATGCCTGCGGCCGCTACATCCACAAGCGCGACCAGCATCCCGCGCCGCTCGATCCGAATTTCACCGGCGCGGGCCGCACCGCGACCGACGCGCAAGGCCGCTACAAGTTCATCACGGTCAAGCCCGGCGCCTATCCGTGGGGCAATCATTCCAACGCCTGGCGGCCGGCGCACATCCATTTTTCGCTGTTCGGCCACTCGTTCCTGTCCCGCCTCGTGACCCAGATGTATTTCCCGGGCGACCCGCTGATGGTTTTCGATCCGATCTTCAACTCGGTCGCGGACGAGAAGGCGCGCGCGCGGATGATCTCGCGCTTCGATCTCGCCGCCACGGTGCCGGATTGGGCGCTCGCCTACGAGTTCGACATCGTGCTGCGCGGCCGCAACCAGACGCCGGCCCAGCCCTAACATGTCCGGCATCACTCCATCCCAGACGGTCGGGCCTTATTTCGCCATCGCGCTCACGCCCGGCGATTACGATTGGACGCCCGCCGTCGGCAACAATCTGGTGACGCCGGACGCGACCGGGGAACCCATCCGCATCGAAGGCCGCGTGCTCGACGGCGACGGCAAACCGCTCAACGACGCCATGATCGAGATCTGGCAGGCCGATGCCGCCGGCCGCTATGCGCACCCGGCCGACGCGAGGGCGAACCCGAATGCGGCCTTCAAGGGCTTCGGCCGCGCCGGAACCGACGAGGGCGGGTCCTACAGCTTCGAGACCGTCAAGCCGGGCGCGGTCGCCGGCCCGAACGGGCCGCAGGCGCCCCACGTCGTGCTTGCCGTGTTCGCGCGCGGCATGCTGCGCCAATGCTACACGCGGATCTATTTTTCGGACGAGAAGGCAAACGCTGGCGATCCGGTGCTGGCCCTGGTGCCGCGGGAACGCCGCGCGACGCTCGTCGCGCAGCGCCAGGACGGCGGCGGGCACGCGGTCTATCGCTTCGACATCCGCCTGCAGGGCGACGGCGAAACCGTGTTCTTCGACGTATGACGCTCATTGCAACAACAAGCGAAAACCTTCGGAGGAGACCTCATGTCGCGCAACGGGCTCGTCACCGCATCGGCTGCCATCGTGCTCGCCTTGTCCGCCGTCGATCGCGCGCCGGCGCAGGACGCGGTCAAGATCGGCCTGATCCTGCCGATGACCGGCCAGCAGGCTTCTACCGGCCGGCAGATCGACGCCGCGGTAAGGCTCTATGTGCAGCAGAACGGCGCCAACGTCGCGGGCAAGAAGGTCGAGGTGATCCTCAAGGATGACGGCGCGGTTCCCGACAACACCAAGCGGCTGGCCCAGGAGCTGATCGTCAACGACAAGGTGGCTTTCATCGCCGGGTTCGGGGTGACGCCGGCGGCGCTCGCGGCCGCGCCACTCGCGACCCAGGCGAAAGTCCCGGAAGTGATCATGGCGGCCGGGACTTCGATCATCACCGAGCGCTCGCCCTACATCGTGCGCACGAGCTTCACGCTGCCGCAGTCCTCGGTGATCATCGCCGATTGGGCGGTGAAGAACGGCATCAGGAAGGTGGTGTCGATCGTCTCCGACTACGCGCCCGGCATCGATTCCGAAACCTCGTTCAAGGAGCGCTTCACCGCGGTGGGCGGCCAGCTGGTCGAGGCGATCCGCGTCCCGTTCCAGAATCCGGATTTTGCGCCGTTCCTGCAGCGCGCGCGCGACGCGCAGCCCGACGCGATCTTCGTGTTCGTGCCGTCCGGCCAGGGTGGCGCGTTCGTCAAGCAGTTCGCCGAGCGCGGGCTCGACAAGGCCGGCATCAAGCTGATCGGTCCCGGTGACGTCACCGACGACGATCTGCTCAACGGCATGGGCGACGCAGTGATCGGCGCCGTCACCGCGCATCTCTATTCCGCGGCGCATCCCTCGGACATCAACAAGGCGTTCGTCGCTGCCTTCAAGAAGGCCAATGCGGGGATGCGGCCGAACTTCATGGCGGTCGGCGGCTACGACGGCATGCATCTCATCTACGCGGCGCTCAAGAAGACCAACGGTGCGACCGAGGGCGATGCGCTGGTCGGCGCCATGAAGGGCATGGCGTGGGAGAGCCCGCGCGGGCCGATCTCGATCGATCCGGAAACGCGCGACATCGTGCAGAACATTTACGTCCGCAAGGTCGAGAAGGTCGGCAACGAGCTCTACAACGTCGAGTTCGCGACCTTCGAGGCCGTCAAAGATCCGGCCAAAGCCGCGAAGAAGTAATTTGCGCGGACCAGGCCACCTGCGCGCTTCCCCTCTCCCCTTGTGGGAGAGCGTGGCGAGTTGCCAGCGGAAGCGAGCAACGAGCCGGGTGAGGGGTTTCCCTTTTTTTGTCAGCCGGGACCCCTCACCCGGTTCCGAGCTGCGCTCGGAACCACCCTCTCCCACAAGGGGAGAGGATAATCGAGTTTGCCGCTCCGCCGTCGAACATCCCTCGGGGGAGGGAGCGGCATGCTGACCATCCTGTTCGACGGTGTTGCCTACGGCATGCTGCTGTTCGTGCTCGCCTGCGGGCTCGCGGTCACGCTCGGCCTGATGAATTTCGTCAATCTCGCCCACGGCGCGTTCGCCATGGCGGGCGGCTATGTCACCGTCGTCCTGGTGAATCGTCTCGGCGTGCCGTTCCTGGCCGCCCTGCCGCTCGCATTTCTGGCGAGCTTCGTGCTCGGAGCCTTGATGGAGCGCACGCTCTACGTCCACGTCTACGCCAAGAGCCATCTCGAGCAAGTGCTGTTCACCATCGGCCTGGTGTTCATGTCGGTTGCGGCAGTCGATTACGTGATGGGCTCGCAGCAGCAATTCGTCGGGCTTCCCGCGGCCTTGCAGGGCCGCTACGACGTGCTCGGGGTCGGCATCGGCAAATACCGGTTGCTGATCATCGTGATCTGCGGCGCGCTGACGGCGGCGCTGCAGCTGATCCTGGTCGGCACCCGGTTCGGCACCCGGCTGCGCGCCGCGGTCGACGACCGCCGCGTCGCGCGCGGCCTGGGCATCAACGTCGACGCCGTGTTCGCGGTGACGTTCGCGGTCGGCTCGGGCTTGGCGGGGCTCGGCGGCGCGCTCGGCGCAGAGATCCTCGGGCTCGATCCGATTTTCCCGCTAAAATTCCTGATCTATTTCCTGATCGTCGTCACCGTCGGCGGCACTTCCAGCATCACCGGACCGTTCCTCGCCTCGCTGCTGCTGGGCATCGCCGACGTCGCCGGCAAGTATTACGTCCCCAAGCTCGGCGCCTTCGTCATCTACACCATCATGATCGCGGTGCTGATCTGGCGGCCGCAGGGCCTGTTCGGCCGCGTCACCGCAAGATGATGGGCGGGGCAAGTCAACGATGTTGCGCGGACGCGAGGCTGGCTCGCTTACCCTCCTCGCGTTGGCGGCAGGACTGTTGGCTCCGCGCGAGCCGCAATCTCCTCCCTCCCCTTGAAAAAAGGAGGGATGGGGCGGGGATCGCGACCCCCTCCCGACCGCTGCGCGGTCGACCTCCCCCTTTCAGGGGGAGGTGTCCCGAGCCAGCCTCAAAGAATCCGCCATGACCCTCGCCGCGCAAGTTGCCCGGCAGCTGGCGGCGCGCGCGCGCTGGCGCCCGCTCGAAATCGTGTTCTGGCTTGCGGCGCTCGCGAGCATCTTTCTGCTGCCGAGCCGGCATCTGATCCTTACCGAGATCGCCATCCTGGGGCTGTTCGCCCTCTCGCTCGATCTCATTCTGGGATACGCCGGGATTTTATCGCTCGGCCATGCGGCGTTCTTCGGTCTCGGAGCCTATGCGGCCGGGCTGCTGGCGAAATATGGGCTCGTCGGCGAACCCGTGCTGGCGCTGTTCGCCGCCGGGCTCGGAGCCGCGGCGCTCGGATTTGTCACCAGCTTCCTGCTGCTGCGCGGCTCCGATCTGACCCGCCTGATGGTCACCCTGGGGATCGCTTTGATCCTGCGCGAGATCGCCAACCGGTACGACTGGCTGACCGGCGGCGCCGACGGGCTGCAAGGCATCGTGATCGGACCGGTGCTGGGCGCCTTCGCGTTCGATATCGCCGGGCATGTCGCCTATGTCTACAGCCTCTCCGTGCTGTTCCTGGCGTTTCTGGCGGCGCGGCGTCTCATGAATTCGCCGTTTGGGCTGTCGCTGCGCGCGATCAAGGGCAATAGCCTGCGCGCCTCCGCCATCGGCATCGGCGTCGATGCGCGACTCGTCGCCATTTACACGATTGCCGCAGGATACGCCGGCATCGCCGGCGCGCTGCTCACGCAGACGACGCAATTCGCCTCGCTCGACGTGTTCTCTTTCGAGCGGTCGGCCGACGTGCTGCTCGTGCTGATCCTCGGCGGGACCGGCTACCTCTACGGCGGCATGATCGGGGCTGTGGTCTTCAAGCTGATGCAGGACGCGCTGATCGATGTCACGGCGCAATATTGGCAATTCTGGATCGGGCTGGTCCTGGTGCTGATCGTGCTCGGCGGCGAACGGGTAAAACGGCTTGCGGCCGCGGCCGGCGGCCGGATCGCGCGGCTGGTCGGGCGCCGCCCGAAGCTCGATGCGAAGGCGCCATGACCATCGAGGCCGCGCATGCCTGACCTGCTGTCGATCGAGGGACTCCGTGCCGGCTACGGCGAGGCCGTCGTGCTCGCGAACGTGTCGCTGACGATCGCCGAGGGCAGCGCCATTGCGCTGCTCGGCCGCAACGGCATGGGCAAGACCACGCTGATCGATTCGGTGATCGGCGTGACCCGCCGCTTCGGCGGGACGATTCGGCTCGCCGGCCGGGATATCACGCCGCTGCGGCCGGACCGGCGAGCGCACGCCGGCATCGGCTGGGTGCCGCAGGAACGCAACATCTTTCGCTCGCTCACGGTGGAAGAGAACCTGACCGCGGTGGCGCGCCCGGGCGCGTGGACGGTGCCGCGGATCTACCAGTTGTTCCCGCGGCTCGCCGAGCGGCGCCGCAACCTGGGCGACCGGCTCTCGGGCGGCGAGCAGCAGATGCTTGCGATCGGCCGCGCGCTGGTGCTCAACCCGAAAATCCTGCTGCTCGACGAGCCGCTCGAAGGTCTGGCACCCATTCTGGTCGAAGAGCTGCTCGGCGCCTTGCGCCGAGTCTTCCGGGAAGGCGTATCGGCGATCATCGTCGAGCAGAACGCCCGAAAGGTCTTGGACGCGACCGATCGCGCGGCCATCATGGAGCGCGGCGCGATCGTCCACGAAGGGCCGAGCCGGGCGCTGGCCGCGGACCGCCAATTGCTGGAGACCCATCTGGGAGTGGCCGGCAAATCGCAAGGGCGCCGCGCGCCATTGCCGTGAACAGGAGGCGACAGGACGGAGCCATGCAGAGAACGAAGCCGCCCTACCGCGCCGACCACGTCGGCAGCCTGCTGCGCTCCGCGCCGCTCAAGCAGGCGCGCGCCGCGCGCGAGCGCGGCGAGATTTCCGCCGCCGGATTGCGCGAAATCGAGGATCGCGAAATCGAGAAGATCGTCCGCAAGCAGCAGCGGATCGGGTTGAAACTCGCGACCGACGGCGAGTATCGCCGCTCGTGGTGGCATTTCGATTTTCTGGAAAAACTCGACGGCGTCGAAGGCTTTTCGCCCGAGCACGGCATCCAGTTCCACGGGGTCGAGACCAAACCGAAGGCCGTGCGCGTCGTCGGCAAAATCCGCTTCTCGGGCCACCCGATGCTCGAGCATTTCAAATTTCTGCAAGCGCACGCGCGCGTGCAGCCGAAGATGACCATTCCGAGCCCGAGCGTCCTGCATTTCCGCAGCGGCCGCACCGGCATCAGCAAGCAGATCTACCCGGATATCGAGGGATTCTTCGACGATCTCGCCGAGGTCTACCGCAAGGCGGTGCGCGCGTTCGCGGATGCCGGCTGCCGCTATCTTCAGCTCGACGACACGGTGTGGGCCTATCTGTGCTCCGCCGAGCAGCGCGAGGAGGCGCGCCAACGCGGCGATGATCCACAAACGCTGCCGGCGACCTACGCCCGTGTCATCAATCACGCGATCGCGGGACGGCCCAGCGACATGGTGATCACCACCCATTCGTGCCGGGGCAATTTCCGCTCGACCTGGATCTCGGAGGGCGGCTACGAGCCGGTCGCCGAAGTGCTGCTCGGACAGGTGAATTACGACGGCTATTTCCTCGAATACGACACCGAGCGGGCCGGCGGCTTCGAGCCGCTGCGCTTCTTGCCCAAGGGCGACAAGATCGTGGTGCTCGGCCTCGTCACCTCGAAGAGCGGCACGCTCGAGCACAAGGACGACGTCAAGCGGCGGATCGAGGAAGCGACCAAATACGTCGACCTCGACCAGCTCTGCCTCTCCCCGCAATGCGGCTTTGCCTCGACCGAGGAGGGCAATATTTTGGCCGAGGACGAGCAATGGGCGAAGCTCGGCATGATCGTCGAAATCGCCGAGGAAGTGTGGGGATGAGGGTGAGTGCAGGGATGAGTCGATGCATGCGGGGCATGGCTCCACCTCCCCCTGGAGGGGGGAGGTCGGCGAGCGTCGTCAGACGCGAGCCGGGTGGGGGTGAAGCTGAATCACCCCACCCCGCGCGCTTCGCGCGCGACCCTCCCCCTCCAGGGGAGGGTGAAGCGCCGTGAGTGCCGCGCAGCACGAGTCCGACGAGATCGCCGCGATTCGCCAGGCGGTGCGGGCGCTGTGCGAAAAATTCCCGGGCGAATATTGGCGCGCGCTCGATCGCGAGCGCGCCTATCCGACCGAGTTCGTCGAGGCGCTGACCAAGGCCGGGTTCCTGGCCGCGCTGATCCCCGAGCAATACGGCGGCAGCGGGCTTTCCATGGGCGCGGCGATCGCCATCATGGAGGAGATCCAGGCGAACGGCTGCAACGGCGCCGCCTGTCACGCCCAGATGTACGTGATGGGCACGCTGCTGCGTCACGGCAGCCCGGAGCAGAAGCAGAAATTCCTACCCTCCATCGCGCGCGGCGAATTGCGGCTGCAGGCCTTCGGCGTGACCGAGCCGACCTCTGGCACCGACACGCTGAATCTACGCACCACCGCGGTCCGCGATAACGACCATTACGTCGTCAACGGCCAGAAAATCTGGACGTCGCGGGTCGAGCATTCCGACCTGATGCTGCTGCTCGCCCGCACCACGCCGCGGGAGCAGGCGCAAAAACGCACCGAAGGGCTCTCGGTGTTCCTGGTCGACATGCGCGAGGTCAAAGGCAAGGGCCTCACCATCCGGCCGATCCGCACCATGATGAACCATGCCACCACCGAAGTATTCTTCGACGACCTGCGCGTGCCGGCCGAGAATCTGATCGGCCGCGAAGGGCAGGGCTTCCATTACATTCTGTCCGGCATGAACGCCGAGCGCATCCTGATCGCGGCCGAATGCATCGGCGATGCCAAATGGTTCATCGGGCGGGCGAGCGGCTACGCCAGGGAGCGCAATGTGTTCGGACGGCCGATCGGGCAGAATCAGGGCGTGCAATTCCCGATCGCGCGCGCCTATGCGCAGATGCGCGGCGCCGAGCTGATGGTGCACGAAGCCGCGGGGCTTTACGAGGCCGGCCGCGACTGCGGCGCGGAAGCCAATATGGCGAAGCTGCTCGCCGCCGACGCGTCCTGGGCCGCGGCCGACATGTGCGTGCAGACCCACGGCGGCTTCGGCTTTGCCGAGGAATTCGACATCGAGCGCAAGTTCCGCGAGACCCGGCTCTACCAGGTGGCGCCGATCTCGACCAATCTCATCTTGTCGTATCTGGCCGAGCACGTGCTCCGCCTGCCGCGGTCGTATTGAATTGCTGTGACAAGCTAGCGAGATCAAATGATGAGCGAGCCGGCAGCGTGCTTCCCCTCTCCCCTTGTGGGAGAGGGTGCCGAGCTGCCGAAGGCGGCGAGGCGGGTGAGGAATTGTCACCCGGACCCCTCACCCGGCGCCTCACTGCGTTCGGCGCCACCCTCTCCCGCAAGGGGAGAGGGTTCCCGTGCGCGCGTCACCGAATGAGTAACTTAATGGATACCGTATCCCTGCCGCTGCAAGGGCTGCTCGTGGTCTCGCTCGAACAGGCGGTCGCCGCGCCGATGTGCACCTGCCGGCTCGCCGACGCCGGCGCGCGCGTGATCAAGATCGAGCGCCCCGAGGGCGATTTCGCCCGCACCTACGACACACTTGCCAGCGGCGAGTGCAGCTATTTCGTCTGGCTCAACCGCGGCAAGGAATCGGTGGTCCTCGATCTAACCAAGGAAGCGGACAAAGTTCTGCTCGAAGCGCTGCTGGCGCGCGCCGACGTGTTCGTGCAGAACCTGAAACCCGGCGCGCTGGAAAAGCTCGGCTTCGCGATTGACCGCCTGCGCCGCGATCATCCGCGGCTGATCGTCTGCTCGATCTCGGGCTACGGCGAAGCCGGCCCCTATGCGGGGCGCAAGGCCTACGATCTCCTGATCCAGGCGGAGGCAGGCCTCGCCTCGGTGACGGGCGGGCCGGAGGCGCCGGCGCGCGTCGGCGTATCGATCGTCGATATCACGAGCGGGCTCAACGCCTATGAGGCGATCCTCGAGGCGCTGATCGAGCGCGGGCGCACCGGCGAGGGTGCCGCGCTCGCGGTCGCCATGTTCGACACCGTGGCGGATCTGGTCAGTGTGCCGCTGCTGCAGCACGAGGGCGGCAAGCCGCCGCGCCGCATGGGACTGGCGCACGCCTCGATCGCGCCCTACGGCGTGTTCCGCACCCGGGACGGCGCCGACATTCTCATCGCCGTCCAGAACGACCGCGAGTGGCGGATGCTCGCGCGCGACGTGCTCGATGATGCGGCGCTCGCCGCGGATGCAAAGTTCGCCACCAACGTCAAGCGCGTGGAGCGGCGCGCTTCGGCCGGGTGAGCGACATGGCCGAGCTCGGAAAACATCCGCACCTGCGGCGCATCCGGATCGAGACGCCGCACGGGCCGGTCCGCTATCCGGCGCCGGCACGCCTGCGCGAGGGCGAAACGCGCCGCTACGGCCCGGTGCCGGCGCTCGGCCAGCACACCGAAAAAATCCGCGCGGAGTTCATGCCGGCGGAAGCTGAGCGTTAGGATTCGAACCGCGCCGCATCCGCGCTTCCCCTCTCCCCTTGTGGGAGAGGGTGGCTCGTTGCGAGCGCGAGCGAGCAACGTGCCGGGTGAGGGGTTCCTTGTTGGATAAATCACAAGCTCGAATATTCACCAGCGCCTGACCCCTCACCCGCCTCGCGGACTTCGTCCGCTCGGCACCCTCTCCCGCAACGGGAGAGGGGAAGCGCGCTGCGTGTCAGGAGAGATCTCACCCGATCCCGAGCTCCGTGAATGCGGCGAGGTGATATTGCGCGGATTCCTCCGAAAAGCAGCAGAACACCACGCGCTTCAGCGCGCCGGCATCGGCGGCGACCTCGGACACGATGGTGCCGACCGCGATCAGCGCCGCCCGGTCCGCCGGGAACGCATAGACGCCGGTCGAGATCGCCGGAAACGCGATCGAGGCGAGCCCATGATCGCGCGCGATCTCGAGCGCCGTGCGATAGCACGAGGCGAGCAGCATTTCCTCGTCCGCCTCGCCGCCTTGCCAGACCGGGCCGACCGCATGGATCACGTGCTTGGCGGCCAGCCGATAGCCCTTGGTGATCTTCGCCCGACCGGTGTCGCAGCCGCCGAGCGTGCGGCATTCGGCGAGAAGTTCGGGCCCCGCGGCGCGGTGGATCGCGCCGTCGACGCCGCCGCCGCCGAGCAGCGAGCGGTTCGCCGCGTTGACGATCGCGTCGACCGCGAGCGTGGTGATGTCGCCGACCA
>WNGI01001956.1_pt1 | contig 19976 bp, 17 predicted proteins | sample 5400621 | NCBI WGS metagenome assembly WNGI01 (sample SAMN13153374, study PRJNA577476) | soil metagenome | isolation source: 20 cm soil or saprolite under Garry oak tree replicate 1 | place: USA:California | collected 2016-06-15
GGCGGTATGAGCCTCGGTGTGCTCGGCAGCCTGATCTTCGCGCTGCTCGCGGAGCAGGCGAGTTACGCGCTGATCGTCCTCGGCTTCGTCGCCCTCGGGGTGGGCGGAGCCCTCTCCTACAACGCAGCCACGTCGCTCGGGATGGCCTCCGTGCCGGACGCGAAATCCGGCGAGGCGTCGGGCATTCAGAACACGGTCCTCCAGCTCGGTGCGGTGTTCGGTCTGGCCGCCGGCACCGCCGTGTTCAAGACGATCGAGAACCAGCACGTGATGGCCTCGCTGGAGCGGGCGGGTGCGCGACTGAGCCAGAGCGATCGCGGAGAGCTCGCGGGTTTCCTGTCGGGGTCGGACGCGGCCCAGCAGCGGCTCGGGACGCTGGCGCCGGCGGTGGCCGGCCAGATCGAGCGCATCGTCAACGGCGCGTTCATGGATGGGCTGCACGCCGCGATGACGCTGTCCATCGCCGTGGCCGTGCTCGGTGTGGCTTCGGCGCTGCTGCTGCGCGGCAACGCGGCCCCGGCGAAGCGCTGAACCTCACGCCCGACTTCGGGCGATGCACTCTCATGGGGAGATCGCGATGACGATCACACGCAGTGCATTCGGGGCCGGTCTGGTCGTATCGCTCGTGCTGTCCTCTGCGGTGGTGATGGCCGCGGAGGTCGATGGCGGGCGAATCATCGCCGCCGACAAGGAGCCTCAGAACTGGCTGAGCCACGGACGGACGTATGGGGAGCAGCGCTTCAGCCCGCTGGCGAAGATCACGACGGCCAACGTGGGCCAGCTCGGCCTCGCGTGGTCGCACGACATCGCGAGCCGAACCGCGCGCGGCGTGGAGGCCACGCCGATCGTGGTCGACGGCGTGATGTACACGACGGGCGCCTGGAGCCACGTGCTCGCCCTCGACGCCAGGACCGGCAAGCTCCTGTGGGAGTTCGATCCGCAAATCTCCGGCGCGTACGGCGCCAAGGGATGCTGCGACGTGGTCAACCGCGGCGTCGCCGTCTGGGCGGGCAAGGTCTACGTCGGCGCCTTCGAAGGCCGGCTGATCGCGCTCGATGCGAAGACGGGCAAGAAGGTGTGGGAGACGCTCACCGTCGACCAGTCGCAGGACTACACCATCAGCGGCGCGCCCCGAGTCGTGAAGGGCAAGGTGATCATCGGCAACGGAGGCGCCGACTTCGGCGTGCGCGGGTACGTCTCGGCCTATGACGCCGAGACCGGCACGATGGCCTGGCGCTTCTACACGGTGCCCGGCAACCCGAAGGACGGCTTCGAGAGCAAGACCGTCGAGATGATCGCGAAGACCTGGAACGGCGAGTGGTGGCGTCACGGCGGTGGCGGCACGGTCTGGCATTCGATGGCCTACGATCCCGATCTCGATCTGCTCTACGTCGGCGTCGGCAACGGCGGGCCGTGGAACTACACGATGCGGAGCGACGGCAAGGGCGACAATCTGTTTCTCGCCTCGATCGTCGCCATCGATGGACGGGCCCGCAAGGTCCTCATGCAGGCGCCGAAGAACGGGTTCTTCTACGTGCTCGATCGCGCCACCGGCGAGTTCATCTCGGGGACACCGTACGTGAACGTCACGTGGGCGAATGGCCTCGATCCAAAGAGCGGACGTCCGATCGAGAAGCCAGAGGCCCGCTACAGCGCCGCCGGAAAGCCCGCGCTCGTCGCCCCGGCCCGCTCGGCGGCCACAACTGGCAGCCGATGTCCTACAGCCCCGCCACGGGACTCGTTTACGTCCCGGCTCTCGACGGCGGCTTCATGTACGTGCCGGCCGATCCACAATCCTTCCAGCGTCGCGCGGGAGTGTTCTGGAACAACGGCCTCCATGCGATCTCGTCATCGTTGCCCGACGACGAGGCGATCCGAAAGGCGATCAGGGCATCGGCGAAGGGCCGCATCATCGCGTGGGACCCGGTCCAGCGGAAATCCGTCTGGACCGCGGAGTTTCCGGTCCCATGGAACGGCGGGTTGCTGTCGACCGCGGGTGGTCTCGTCTTCCAGGGCAACGGCATGGGCCGCTTCGTCGCCTACGACGCCGCGAACGGCAAGACGCTGTGGGATTTTCACGCCCAGACGGGAATCGTCGCGGCGCCGGTGACCTACGAGGTCGGTGGCGAGCAGTACGTGACGATCCTGGCCGGCTGGGGCGGCGCGGCGCCACTGTTTGCCGGAGAGATCGTCACCCAGGCGGCGAAAGGCGGGCTCAACCGCATCCTGACGTTCAAGCTCGGCGGCGGCGCGACGCTGCCGCCGCTCCTCACCGTCAAGCGGCCGCTCAACCCGCCGGCGCTGACCGCGTCGAAGGAAGCGCTGGAGCAGGGCGGGGCGTTGTATCGCAGCTACTGCACGAGGTGCCACGGCCACGCGACGGTGGCCGGTGGCGTCGTGACCGATCTGCGGTACTCGGCCATGCTCGGCTCCCCCGAGGCCCACCGGGCGGTCGTGCTCGACGGCGTCCTCATGCGCAACGGTATGATCTCGTTCTCCGATTTCTTGAAGCCGGACGACGTGGAGGCGATTCGCGCCTACGTGATCGAGCAGGCGCACCGCGAGCAGAAGCGGTTGAGTCAGTAAATCCCCAGGTGCTGGTGGAGCTCGGCGACGCGGAGGCGGACCTCGGCCGCCGCGCCCTCGAGGACGACGCGCCCGCTGTTGAGGATGACGATGTCGTCGGCGACGTCGAAGACCAGCTTGGGGTTCTGCTCCACGAGGACGATGGAGAGCCCCTCGGCCTTGAGGCGACGGATCGTCGCCATCACCTCGGCCACGATCTGAGGCGCCAGTCCTTCCGAGGGCTCGTCCATCAGCAGCACGCGGGGGTTCGACATCAACGCGCGGGCGATCGCGAGCATCTGCTGCTCGCCGCCCGAGAGCGAAGCGGCGATCTGGTGCCGGCGCTCGCTCAGGCGTGGGAAGAGCGCCGACACGGTGTCGAGCGTCCACAGCATCGGCAGGTCACCGCGCGGCCGGCGTCCGGCCACCGCGAGATTCTCGCGCACGGTGAGGCTCCGAAAGACGCGGCGGCCCTGGGGCACGAGCGCGACGCCGTGGGCGGCGATCGCCTCCGGGGCGCGCCCGGTGACGGTCCGGCCGTAGACCGACACCACGCCGTGTCGCGGCGGCAGCAGGCCCACGACGACGTTCAGCGACGTCGACTTGCCCGCACCGTTGCGGCCGAGCAAGCCGAGCAGGCGGCCCTCGGGAAGCCGCAACGACACGCGGTGGAGCACGTGGCTGTCGCCGTAGAACGCGTCGACCTCGCTCAGCACGAGCGCGTCACTCGACAAGATAGATCTCCCGCGTGCGCGGGTGGGCGACGACCTCACCCCGCGTGCCCTCGACGACCACCTGGCCGAAGTGCAGCACGGTGATCCGCTCGGCGAAGTCGAGCGCGACGTCCATGTCGTGCTCGATCATGACGATCGTCACGTCGCGGGGGATGCCGCTGACGAGGGCCAGCACGTCACGCCGCTCCTCGAGCGAGAGCCCGGCGAACGGCTCGTCGAGCAGGAGGACCCGGGGATTCTGGGCGAGCGCCATGGCGATCTCGACGCGGCGCCGCTCGCCGTAGGACGTCTGGGCGAGCGGGCGCTCGGCCAGGTGGTCGAGCGCCACACGGGCCAGCACGTTCCTGGCCTGAGCGATCAGCGCCGGCTGTCCATCGAGCCTGATCAGCGGGTTCCAGCGCAGCTTCGACAGCCCGAGCAGCGACAGCGTGACGTTGCGTAACAGCGTGTCGCGCGGAAAGAGCGTGATGATCTGGTAGGTGCGCGCGATGCCGAGGTGCGGGCGCCGGTGGCTCGGCACGCGCGTGATGTCCCGGCCGAAGAGCGTGATGGAGCCGGCGTCGGGCGAGAGCTCACCGGTGATGAGGTTGAAGAGCGTCGTCTTGCCCGCGCCGTTCGGTCCGATGATGAGGCGGCGCTCGCCCGGCTCGACGGTGAGGTCGACGGCGTCCGTCACACGGAGGCCGCCGAACGACTTCTGGAGCTTCTGCACGGCGAGCGCAGTCATCGTGGGCGCTCGGGATTATCGGCTGCCCTCTTGGCGATGTCGACCAGCGCCTGCCGTCGTCTCGAGCGCCATAGGACTCCGACGTATGCCGAACGGTGAATTCATCTCCTATGACCAACGACGAATTGATTTTGTCACCAACGCTTTCTATATTGCGCGAGCCTGCCGTGGGAGATCGGGCTCCCAGCTCGAGGAAGGTCGGCCTGGGAGGGTTGGATGCAACTCACGCGACGGGATCTTCTTCGTTGGGGAATCATGCTCGGCGGCGGTGCGGCGCTGTCCGGCGGACGGCGACTCTCGCAAGCGGCCAACTTACCGGAGAGCCCGCCCACCAGGCCGTTCGTCGTCGAGCTGACGAAGGCCAACGGCGGGATTCCTGCGACCGCCCAGCCGGTGAGGCCTTTCGCCACTCAGGCCGATCCGGCGGACTGCGTGAACGTGGACGGAACCACGGCGTTCCACGTCCATGGACCTCGCACCGTTCCCGACAATACCGAGTTCTTCCTGATCCACGAGAGGAACACGCAGCACTCGTTCCATCCCGACCTGCCCCTGAACGACCTGTGGGGTTACGACGGCAAGGTCCCCGGACCGACGTTCGTCGCAAGGAGCAGGAGCTTCCCGCCTCCGGGCGGAGGAAGGGCGCAGCTCGTCAGGTTCGTCAACGATCTGGTGGAGGGGCGGCTCGACATCGGAGAGCCCATCACCGCCATTCATCGGCATGGGGGCTTCCAGAACCCCGAGGACGACGGCTACCCGCTGGACACGTTCTGCTTCGGCGAGTCGCGAGACTATTTCTATCCGAACCGAGCGGAGGGCGGCCTCCTGCAGAACGAGCACTCGACGATGTGGTACCACGACCACGCCATCGATATCACGGCGGAGAACGTCTATCGGGGGCTCGCCGGGTTCTACGTTTCCTTCAACACCCTCGACACCGGGAACGAGACGGACCCGCCGCCGGCGCTGGGTCTGCCGAGCGGCGATTTCGACATCGGCCTCGTTATCCAGGACCGGCTGTTCGACCGCAACGGCTTTCTCGTCTACGACAATTTCGACCACAACGGTTTTCTCGGCGACAAGTTCCTGGTGAACGGCAAGATCCAGCCGTTCCTGAAGGTGCAGCGCCGCAAGTATCGCTTCCGGATCCTGAACGGCTCGAGCGCTCGCGTCTACCAGCTTTTCCTGAGCAACAATCAGCCCTTCGTCGCGATCGCGACGGACAGTACGCTCCTCGAGCGCCCGGTAACCGTCCAGAACTTCCGCCTCGCGCCGGCCGAGCGCGTGGAAGTGGTCATCGACTTCACGTTCGCCCCTGACGAAGTGTTCCTGGTGAACCGCCTGCAGCAGACCGACGGCCGCAAGCCGGATAAGCTCGTGGATCCCGGCACCCCGCTCCTCAAATTCGTCGTGGCAAGGGACGCCGTCCGGGATCCGAGCCGGGTGCCCAGGATCCTTCTGCCTGTGACCGAAGGTCCCGCGCAGCTGCTTCCGCAGGTCAGGGTCCAGCGCCGGTTCGAGTTCAACCGCTCCAATGGAGCGTGGCAAATCAACGGAGAGTTCTTCGACGAGAACCGCGTCGACGCCCGGCCCAGGGCCGGAGAGCCCGAGATCTGGATCCTCGAATCGCCCGGTGGCTGGGTCCACCCCGTGCACATCCACCTGAGTGATTTCTTCATCCTGTCGCGTGACGGCAAGACACCGCCGGTACTCGAGCAAGGGCGCAAAGACACGGTCCTCATCGGCGGCGACGTCGCCCGGGAGACGAGGATTCTCATCGAGTTCGAGGACTCCAGGGAAGTTCCGAGGGCGGGCGATCGGCTCCGCTACGTCTTCCACTGCCACAACATCGAGCACGAGGACATGCGGATGATGAGCCAGTTCGAGGTCCAGACGTGAGACTGCGGCTGACGGTCCTGAGCGTCGTGCTGCTGCTCGGCGTGGTCGGGGGAGGGTGCTCCGAGCGCCCGCCCGCCAGCCCGACCTTGCCCTCGGCGCCGCCGTCACCGAGCCAGACACCCGCTCCGCATCCTACTGATCGACAGGTCGCGATCCGCGATCAACATTTGCTCAACATCAAGCTCACGACCCACGAGGGACGGGCGGTCCGTTTCTACGACGACCTCGTCAAGGGCAAGGTCGTCGCGATCAACTTCATGTTCACCACCTGCGGGAACTCCTGTCCCCTGAGCACCGTGCATCTGGCCGAGGCGCAGAAGCTGCTCGGCGAACGGGCCGGGCGGGACGTCACGTTCCTGTCGATCACGCTCGACCCCGAGCACGACACACCCAGGGTGCTGCAGGCATACGCGAAGGCCTACGGTGTGGGCCCGGGCTGGTACTTCCTCACTGGAAACAAGGACGACATCGAGCGGCTGAGGCGAAAGCTCGGTGTCTACGATCTCGACCCGATCGTGGATGCCGATCGCAATCAGCACTCCGGGATCGTCGTGCTCGGCAACGAGCCGCGAAGGCGCTGGAAAGCAGTCTCGACGCTCTCGAAACCCGTCCGCATCCGCCAGGCCATCGAGCGGACGATTCTTCCACCCAACAAGTGGCCCAGAGGCGCGGCCGTCGTGAACGAAGCGCCTTACGAGGTGCGAGATGTCGTCGAGCCCGTCGACCTGTCTGCGCTTCCCCGCCGCGACTGAAGACCACGGCGGGCACGGAGCCTCGATAGGACGGAGGGCGTATAACGGGCGATCAATTGATCCCCAGTGGCCGGGCTTTCTATATTGGATGCGCCTGCTGAGGCCTGGGAGGGTTTCGTGCGATTCAGTGTGCGCAGCTATCTGTCATCGGGCCTTTTCGGTGCTCTGCTGGTTGCGCAAGCGCTCTCGCTTCTCGTTCCCACGATCGCAGGTGGGAAGGGCGGAGTCCCGCCGCCGAGCCCGGGGTTGCCCGTCCTCTCCTCCGTCTCGTTCACTCCGGCCATCGTGCCGTGAGGTAGTCCGGCAACCGGCACGGTCAAGTTCGGATCGGTCACCGACGGCGCAGTCGTCACACTGTTCAACAGTAATCCGGCCGTCGTCACCGTCCCGGCCGAGACGGTCGTCAGCGGGGGGCAATCGAGCGGAGCCTTCCCGGTGACGACGACGTCCGTGACAACGACCACCGTGGTCACCATCATGGCCACGGCCTTCGGCGTGAATCGAATGGCCACGATCACCGTCACGCCAGCCACGGCGCCGCCCGTCAACGACACGGTGACGATCCAGCAGGCTCTCTGGCAGGCGGGGATCCTGAAAATCAGTGCCACGAGCAACAACCCGAACGCGATCCTGTCGGTCTACCTGACCGCGAGCAACTCCTTCATGTTCAACCTCACCAACCTCGGCGGAGGACGCTTCCAGATGCAGCGGCCCTGGCTGGACAACCCGCTGAGCATCACCGTGCGGAGCAATTTCGGCGGCGCCGCCACGCACTCGACCGTGAAGTAAGCGCCGCGGCCGTCGCGGGCGAATCGCCTACGACGTGCGGCGGATCCAGCGCGTGAGTCGGATCGTCCCCGGCACCAGGCCTTCCGGCATGAACACGACGATCACGACGAAGATGGCGCCCAGCATGAAGTTCCACCGCTCGATGTGGGCGCTCACCACGTTCTTGATGATGACGACCAGCGCGGCGCCCGCGATCGGGCCGAGCAGGGTGGCCGTGCCGCCGGCGATCACCATCAAGAGTGCCTCGGCCGACGCGGTGAGCGCGACCACGTGCGGGCTCACGAACTGGTTGTAGTAGAGATAGAGCACTCCCGCTACGCCGCTCCAGAACGCCGAGAACAGAAAGGCGAGGAAGCGGATCATCCAGACGTGGTAGCCCAGCGCGTTCATGCGCCGCGCCTGGTCGCGGGTGCCGCGCACGCTGGCGCCGAAGGGTGACGCCACGAAGAGCGCCATCGAGGCGACGGCGACGAGGAAGACGACGAGCGTCGCCCAGTAGAAAGCCGCCGGGGACGCGAGCGACAGCCCCAGCGGGCTCGGGCGCCCCTTGATCGAGATCCCGTTGTCGCCGTTCGTGATGCTGATCCACCGATAGGCGATGCCCCACACGATCTGACCGAGCGCCACCGTGATCATGACGAAGCCGAGCCCGGTGCCCCGCAGGGCCAGCACCGCGAAGACGGCGGCGGCCGCGAGCGTGAGCGCGATCGCGCCGGCGGCGACCGCCACGTGATCGTGACCGTTGTTCATGATCCGGGCCGCGGCGTAGGCCGCGATGCCGAACAAGCCGGCGTGACCGAGCGTGACCAGCCCGGCGTAGCCGACCAGCACGTTGATGCCGAGGGCGAAGATCGCCGCGATCAAGATCTGGCTGGCGATGTTCACGTAGTAGATGGAGCCGACCCACAGCGGAACCGCGGTGAGCGCCACCAGCGCGCCGGCGAGCGCGAGCCACTTCATAGCGCCGGCCGTCCGAAGAGGCCCTGGGGGCGCACGACCAGGACGATGAGCATGGGCAAGAAGAGCACGACGTAGGCGAGCTCGGGGAACATCGCCTGGCCGAAGTTGTAGAGGAAGCCGACGATGAAGCTGCCCACGAGCGAGCCGAGGAGGCTGCCGCTTCCGCCCAGGATGACGACGACGAGAGCGAGCGGCAGCATTTCCTGATCGAGCCCGGGATACACGGAGAGGATCGGCCCGCCGATGACGCCGGCGAAGCCGGCCAGCCACGCGCCCAGGCAGAACACGATGGTGAAGAGCCGTGAGACGCGGATGCCGGTGACGCGCGCCATCTCGGGGTCGTCCACGCCCGCGCGGATCATCGCCCCCAGGCGCGTGCGGTCGAGCAGCGCCCACAGCCCGGCCGCGAAGACGACGGCGATGACGGCGATGGCGAGGCGATAGGTCGGAAAAGCGAGCCACCCGACCGAGGTCGCGCCGCGGAGCGCGCCGGGTGTGGCGACCTGGATGGGGTCGCCGGTCCAGACCATGAGGCAGGCATCCGCGATCATGAAGGACAGGCCCAGGGTCACGAGCACCTGGGCCAGCTCGGCGCCGGGCAGCCGACGCAGAATCAACCGCTCGACGATCCCGCCGAGCGCCGCGACGAGCAGCCCCGCGGCGACGGCCGCCGTCCAGAAGTCGAACCCTCGCGCGAGCAGGCTCGTGGCCAGGTAGGCGCCCAGCATGAAGAACGAGCCGTGGGTGAGGTTGGGAATCTTCATCAGGCCGAAGATCAGCGAGAAGCCGGCGGAGAGCAGAAAGAGGAGGCCGCCGAGCGTGATGCTGTTGATCGCCAGCACGAACCACAGGTTCATGCGGAGCTAGGAGGGGCCGTCGAGGCCCCCTCAGGATTTCAGTGGCGGATAATCGCGCGAGTACACCGGCTGGGAGAGGAACCACTTCTCGTCGTACGTCCAGAACTGGCTCACGCTCGGATACGTCTTGATCGTCGTGTTGACGAGCTTGTCGCCCTTCCTCTCGCAGCGACGGAGGTAGAAGGTCCCGACGACGTTGCCGAAGTGGTCGAAGTGGAACGGCCCACGCGGCGTGTCGGTGAGCGACACCGCGCGCAGCGCCCGGTTGAACGCCTCCCGGTCGTCGGTCTTGCCGCCAGTCTTCTCGAGCGCGGCTTCGGCGACCATCCCGGCGATGTAGAGGCCGGCGGAGTAGGTGCCCGGAACGTTGCCGTAGTCGCGCACCATCCCGTCGATGAGCCGCTTGTTGCTCGGCGTGTCGAGGTCGTTCGTGTAGAAGTTGACCGAGATCATCCCGATCGCCTCGTCGCCGAAGGATTTCAGGAGCGCGTCGTCGCCGGCCGGCGCGCCGGCCAGGACGGGGAGCTTGAGCCCCTGATCCTTGTACTGCTTCATGAACTTCAACGGGTTCGATCCGGCGAAGCCCTGGACGACGGCGTCGACGCCGCTGATCTGCGCGAGGTACGGAGTGTAGTCGGGCGTCACCAGCGGCGGCCACAGCTTCTTGACGACGCGGCCGCCCGCGTCCTCGAAGACGCGCTGAAAGCCGCCCATCTGCTCGTGGCCGAACGCGAAGTCGTCGGCGATGGTGATCACGCGCTTGAACTTCAGCTCTTTGGCCGCGTAGTCGGCCAGCAGGTGCAGGTACTGCGCCGACGTCCCGGAGGACCGAACGAAATACGGGTTGGGCTTGCGCTGCGTCATGTCCTCCGCCGCGGCGAGGCTCAGGATCGGCATCTTCGCCTGGGCGGCGTAGTCGGAGATGGCGAGCAGCTCGAAGGCGGCGAGCGGGCCGAGGATCATGTCGACGTTGTCGCGCTCGACCAGCTCCTGCGTCTTGGTCTTGGTGCCCGCGGGATTACCGCCGGTGTCGCCGACGACCAGCTCGACCTTGCGGCCGGCGAGTGTGTAGTTCCGGTCCTTGAGGAAGCGGATGGTGCCTTGCTCCATCTGGATGCCGCCCGTGGCCAGCGGCCCGGTCTTCACGGTGAGCAGCCCCATACGGACCGGCTTGGCCTGGGCGAAGGCCGGCACGGGAAGCGCGGTGAGCGCGGCGCTGACCAGGAACGTCCGACGAGTGAGTCGCTGTACCATGGTGTTCTCCGTTTCCTAGCCCTGCCGGGCCGCCGGCGCGAGCGTCGCGCTTTCCTCCGACATCCGTCCTCCCATCGGGACGTCGCGGAGCTGTGTGAAGACGCGGTCCACCTCGGCGAGCACCGCGTCGTCGGACTGATGGATGTCGATGGGGCTGACGGTGGGCACCCAGCACGGCCGACCCGTCACCCAGAACACCTCCGTGCGATTGCCCTCGGGGTCGAAGAAGTAGCAGCCGATGGCGCTGGCGTGATTGACGACTTCCTCGATGTGATAGCCGTCGGCGACCAGGCGACGGTGGAACGCGCGGAGGTCGTCGAGACTGGCGACTCGCATCGAGATCTGCTGGATCAGGTGCGGATCCGTGGCATCGGGTCGTCCCCGCATCAGCGCGATCTCGTGATCGACCGCGTCGGGATCGGCGCTCAGGAACACGATGCCGACACGCCAGTTCTGCTTGGTGATCCGCATGCCCATGACGTCCCGATAGAACGCGACCATCCGCTCCAGGTCGCGCACGTAGATCCCGACGTGTCCGAGGCCGGTCACTCGCGGCATGGCGTCCTCATTTCGTCGCGCTCAGTTGCCTCCCGTGATCTTGGCCGCCTCGCCGGTGAGCCGTACGATGTGGAGTCCGGTGTTGGCCCGATCGGCGAGGTAGACGAAGCCGCGCTCGTCCGCCTCGACGTTGTTGGTCTGGATCGCCACCTTGCAGCTTCGCGTCCCGTTCGTCACGCAGCGCTCGCCGGTCCGCTCCGTCGTCGCCGGGATGTAGAACGCGGCCTCGCGCGGCGCGTAGGGATCGCGGACGTCGACGGCTCGCACGCCACCGTTGAAGTAGGCGACGAAGACGAGCTTGCGGTAGAAGATCGGCGCGAACGACTCGCTCGACGAGTGGGGCCCGAATCGCCCACCGCGCTTGCAGAAGTTGCCCTTGGACTCCGGCACCTGGAACGTGGCGACGCCGAACGGCCGCGTCTCGGCGGTGATGTCGACGACGAACGAGGCGTGGCGGGACTCGCGGCACTCGTTGGCGATGGCCTCGGAGACGAGGAAGACGAAGTCGCGCGTCTGCTCCTTCGTATTCGGCGCCCAGTCGGCGATCGGCACGCGCAGGATCGGGAACGCGGTGTGGCCGCCCCAGTTGGGCGCCATCTGGAGCCGGCTGATCTCGGGCGCGTTGAGGTTCGCGGCCGTCGGCTCCTTCGGCCCGCTGAGCAGCTTCTGGCGATCGACGATCTGGAGCAAGCCCTCGCCACTGGTGCCGTAGGCGAAGTAGACGCGGTTGCCGAGGACGATCGGTCCATGCACGCCGTGAGCGACCGGGATGGGGCCGGAGGAGCCGGGCTGCTGACCGGCCAAACCGAAATCGCGTACGAACACCGGCCTGGTCGGGTCGCTCAGGTCGTAGATCTTGGTCATGCGCCACGTGCGCCAGCCCGACGGCCCGAGCTGCAACGGATCGGTTTTGACGAGATCGCCCGAGATCAGGTACGCCGTTCCCGTGTCGCACTCCCAGAAGTTCTTGTGAGTCGATGTCAGCCCGGAGGCCACCGTGCTCGCCTTCGCCGGCTTCGCCGGATCGGTCACGTCCCACACCTCGTGTGCCGAGCCGGGAATGTTGTTGCCGAAGGTCCGCAGCAAGTACGTCTTACCCATCCGGTCGCACACGCGCGCCATCTGGGCGCCGCCTTGCTCGGGGCCGCCGGGTATCCCGGGGATGTGAGCCAGGTAACGCGGCCGCGCCGGGTCGGTCACGTCGACGATCGACGTGCCGTTGTCCTCCTCGGTCCCGGTCAGAGGGTTGCGTGCTTTCCCGCCGTGGTGGCCGACGTAGGCAATGACGCGGCCACGCTGCTGATGGATCGTCGGCTGGTAGGCCGAGCGTCCTTGAAGGTCGTCGTGACCGACCAGCTCCATGTCGTGGGCCTCGGCGGCGTGACCACGCGTGGGAGCCTGGGAGGACGCCGGGCGGGCGCCGAGCGTCACCAGGGCGAGGCCGAGGACGATCAGCGAAATCCGCCGCAATAGCACGGTCATGGCCGTCTCCTTGTCGGGTGTCGTGCCGGGATTATCTCCGATCGTCGAACACCGCGCCGACCGGTTCTTTACACATTTCCGGCTCCCAAGTCCACAGTCGCGCACCGCAGGCTGCTGGGTGTCATGGTCCCGCGGATCCACACTCGGAGCGTGGCTCTGCGTCGCCCGGTCATCAGTGATGCACGTGTTTTGCCTGGATAGTTTCACAGATAGGCGGCATCGAATCGGCGCGCCGGATCTCACGAACGACGCCGTCACCAGGTCGCCGACCTCCTGTGTCTTCGCCGGTCAGCGGCCGTTTCGGCATAGTCGGCGATCGTGACAGAGCCTCTGCTTCCCAACCGGCAGATCTGAAAACCGCCTGAATTTTCGACGTCGTCGACCGTGGGGCCGGCTCCTTGCAGCAGTCAGTGGGCAATGCGCTGGTAATGGCGCCTCTTCGTCAGTGCCCCGAGCGCGTTGACGAGTGTTACGCTGGTCGTCTCGGCCGGGAAGTTGGAGTCATGGGAACGATTCGCGGGAGGGTTCCTCGGAGAAGGTCGACACTATGCGCGAGCTGTGCCTTGCCGATGCTCCGAATCGGTTTCGACGTCAAGGATCACGGGAAGACCGTTTTTCACTACAAGTGCCAGAAGTGCGGGCAAACGCGTATGAAAACGCTCAAGTCAGACGGATAAACGCCGATCCCTTCCAGCACGGTCACGATTGGAAGGCATCGTCCTCCTTGTAGGACGGAGTCGCAGCCGGCAATCGAAGTCATTCGAATCGGGCCTCGTCACTAAGTCGAACGATCGAGTCTGGTTCTCATGACGCATCCTGTTCGAGACGTGCCCCGTCGGAAAAGTTGACGAACGCGAAAACTTCGGCGTCTCACGTTTTGGCAAGGCCCCGACTTCAGAGCGATGGCGTGAGAAATGCCGTGAGGTATCGCGTCGTGGCGGAGGTTCCGAGCACGTCTCGGGCCTCGCTCCCTCTGCCAGGTTCTCCAATCGTGCTCGGGCTGCTGCGAATCGTTCGGCCTAGGCGCGGAGGCTCCGTTCATGGAGACTGGCGACAAACCCTTTCCCATCCTCGCCCTGATCGCCGCGTTGCTGACTGCATGGCTCATCGCGGTGGACGTCCGCATCGCAGCCGCCGACGGGGATCTCGCCCCGCTGTCGACTGTCGGTGTCCCGCCGCGAATCGGCGGCACCATCATCAACAACGCGGCCGCGATCAGACTCGGCAAGGCGCTGTTCTGGGATACTCAGACCGGCGGCGACGGTCAGATCGCCTGCGCCACGTGTCACTTCCACGCCGGCGCCGTCCTACGTCACGTGCACAGCCTCCGGTGCGCCCGAAACTGCGTGGCGATCCGATCGTGGAAGTCGCCATCATCACATTCGACACTCTACGCCGCTGGCATCGGAGCGACCTGATGCTCGGTGCGCTATTCGGCCTCGTAGCCGCTCTCATCACAATCGGACTGTTCGCCTTGTTGCGACGATAGCCGGCGACGCAGGCGCGCGGCGGAGGTCCTCCGCGAAGGCGTCGATCGAGCCGACGTACATGGCATCCGTGACGCTCGGGAAATCATCCGTCAGGTCGGATATCATCGTGGTGGCGATGAGGGTCCCGTTCGGCATCTTCGATCACGTGGACCGCGGCGAGGGGCCGCTGGCGGCGCTCTACGAGAGTCGTTTGCGGCTGGTGGAGGCCGCCGACGCCGCCGGCTTTCGCACGTATCACGTCGCCGAGCACCACGCGACGTCGCTCGGCATGGCTCCGTCGCCCGGCATCTTCCTCGCCGCCCTCGCGAAGCGCACGCGGCGCATCCGGTTCGGCCCGCTCGTCTACATCCTGCCGCTCTATCCTCCGCTCCGCCTGATCGAGGAGATCTGCATGCTCGATCAGTTGAGCGGCGGGCGCTTCGAGCTCGGCGTCGGGCGTGGCATCTCGCCCTACGAGCTCGCCTACAACAACGTGGACTTCCTGGAAGCGGCCGAGATCTACGAGGAAGCGCTCCAGGTCATCGTCGCCGGGCTGACCCAGAAGACCCTGACGTATCGCGGGCGTCATTACCAGTTCCGCGGCGTGCCGATGGAGCTCGAGCCCGTCCAGCGCCCACACCCGCCACTGTGGCAGGGCGTGACGTCGGCGGAGAGCGCGACTGCGGCCGCGAAGCGCGGCGCGAGCGTGGTGGGCCACGGCCCGATCCCCGGCTTGCGGCCGATCGTCGAGGCCTATCTCGCGGCCTGGGACGGTCAGGCGTCCGGCGCGGGACTGGTCGGATGCGGGCGTCACATCCACGTCGCGGAGACGGACGCCGAGGCGATGAAGATCGCCGCACCCGCCTACCGCGCCTGGTACGACAGCCTGGTGAGCCTGTGGCGCAAGTTCCGCTCGGTGCCGTTCCACTTCGCCGAGACGCTGGAGCTCGCCATCGCCAAGGACTCGGCGATCGTCGGCTCGCCGGCCACGGTGAGGGCGGAGATCGAGCGCCACCTCAGCGAGAGCCGCTGCAACTACTTCGTCACGCGCTTCGCCTACGGCACCCTCACGCATGAACAGTCAGCGCGCTCGCTCGCGCTGTTCGCGTCCGAGGTCATGCCGCACTTCGCGTAATACGCGTCTCAGGAGGACGACACATGGCATACACGCTCGAGCAGCTCGCGACCGAGATCCGCCAGGCGCTGAAGGCCCAGCCCGGGCCCGAGGGACGCCAGAAGGTGTGCGCCATCGTCCAGAACGTGCTGAAGGACAGCGCGTTCGTCACGAAGCACGTGGGCGACGACGTCCCGGACCGAAAGATCCTCTTCGAGGATCCCGAGCTCGGGTTCTGCATCCTCGCCCACAACTACAAGGGGGCGAAGGAGAGCAACCCGCACGACCACGCGCACTCGTGGGCCATTTACGGCCAGGCGATGGGCGAGACCGAGATGACCGACTGGGACCTCGTGGAGAAGGCGACACCCGACAAGCCGGGCAAGGCCCGTCGTCGTCGCGTCTACACGCTCAAGCCGGGCATGGCGTACGTCTACAACGAGGGCGACCTGCACTCACCGCGGCGCGAGGGCTCGACCAAGCTCATCCGCATCGAAGGCACGAACATGGACAAGGTGAAGCGCCTTTCGTACGAGCGGGCGTGATCTCTGTCAGGTTGACGACCTCCCTAACGTCCTGCCGTCCCATCAGTCCGGTCAGGGAGAACCTGGACGTCGTCGTGTCGGCAAGCGAAACGGAAGCTGCTGCACGGTCAGCCGCGACTGGCGGCAGCTTGCGCACCGTGCGCCGAGCAAGATGACAAGCCGCCTGTCGGCCCGTGATGCTGACGCTCTGACGAATTTCTCCACCTGTTCGTGCGTGAGATCGAGCGCCGTGCCGAGACAGGGGGCGCAGAAACCTGAAGGATAATGTCGACGCAGGAAATCATGGATTCGGCCGTCGATCGCGGTGTTCTGTGCGACGCACCGGTGGTGGAAGAGAGATGCGCCCTTCATAGGCCGTGAGCAGCCCGGGCACTGACGGGGGCCCTTCGGTTCGGTCATGCGCGCCTCTGAGTCACGCCGATAATCCCTACGATCAAGCATCGCTGCGAACGGTGGGTGAGGCTATAGTCCCCTGGCTCGCGTGTGGGTAGGTTGACGGACGCCCCTGAAGTGTTCTTCAGGAGCCCGCTCCGGCGTCCGGCATTGCCGGACGCCGGAGCGGACCCTGTGCTGCGCTACTTCGAGACGCTTACCTCTGGGTCACCGAACTGCTGGCGACCCCGCCACCCGCGGACTTCACGCAGACCGTGGTCACCGCGAGGTTGGTGTTCCCGCGGAACCGCCAGCTACCGTCGGCGGCGCTGACGGCGGTCGTGCCGATGAGAGCCCCCGCACAGGTGCCAGCGGAAGCGGGGCCATTGTGGATCTCGACACTCGGAGCAAAGCTTCCGTTGCCGGTACGACTGTTGACGCCTTCCACACGAAGCTCAGCATTGTTGACCCTGAGCTCGGCCCGGTTGATCGTCACGGTGTCCGCCGCGTTGTTGGCGGCGTTCACCACCTGGATCACTGTTGGAGAAGTGCTCGCTGCGAACGCCGCGCTTCCGTTGAAGGTCGCGGTGAGCGGATGACTGCCGGCGGCGAGCGCGGCGGTCTGGAACGACGCGCTGCCGTTGACGAGCGTCACAGTGGCGAGCACGGTGGCGCCGTCTCTAAACGTCACGGTGCCGGTGGGCACGCCGGCGCCCGACGTCACCGTCGCGCTCAACGTCACGGTTTGCCCAACGGTGGAGGGATTCGGCGTCGAGGTCAGACTCGTGGATGTCGCGGCCGCGGCCGGAGCATTCACGATCTGCGTGACGACGGCCGAGGTGCTGGTTGAGAACGTTGCACTGCCGTTGTAGGTCGCGGTGAGTGGATGACTACCGACGGCCAGCGCGGCGGTCTGGAACGAAGCGCTGCCGTTGACGAGCGTCACCGTGCTGAGCACGGTCGCGCCGTCCCTGAACGTCACCGTGCCGGTGGGAGTACCCGTGGCTGGGGCCACGGCGCTCACCGTCGCCGTCAATGTCACCGTTTGTCCGGTCGTGGACGGATTCGGAGTTGACGTGAGGCTGGTGCTGGAGTTGCCGGCATTCACGACGTGATTCACCACCGCCGACGTGCTACCGGCGAAGCTCGCGCTGCCGTTGTAGACCGCCGTCAGCGAATGACTACCCGAGGTGAGCGTCGCGAGGCTGAACGAGGCGCTGCCATTGACGAGGTTCACCGTGGCCAGCGCGGTTGCGCCGTCACGGAACGTCACGGTACCGGTGGGAATCCCAACCGCCGGCGCCACGGCACTCACCGTTGCACTCAACGTCACGGTTTGCCCGAGAGTGGAGGGATTGGGAGTCGACGTCAGGCTGGTGCTCGTGCTGCCGGGATTGACGGTGTGAGCCACGACCGCTGAGGTGCTCGCGAGGAAGTTACCGCCGCCGCTATACGCTGCGGTGAGCGAATGACTGCCTACGGCCAGCGTGGAGGTGACGAACGAAACGTCACGGTTTGGCCGAGGGTTGATGGATTGGGAGTCGACGAAAGGCTCGTGCTCGTGCTGCCGGGGTTGACGGTGTGGATCACGGTCGCCGAGGTGCTGGCGAGGAAGTTCCCGCCGCCGCTATAGGCCGCGGTGAGCGAGTGGCTGCCGACGGCCAGCGTGGAGGTCACGAACGACGCGCTGCCATTGGCGAGCGTCACCGTGGCGAGCACGGTGGCGCCGTCCCTAAACGTCACGGTGCCGGTGGGGACACCCGTGCCAGGAGCGACGGGGCTGACGACTGCCGTCAGGGTCACGGCCTGGCCGAACACCGACGGGTTGGGCGGGGCAGTGAGGCTCGTGGTCGTCTGCGAATTCACGACCTGGGTCACCGTCGGCGAGGTGCTCGTCAGGAAATTCTGGCTTCCGTTGTAGACGGCGGTCAGCGAATGATTTCCTGTCGTGAGCGTCGAGGTGACGAGCGAGGCGCTGCCGTTGACGAGCGTCACCGTCGCCAGCGCTGTCGCGCCGTCCCTGAACGTCACGGTGCCCGTTGGAATACCGACCGCCGGCGCCACTGCGGTCACCGTCGTGCTGAGCGTCACCGCCTGTCCGGCCGTGGAGGGATTCGGCGTGGAGGTCAGCGTCGACGTGGTCTGGCCCGGGTTCACGGTCTGCGTGCGCACCGCCGACGTGCTGGCCGAGAACTCGAGGTCTCCGCTGTAAGACGCCGTCAGCGAATGAGCGCCGGCGGCCAGTGCGGAGGTGACGATCGATGCGCTGCCGTTGACGAGCGGCACCGAGCCGAGCGTGGTCGTGCCGTCCCGGAACGTCACGGTGCCGGTAGGCCGGAGCGGATCCGCCACGACTGGGGCCACCGTCGCCGTCAGCGTCACCGTTTGCCCGAACACCGACGGATTCGGGGTGGAGTTGAGCGTCGTGGAGGTCGCTGGGCGGACGTAAATCTTCCCGATCACGATCGAGAAAATATTGGTCTCGACGGAATTGACGCCAGGCCCGCCGACGTTCGGCCCCTGAATGCGGAAGACATTGGTGTTGAACGGACTGCCGATGATCGTGTGGGGGATGTTGGCGTCACCGATGAACCCGGCGGGTGGAATTGGCGCCGAGGCCGGGTCCCAGGTGAGGAACGGCCCGGCGTTGGTCGTGGGAAGGACCCTGGTAAAGTCACAGGGGGCTGCGAGACATCCTTGATCGTCGGTGAAATTGATCGTGCCCGTCGCCTCTGCGACGAATGACCGGACGCCGAACGGACTCGTCACGGTGTACGTCGCGCCCGGAACGAGGCCATTGGGTCGGACCCGGACGCGGTAGCGCGCAAACACGCCCTGGGCGCCGTTGCCGTCCGCTGCCGTGCCGGTCGCGCCAACGAAGACGGCCTGGGTGCTCAACACCAGGAGGGCCCGGCCCCCGACGCCACCGATGTTGTCGATGTCTGCCACGGCGCGCCAATAGAAAAATTCATCGGGAAAGTTGTTGGGGAACGAGATGGGCTGATTGGGATTCGGAAAGGTTCCCGCCAGCGCGCACGGATCAGCGGGGTTCGTCGTGTCGAGACATTGTCCGAGCTGCAGCCCCGTCCGGTCCATATACCATCTGGGGAATCCATTGGCAGGGTGGAGGGCTCCGACGGCGGAGAGGCCCTGGGCGTTTTGCGCCGACGCCCAGCCTCCGGTGAGGATGATACACAGGATTGCAGACAGAGTAATGCACCATGTCAACGCGCCACGCTTCATCTGTCCTACCTCCGCAGCGAAGTTTTCGGCGCGCGAGGCGAAGACAGAATGTATGAGTGCATCTTCCAGCGCCGCGCGGCCGGTCGGAGGGGCGGGAGCAGGTTTCAAGCCAAGCGCAGAAATCGCAAAGAAAACCCGAGATCGACGGACGATCTCCGGCATCGCGCGCTGAAAATCGCGAAGCTTCCAAACTCTGCCGAACGACCCATCTGAACGACGCGATCACTTCTTGCCGTGGCGGATTTCTTTGCGCGCCGAACATCAGTCGTTGGAAGGTCGGTTCGTGAAAACGAGAGGGCCGCTCGAGCGTCCTGTTCGGACGCCCGAGCGGCCCGTTGCGCTATGCGATAGCGCGGGCTACGTCGAGAACGTTACTTCTGCGTCACGGCTCCGCTGGCCACACCGCCGCCCGCAGACTGCACGCAGACCGTGGTTGGCCGGAACGGAGTCACTTGCCTGAATTGCCACGTGCCGCCGGCGGCACTCGTCGTACCGATGACCGCTCCTGGGCAGCTGGTGCCGACAGCGGCACCATCATGGATGGTGACGCTCGGGGCGAACCCGCCACCGGGGATCTGGGTGTTGGTACCTTCGATGCGCAGCTCACCCGTGCCGACTCTGAGCTCGTTCCGGGTGATCCTGACGGTATCCGTCCC
>WNGI01001404.1_pt1 | contig 19975 bp, 17 predicted proteins | sample 5400621 | NCBI WGS metagenome assembly WNGI01 (sample SAMN13153374, study PRJNA577476) | soil metagenome | isolation source: 20 cm soil or saprolite under Garry oak tree replicate 1 | place: USA:California | collected 2016-06-15
GCGACGATCATGCCGCTGCGCAGCCCCGGCGCGTAACCGGCCAGGTGGCCGTACACGGTCGAGTAGCCGTTGCCGTGAACCATCAGGACCATGTTCCCGTAGCCGACCGAGCCGGGGTAGAGATAGACAACGCCAGTGTCCGCGGCCACGATCTGCGTCCCATACGGTCCCGCGATGTCGACCCCGGTGTGGATCCGGTGCGGGTACGGGCATGCGGCGTCGTAGATCTCGAGGTAGAAGGTCGAGCATCCAAACCCTTGCGATATGCAGCCGAATCCGCACCCGGGCTCGGGCCACTCGAACACTCCGGAGCCGCCGCCGGCCTTGACCGCGGCCGCGTCGTACTGCCGCGCCAGCGCCGCAACCTGGGCGTCGATGGCGGCGCGCTGCGCCACCAGCTCCGCGTACTGCCCCTGCAGCTGCACCTCCAGCTGCGCCGCCAGCGCAATGGCCGCCTGCTGCGTTTTCTTGTTCTTCTCGAGGTCGGCCTCTTCAGCCTGCTGCTGGAGCAGCAGCGCCGACACCTGCGACCGCTGCACGGCCAGGTCGGCCTGGGCGGAGGTCACCTGCGTGTGCTCGACGGCGAGCACATCGAGCAGCTTGCGATCCGAAGCCGCGATCTGCTGCGCGGCCATCATGCGGTTCACCAGGTCGTTGAAGCTAGAGGCCGTCAGCACGAGCTCGACGTAGTTCATCGGTCCGTGACCGTCCACATAACGCATGCGCTGGTCCAGCAGCTGGTCGCGGACCGCGACGTCGGCCTGCAGGCGTGTCAGCTCGGCCTGCTTGAAGCGGATGTCGCGGTCGAGCTGGACGATCTTGGCCTTGGTCTGGGCGATGAGCGCCTGCTGAGCCGCGATCTGATTGTTCAGGCTCTGGACCAGCGCGTACAGGGCGTTGATCTGCGCCTGCACGTCGTGGATCTGGTTCTGGATGTTCTGCAGCTGCCGCTGGTTGTTGACCTGCTGGTTGATGCCGGCGTTGTAGGCGACACACGCCTGGTACACGTCTGGCGGATCGCCCGGATAGCAGTAGATGGCAGTGGCCACGCGGCTCGAAGCCGGCAACCATGCCAGTGAGGCGATCGCAATGGCGGCGATGATGCGGGACTTCATGTGTTGTTGGACTACAGCCTCACGAAGCGGCGGACGCCAATATAGCTTCCGAGCGCGCCAAGTAGAGCCCCTCCAACGAGCAGATCGCGGGCCAGGCTCGAGATGAAAGTTGGGTCGTACGTGAGCGGGATGAACGTGATGTCGGCGCTGAAGCGCGAAACCACCGGCGGATATGCGATCACCAGCAGCGAAAGCGCGATCGCAGCCGCGATGACCCCGGTCATGATGCCCTCCAGCACGAACGGCCCGCGCACGAACCATTCGGTCGCGCCGACGAGCTTCATCACCTCGATCTCCTTGCGCCGGTGATAGACGGCGGTACGGATCGTGTTCATGACGATCACGATGGAGACGATGACCAGGATCGTCATCAGGCCGATGCCCGCGAAGCCAAGCCACTGTGAGAGCTGCAGCATTCTCGTGACGAACTCACCCTGGTAGTTGGTCGGGTCTGTCGGATCGACTCCCGGCCACTGCCGTGCCATCGAGTCGACGGCGGCCACGTCACTCAGCGACCGCACGCGCACCTCGAGCTTCGCGTCGAGCGGGTTGCCCTGGATCTGCTGCGAGAGAACCGCGTTGTTCGGGTCGCGGACAAATTCCGCGAGCGCCTCTTCCTTGGTCACGAACCTCACAGTCGCCACGCGAGGGTCGCCCTGCAGTTGCTGCTGGAAGGCGTACACGGAGGTGAGCGGCGTGTCGTCCGCGACGTTGATCGACATCTCGCTCACCTTCTCGCGGAATCCGTCGAGCACCTGCGAGAAGGCGTGGCCAACGAGCAGGTTCACTCCGGCGAGAATCAGGATGAGCGTGATCGAGACCACCGCGGCCAGGCTGACCGCGAGGTTTCGCCAGAAGCTCTGCCAGGCGCTATTGAGCGCGAATCTGAGGTTTCGAAGAATCGTCATGGTATCTGCCTGATCTGTCATCCCTCGCAATCTGTCCTGCGTCGATGGCCACCACGCGTCTGCGCAGCAGGTCGACAATCTCGCGGTTGTGCGTCGCCATCACGACCGTCGCGCCGCGCGCGTTGATGCGCATGAAGAGCTGCATGATCTCCCACGCGGTCGCCGGATCGAGGTTGCCGGTGGGCTCGTCGGCGATGATCATGCTCGGCGCGTGGACGAGAGCCCGCGCGATGGCCACGCGTTGCTGCTCGCCGCCGGAGAGGTTGGCCGGGTACGTGAGCTCCTTGCCCGAGAGGCCAACGGTGTCGAGCGCCTCTGCCACACGGGTGCGAATGAAAGCGTCAGGCTGGCCGTGCACCCGTAGAGCGAAGGCCACGTTCTCGTAGATGGTCAGGTTGGGAAGCAGCTTGAAGTCCTGGAACACGAGACCGACCTTGCGGCGGTAGAACGGCAGCTGGCGACGCTTCATGCGCCCGAGCTCAACGCCCTCGACGAAGATCTTGCCCTTGGTTGGCTTCTCCTCGCGGATGAGGAGCCTCACGAGAGTGGATTTGCCCGCTCCCGAGGGCCCGACCAGGAATACGAAGTCCCCTTCGGGCACGACGAGATTCACGTCGCGGAGGGCTTCGGTGCCGGTCGGGTATCGCTTCCATACATGCTGGAAGCTGATGACCGGCCGGGCGGTGAAATCCGGTGTTAGAACCATAAGCTGGGTTTTTTGCTGTGACGTCAGGCGCCGGCGGGCGCGCTGGGCTAGGTCGTCGGCAGTATAGCTCAGCCGGCCCAAAAGCTCCAAGCGGGAGGCCTCCAGCCTCTCCAGTAGCACCGGGGCTATTCAACGCTGCCGGCCGCGATTGCTTGCGGGCTCTCTAGTCCTTTCGGCCGTTCTGGCCGAGGCGCCAGCGCAGCCACGACTCGATGAAGGGGTCGAGCTCGCCGTCGAGCACGGCCTGGGCGTTGCCCAGCTCGAAGCCGGTGCGGACGTCCTTGACCAGCGTGTATGGCTGGAGCACGTAGTTGCGGATCTGGGAACCAAACTCGGCAGGCATCACCTGGCCGCGGATCTGATCGAGCTGCTTCGCCGCCTCGAGCTGCTGGCGCTGAAATAGTCGCGCCTTCAAGACCTTCATCGCCATCTCGCGGTTCTTCATCTGCGAGCGCTCGTTCTGGCACGTGACGACGATCCCCGTGGGGATGTGCGTGATGCGAACTGCCGAGTCCGTCTTGTTCACGTGCTGGCCGCCGGCCCCGGTCGACCGATACGTGTCGATGCGGAGGTCCTGCGCGTTGATCGCGATCGAGTCCTCGTCCGACTTCTCGAGCTCGGGCATCACCTCGACCAGCGCGAACGAAGTGTGCCGGCGGTGGTTCTGGTCAAAGGGTGAGATGCGCACGAGCCGGTGCACTCCGTGCTCGGAGCGCATGAGCCCGTACGCGCGCGAGCCGCTCACGATGAACGTGACGCTCTTCAGGCCGGCCTCCTCGCCGGGAGACTGGTCGATGATCTCAGTCGCGAATCGCTTGCGCTCCGACCATTTCAGGTACATGCGGAGCAGCATCTCGACCCAGTCCTGGGCCTCGATGCCCCCCTGCCCCACCGAGATCGTGATCACTGCGTTGTGCGTCGCATAGGGGTCCGTGAACAGCAGGTCCAGCTCGCGCGCCCTCAGCTCCGCGGCCACCGCCACGCGCTCCTTGGCGATCTGCTGCCCCAGCTCGGTATCGTTCTCCGCCAGCTCGTCGAGCTCCACGAGGTCGCGAGCGCGCCGCTCGAGCCGGTCCCATCCGTTTACCAGCTCACGGCACTCCGAGGCCTCGCGCGCGAGCTCACGCGCGTGGTTGGTGTCGTCCCAGACTCCGGGCTGGGCTAGGAGCTGATCGAGCTCGTCAGCTCGCTTGAGCTTGCCGGGCAGGTCAAAGGTGCTCCTTGAGCTGCAGTATCCGGTTCAGGATCTCTTTGGGGTCGAGCTCAGCGTCCATTAGCAGTCCTCAAATCTAGCGTGGCAAGGTTGGTCCGGCTTCGCCGGACCATGACTCCACGCACATCTTCGCTCCGAATCGTGGCCAGGCGAGGGGGTTCTCCGCAAGGGGGACCTGTCCCCCTTGCGCCTTATCGTCCGTGGCAACGCTTGAATTTCTTACCCGAGCCGCACCAGCACGGATCGTTGCGGCCGATCTTAGCGTTGGGCGCTGAAGCGGATCCCGCGGCCGCGCCGACCGGGGCCGCCGCGCGCTTCCTCGGTTCTCCGTTCGAGCGCCCGCCCGAGCCGTCGAGCTCGCCCGGTCCGCTCTCCACGATCTGCCCCACCACCGGCTTGGGCGGGGGCGGCGCCTGGTTGCGCTGCACCTGCACGCGGAAGATGCCCGAGACGATCGAGCCCTGGATGCGGTCGCGCAGCTCGTTGAACATCTCGAACGCCTCGTTCTTGTACTCGACCAGCGGGTCGCGCTGGCCGTACGCGCGCAGGCCGATGCCCTCGCGGAAGTGCTCCATCTGCGTCAGGTACTCCATCCACTGCCAGTCGATCGTCCGCAGCATCACGTCCTTCTCGACCAGCGGCATCAAGTCGGCCCCGACCTCCTCCACCTTCTTGTCGTAAGCCTCGGCGGCGGCCGCGTTGAGATGCTCGGCCAGGCGCTCACGGCCGTTGGCGAGGACCTCGTCCGGGATCTGCGAGCCAGGCGCGATGGGGAGATAGGCGGACAGGTACTTCACCAACCCCTCGAGGTCCCAGTTCTCGACGTGGCGGCTCTCGCAGGTCTGGTCGATTCCCTTCTCGACGATGTCCTTCACGTAGCCGAGGATGTTGCCGCGCGCGTCGGCGCCCTCCAGCACCTTCTGCCTCTCCTCGTAGACGATCTGGCGCTGCTTGTTCATCACGTCGTCGTACTCGACCACGTGCTTGCGGGCGTCGAAGTGCATGCCCTCGACCTTCTTCTGCGCGCTCGCGATGGAGCGCGCGACCCACGGGTGCTCGATTGGCTCGACCTCGAGGCTGTCCATCAAGCGACCGATGCGGTCGGCCGCGGGACCGAAGATCTTCATCAGGTCGTCCTCGAGCGAGATGAAGAAGCGGCTGGAGCCAGGGTCGCCCTGACGGCCCGCCCGGCCTCGGAGCTGGTTGTCGATGCGCCGCGACTCGTGGCGCTCGGTGCCGATGATGTGGAGCCCGCCCACGCCTGTGACCCCATCGCCCAGCACGATGTCAGTGCCGCGTCCCGCCATGTTGGTGGCGATCGTCACAGCGCCGGGCTGCCCGGCCTCCGCCACGATCGCTGCCTCGCGCTCGTGCTGCTTGGCATTGAGCACGTTGTGCCTGATGCCTCGCTTTTCGAGCATCCGCGCAAGCCGCTCGGACTTCTCGACCGATACGGTGCCCACCAGCACAGGGCGCTTCTCCTTGTTGAGCTCGACGATCTCGTCGATCACCGCGTCGAACTTCGACTTCTCCGTCTTGTAGATCACGTCGGGCTGGTCGTTGCGGACCATCGCACGGTGCGTCGGGATCACAACGACGTCGAGGCCGTAGATCTTGTGGAACTCCTCCGCCTCCGTCAGCGCTGTGCCTGTCATGCCGGCGAGCTTGTCGTACTGGCGGAAGTAGTTCTGGACGGTGATGGTCGCGATGGTCTTCTGCTCCTGCTGGACCTTCACGCCCTCTTTGGCTTCGACCGCCTGGTGCAGTCCGTCGGACCAGCGCCGTCCTGGCATGGTCCGGCCGGTGAACTCGTCCACGATCACGACCTCGCCGTCCTTGACCAGGTAGTCGCGGTCGCGCAGGAACAGCGTCTTCGCTTTCAGCGCCTGGTTGATCTGGTGCGCCTCGACGATGTTCTCGAGGTCGTAGATGTTGCGGATGCCGGTCCAGCGTTCCATCTTTCCGATGCCGGCCTCGGTCAGCGATGCTGACTTGTGCTTGAGGTCGACCTCGAAGTCTTCGCCCTCATTGAGGCGCGCAGCCCAGCGCGCGTACTCGTAGTACTTCTCGGTCGATTCCTCCGACTGCCCGGAGATGATGTGCGGCGTCCTCGCTTCATCGATGAGGATCGAGTCGACCTCGTCGACGATCGCGTAGTTCAGCTTGCGCTGGCTGCACTGGCTCAGGTCGCGGGCCATGTTGTCGCGCAGGTAGTCGAACGCGAGCTCGGAGTTGGTCGCGTACGTGATGTCGGCCATGTAGGCCTCGTGCTTGCTCACGGGCCGCAGGTGCTGCAGGCGCGAGTCGGGATGTGTCTCGTCGACGAACTCGGGGTCGTAAAGGTACGTGCCGGTGGAGCTGACGTTCACTCCGACGCTCATGCCGAGCGCGTGATAGATCGGCCCCATCCACCCCGCGTCGCGGCGGGCCAGATAGTCGTTGACGGTCACCAGATGCACGCCCTCGCTGGGCAGGGCGTTGAGGTACAGGGCGAGGCTCGCGACGAGGGTCTTGCCCTCGCCGGTCTTCATCTCGGCGATCTTGCCCTGGTGCAGCACGATGCCTCCGACGAGCTGTACGTCGAAGTGGCGGAGGCCGATCGTCCGCCGGCTTGCCTCGCGGCACAGCGCGAACGCTTCGATCAGCAGCTCGTCGAGGTCGTGCCCGTCTTTGGCCTGCTGTCTGAGCTCGTCCGAGCGCGCGCGCAGAGCCGCGTCGTCGAGCTCCTTGAGCTCCGGCTCGAGCGCGTTGACGGCCGCGGCCACCGCAAGATGGCGTTTGACCTCGCGTTCGTTGGGGTCGAGCAACCGGCCGAGATTCAGCACCGTGATCTAGTACAGCATGCCCAGAGAACCGGTTGAGCTAACTCCTAGCGGACTACCGGCTCGATCACGGCCACGGAGCCGTCGGCCCGCCGGGAGGCGCAAGGGGGACAGGTCCCCCTTGCGGAGAACCCCCTCGCCTCGCGGGGCACGGTGGCAAAGAGCAACGCGGAGTCTTGGCTCGGCAAAGCCGAGCCAACCCGGCCACGCAGTCTTCCATAGGCCACCGTCTTATCGAACCACCGGTTCGATCACGGCCACGGAGCCGTCGGCCCGCCGGAAGGCGATCTGAAGCTCGCCCGAGTCCTCGTCCAGGTACACGTGGAAGGACTGGCCGTCTTCCTTGAGCTGCGCCACGACGCGCTCCAGCGGCTCGGGCTTGACGATCATCCTGAGCCGCTCCGGCTCGGAGTCGTGCTCGCGTGGGGCCGGTTCCTCGGGCGGCACCCTCACGGCCGAGGTCGACTGCTTCCGGTGGGTGCGCTGCTCCTTGAGCTTGACCACCTGCCTGTCGATCTTGTCCAGGGCCAGGTCGAGCGCGGCTTGCGGGTCGGTGGCGTGCTCTTTGGCCGACAGCACCGGCGCGCGCCGGCCGTCCACGTGGACGTTGATGCGCACCACAGTCATCTCGAGACCGAAGCGCTTCGCCTCGTCCACGAAGTCGACCTCAGCGTCGGCCACGCGGCCGAAGTGGCGGGCAAGGCGCTCAAGCTTCCGCTGGGCGTACTCCTTCACCTCAGGGCGCAGCCCGGCGGTGCGGTCGTTCAGAACGACCCTCACAGCCCGAGTATAAGACGGGATGTAGACCTCGACGCCCCTCACCCCACCCTGCGCGCCAGGCGCGGTCAGGACGCGTTACTCGCGCTTATGTTGTGCTCCCCTGAGGTGAGAGGGGATATAAGGAAGCCCTACTTCTGGGCCGGTTTGTAGCCTGGGGGCGCCGGGAACAGCAGCAGGATCTCCTTCGGCAGCGGGATGCCCTGGGAGAACATGCGGTCCAGGATCTTGGGCCGAAGGCCGGTCGGCTTGAACTCGGCGATGACCTTGCCATCGGCGGTCGCGCCCTTCTGGTCCAGCACGAAGATGTCCTGCATGGTGATGGTCTCCATCTCCATGCCGACGATCTCCGAGATCTGCGTCACCTTGCGCGAGCCGTCGCGCAGGCGGCTCAGCTGGATGATCAGGTTGATGGCGCTGGCGATCTGCTGGCGGATGGCCTTCAACGGCAGGTCGACGCCCGCCATCAGGACCAGAGTCTCGAGCCTGGCCAACCCGTCGCGCGGGCTGTTGGCGTGCAGCGTGGTCATCGAGCCGTCGTGGCCCGTGTTCATGGCCTGGAGCATGTCCAGGGCCTCGCCGCCACGACACTCGCCGACGACGATTCGCTCGGGCCTCATGCGCAGGGAGTTGATGACAAGACGCTGGATGGTGATCTCGCCCTCACCGTTGATGTCCTTGGGCCGCGTCTCCATGCGGCAAACGTGCTCCTGGTGGAGCTGCAGCTCGGCCGCGTCCTCGATGGTTACGATGCGGTCCTCGACCGGGATGAAACCCGACAGCACGTTGAGGAACGTCGTCTTGCCGGTGCCGGTCCCGCCGGAGACGATGATGTTCGCCTTGGCGAGCACCGCCGCCTTCAGGAAGCCGAACGCGGACTCGTTCGCGGTGCCGAACCGGATGAGGTCCTCCACCTGGTACGGGTCGCGGGCGAACTTTCGGATCGTCAGCAGCGGCCCGTTGAGGGCCAACGGGCGGATTACAGCATTGACACGGGATCCGTCGGCGAGTCGTGCGTCGCAGAGCGGTGAACGCTCGTCGATGCGCCGGCCCACGGTGCGGACGATGAACTGGATGACGTTGAGCAGCTGGTCTTCGTCCAGGAACTTGATGTTGGTGAGAACAACCTTGCCGCTCATTTCGACGTAGACGTGGTCGGAGCCGTTGACCATGATCTCCGTCACGCGGTCGTCCCGAATTAGAGGCTCGATCGGCCCGAGCTGCTGGTAGTACTCGTCGATATTGATCCCGGGGATCCGGACTGCCATTAATTCGCCTCCGCGGTGGTCTCCAGTGCGCAAGCACTATAGCGAGTCGGTCACGAGCCTTCTCTCGCTTCAAATTCGGACCCTGGCGACCGTCACGCCGATCACGGGCCCAGATCCGGCGGCTTTCAAGGCCACCGCGCAGGCCTCCAGGGTCGCCCCGGTCGTGGCAACGTCGTCCACGACCATCAAGGAGCGCCCTTCGAGCGCGCCTCCCTGCCAGGCGAAGGCTCCGCTCACGTTCTCCCAGCGGCGCAGGCGGTCGCTGCCGACCTGAGGCCTGGTCGCCCTGATGCGCACCAGGCGCCCTGGCGGGTCGCGAAGGTTGAGGTGCTGCCGCAGCTCGCGCGCCAGAAGCTCGGACTGGTTGAACCCTCGCTGCCGGCGCCTCTCATCGTGCAGCGGCACCGGGAGGACGAATGACGAGGCCAGGCCCTCGACCACGATGCGGTCGCAAAGCAACAGCGCCAGCGGCCTCGCGAGCGCGCGCCAGCCCTGGTACTTGAAGCGGTGGACGAGCGATTCGACGGGGCCCTCGTAGGCGACTGCGGAGCGCAGGCGCGACAGCGCGTGCATGCGCGTGCGGCAGCCGCACGTGTCCTGTTTGGAGTCGAGCTCAGCCCCGCATCGCCGGCAGAGCGGCTCTTCCAGCCGGCGGATCTGCCGCCGGCAGCGATCGCACAGCCATGAGCCGGCGAGGTGGCATCCCCCGCATCGGGGCGGCAGGATGAGATCGACCAGCCAATCGAGCACGATTCGAGCCTAAGCGGAGGGTCAATCCCTTCTTAACAGGGGCTAGGAGATCGCTATCTCGTCGCCCCGCTGCAGTCCAAGGTCCTGCGTCGAACCGGCCGGGAGCTCGAGCACGCTGTGCGCCCCCCACTCGATCCACACGACGCCGTACCACGCGGGCAGTCGCGGATAGACCTTCTTCACGCGAAACATGCGGTCCAGGAACACCGCATCGATGGCGAAGTTCATGCAGAGCATGTGGATCCCATTGCACGGGACGATCCACATCCCGGTGCCGGGGCGAAGCGAACCGCGGAACATCAGCCCGATCCCGCGGCCGATGAAGGTGCGCGGAACCTCCAGATCCTCGGCCAGGACCTTGCCTGTGCGCTGATGGACGGCCTTCGGGCGTGCTCTCACGATGGCATAGGGTAGTGATTGGGAACGCGATGGACTTCGACAGCGACGGCGTCAGGCTGCATTACGAGGTCCACGGTCCCGAAAGCGGTGCCCCGATCGTGCTGGTGCACGGGTTCGCGTCGCACTACCGGCTGAACTGGGTCGGCACCCGGTGGCAGGAGACGCTCACAGGCGCCGGCTTTCGCGTCATCGGCCTCGACTGCCGCGGCCATGGAGACAGCGACAAGCCGCACGACCCGCGCGCGTACGAGACGCCCGTGATGGCCGCCGACGTCGAGCGCCTGCTCAACCACCTCGGCATCGAGTCGGCGCACTACCTGGGGTTCTCCATGGGTGCCCGCATCGGCATCCAGTGCGTGCTCGACTTCCCGTCGCGGCTGCGCAGGGCCGTGCTTGGTGGCGTCGGCGTCAAGGGCGCGCTAGCGCAGGCGCAGTCGATCGCGCGCGCTCTGCGTGGGGGCGTACCCGAGAACCCCGTGGCCAAGACCTTCTACGAGTTCGCGAAGGCGCGGCCGCACAACGACCTCGAGGCGCTGGCCGTGTGCATCGAGGCCCTCTCCCCACCCTTCGACCTCGCCCTGCTGAAGGCCGTCAAGACGCCGATCCTGCTGGTAGTTGGCGGCAACGACGAGCTTGTGTCAGGCGCCGAGGATCTTGTCGAGCTGATGCCTACAGCGAAACTGGTTATCGTGCCAGGACGCGACCATCTAGGCACAGTGCCGGCGCGCGATTTCAAAGAGGCGGCGCTGGCCTTCCTCGAAGCCGGTTAGTTCCCGGCCCTGTGGTGGTAGCGCACGCGGCGCTTGCTGCGGTGCACGGTGCCCGTGGCCGGGACGATGGAGATGGTGCCGTCGGGCTCGAGCACGCCGAGCTTCACCTCGCTGAGGTCCTCGATGCCGTGCTCGCGCACCGCCATCTCGATCTCCTCGCGGTCGACGCCCTCGCGCCGCATCACGTCGGTGAGGCATTTGCCGTCCTGCACGATGACAGCGGGTGCGGGCGTGAACAGGTTGTGGAACCGCGGCAGCCGGTCCAGCCGGCCCACCGCGTAGTTGGTGAGCACGAGCGCGACGATCAGGATGAGGCCGCCGACCAGCGACGTGTCCGGCCCGGTGATGGCCGGCTGCAGCGCGTTGGCCACGAGCAGGATGAAGACCAGGTCGTACAGCGTGAACTGACCGACCTCTCTTTTCCCGAACAGCCTCAGCGCCACCAGCAGCGCGGCGTAGATGATGACGCCGCGAAGAGCCAGCTCCCACGCCGGGATGCTGGGCAGCAGCTGGATCGAGTATTCGGCTTCTAGCGTGGGGCCATGAGGATCAGCGCCGCGGGTCCAAGCAGCACGATCCACAGCGTCGGGAAGATGCATCCGACCATCGGCAGCAGCATCTTCAGCGTGGCCTGCGCGGCCAGCTCCTGAGCGCGCTGGCGCCGCTTGCGGCGCATCTCGTCCGCCTGGATGCGGAGGATCTTGCCGATGCCGGTGCCGAACTGCTCCGACTGGATGATGGCCTGGATGAAGTTGTGCAGGTCCTCGACGCCGCTGCTGCGGCCCATCTCATCCATCGCCTCGAGGCGCGGCCTACCGAGGCTCACCTCGCGGAGGACTTTGGCGAACTCGTCGGAGAGTGCGTTCTTGTACTTCTCGACCACGCGCGCGAGCGCGGCGTCGAAGCCGAGGCCGGCGTCGACGGCGATCACCAGCAGGTCCATGGCGTCAGGCAGGCCCTTCTGGATCTCCCGGCGGCGGTCGTTGACCTTCTGCCTCAGCCACAGCTGGGGAAGGAAGTAGCCGATCACCGTGCCGCCTGCGAGGCCGAGCACCGCGTAGAGCGGGCTGCCCAGCACCAGGCCGAGCAGCAGGCCGACCGCGGCCGTGACCGCTGCCGCGACGATGCGGACGGCCCCGAAGTCCTCGGGAGTGAGGTTGCCGGGCCGGCCGGCAAGGTCCAGCTCGTTGAGCAGCTTCTTGCGCGCCTCTTGCGGAGTCGAGCGAGAAAGGAGCGCACCGAGCTTCTCGATCATCGGCCGCAGGGCGCGCTCACTGAACGGCCTCTGCAGCTCGACCTCCTCCATGGTCAGCGGCTTCTCGCCGCCGTAGACCTGGAGGCGCTGGGCCACGATGTCGGCGGTGCTGGCGGCCGAAGCCGCGTTGCGAGAGAAACCGATGAAGACGATGAAGATTCCGAGTCCGACCACAAGTGCGAGCAGGGGCATCATCGGCCTATACCTCGATGGCGACCACTCGCCGGATGATCAGGTTGCCTACGAAGATCATGAAACCGCCGATCGCCAGCAGGATCCAGCCGATGATGCTTCCGAACATCGGCCGGAAATATGTCGGCGTCACGAAGTACATGAACGCCGCCAGCACGATGGGCAGGGCGGTGATCAGCGTGCCCGACGCTCGCGCCTGAGCGGTCAGCGTCGCGATCTCGCCCTTGATCCGTACGCGCTCGCGGATGGTGTACGCGATGTTGTCGAGGATCTCGGCCAGGTTGCCACCGACCGTGCGGTGGATCGCGTAGGCCGTCGCCACGAGGTCGAAGTCGGGGCTGATCACGCGCTTGGTGATGTTCATCAGCGCCTCGTCGGGCGAGCCACCGAGGTTCATCTCGCGCACGGCTCGGCCGAACTCGTCGCCGATGGGCGGCACCGCGTTCTTGGCCACCGTGTCGATGGCCTGCGCGAACGAGTAGCCGGCCTTGATGGCGTTGGACAGCAGGGTGAGGGTGTCGCCCAGCTGGTTGTTGAAGGCCTTCAGCCGCTGGCCGACCCTGTACTTCACGTAGATGCCGGGTACGAGGTAGCCGAACACCGCGGCGATGACGGCCTGGATGAGGCCCCAGCGCCACCACGCGATGAGCGCGAACACGGCAGTGCTGGCGAGCTGGATCATGAAGTACTCCGACGTGCGGAGCTTCAGGTCCGCGCGCTGCAGCTGCTCGGCCACTGACGGCTTGCCTTTCTTGGTGTCGCCGCGACCGAGCCTGTCCGCCGCAGGCTGAAACAGATGGTTGAGCGTGTCGCGGAACCCGGCGGTGGTCGGGAGCGCCGCCGCCCCCGCGGTCGTCACGCCGTACGCGGCCAGGCGAGCCTGGAAATCCTCCGAACCGCCCGCAGCCCGCCGCGCCTGAGCGATGCCCAGGACGACAAGGAAGACTGCCGCCGACATGATTAGGCCGAAGACCATCGGGAACGACAGGGTTGGCATCTAGACCTCCAAAAGGGTCAGTACAGCTTATCCGGGGGTGGCTGGGGGGTGGGCTGAAATATGTGCTCGGGAACTTCCTCGCCTTCAGCCTTCAGGTGCTCCATGCGCATCGGGATGATGCCGGTGGCGGTGTGGTAGCCGACGGCCTTGCCCTCGGCGTTGACGCCGATCTGGCGGAACTGGAAGATCTCCTGGTACTGGACCTCGCCGTCCTTGATGCCGGTGATCTCCGCCACGCTCACGATGCGGCGCACACCGCCGCGGAGCCTGGACTGCTGAACGATCATGTGGATGGCCGCGCCGATCGTCTCGCGGATGGCGCGTGAGGGCAGGTCCTGGCCGGCCTGCAGCACCAGCGTCTCGAGACGCACGAGGCACTCGTGCGGGTTGTTGGCGTGAATGGTGGACATCGAGCCATCGTGGCCGGTGTTCATGGCCTGGAGCATGTCCAGGGCCTCACCGCCACGGCACTCACCGACGATGATGCGATCGGGTCGCATACGCAGGCAGCTCTTGACCAGCTCGCGGATGGGCACCGCGCCCTTGCCCTCGACGTTGGGCGGGCGCGACTCGAGCTGGATCCAGTGCGGCTGCTGCAGCTGCAGCTCGGCAGCGTCCTCGCACGTGATGAGGCGTTCGCTCTCCGGAATGAAGGACGAGAGGATGTTGAGCAGCGTCGTCTTGCCGGAGCCGGTGCCGCCGGAGACGAGGATGTTCATGCGGGCGCGCACGCACGAGCGCAGGAACGTCATGAGCTCAGGGCTTGACGACCGGAAGCGGTTGACCACGTCGCCGGGCCCCCACTTCTCCTTGGCGAACTTTCGGATCGTCAGGCATGGGCCCTTCAGGGCGATGGGCGGGATGACCACGTTGACACGCGAGCCGTCCTTGAGGCGCGCGTCGCAGATGGGCGTCGACTCGTCGACGCGGCGTCCGACAAGGCTGACGATGCGGTCGATGACCTGGCGCATCTGCCGCTCGGACTCGAACACTGTCGCGGAGAGGACAGGCTCGCCCGCCTTCTCGACGTAGATCTGCTTCGGGTGGTTGGCCATGATTTCTGTGATCGTCGCGTCGGCGAGCAGGGCCTCCAGCGGGCCCAGGCCGAGCACGTCGTCGAGGACCGACTCGACCAGCCGCTCGCGGTCGGTCTTGGTCATGGTCATGGCCGTCGAGCGGAAGTACTCGTCTGCGAGCTCGACGATCTTGGCCCGCACGCCTTCCTTGTTGCTGGAGTCGATCTGGTCCGCGAACTTCTCGATCAGCTTGGCGTGGATCTGCACCTTCGCCGCCGTGAAGGCGGGCAGCTGCTCGCCGCCAGCGGCCGGGCGCGGCGCAGGCGGCGCCGAAGGGACCGGTGCGACGGGACGGGCGACCGGGATGGCGGATGCGGTGGTGAAGCCTCCGGCTGCGCTGGCGGTCGCGGGGCCGTTGCCGCCGACAGTTACGGCCGCGGGAACCCCTGTCTGATTCTGTTTTACCCGGTCGAGTAGGCCCATCTCAGTTCGCGCTCGACCTGCGCCCGCACAAGGGGTCCCCGCGGAATCGACAGATTCCGTCGGGCATGCGCGCGCCCCGCGCTAGCAGAGCGCGCGCCATTTCCCCGCCATCCGGTGAGGTTCCCAAGGCTCGGTTCTCCGGACTCTTAGCTCGTGAACGTGAACCGCTTGTTGACGTCGGCTGCGGTCACGCCCTTGGCTGCCGATATGGTCAGGCACGCCGGGTCAGGACCTGAAGGCGCCGGCTGGTAGTCGTGGAAAGACTCGAGCGTGTACTTCAGCTGCACGCTGTTGGACAGGAACCACTGGATGAACTCAGCGTCGCATTGCGTCACCTCGATGGTGAGGCTGGACGTGACTCCACCCACCTGTCCCTGGTTGCTGGTCGACGCATTGGCGCCAGCCGCCGGCTGCACGTTGATCTGCGCCGGACCGACCTGAATCACGCGGACGTTGGTGAAAACCGTCTTGATCACGGTCTGCGGCGCGCCCTGCTGCTGGCCCGCCTTGTTGAACAGCGTCAGCTGGGCCGCGGCGATCATCGTGATGTAGTCGCCGACGGTGATGTGTCCCGCGACACCCTGCTGCTCACCGGTTGGGATGGCCATCGCCACGTATCCCTGCGCGAGCGGCAGATAGGCCGGGGCGTTGCTGGTCGTGATGAGGCCAGCGTCCCGGACGAGCATGTCCGACGTGATGACAGTGCCCTTGCTGATGTTGACCTGGGCGATCAGGTTCACGACGTCGCTCACCTTCGTGTAGGTGTTCACGAACACGCCCGAGACGTCCTGGGTCGTGAGGTCTTCCGACTTGATCGGAGCGCGGAGAGGAATGGCCGTGGACGCGGTGACCACAGTGATCCTCGAACCACCTGCGAGACCACCACCACCTCCGCCAAGCGTGCCGAGGAAAAAGACGCCACCTCCGGCGAGCAGCGCCAGGAGAAGGCCGACGATGATGAAGAGCCGACCGCCGCCCGGTCGCGGTCTTGCCGGAGCTGGTGCCGTTGCCAAGGTCTAGTTACCTCCGAGAACGTGGGTCCAAAAAAAGTGCGGTGTGATTGTAGCTATAGGGACACAAATCGTCCCCCTCTTTCTTTAGTGCGATCCTGACCGAAATGCGGAGAGCCCCTTTTGGGGGCTCTCCAGTAGAAGGTGCTACGTAGGGCTTGTCGTTAGCCGAGAGCGGCTACGACGTTCGAGAACACGTTCTTGATCTGGTTGCCCATCGTAAGAAGGATCACGATGACCACGATTGAAACGAGGACGAGGATCAGGGCGTACTCAACCATACCCTGGCCTTCCTGACGGGTCGTAAGGCTCCGAAGCTTCCAGTACAGGCTCAACATTTCTGCGATTTCACCTCCTTTCTCTCGAACTCCAGGACTTTCACCCTGCTAGACGGCCCTGGGGGCCGGTTCTTGCGGGGTCGCCGCCCGATCGCGACGAGATCCTATCCGGGGGGTCCCCGGCAGGTCAATTCAATAACGAAAGTTGTCGGGCGGCGGGTCGCCGGCTGATAGATTCCGGCTCGCAAATGGTGGCTGCGGGGGTTGGGGCGGAGCGGCGGACGGGCGCCTACTGGCGCGATCTCGTCTTCGGCCGCGTCCTTCCTGCGCTGTTTTTCAGCCTTTTCGTCGCCGACCAGGTGCTGCAGCTTTCGGAGACGGTTCAGTCCGCCAGGACCTTCAGCGACTACCTGTTCGTCCTTCGCCAGGTGCTCGCGCTGAGCTACTTCACCATGCTCGTCGTCCTCTACAGCACCAGGCTGCCGCAGCGCGGCACCGACCACAGGCTGGGCGTGATCCTCGTTGCGTTCACCGGCACGTTCTCTGCGCTGCTGGGAACCTTCCTGCCCGGCGGCGAGCGGCGCGAGTGGCTGGTGCTGCCCGGCGACATCCTGGCCACGATCGGCCTCATCTACTCCGTCTGGGGCCTGGCCTACCTGCGCCGGTCGTTCTCGATCACCCCCGAGGCACGCAGGCTCGTGACCGGCGGCCCTTACCGGCTAAGCCGCCACCCGGTCTACCTCGGCGAGATCGCGACAGCGATCGGCGTGAACCTGGCCACGGCGGGCTGGCCGGGCGCGCTGGCGCTCGTCTACTTCGTCGGCGCCGAGCTGCTGCGCATGCGGTGGGAGGAAGGCGTGCTGGCGAAGGCCTTCCCCGCCGACTACCCGGCCTACGCAGACCGGGTGCCACGCTACTTCCCTAATCCATTCCGGGCGGGCTCGAAGAGCTGAACCTGACGCAGCGGCTGAGCACGCGGACGCTGCTGCTGGGCGGCGTCCTGATCGTCATCGGTTCCCTGTTCACCACGGCTGAACAGGACCCCGACTTCTGGTGGCACATCCGGATCGGCCGCTGGATGGCCGACAACCACCGGCTGCCTTCGACCGACATCTTCACGTACACGGTGCCAAGCCACATCTGGACGGACCACGAGTACCTGACCGAGATCCTGATGTGGCTCGTCTACAACAGCGCCGGCACGGTCGGCATCGCGATCGCGTTCGGGGTGATCACGTGGCTCGGCTTCTGGCTGATGTACCGTCAGGTCCGGCGCCAGCCGTTCGTGATCGTCGGCGTTGGCCTCGCGCTGGCCGCCGTGGCCGGCGACCCCATCTGGGGGCCGCGCGCGCAGATGATCACGTTCGCGCTCACGTGCCTCGAGCTGTACTGGCTGCAGGCCTATCTCAGCGGACGCAGCCGGATGCTCCTGTACTTCCCGCTTGTGATGGCGCTGTGGGCAAATCTCCACGGCGGCTGGGTCATCGGGTTCGTCTGGCTCGGCATCGCCATCGCCTCCGAGGCCGTGATGTGGGCGTGGGACCGAGCTAACCCCGCGCACTGGGCGCACCTGAAGTTCCTGGGCATCATCACTGGCGCGTCGGCGGTGGCGGTGCTCGCCACTCCGCACGGGCTCGGCGTCTATCTCTACCCCTTCAACACGGTGGGCAGCGTGGCGCAGGAGAAGCTGATCGTCGAGTGGTTCTCGCCCGACTTCCATCAGCGCTACCTGCTGCCGTTCGAGGCGATGATCCTGATCACGATCGCCGGCTTTGCGCTCCGCCGCCCCTCGCTGTACGAGTTCCTGCTGTTCATCGCCTCGCTGGCGCTGGCGCTGCAGTCGGTGCGCAACGTGGCGCTGTTCGTCGCCGCCACGACCCCTGTCCTGATCAACACGTACGGCGGGTGGTGGCGGGAGGTCGCCGCAGCGCGGAAATGGAAGCTGCAGACGCCGGCGCGTCCGGCGTTCGCCGCCGTCACGGCCTTCGCGCTGGTCGTCATCACGGCCGCGACGGTGTTCCATGTCGCTGACGACATCAACGCGGACAAGCAGGCCTCGGTGGACGCGTCGACCTACCCCGTCGGCGCGGCGGACTGGCTCGCGGCGCACCCGGACGTCGGCTCGCGGATGTACAACCAGTACGGCTGGGGCGGCTATCTCGCCAACCGGTTCTACCCACAGCCGAACCGGCGGGTGTTCATCTTCGGTGAGGCGGCGCTGATGGGCGACGGCCTGCTCAACAAGTACGAGGACGTGCAGACGCTGCGCCCCGACTGGAAGCAGGTGCTCGACGACTGCCAGGTCGACTACATCGTGTACAACCGCGGCGAGGCCCTGGCCAACGTGCTCGCGGGCCAGAGCGACTGGCAGCTCGTCTATTCAGACTCGGTGGCGGTGATCTATGTGCGACACGTCAACTGGGTCGCGCCGGCGCGCTGCTAGCGGCCCCCACCCCTGATCCCTCCCCCAAGTGTGGGGGAGGGTGCCTATCCCCTACCTAAGGCAACGTGCCCTCCCCCGAGTGTGGGGGAGGGTGCCTATCCCCTGACTAATACAACTTCCAGATCTTGAAATCAGGGGTGTCATAAGCCGGGGGCCCCAGGGCGGCCGGCGGTGGCGTCTTCAGGTCTGAGGTCCAGATCACATACCGGATGTGATTCTCCTGGTCGAAGGCGACGATGTCGGACTTCCCGGTGAGCACGCCCAGCGCCGTCTGCGTCTTCGTGTAGTAGTCGAAGGTCTCGTCGTAATGCCCGACATAAACAGTGTCGGGCGAATACGCCGGGACGTACAACCCGATGCCCGGCATCGACAGCACGCGGCCCTGCGGCTGGTCGCCGAGCCAGGTGAGGCCCGCGTAGTACGGCCGGCTCATCACGTATTGCGGCTCGGTCGCTACCAACATCGGCGCGATCACCAGGAACGCGCTCCCCACCGCGGCGAACGCGACGTACGAGAACGGAATGAGCCGCCGCGCCCGCGCGCTCCGGATTCGCGGCAGGATCACCTCGAACATACCCCGCGCTCCGAGGATCACCAGCGGGATGTACAGCCCGTCGAGGAACCGGCGCCGCAGGTCGCCGGCGGGGTTGGGCAGGTACAGGATCGCCGCCAGCAGCACCAGCCACGCGATCAGGAAGAGGTCTTCGCGGCTGCGCCGCCGAAGCGCTCCCGGTATCCCGACCAGGGCGAGCAGCAACTGCGGCGCGATGGCGAAGAGGAAGCTGAAGGCCTCCGGCGGCAGCGAGTTCTTGGAGTGGAAGGTCCACCGCTGCACCTCCGGATTGCCGATGAACGCGAAGTACGCGTAGAGGATGTACGGCGCGGGGATCGCGAATGCGAGAGCGCCCGCCACCCAGCCTCGCTTCGTGGCCGGCCTTCGCAGCAGCATCGCGGCGGCCACAGCGCCGCCCATCAGGATCGGCATCTGCGGGTGGATCGACGCCTGGCCGAGCCACGCGAGGCCGGCAAGCGCTCCCAGGCGCAGGTCGCCCCGCTCGATGGCCTTCAGCGTGAGCGGAATTCCAAGCGCCGCGAACACGCCCGACCAAGCGAAGTGCGGCAGCGCGAGTATCGAGTAGAACGCGGTCAGCTCGGGCATGCGCCAGTCGAGCGTGTCAGTGGGATTGCCGAACACGACAGGGTGGCCGAGCGCCTGGATCACGTACCCCATGCCCAGGCCGAACGCCAGGAAGAAGAAGGCGAACAGCCGGGCGCCGCCGTCCTGGATGAAGTGGGTGATGCACAGCCACGCGGCGGCCATGAGCGCGACGGCCGCGGCCACCCGCGCCAGGTGGAAAACGACGATGAGCGGCAGGCCGGCGATGGCGGCGATGTGGCCCAGCAGCAGCCAGAACATAAAAAGGTAGGCGCCGGGGCTCTCCTCGGTCGTGTAGCGGTTCTGCCACGACCACGCCCCCTCGAAGCCCTGCCGCATCTTGGCGAGGTACGTGTTGGCGTCGTCGCCCAGGTAGAAGAAACCCAGGAACACCTGGCCGTGCGGCTGAGCCAGGTA
>WNGI01001406.1_pt1 | contig 19971 bp, 13 predicted proteins | sample 5400621 | NCBI WGS metagenome assembly WNGI01 (sample SAMN13153374, study PRJNA577476) | soil metagenome | isolation source: 20 cm soil or saprolite under Garry oak tree replicate 1 | place: USA:California | collected 2016-06-15
TTTAGGGCCGAATACGGTTGTTGAACTGCACTGGAGAGTATTTAAGGTCTTAGGGCACCACTGAGAGGAAGAGAAAAACAGCGAATATGATGAGGTGGACAATCCCCTGAAGCACGGTAGTGCGCCCTGTCCCAATAGTCAGAAGACTAACAATGAGCGTCAGGGCGAGCAGCAATTCTTCTTTGGCGCTCAGGCCAAGCGTTAAGGGTTCGTTGAGAAGAATCGACACGCCGGCAACAGCCGGGATGGTCAGCCCAATGGTGGCCAAGACCGAACCCAGGGCGAGATTCATACTGGTTTGTAGGCGATTTGCATTTGCCGCGCGATACGACGCAAGTCCTTCGGGCATGAGAACCAGCCCCGCGATAACAATGCCCACAACACTTCTTGGCGCACCAACTGTTGCGATGACGCGCTCAAGAGTCGGCGTGAGCATCTTGGCCAGGCCCACAACTAAAACTAGTGACACCAAAAGTAAAACCGAACTGATGAGGGCAGCCTGGTTGGATGGCGGCAGAGCATGCGCTTCTCCTTCACCCTCTTCGGGCAGGAAATAATCGCGATGGCGAACAGTCTGCACAAATAGGAATGAACCATAAAGAATCAACGAAATTATGGCGGCAAAGGCGAGTTGCGAGGAGCTGAAGGTCGGCCCGATTGTAGTGGAAGTGACATTCGGGAAAACCATGGTCAGCGTTGTCAGCGGGATTAACACAGACAGCGCGGCTTGCGCGCCTTGAAGGTGAAAGACCTGTTCATGATGGCGCAAGCCACCGGCGAGGAGGCATAGGCCGACGATACCGTTACAAACAATCATGACAGCGGCAAAGACCGTGTCGCGTGCCAGCCCTGTGGTGTCGGCCCTGCCCGCGATCATCATGGAAACGATGAGCGCCACCTCGATAACGGTGACGGCCACGGCTAGCACGAGCGATCCAAATGGCTCACCAACACGGTGGGCCACGACTTCCGCATGGTAGACCGCGGCAAAAACGGTGCCGACCAGAGCGAGACCTTCAGCGGCGGTTATTAGAAAGCCGGGGCCGAGGATTGTGTGGACACTTATGATGACAAGCGCCAAGACCTGCCAAGTCCACCCCCACCACGGCATTCTTGTTGACGTTGCGGATGCCAACCGTAAAGCCCCTCAAGTTTGATGCGCGAAGGTTAACATATCGATGGCTCGCCGCTTAACCTGGGCCGATGAGCGATTTCCTATTTCCGTGTTCTGCATCAGGCAAGGTCGCTGCCATCGTCTGGCAATGCCGCTGCTCCGGTTGCCACTAGTTGTGTGTCAAAGGGATTGTGGGCTTGGAACGTTGGGAGCGTCAGTCTGACATTTTATTCGCTGCGCAGGGCCTGCATCGGATCTACGCTGGCGGCACGGCGCGCGGGAATGATTGTCGCGATTAGCGCGGCCAGCCCAAGCAGCAAAGCGGCACCTGACAGCATCAGTGGGTCCCACGGTCTCACTCCGAAAAGCTGGCTGGTGATCAGATGCCCTGCGCCGAATGCCCCCGGAATCCCCACCGCCAGCCCTATGCCCATTTGCGAGAAGGCTCCGCGTAGCACCATGGCCACCACCGAGCCGCGGTTCGCGCCCAGGGCCATGCGCACGCCGATCTCGCTCGTCCGCTGCTCCACACCATACGCCGTCACGCCATAGAGGCCCACAGCGGCCAGCACTAGCCCGACGGCTCCAAACAGCGAGGTCAGGCTGGCAATCATGTTTTGCTGGGCAAAATCGGCGTGAATGACCTCCGAATATGACTGAACGCCGTAAATCACGAGGTTCGGATCGACATGCGCCAGCGCCCTCGTCGCCTGCGCCTTCAGCCGCGGCGGATTCCCCGGGGCCCAGATCACGACGTTGTACAGGTAATGCGATGATACTTCGCGCTCTTCCGATTCTGGATCATCGAATTGCGTGCTCTGTGCTTCCGGGAGCCAATACACCGGCTTGAGACCATCCGCGAAGTCTACATCGGAGGCGACGCCGACAATCTCGTACATCCCCGCGTTTTTCTCGGGAGCAGGGCCGAAGTGCCGCCCGATGGGGCTCTCGCTGCCAAAGAACCTCTTCGCGAACGCCTCGCTGACGACGGCCACCGGCCGCGTATCAGCGCCGTCCTCGTCGGTGATGGGCCGTCCCATCACGATTTTGGCCCCGAGAGTCTCGAAGAATCCCGGCGTCACGCGGGTCCAACCGGATGAGCCATCGTCTTCGGGTTTACCTTCAATCCGGATGTGATGAGGCCACACCCAACCGGTCAGCGGCGCCTCGAGTACGCCGCCCGCCATACGCACGCCGGGGATGGACCGCAGTTGGTCCTCGATTTCGCGAAAGAGCGGCACCAGTTGTTCCTGCTTGTAGCTCGAAATTCTCGGATCGATCGAGACCAAATACCGGCCGCTCGTATCGAATCCGAAGTTCTGGTGCTCCCGATTGCGCAAGCTCTGGCCCAGCATCGCCGCCGCGCTCAGCAGTACGAGCGATACAGCCGCCTGCACGATCACTAGCGTGCTCTGCGCCGCAGCCGTTCCCAAAGCGCCGCGCCTGCCGGGCACTGTGCGATTCGCCCCGCGCAGCGCTTCGATCGGCTCGGTCCGCGAGGCCATCCATGCGGGGGCAATTCCGAAGACCACTCCGGTGATCACCGAAATTCCCAGGGCGAAGAGCAGCACCGGAGCTGAGGGCGCGGGGTTCACGGGCACCCAGGTGTCCGGCCTCGAGATAGCAAGGCGGAGGATGAGCCTTGCGCCCGCATAGGCGACGGCGATGCCCGCACCGGCGCCGAACACGCTTAGCGTGAGGCTCTCAGCCAACGCCTTGCGCACCAGCTGCCCGCGCGAGGCGCCCAAGGCAGCGCGCAGCGCCGTCTGGTGCCGGTCCTTCAAACCGCGCGCCAACAACAAATTGGCGATGTTGGCGCAGGCCACCAGCAGGACGCAGGCAGCGGCCATCAGCAGCAGCCACAAAGCTTCCCTGTAGTCTTCGCGCATCAGGGAAACGCCCGCGCCGCCCGGCGTCACGTGCAGGATCTGCTTCTCCCGTAGCGTCTTCTCCTGCGAGGTCATATCCGACTCATGGCTCGCCAGCCATTGGTGCAGCTCCACCTGAAGCTGCGTCTCCAGACTTTTCGGATTCGTCCCGGGGCGCACGCGACCGATCAGATCGAGCCACGCCAGCCGGGGATTCTTGAGGCGCGAAGTTGCGTCTGCGATCAGCGGCTCCGTCGTCAGTGGCAGCCAGAAATCGGGCATGTCCTCGTCGGCGATCTTCGCTCCGAAGAAGCCCGGCGGGGCGATACCGATGACCGTAAACGGATGGCTGTTGAGATCGTATGTGGCTCCGACGACGGACGGATCAGATCCGTACTTCCCCTGCCAAGCATGGAAGCTCATCACGGCGACCGGCGGCGCGCCTTCCCGGTCGTCGGCTTCGGTGAACAGACGCCCGCGCCACGTGGAAATGCCGAAGGTTTCGAAGAAATTGCCGGAGACGTACTCACCGTTGGCTGTCGCGACAGGGGCTGCTGCCGAACCGGCGCGCCGCACCCCCAAGTGCGCGTTAGCCTCACCGATCTGAAAGGCCGCCAATTGCTCGAACGCGGGGGTGTTGGCGCGGAACAGCTTGTACGCCTGCCACGAGAACAAACTCCAGTCGTTCTGCGGCAGCCCGTTGCCGTCTCCCTGCGAGTACCCGTCCGAGTAGCAGCAGCGGACCGCGTCGCCGATGCGCCAAAGCTGGCCGGGCTGCGCGACCGGTAGCGACCGCAACGTCACCTGCTGCACCAGTGTAAAAATCGCCGTGGTCCCGCCGACCCCGAGAGCGAGGGTGACGACGGCTGCCGCTGCGAAACCGGGAGACTTGCGCAACACGCGGAGGCCGAATCGCACGTCTCGCACAAGAGTTTCGAACCACGCGCCCATCCGGGCCGCGCGAACTCGCTCTCTTATCTGTTCAACACCGCCGAGCTCGAGTCGTGCAGCCCGTCGCGCTTGTTGCGGTGTCATTCCCTTGGCGATGTTCTCCTCTGTATTTGCTTGAACGTGGTAGCTGATTTCGTCGTCTAATTCCCGCTCAAGCTGGTCACGACACAACAACCACCGGCACCAAAAGGCCAATCTATATAGTGACCGTTGGAGCGCCATTATTTCTCTTTACCGTACGCGCAGCACTTTCCATTCTTCATTCATGGCGCAGTGCCACTGCCGAATCAACCTGCATGGCACGGCGCGCCGGCACAAATGCAGCGAGGAGACTTACCCCGCCCAAGATTAGCGAGGAGAGAAGCCATGAACCGATACCGTGGTCGCCAACTTCGAAAAGAAGGTTTTGCAGACTGTGTGAAAAGACGACCGCCAGTACTCCCCCTGCTGAGCTGCCAATCGCCGACACTCTGAGAGCTTGTCCGAGTACCATGGCAAAGACATCCCCTCTCGAAGCCCCAAGAGCCATCCGCACGCCAAACTCGCTCGTTCTGCGGACCACGCGAAACGACTGGACACCATAGCCACCAATGGCTGCCAGTACCACCGCCAATATTCCGAACGCCGAAGTAAGTCTTGCCAGCAAATATTGTGTTTGGAAGGTGTGTGCGTAGGCTTCATCCAACGGGGTGATCGTCGATATTGGCAACTGCCGGTCGACTGCTCGAAGAGCCGCTCGCACGCTAGCAATTGTGTTCGAAGCTCGGTTGACCGTGCGAACCTCGAGACTGCCCCTTGTCGGAAAGTGCTGCGCCACAGGAAGATAGATCATCGGAGGAGGGGCTCGGCGAAGATCGTCGACCAGAACATCGGCGATTTCGCCCACGACTAAATAAGCGGCATCTTTGGGCGCCTTGCCAAAACCTACGCGATGCCCTACGGGATCTTGATTTGGACCAAAAAGCCTCCTTGCCAGGGCGCGGTTCACTATTGCCACTTCGGCGGTGGTCGGCCGATCTTCGTTATTGAACTCACGGCCGCGCAAGAGCGGTATGCCCATAGCGCGAAAATACCCAGGTCCAACGTCGTCTTGATGGGACTCCGTTTCACCTGAAATTCCAGCTGCATGAACGGGCGTATTCCAGAGACAATTCGGCGGAGGGCACATGTCTTGTACGGCAAAGCGTACGCCTGGCAGAGATCGGAGGCTGTCGAGCATCTGCGGGTAAAGGGTCGCTAATGCAGCGTCGCCGAAGTTCGAATTGTAAAAATCAAAGCGGACCGTCAGAATGTTCCGCCAATCAAGGCCGGCGTTTAATCCGTTCAGGTTTTTCAATGTGCGCACAAACATTGCTGCCAGGCTCAAGAGCAGTACGCACAGCGCAATCTGTGCTCCCAGCATGGCGTCACCGCCATCGCTACCTCTAGCGCCGATTGATCCCCGAGCCGACGTAAGACCTACTGCAGGCAACGTTTCAGCGAACAGGAATTTTCTGGCCGGAAGTATCTGAAACAAGATCAGCGCGATCAGCAGCGAAACCGAGCAAAACACATAGACATCTAAACCAAAACGCAAGTTCAGATGAGTTGGCCTATCGGAAGACACGCGGACTAGCGCGGATCCAAGCAGATGCGCTAGGCCTAGGCTTAGAAGTCCGCCGCAAGCACCGAGCGGGATTATCTCGGCCACAATCTGTTGCAACAGGCGCAGCCGACTCGCTCCAAGAGCCGAGCGCATAGCAAACTCATGGCTCCTTCGCAGCATTCTTGTGCCTTGTAGATTCGCCAGGTTTAGGCAGGCAATTAGAAGGAGCAGGCCCACCATCCCCATCAACACAAGCAAGGGTTTGCCGTAAGTTTCCGACAGCGCTCCCTCGTTGGATGCTGCCGGCAAAATCGAAAAGTCTGCCTTTCCTGCCGTTGCTTTCTGCTCCGGCGAGTCGAATCTTTCATAAATTTCGCGATCCGGCTCAAATGCGGCATCCCACCGCGCGAGTGCTGAAGCAGCTTGTCCCGGAGGCACACGGGCGATGAGGGTGAGCCAGAATAAGGCACTCTGCTGGTTGTACGGTTTGCTGAGATCTTTGTGACTCCCGTCGCCGGGGGAATCGAAAGGTCCGACGTAACGAACATCGTGTTGGGCTTCGAGCGGCAGCCACAAGTCGGGGGCGTCACCTGGAATCACGCCGTCAAAGTTGCGCGCAGCCACTCCTACGATGGACACGAGTGTGCCGTTTAATACCTGAGATCGGTCCAATATGCCGGGGTCAGCATTGAAATGTTGCTGCCAAAAGCCATGGCGGAGCACGACTGGCCACCCATGGCTCGATGCTCTATCATCGCCCCGATCCAACACCCTGCCTGCCAAAGCGGAGACACCTAGTACTGAAAAGAAATCTGTCGAAACTAACTGCAAGCTTACTGGATGTACGGGAGCTCCACTGTAAGCGGCGAGTTCACCCTCTCCCAGGGCCGAGTGGGCCGCAACTCTCGGACCGTCAACCTGGGCCGCCGTCGACTCCCGTAGACGCTGAAACGCCGGCTGGGAATACAGAAATGCTCGGTCATTGGGAGTTTGCATCCCGCGCAGCACAAAGATTTCATCCGGCAACGGAACCGATAGGGAAGGGAAGACCACCGCTCTCAGTAAATTAAACACAGCGGTGTTTGCGCCGACGCCGAGCGCTAACGTAAGGATGGCGATACTGGTAAACACAGGAGACTTGCACAGCATTCGCAACCCGAAGCGGATATCTTGCAGAAGGGTTTCCAGCCACGCCCCTGTGCGTACTGACCGGACGCGCTCCTTGACCTGCTCCGCACCGCCAAGCTCGATACGCGCTGAGCGCTGTGCCTCTTCTTGAGTCATCCCTTTGGAGATGTTCTCTTCGGTTTTCGAGTCGACGTGGAATTTCAGTTCGTCATCCAGCGCAGAGTCAAGTTCGCGACGACGCAGGAGCAAGCGAAACCAAGATGATAATTTGTGCGGCCAACTCAGCGGTCGCACGGCAGTTTCCTTCGATGTCGCACCCTTAGGCCTCTTTTAGTTTGACCACGCGCGAAATGGCGCTCGAAAGCCTGCCCCAGTTGTCCGCTTCTTTTTCGAGCTGTCGCCGCTTCCACTCGGCTGTAATCCAGCTCTCCTGCTCTAACTTGGGCAGAGCCGGGTACAAAGATCCGTCGCTCACCTGCAACGCGTCGCCCGAGACTTGCTTCAGCCGCTGGCTCACAGCGAAGCCGTTCATCGGCTCAAGCGCGAGAATCTTTAGCAACAGCATATCCAATGTGCCCTGCACGAGATCGGAAGGTTTGCTCATGTTCGTATTCTCGGTAACCGAGATGACGGTACTTCGTCCGCTCTGGCTACACAAGAGAAAATTCCTATGATGTGCTGTGGAAGGGAACGCCTTCGCCTCGCGGCGCTGCGTTGTGCGTCGCATGGCCTGCATGGCCCTTGCGATCGAGTGAAGTGACTGGTACATTCTCCCGTTTTCGCCGCACGGTGACTTCAAGCAAAGAATCCGAGTCAGATAGGTTTTCACCTCCTGACTCAGATGGTGTGAGTGCGGCAGCCGGTTAATCGGCAGCTTCGGACAAGAACGCTTCGATGGTCTGGTATCCTTTGTCGCCCTGACCGACTCTCACCAGGCAGGGAAGGTGGAGTTCTATTCCGGCTGCGATCTCGTTCGCCGGAATATCGTAACCACTTGCTTCCAGACGCTCCGCCAGCTGTCCCTGCCAGAAACTTCTACATGCTGAAATCATTGCAAAGCCACGACGTGTAGCCTTTCCAGGCCATGCTGACTCTTCTCCCGCCTGCGGGGTTCCGAACTCGCGCTGCTTTAAAAGCAGAGATTCTTGCTCTTCGCCATCAGCTCTTGGTCCTGCAGCGTTCGAGCCGCGGTCAAACGCTCCGTTCCGTTGGGCTGACCGAGTCCTCTTGGTCTGGCTCTCGCAGTTGTGGAACGCTTGGCGGTCGGCCCTGCTCATCGTCAAGCGGCGACCGTCATCGCCTGGCATCGCAAGGGGTGTCGGCTCTATTGGAGGTGGAAGAGTCGGCGCTGCGCAGGCCGTCCAACCGTAGGTCCGGAAGTTCGGGACCTGATTCGTCGATTCGTCGAATGAGCCTTGCCAACCCACATGGAGGAGCCCCACATACTCATGGAGAGCTCCTGAAACTCGGCATTCAGGTGTCGCAAGCAACGCTCGCGCAGACTCGGAGACCGGTGCGTCACTCCGCAAACAGAAACTGCAAGTCTTCAAGCGTCAGGCTCTCGGAGAAACGCTCCTCCCCTAGCACGTCGTCCGCCAGCTGGGCCTTCTGGCGCTGCAGCGCGCGCATTTTTTCTTCAATGCTCCCGCGGATCAACAAGCGATAGGCCATCACTTTGCTCACCTGACCGATGCGGTGGGTGCGGTCAATGGCCTGCTTCTCCACCGCCGGATTCCACCACGGATCAAACAACACGACGTAGGAAGCGGCCGTAAGGTTCAACCCGAATCCGCCGGTCTTGAGTGAAATCAAAAACACGGCCTGGCCCTCCGCCGACTGGAACTTTTCCACGAGTTCGCCGCGATTTTCCGTCGAGCCCGCCAGATAAAAATGCGGCCACTCGTGTTTGTTGACGGTCTCGCGCAGCAAATCGAGCATGGTGACGAACTGCGAAAACACCAGAACTTTGTGGCCTTCCTCCATAAGCGGTTCAAGTAGATCTTCGAGCGCGGAAAGCTTGGCGGCCTCGGCCAGGCGCAACTTTGCGTCGACCAGCGCCGGGTGGCAACAAATCTGGCGCAGCCGCAGCAGCGAGGTCAGGATGTGGAAGCGTTCCTTGTTAAGTTCCGCGTTGGTTTTCAGTTGCAGAAGGAGCTGGCGGGCGCGCTTGAGTTCGGCGCGATAGAGCGTTTCCTGCTGGCCGTCCATTTCGCAGAACAAATCCTCTTCCACGCGGTCGGGCAGGTCTTTGGCCACTTGCGCCTTGGTGCGTCGCAGCAGGAAGGGCCTCACGCGCGCCGCAATCCGCCGACGCGCAAGCGGATCATTCTTGGCGCTGAAGCGGCGCAGAAAGAGCGAGCGAGTGCCGAGTGCGCCGGGCATGGCGAAACTGAGAATGCTCCACAAGTCCAGCAGCCGGTTCTCAATCGGCGTTCCGGTCAGCGTCAGGCGGTGCTCCCCCTGTAGGGCACGGGCGGCCTGTGCAGTTTGCGAGTCGGGATTCTTGATGTATTGCGCCTCGTCCAAAATCACCGCAAGCCAGGGCAAGTCGGCAAGCTCTGGCGAAAGCAAGCGCAACTGCGCGTAATTGATGATTACCAGGTCGGCGGTCTGGCGCGCGGCGGAAAGCTCTAGGCTGGGTTCGCCGCGCCAGAGGCGGACGCGCAGGCTCGGACAAAATCGCTCCACTTCGACGCGCCAGTTGTCCATCACCGATTTGGGACAGACCACCAGCGACGCGCCCACCGTCTCGGGCCCAGGACGGGGAGGATTTTCCCGCAGCCAGGCCAGCCACGCCAGGGTTTGCAGCGTTTTGCCGAGCCCCATGTCATCGGCCAGCACGCCCCCGAAGCGGTTCGAAGTGAGATAAGCCAGAAAATGAAAGCCCTCGGTCTGATACGGCCGCATTTCGGCACGAATCGACGCCGGCAGCGAGGGCATGACGCGCGTCTTCAGTTCGCTCACGCGCCGATGGATTTTTTCGAGGTGTTCGGGCGCGAGGAACTTCTTCGTCGCTTCATCGGCCAGCTGCAAGACATGAAAACGTTGTGGCTCGGCGGAAAAATCATGCGGGCTGAGTCCGAGGCGGGCCAGCTGCTCATCGTCCTCGGGCGTGACATTGAATGCGAGCCGCCGCCAGCCTTTCCCGCCGAGGCGGACGTAGCCGCCGCGAGCTTTGAGCAGCAGCTTTAATTCTTCCTCCGTTAGCGTCGAGTCGCTCACGTCGAGCGCGACTTTCAGGTCAAACCAGTCTATGCTCGCCTCGTCCACCTCGAGTGACACGGTGCCGCTCACCGGCTCGTCGCGCAGTGTGGAGAGTTCACGATCGAGCCGCACTTCGATATCCGGTGGAAGGGAACGGAGCCAGGCGGCGAGAAGTTCCGGCGTTTTCTTGGCGAGTCGCAACCTCCAACCGGTCGGATAGTCTTGCCATTTCAAATCGGCGAGAGATTCGAGCACGCGCGGGAAATGTTTTTGCGCCGTGCGGTCATAGAGGACCACGATACCATTGCCCGAGGCGGGCGTTTTTTTCGCGCCATTTATTCGCTTTTCTCTCCAGCCGCTAGCGGCCAGCGTTTCCAGGTTCATCCCGGGCGCGTGGGCGTCCACGCTTAGGAAGATCTCCTCTTTTTTCTGGCCGTGAGAAAACGATTTCAGCTCGCAGGAAATCGTAACACGCACAGGCACGGTGCGGACGCGCCGCGCGAGATGTTCGGGGAGGGGAACTGCGGCGGCGCGCAAGGCGCTCAGGCCTCCCGCGGTCTCGAGCGCAGGCGCCGGTATCGTTCTGCGCGCGTCGGCCTCGAGCATATCGGCGGGCGGACCGGCAAACAAAACCTCCTCGGTCAGGTAAAGCGTGGGTCGGCCGGGCAGCCTGCAAAGGATTTTCGGCGGCGGTGCTCCGCTGGCAGTCACGAGCGCGATCTCATAGTCGCCGTCGGGGTCTTTCGGCGGGCGCAAATCGATGCGCAGAGGCTCGGCCGGCCGCGCGAGCGGCCGACCGTCGGCGGTCACGACGCGGTCCGGCGCGAGAGGCATGCGCAGCAGTCGGTTCAGTATCAGGAGCGCCGTTCCGTTCGCGTAGCGAAGCAACCACCAGGCGTTGTCGTAAGACCAGGTTCCGCAAACGGCGCTCCAAAGCGGGAAGGAATCGGGCTCCACGGCCAAGGCACCTTGGCGGAATAGATCGGCCCATTTCCCGGCCTGCGCCGGCTTAAGGTCTGCGAACGGTGCGGTCGGCTCACTGCGCCATTGCAGCCTCGCCTCCTCGGCACAGACAGCCAAGCGCAATTGCAAAATACCTGGTTCTGGATCCGGCGGGGAGCTCTCGAATCGCTGGAACCAATTCTTCCACCGCTCGATCTCCTTCTGGCGCTCCCAGGTCTTCATGGTCGGCTCGATGAGGCTGAAATCGGTGACCCCGTGCATGAATCGCGGGTAGCTCCAGTTGCGCCGCCGGAGTTCCCACGCCACGAAAAGCCAGAAGTAAAAATCGTCGGCCGGAAAAGTGGGCCAGAGATCGACGACGTTCCAGGTGTTGAAAGAATTGAACGCCGTGCCAGGTCCGGCCATTGCGCGCAGATCCGATTCCGTGAACGGGCGAGCACCTTTGGCGAACGAGCTTTGCACGGCACGGAGGAAGGCCACTTCGCGTGGCCGGAGGTCGCGTCCGAGATGGGCAACCACTTTGTTGAGCAGCGGCGAGGGCGGCGGTTTTAGCGCAGCCGCCCGGACCTTTTGCCAGCGATTCCGCATAACTGCGGCGATTCGTTTTCTGTCCCAGACGGGCGGCCCGCCGTTGTCCGACTCCGACTCGGGCTCCTCTAATGCCATCATCGCGGCGGCAATGTGCTTGCAACGCACGCCGACGGGACAAGAGCAATCCGCTTCCCACTTGCCGTTCGCAAACTCGAGTTGCACGTCATAAACCCGCTCTCCGCGCACGCTCGCGAAGTAGAGATGATCGGGGTCGACGCAGTCAAGCTCGAGCACGCTGCCGCGGGAGAAATAACGCCGGCCGCGGTCGAGGGATTGGAAGCCCAATGAATTGAGGAACCGCTGGATACCTTCGAGCGTATCTTTTTGCACGACCATCCCCCCACAGAATGAGACGCACGCCGCTATCTTACCTCGACGAGGATCAATTGAATACCCGGCCCGAAAGATCGAAAAGTGGAAATCTGTGCAAAAAAAGCAAGAAAAAAGCACGGCGTTGAGGCAGGTGTAACACACCTACTGGTTCTCGCTACGCCGATGCCTGAGCGCGAAGCAGAAACGAAAACAAGGCTCGACACCCGAGCCGATTGGGGCCGCTGTGCACAATCATTAGGATTTTCGCAATTCCTGCGGTCACATTCTCGATCAGAGGCAGCAAGCAGAGGGCCTGCATCAGGAGACCGCCCTACTGGTCGTTCCAAAGTTTAGGACGCACATAACTTGGGAGAGTATCGAAGATTTTCAGCGTCTCGTCCGTGGGAATCCCATTGAACAGAGTGATCACTGGGAGACCGGTTCCAACGCATCAAAAAATGTAGCCGGGCGGCGAGGGAACCGCACCGAATGAGTCGCGGGAAACTAGAAAGTGGTAACCATCGTGGATTCAATGGAAAAGAGTTCTGTCTTCAGGTTTGGGAAGCTGGTTTATCTGAGTCTCGTGGGCCTCCTTTACAGCTTTGCAGCTCCGGGCCACTGTCAGCAGTCCCCTGGCCTTCAAGCCTCTTTCCCGGGAGCGCCGTATCAAAGAACGACACAATCCAGGCGGCATATCGTCGTAGGGATTCACCCGCGGCGGACACTACGCGTGAGGTAGTGGACCGTTGGTTGCTCGATGGCGCGCTGTTCGGCATTGAAAGCTTTCATCAGGACATCCTGAAGCAGATGCACAAGAACGAAAAAGTCCAAGCCGCCTTTGAGCTGGCCCAAAAGCTAAATCGTGCCGGTTTGTACTCGCAGGGCTACTACATCATAGGCTTGTCGCCAGAGACGCCGGAATCCATCGCAGAAGATTTGCGCACGCTGGCATCGCTTGAACTCGATACTACGCAAATCACCATCGTCACGCCGCATCCGCAAACGGAAATGTGGCGGGAACTCGAATCGCGTTTCGGAATTCTTGAGAAAGACTGGTCCAAGTTTGACACCAAGCAGCTGGTCTGGAACCATCCGCACTGCGCACCTGGGGTTCTCGAGTCGCTGCTGGAGCAGGGCTTCCGAGGTTGTTATGGCAATGGCTGGCTCAAGCGCACCTCGAAAAAGTTTCTGGCCACGCGCCGGATCCAGCGCGACTTTTCGAGCATCCTGATGGGACCGGTGCGGGCACGCTTGGCCAGTCCCCATCGTCTTCGCTACTTGCCTCCGCACGAAACCGTCAGCGCCGAAGCTCAGGCTCACGCCGCCTCCGCCTAGCTCCTGCCGTAGCTCGTGTTGGTCGAGAGGCAGCTCTCCTTTGAGGCTGCTCGTTTCTCAACTGTTCACGGAAGAAACGAAGAAACTTCGTAAGCGTCCGTTGATGATCGCCTGGATAGCTCAGCGGTGAAAAAGGTAATATTGCGGCGTGGACACCATCAATTGGCTGCTCGATTCGGACCCGGCAATAAGCTGGCAGGCGATGCGCGATTTAACGGACGCCTCCCCGGCGGCGATCGCCGCGGAGCGCGCCCGCGTCCCGCGCGAAGGTATCGGCGTCGAAATTCTCACCCGCCAGGGGTCGGACGGCTCGTGGCACCGGGCCGACGCTCCCGCCTGGTTACCGACCCTCTACACGTTGCTCCTCCTGCGCGCGACCGGCGTCGACTGTGCCGAACCGGCGGTCGAGTCAGTGGTGGCTCGTCTCGAGAAGGGCTTCCGCTGGGACGAGGAATTCGGCGAGAAGCCGTTCTTCGAGGGCGAAGTGGAGCCGTGCATCAACGGGGGCACGCTCGCGCTTGGCGCCTACTTCGGGCGTCCGACGGAGAGCCTCGCGCTCCGTCTCGTCGGCGAGCAGCTCGATGACGGCGGTTGGAACTGCGAAGCGCCGAAGAGTGCGCGCTCGTCCTTCCACACCACGATCTGCGTGCTGGAGGGGCTGCTCGAGTACGAGCGTGCCGGCGGGTCCGCGCCGGAGATCGCGGCGGCCAGGCGGCGCGGCGAGGAGTATCTGCTCGAGCGTGGCCTCTTCCGGAGGCGCTCCACCGGCGAGGTCGCGACACCGGCGTTCCTGGAGCTCGCTTTCCCTCCCCGCTACCATTACGACGTTCTCCGTGCGCTCGACTACTTCAGGAACGCCGGTGTCCGGCCCGACGCGCGCATCGGCGATGCCGTGCACCTTGTCGAGAGCAAGCGGCAGGCCGACGGTCGATGGCTTCTCGATCGCGCCTACGACGAGGCGCTGGCCTTCCCGTTCGGCGAATCTGTAGGTGAGCCGAGTCGGTGGAACACGCTCCGGGCACTGCGCGTGCTACGTTGGTACGAGCGACGAAGGCTCGAGCCGGCTAGCACTTCATAGGCCAAGCTGTCCGAAGCGCTTCGGCACTGCGTCTTCGACGGCAGTTGGCGTAGACCTCTCGGCGTACCTGCCCCAGAATGTCATCCGCGCTGGTTCGAGAATCGGGCCTTTGGCGCGAGCCGAGGCTTGGTGCCGATGGACGTTCGTAATTCGCCGCAAGCCCAATCGATTGGGCTGCCGGTCGCCGCCAGAGGATGAGCGCACCAATACGTCACATTGACGGGCCGCGGCTATGCCGGGGGCGCGCTGAAACTGGAGTTACTGTTCGTTTTGGTTTTCGTCGAGCGCACGCATGGCATGGGTCGATCGGCAACTTCCTCATCAAGAAGGGCCAACACCAGTGCTTGAACGGCTCACAGCTCTCTTGTTGTTCCCGCAGTTCTAAGGTCTTTACCTGACTGACTCTCTATCGTGGCTACTTGATAGGATTCGCGCTTCCCACCCTGTGGCTATTTACTACGGCGTCGGCAACGGGGCCAGATGCTACTCGAAGGTCGCAAACATCCGCGCACTGCCGAACGATTTCTCGTGCAAGTCTCTTCAGTGCATGACCCGCTTGTAACTGAGTTAGCTTCCGTGGAAAACCAGAGTCCTAACGGCGTGCGAGTTGCCACGGAGCGGTCTTGAGAATCGGGCTCGCATGTAGACGTGAAAGCCATCGCGCGTGAATTAAAGGCCAGAGCACGAGTTGTCTATTGCAAAGCTATCGGTCCCAAGAAATTTGCGGTTGGACTAAACCTCATCACCAGCAACGACGGACAAGCCAAGCCTCTCAAGAACTGATACCGGGACGCGGCGGGAAAAATTTTGGGCCAACGCTCTCGTTTGGGCACATAGCCTTTTTCGCTGCGAGACATCCGACATCTCAAACCCACTTCTAGGACGTCCCGCTCACGCCACCTTCGGCGGAGTCGACGTAGATGCTGCCTGGGAGGAGGCGCTCTTGGGGGTTCCTTTTTCCACGCTCCCGTCAATCTCGATCGAACCTTGGAAGAATGCGCCGTCTTCGATCAGGATCTGCGGCGTTGTCAAATCCCCGGTCACCGAACCATCCTTCTTGATCTCGATTCGGTTCTTCGCGCGCACGTTTCCTTTCAAGTTGCCGGACACCGCTACCTCGGTGGCGACGATGTCAGCGGTCACCCGCGCGGTCGGCCCTATCGTCAGCTTCCCCTCGTCAAGTAGAACGAGTCCTTCGAACGTACCGTCGATCATCAGGTCCTCGCTGCCGGTGATTTCGCCCTTTATGCGCAAGTTTGCTCCGAGCCGGGCGGCCACGCTGCTCTTCATCGCGCCCGTAGGTCCCACCGCCCGTTCGTTCACTTGAGCGTTTCCCCGCGAACTCGCAACCGAAGGTTTGGCAGGCTCATTCTCTTGCAAGTTCTTCGGTTCCGGCATCGCAGCTTGTCGCTCATCCGGTTTCTTTCTACCCCACATGAAGACCTTCCGTGCAACCGCGCAACCGACCAGACAAACATTGTTCGCGCGGCAAACCCTTAGATCTTATCACCAGCCAACCAAGTCTGCGTTCTTGAACATCTTCCCATTCGCCTTAAATGGATATCCTTGCATCTTTCTCCACTTCTCAAACAGTCTTGGATTGTTCTTGAGTTGCAGTAAAGCAGAAGCAACCACTTCGGCCCTCGGCATGTCCGGGTCCGCGGTCACAGAAAAGCAAGTGGCTTCGCCTCGGCGTGAAATCACACGTATGAATTTATCGTCCACCAAAAAGCTCCTGTGCCCGGCCCTCAGCAGGTAGGTTTCGTTGTGGACATGTTCAGCCCCGGTGAGCCGAGCGACGCGCTTCAGGTATTCTGCCGCACGCCGGGCGGGCGTGCATGCCTGCATTTTCATCTTACTGCGCACGGGAAAACACCTGACCATCAGCCTTGAGCACCATCAAAACCTCGTTCTGCTCTCACGTGATTTTCTCGATGAGCTTCGCCCGTCGCGATGTCAAAAGGCTGCGCGCCAGTTTTGGCTTCGTATTCGGCAATCACTCGGTTCACTTCTTCCATGCCAGCGGTTGGCGGATCGTATTCGAGAAGTGTCGTATCACGCTGAGATGAAAATGCAAGAATCCTGGGTTTCATGGCCGGTCTCCGGTAGGACGTCCAATCTCGTCTCGCCTGGGAAAGGAGGCGGTGCGTTTAACTTCTTCTTTATGTGATGTCGCATCCTTTCTCGGAGTTGGCCGAACTGCTGCAAACCAGAGAGAACCCAATTGGGGAAGGTTGCCGATCAGGGTAACCAGAACTCCTTCTCCTCGTATCTACTGCGACCAGAGGGACACCCGCGAGACCAAATGAGCCCTTGCTCTCAATTGGCTTCGCGCGAACGTCAGGGTCCAGCCGAGAGCCGCCGGAATACCGGAATGCTCGATTGGTTCACCAAGCCTGGTCGTTGAAGTATGGGCATGGCCACGTTGCCAAGCCGGAACCATGGCGCTTTGCTATTTTCTGCGGACCGAACCTGCGCCGTTAGTCTGAGGCAGCTCCCGACGGATTACGATTAGGCGGTTCCGACGCACGACTATCAGCGTGATCAACCGTCGCAATAGCCGCCTCGACCACGACTCGCGCTGCCTCTATGGAAGACAAGGCGAAAACAAAAAATACTCGACAGTCATTCCTTATCCGGACTTTCGCGTGGTTGCGAGACTCGGATGCCGCAGAAGGCCCTTCGGCCATTGTCTCACTGCCCCCCCGTAGAAGAGTCCGCCTGGTCCAGAACTGACCGTCCGTACAGTTGCCTTGCCACGTGAGACAGCACAAAGTGCTGGCAACTTCAACGGCCCCTTCCCAGCGGGGGAATGAAATGCCCGCCCTCGAAGGGGGAATTTTGCGTCGACATTGCTCCAGGTCGTTTTGTGTGCCTTGTTGGCCCTCCCCGCGGTGTGGAGCGCGCCGGCACCGGGTAGGCAAACCCCCAAGGCTGCCCAGCGTGTCCATCAAGAGAACAGGGCGACTACGCGCAATCCTCATGGGCCGACGCTCACCATCCCTTGCGACAATTGCCACAAGGTGAGCGCGTGGCGCCCGATCAAGGCGAATCCGGAATTCGATCACGACAAGACCAGATATCCGCTGCGCGGTATGCACGAAAAAGTGGAATGCACGCAGTGCCACGTGAAGCCGGTGTTCACGGATGTCGGGAGGAATTGCCAGGACTGTCATGCCGACGTGCACCAGAGAAGGATGGGCACAAACTGTGCGCAGTGTCACACCGTTCAGGGCTGGAATGTCGCCGTGCAGCAGGTCAAGGATCACCAGAACCGCTTCCCGCTACTCGGGGCCCACGCGGCCTTGCAATGCGAAGATTGTCACAAGCGTGCCGCGGTGGGGCAATTCCAGGGGCTTTCGACCGCTTGTATTTCCTGTCACCAGACAGATTTTCAGAAGACCAGCAATCCGAATCACGTCACCAGTAAGTTTCCGCAAAACTGCGAGATGTGTCATACGTTTGACAGTTGGCTCGGAGCGACTTTTAATCATGCCGGGCCGCCGGCAAATTTTGCCCTGGCCGGGGCGCACGCCACGGTGGCGTGCACGTCGTGCCACATCGGCGGAGTGTTCACGAATTTCAAGGGTCGAGTGAGCAGTCCGACCGATTGTGGCAACTCCTTGTGCCACTTGAGCACCTGGCAGCAGACCAATAACCCGAAGCATTCGACCTCGCCCGCGGTTTTTCCGATTGCCAACTGTGCGACGTGCCACAACACGACCGCGTGGACCACTGCCATCTTCGATCACAGCACGACGGGCTTTCCGCTAACGAATTCGCACCAGATGGCCCCGGCGGGCAAGGTGAGTGCCTGCACGGACTGTCACGTCAACAACAATTACAATCTGACGATCCAGCCGACCGACTGCGGGAATTCCGGATGCCACCTGACGACCTGGCAGCAGACCAATAACCCGACGCACTCGACTGGCGGAACAGCGTTTGCGGCAGCCAACTGCTCGACGTGCCACAACACGACCACGTGGACCACTGCCATCTTCGATCACAGCACGAGCGGCTGGCCGCTGACGGGTTCGCACCAGATGGCGCCGGCAGGCAAAGCGAACGCCTGCACGGACTGCCACGTCAACAACAACTATAATTTCACGTCCGCGAACACGGATTGCTACGGTTGCCACCAGGCGGCCTGGAACAGTACGCCCACCTTTGGCGGAAGTGTGCCGAACCACATTACCGCGGGATTCCCGACCTCCTTGTGCAGCCAGTGCCATGACACGAATGTGTGGACCGATTCGACTTTTAATCACGCCAACACGGGCTTTCCGCTGACGAATGCGCACCAGATCGCGCCGGCGGGAAAGGTCACGGGCTGCGATCAGTGCCATCTGGGGAATTACTCGACCCTCGCGATCCAGCCGACCGACTGCGGGAATTCCGGATGCCACCTGACGACCTGGCAGCAGACCAATAACCCGACGCACGCGACTGGCGGAACAGCGTTTGCGGCAGCCAACTGCTCGACGTGCCACAACACGATCACGTGGACCACTGCCATCTTCGATCACAGCACGACCGGCTGGCCGCTGACGGGTTCGCACCAGATGGCGCCGGCAGGCAAAGCGAACGCCTGCACGGACTGCCACGTCAACAACAACTATAATCTCACGTCCGCGAACACGGATTGCTACGGTTGCCACCAGGCGGCCTGGAACAGTACGCCCACCTTCGGCGGGAATGTGCCAAACCACATCACGGCGGGCTTCCCTACCTCACTCTGTTCGACTTGCCATGACACGGTTGTCTGGTCGGATGGAAAATTTGATCACACCGCGACTGGGTTTCCCTTGCAGGGACCCCATATGCTCCCGCCCCGCACCACGGTTACGGGCGCGGTTGGGTCGATGGTCAACGCCTGCACGGACTGCCATATCGGCGCCAACTATACGACCGGCTACCCAACCACAGATTGCTACGGCTGCCATCAGACCTATTTCATAAACGCTCAGACTTATGGCACCAACGTCCCGAATCACGTCACGGCCAATTATCCGACCACCTGCGTTTCCTGCCACACGACCTGGGTGACCACCGCTTGGCTTGGTGCGGTCTTTAACCATACTTATTTCAGGATTCCGCACAACGGTTCGAGCTGTTCCGATTGCCATATTAATTCGACCAATTATGCGATCTTCTCCTGCATCAGCGCTTGCCATACAGGGAATTCGCCACACACGAACCAGACGAATACGAACAGTCAGCACGGGGGTGTGAGCGGGTACACGTATAACGCCACGATCTGCGTGAACTGTCACAAGGGTTGAAGATGGCTGGCGCTCCCAGGCGAGCGAAGCAATAAACCAGCATTTTCAATCACGAAAGTTGGGTCAGATTCGAAACCCGTCAAACACCGTGCCTCCGTTGCCAGACCGAGGTTGGTGCCTCCAGTTTCGGAACATTTCGGAACAAAAGCGCTTCGGGCTCACGATTGCTTTACGCTGCCGGCCGCGGGACGACCGGAGTTTGAGACTCCCCACGCCTTACAGCGATTCTAAAGGCGGGGGATTGTTTGGAGTTACTAAGCAGCATTGCTGCTCGTCTCCAACGATGTTCCTGCTTCACAGCCACATGCTTGAGTCCGCACCCAAGTCTTACTGTGCCTCCACAGGCGGATACCAAGCGTCCCTCGGACAGAGTAAGCGGTTGGGGACATCCCACGGCGAAGGACCGTAGTCGCCGGCTTTAGTCCCATTATAGGGTCCCAAACGAGAATTTCGTTCTCGTAATGCTTGCCTTCTTAGGCTGCTTTCAAACCGACAGCCTCGACGAGGTCGTCGAGCGCCTCAATCACGGCAGTATATCGACGATCGAGAGCCGTGAT
>WNGI01001407.1_pt1 | contig 19971 bp, 18 predicted proteins | sample 5400621 | NCBI WGS metagenome assembly WNGI01 (sample SAMN13153374, study PRJNA577476) | soil metagenome | isolation source: 20 cm soil or saprolite under Garry oak tree replicate 1 | place: USA:California | collected 2016-06-15
CCGCCGTATCCTGGGCCGGGCGCAGCGCGCTGATAAGAAGCAGAAGGAGCATCAGCGTGCGCCGCCCAGAGGCCGGTCGTACACCCCCCACACCGCGCGCAACACATCGCTGATTTCCCCGACGGTCGCGCGCGCGCGCACGGCGTCGAGGATTGGCTCCATGAGCGGCGCATCAGCCGCGCGGGCCGCCGCTTCGAGCGCGGCAAGGGTGCGCGTCACTCTTCCCCCTTCACGCTTCCCTCGGAGCTCGGCGAGCCGTCGCCTCTGCTGCTCCGCGAGCTTCGAGTAGTCCGGTGCGGGAATGGGCGGAGCGGGCTCGCCCGTGACGTACTCGTTGACTCCAACAACGACCTGCTTGCGGGCCTCGACCGCGCGCTGCTGCTGGTACGCGCTCTGCGCGATCGCCTGCTGGAAATAGCCCCGCTCTATCGCTTGTACGGAACCTCCACCAGCCTCCACCTCCGCCACCAGCGCTCGCGCACCCCGTTCGATTTGATCCGTCGAGTTCTCCACGTACCAGCTGCCGCCGAGCGGATCCACCACCTCCGGCACGCCGGTCTCGTGCGCCAGGAGCTGCTGCGTGCGCAGCGCCAGCGTCGCGCTGCGCTCGGTCGGAAGCGCCAACGCTTCGTCGTAGGAATTCGTGTGCAGCGACTGGGTGCCGCCAAGCACGGCGGCCATCGCCTGAATGGCGACGCGCACCACGTTGTTGAGCGGCTGCTGCGCCGTGAGCGTGGCGCCGCCCGTCTGGGTATGGAACCGGAGCCGGGCGGCGGCGTCGTTGGCGTTGAACTGCTCCTTCATGAGCCGCGCCCACAGCCGGCGGGCGGCGCGAAACTTGGCGATCTCCTCGAACAGGTCGGTGTAGGCCGCGAAGAAGAACGAGATCCGCGGCGCGAAATCGTTGACGCTGAGTCCCGCGGATTGCGCACGGCGCACGTATTCCAGGCCGTTCGCAAACGTGAACGCCACCTCCTGCACCGCCGTCGCCCCCGCCTCCCGCATGTGGTACCCTGAGATCGAGATGGGATTGAAGCTCATGCCGGCGCCGGACGTGAAGCGGAAGACATCGGTCACGAGGCGCAGCGATGGCGCGGGCGGATAGATGTACGTCCCGCGCGCGATGTATTCCTTGAGGATGTCATTCTGCAGCGTGCCCTGCAGCTGGGTGAGCGGGACCTGCTGTTCTTCGCCGACGACGATGTACATCGCGAGCAGAATCGCCGCCGTGGCATTGATCGTCATCGAGGTCGAGACCTGGTCGAGCGGTATGCCGTGGAACAGCCGCTCTAAATCCTCCACGCTGTCGATCGCGACGCCCGCCCGCCCGACCTCGCCCTCGGCCATGCGATGGTCCGAGTCGTATCCCATCTGTGTCGGCAGATCGAACGCCACCGACAACCCCGTCTGACCGGCCTCGAGCAGATGGCGAAACCGCGCATTCGTCTCTTCCGCCGTCCCGAACCCGGCGTACTGGCGCATGGTCCACAGCTTGCCGCGGTACATCGTCGGGTAGATGCCGCGGGTGAACGGCCACTCTCCGGGATTCCCGAGATCGCGGGCGGGATCGCCGCCCCAGTTCGTCTCAGGCATGTGCCTTCCCGGCGAGCATCGACTGGGCGAAGGCGACGTCCTGCTTCGAGCCGATGATCAACGGGGTGCGCTGGTGTAACGTCGTGGGTTTGATGTCGAGGATAGCGCGTGTGCCGTCGATCGCCGCGCCGCCCGCCTGCTCGACGACGAATGCCAACGGCGCCGCCTCGTACAGGAGCCGCAGCTTACCCTCTGGTGCTCCGGTGTCGGCGGGGTACAGGAAGACGCCACCAGACATCAAGTTGCGATGGATGTCGGCGACCAGCGATCCGATGTAGCGCGCGTTCTTCGCCGCGACGCGTCCACTGTCCCCGTTCTTGAAGGCCCCCACGACACGCTGGATGCCGGGCGCCCACTTGTTCCAATGGCTCTCGTTCACACTGTAGTATTGGCCGACGTCGGGCGAGCGAATGTCGGGATGCGACAGCAGGAACTCGCCGATGGTGGGGTCGAGCGTGAAGCCATGCACGCCCTGCCCCGTCGTGTACACGAGCATCGTGCTCGAGCCGTACAGGATGTATCCGGCGGCGACCTGCGCCCGCCCTTTTTGCAGGCAATCGGCGAGCGACCCGGGACCGCGTTTCGTCGCGGTCCGGCGATGGATCGAAAAGATCGTGCCGATCGAGACGTTGACATCGATGTTGCTCGAGCCGTCGAGCGGATCGTACAGCAGCACGTATTTCCCGCCGCGGCGGTCGGCGCGGACCTCCACCGGAATCGGCTCCTCCTCCTCCTCCGAGGCCACGATGCAGACGCGCCCGGTGTGCTCGACGCTGTGGCGCACAGTATCGTGGGCGAACACGTCGAGCTTCTGCTGCAGCTCCCCCTGCACGTTGATCGCGCCGAATTCTCCGAGGATGTCGGTCAATCCGGCGCGGCGCACCTGGCGCGAAATGATCTTGGCGGCAAGGCAGAGATCGTAGAGCAGATTGGAGAGCTCACCCGTGGCCTCCGGGTGCAGCCGCTCCTGCTCCATGATGAACCGCTCAATCGTGATGACGGATGTCGGTGATTGCGCGCGTGCCATTGATTTTCGCGGAAAAGGTGATGGTGCCCAGTTCGTCGGTACGAAACACCCTGATGCCGTGCGCTCGGAGCCGCGCCAGCGCCTCGGGCGCCGGATGACCGTAGCGATTCCTCGCCCCTACGCTGATCACCGCATCCTCGGGCTGCAACTCGTCGAGCCAGCGATCCGAGGTGGCCCAGCGCGAGCCGTGATGCCCGACTTTCAGCAGCGTCACGTGCCCGACCCGCCCCGCCAGCTGCATTTCGGTCGGCATGCCGGCGTCACCCGCGAGCAACAGCCGCGTCGAGCCGTACGTCACGAGCAGGACGACCGATTGCTCGTTGATGTCCGTCTGGCTCACCGCCCAGGCGGAGTCGGGACTGAGCACCTCGATCGTGACACCGTCCAGCTCCATCCGGTCGCCGCGGCGCGCGGCACGCCACTCTGCGCCGTCACTCTCCACCGCACTGAGAAAGCCGAGGTAGCCGGCGTCCGGCACCGGCTCCCCGGGCTCGAGCACGAACGCGGGATCGAATGTGTCGAGCACCGCGGGCAGCCCGCCAAAATGATCGAGGTGGGCGTGCGTTGCCACGATCGCGGCGAGCTGCGTCGCGCCATGACTGCGCAAGAACGGCACCACGACACGCCGGCCTGCATCACCATACGGCCCGCGCGGGCCGCCGTCGATCAGGACCCAACGGCCGGCAGGAGTGCGCAGCGCGACCGCGTCACCCTGCCCGACGTCCAGGAAAGTTACGGTGAGACATTGGCAGTCAGAAAGGCGGGGGAAGGCGGAGAAAAGCGAGGTAAGAGAAAGGAAAGCGGCGGTGAAGGAGACTCGCGCCGCGATGGTCCAGCGGCGGCGCGGCGAGTTCCAGAGCCACCACGCGACTCCGAGCACGGCGAGCCAGAGCGCGGCCGCCCGGGGACCTGCGATCATGATGAAGTGCCCGCCCGGCAGCGCCGCCGCCCCCTTCGCCACGAGGTCGAGGAGGGCGAGACACAGTCCTGAACCGGCGGCCAGCCAGCTGGACGAAAGCAGGAGCGCCACCATCAAGCCCGGCACGGCAACGCCGGCCAGCGGAATCGCGACCAGGTTGGCCACAACGCCGATCGGCGCGACCGTCCCGAAGGCGTAGGCCGTGATCGGCGCCGTGAGCAGCGTGGCCGCGGCGGCCGGCGCGAACAGGCGCACGAGCCTGGGATGTCGTTCTGTCGCGCGACCCGCCCAGATCACCGCGGCAACCGCCGCGACCGAAAGCCAGGCGCCGATCGACTGCACCGACCACGGATCGCCAAGCATCACGCACAGCGCCGCCAGCGCGACGAAGCCGCGCGGGGCGACCACGCGCTGGCGCAGCTTCGCGATGTCGAGCAGGACCAGCATCGCCGCCGAGCGTGTGGCGGGGGCCGGAAATCCCAGCAGCCACACGTAGGCGAGCATGACGACGGTGCCGGCGACAAATCGCGCGCGCGGGTTGAAGCGCAGCCGCACGAGCAGCACGTTGAGCCACGCCGCGAAGAACGCGACATGTAACCCCGAAATCGACAGCAGGTGCGCGAGTCCCGATCGCGTGTAGCGCTCGCGCAACTCCGCATCTAGCTCGGCGCGACGCGCGATGACGAGGGCATCGACGAGCGGCGCGCGTGTACCGAACAACCTGCGGCTGCGCTCGGTGATGCGATCGCGCAATGCCCCGCGGCCGCGCGGCTCGGCGTCGAGCAGCTGCATGCGCCGCGCAACCAGCACGCCGCGACTGGAGTCGCCGAGGAACCGCCCGGCGACGACCCATGTCGTTCCGCCGTGCGCCGCGTGGCCTTCGGGCCAGCGGATCGTGAGTGTGCCCCGGCACGCGCCGCCAATCGCGCGCGCGTCAACAACTCCGCCAGCCCGCGATACAGGGTCCGCCAGGCGAACGATGGCCGCGCGTGTGACCCCGACCCCGGGGCGCGGATCCCCCCCACGGGCGCCCCACCGACCCACGCATGACCCTTGCCGTTCGCGCAGCGCGGCCGAGCCCCACAGCAGTCCCGCAACCAGCATGACGCCGAAGGCTGCACCGAGTGGAGCGCGCCGATGCAGCACGGCGGCGCCCAACAACACCAGCACCGCTGCTACGTGCAGTTCCCCGCCGGTCAGCGCCAGGACCAACCCGGCGCCGAAGGCTATGGTGAGATGGAGAATCGGCGGCCGCGTGGCCGCCTCAGATTACAGCTGGATGGGTTTGGCGCCGCAGCGCGGCGCGAGCGCGACCTTGTGGAAGCCCTCGAGCAACGCCACGTCGAGCCGGGCCATTTCCCCCGCGCTGCCGAGCGACAATGCGGTGAGAATCTCGCCCTGGCGGGTCGAGACGTAGTGCGGCGAGAGCCGGTTGAGCGCGTACGCCAGCACGTCGCCGCGACAGGTGTCGCAGCCGCAGAATTTGGGAAAGTTCTCGCGCAGGCTCTGATATTCGCGCTGCACGGCCTCGGCGGTCACGTTGGTGGCTGCCATGCCTCACCCCCTGCCGCCCTCTCTGCGACGCGGAGAGGGGGAACGCTGGGCGTGGACTCGACCGGCCAGGCAGTGAACGTGGATCCCGTCGTACCGGTGAAGCGCACGCGCCGATACGTGCCGATCCACTCCGCCGTTCCTTCGACCAGAGCGATCTTGTTCGTGCGAGTCCTGGCCTGCAGCAGATCCCCACGCTTTGCCGGTCCCTCGACCAGCACCTCGTGCGTCGTGCCGACGAGCCGGATGTTCTTCTGCTTCGCCAGGCGCCGCACGACGGCGATGAGCCTGCTGATGCGCTCGGTCTTGGTCTCTTCGGACACGTGATCCTTGATCCGCACCGCCGGTGTGCCCTCGCGCACGGAATACTTGAACGTGTAGGCGTCGTCGAACCCGACCTCTTCAACCAGCGAGAGCGTTTCCTGGAAATCCGCTTCGGTCTCGCCGGGAAATCCGACAATGATGTCCGTCGAGAGGGCGATCCCGGGCACGGCCTGTCGCAGGGCAGCCACGACCTGGAGATAGCGTTCGCGGTCGTAGCGGCGCAGCATCCGCTTGAGCGTGCGTGAGCTGCCGCTCTGCACGGGCAGGTGCACGTGCTCGCAGACCGCAGGCGTCTGCGCCATCGCCGCGAGCACGGCGTCGGTGAAGTCGGTGGGATAGGGCGAGGTGAACCGCACTCGCTGAATTCCTTCGACCGCACCCACCGCGCGCAGCAGCGCGGCAAAATCATGCTGACCGTCGTGATAGCTGTTGACCGTCTGCCCAAGGAGCGTGACCTCGGTCGTGCCCTGCTCGGCGAGGCGCGCCACTTCGCCGACCACGTCGGCCAACTTGCGGCTCCGCTCCGGTCCGCGCGTCATCGGAACGACGCAGAACGTGCACCGATAATCGCAGCCCCGCTGCACGGTCACGAAGGCGGACACCTGGCTGCTGCGGACGGGCGGGACGTCCTCGTAGTGCTCCCAGCTCTTGAATGCGACGTCGGCCGCGCGCTCGCCATCGCGGGCCCGCGCGATCAGCTCGGGGAGACCGCGGTAGCCGTCGGGTCCGATCACGAGGTCCACCTGCGGCACGCGCTCGAGCAGCGTGGGACCGAGCCGCTGCGCCATGCAGCCGACCACGCCGAGCACGTCACCGGGGCGCTTGTAGCGCTTCAACTCCCCCATCCGACCGAGGACACGCTGCTCCGCGTGATCCCGCACGGCGCACGTATTCACGAGCATCACGTCCGCATCGAGAGGATCGTCCGTGCGCACGTAGCCCTCGCGCCCCAGAACTCCCAACATCAGCTCGGAGTCCGAGACGTTCATCTGGCAGCCGTAGGTCTCGATATAGATGCGCGGCATCAGTCGATCTCGACCGCAAATCTACTCTGTCCGGCCCAATCTTCCGAACGGATGTGGACGGTCAGGTAGTCCTCGGTCAGGAGCTCCACCTTGCCGGCCTGCCGGCCCGACACGATGCCGTCAGCCCACGCTCCGCGCCGCCGCTCCCGATACGTGCCGGCCTTGGCGTCGCCCACCTCGCGCAGTTCACGCGCGCGCGCGCGAATCACCTCTGGCGGCAACTGACCAGTCATCCGGGCGGCGGGGGCATCAGGGCGGACGCTGAAGGGGAAGACATGCAAGTAACTCAGGGGCAAAGCGTTTAAGAGCGTCCGAGTGGCATCATGGTCCTGCTGCGTTTCCCCGGGGAAACCGGCGATGATGTCAGCGCCCAACCCAAACACCGGCATGCGCTCGGCCAACCATTCGATGCGCGCGCGGTACGATGCCGCCGTGTACCAATGCCGCCCCATCCGCTTGAGCACGTGGTCCGATCCCGACTGCAGCGGGGCATGGAGATGCGCGGCCAGATGCCGTGGCGCTTCCACGAGGAGATGCGCGAGTGTGTCGTCGACCTCAGTCGCCTCGACACTCGACAGGCGGAAGCGGACTTCGGGAACGGCGTTGATGAGAGACTCCAGCAGCCGGCCCAAAGTGTTCTGACCCCGGGGGGCAGCCCGCGGAAAACCAACATCCGGGGCCGGGTGGTCTTGTATTGGGTAAACCCCGGGCTTCCGCCCGGGCTCGGGAAACCGGTCCTGTCCATACGTGCCGATATGCACGCCCGTCAGCACGATCTCCGCGTGATTCGCCGCGAGCACCCGTGCTTCTTCGACCAACTCCGCAACCGGCCGCGACCGGTTGTCGCCGCGAGCGATGGTGGTCGCGCAAAAGGTGCAATGCTCATCGCAGCCGTCCTGGATTTTCAGGAGCGCCCTGGACCTCACCCCCTGACCCCCTCTCCGCTTCGCGGACAGGGGGAACGACATACCGGCCGCAGTCAACACAGCCTCCGGATCCGCATTCGCGACCACCGCGCGCACCGACGGCAACGCCGCGATCGAGCCGTCGTCCAGCGCCGCGGCGCATCCCATCACGATCGTCTGGGCCGCGCCGCTCTTCGCCACATGGCGCACGAAGCGCCGCAGCTTGACTTCGCTTTCGTGAGTGACCGTGCAGGAGTTGATGACGGCGAGATCGGCGAGGGCGGGATCATCGACCACGACGGCGCCCTCGTCGCTGAACCTCTGGCGAACCACATCGGTGTCGTACTGATTCGCCCGGCAGCCAAACGTATGGAAGTAGACCCTCACGGCCGCACGGTGAGCCCCAGGAGGAACGTCCAGATGTGTTCGTTCAAACCCGTGCCCTTGCGGTCCAGATGCTCGACACCGAAATCGATCCGGCCACGGCCAACGGAGAACTGCTTTCCGACGCCCGCCGAGAGACCGACCTCCGTTGGAGGCTGGGCGCTGGCGCCGAACGGCATCTGGCCGCCGCGCGCACCCAACCGCAACCCCGAGCCGAGCTGTCCGATCTCCGCCCCAAACGACCAGTTGAACGTGTTGTGCCCGTTGGCCGCGCTCGTGCTCCAGTCGCGCCAGGCGGCCGTGCCGGCCACGGTCAGCTGGCTGCCCAGACGCCATTGCGCGCCGGCGCCGTACGAATTCGGGAGATCGTTGCTCGCCACGGGCTTTCCGAGAATGTCGGCGTCGAGTTTGGAATCGGCGCGGAACCACCCCGAGAGGCGCAGCGCGGACGTGAGATCGATGAGCGCGCTGACCGAGGTGGCCTTTCCACCATATGCCACCTGCGCCCGGGCGGTCGTGTTGCGGAAAGCAGTATCCCCGAACGTGCGCGTCGCCACCACCCGGGTCGAGCCGGTCAGCACGTGGAACCCGCCGCCGAGCGTGATCCAGCGGTTCACGCGTCCCGCCATGGAGAGCCGCAGATCCGTGACGGCTCCATCGCTCGTGACTTGATCGGTGATCGGCACCGGGGTGCCGCGGATGTCGATCGTGTCAAGGAGGCTGATACCGAAGGTTCGGTCGAGATAGGTGGAGAACCCCGCTGCGACGACGATCCGTCGATTCAGCGGCCCGGCGACCACGAACACGGGGAAGCGGGTACCGCGCAGCGGACTTTCCGACCCGTTCGCCTGCACGGTCCGCCGCGACAGGGCGCCGGTGATCGAGCCGGTCAGCCGCCGCGCATCGATGAGCGAGGCGTCGGTCAACGACGAGAACGGATCGAACGGCGCGAAGGCGCCACCGGCCGAGCGGGCGCGCACGCTCTCCCACTTGCCCGGGGTGCCCAAGCCGCGGATGCCGAATTGGGAGTCCTGGGCGGCCAAACGGCCGAACGGCATGACGGCCAGTACCGCCACCAGGATCACGACAGCCACGGCCGTCCGGCCGTCCGACCGTCCGGTCGTCACGGTATCCCGAACGGGTATCGCTTCACGTACGTGATGTGCAGCGCGGGCCGGAACGCCGGAGACCGGGACGAATAGAAGCGGATCTCCGAGTACGACGCCGCTTCGGGCACCTGGCCCAGCATGACCGACCTCGACTGCGTGCTGTCGAGCGCCCAGTTGCGAACCAGATCGGTCAACTCCATCCGCACCGTGTCCGCGCTGTTCAGACGAATCGCCGTCTTGCCCGTGAGGATGCCCGTCAGTGGCGACTTTGCGCCGACATCGGTCAGGACCGGCAGTCCCCGCAGCTCGAACGAATCGGCGGGCGCACCCGCGACCGGCGCAACCGGCACGAGAATGAGGGTCGCGCGCACGACGTCGATGCTGTCGCGCATCCACGGCGGCAGATCGACGCGCAGCAGGCTGCGGGCCGAGGGCACCCCGCCCACGGTCAGATTCGAATCGAGCGGTTGAATCGTCCGATCGAACACGAAGCTGTCGAACATCGCCGCGCGCGGAGCCACTTCGCTGATCACGCTGTCGGGCGTGCTCGTCACCGTATCCGGTTTGGTAAAGTGGAAGTACCACGCCACCACCGCGTTCCCGCCGGATTCGAGTGTTCCGAGAGCAGCCGTCGCGAGTGAATCGGCCGCGACGCGGAGGCCAAAGCCGAGCTGTCCGGAGTCCGCTGGGACAAGGGGCGCCTGGAGGGAGTCAAGATGCCACAGGAGAGTGAGCGTGCGGCCACTGTCCGGCGTCGTAATCACGTGCCCCGCCGAGTCCGTCCGGAAGACCGAGTCGCCAAAGAGACGTTGGCCCGCGGAATCATGGATCTCTGGTAGGGCGAGGATTGCGCTGATGTTGAAGCTGTCGACGACCGGACCGGCGAAGTAGGGCTGGAGCGAGCCGAACGTGGACGTGGAGTCCGAGGTCACCGGAATCGCATAGAGTTTGAGTCGCAGATTCGTAGCCAGAGTGTCGCGGTGCACCATGATCAAGCGTAAGCGGGCGGAGTCCACGAAATACGGAATCGGGGTGCTATCGCCCGCCAGCGTCGTGTCGGTAGTCATCTTGTTCGTGACGAAGAATGCGCGGCTATCGATGACACCGGGAATGTCCGCGGCGGTCATCGCCTCCGCCTGATATCCCTGGACGTAGCCGCGGTACGACGAATCCCGCACGATGATGTCGGTAAAGATCGAATCCTTACTCTCGATCGTTCCGCTGGGGCAAAACGTCGGGCAGTCGCCGGGCACGGAGGTGAGCTCCGTGCACGCGACCGGCCCGACGAGCAACAGCAATAAAGCGAAGTACCGCATCACCGCTCGAGTGTCTCCTTCGTAAAAGCGTCGGGCAGCAGAGCGGCCAGCTTCCAGCGCCGCTCCGTTGTGGGCCCGACGGCGACGACCTCCAGATCGAGGCCGAATTCCGCAAGCAGCTGGCGGCATGCGCCGCAGGGCGCCGCCGGCGGATCGACTTCGGTTGTGACCACCACCCGCTTCAGCTTGCGCGCCCCACCTACCACGGCGGCCCCAAGCGCCATGCGCTCGGCGCAGATCGTGAGTCCGTACGACGCGCTTTCGACGTTGCAGCCCACGTAGACCGCCCCGTCGGCCGCCTCGATCGCGGCACCGACGTGGAAGTTACTGTAGGGCGCCCATGCATTGCGCATTGCGGCGCGCGCCCGCGCTACCAGATCGCTCACGCGAGCACGTCCCGCAGGAACGATGTCCCCGCCGCGAGCCGCGGCACGCCGAAGTACTCGGCGACCGTCTGCCCCAGATCGGCGAAGGTTTGGCGGATGCCCAGCCCCCGTGGTTTCACTTTGGGGCCCACCACCAGCACGGGCACGACTTCGCGCGAATGATCGGTCGACGGCGTCGTGGGATCGTTGCCGTGATCCGCCGTGAGCATCACCAGATCATCGGAACGCAGCCGGCTGAGCAGGCGCGGCAACCAGGCATCCAGTTCCTTGAGACCCTGATGAAACCCCGCCACGTCGTTGCGGTGCCCCCACGTCTGGTCGAATTCGATCACGTTCACGAATACGAATCCCGTCTCCAGTGTCTCGAGCGCCCGCTCGATGAGCCGATAGGCGTCACCATTCGTGGGCGTGTGCTCGCTGCTGATGTTTCGCGCCGCAAACAGATCGTCCACCTTGCCGATGCCGACACGGGCCACGCCTGCCTCCGCCAAGCGGTCCAGCAGCGTCGTGCCGACCGGTGGAATCGAAAAATCCTTCCGATGCGATGTGCGACGGTAGTCCCCCGGCGTCCCCTCGAATGGGCGCGCAATTACGCGGCTGACCGCATCCTCTCCTATCAAGATTTCGCGCGCAACCATGCACGCGCGGTATAGCTCATCGAGTGGGACCGTTCTTTCGTGTGCCGCGACCTGAAAGACGGAGTCGGCGGACGTGTACACGATCCACTTCCCGCTGCGTTGATGCTCGGCGCCGAGCTCGTCGATAATCGCCGTTCCCGACGCCGTTTTGTTGCCGAGCCATCCACGACCGGTGCGACGCGCGAACTCATCGAGCAGCGGAACGGGAAAACCCTGCGGATACGTCCGAAAGGCTTTCTTCAGCAGGACACCGCAAATCTCCCAGTGGCCCGCCGTACTGTCCTTGCCGGCGGACGCGGGCTGTGCTATCCCGTACGCGGCAGTCGATCTGACCCCGGGCGCCAGCCCGGGGATAACGAATCCCTCCCTGCACTTCCCTAAACCCAGCTTCTCGAGGTTCGGCAGCTTTAGTCCGCCGACAGCGCGCGCGACATTGCCCAGCGTGTCCGACCCGGCGTCACCGTATTGCGCGGTGTCGGGTGCCGGGCCGATGCCGAGCCCATCGAGCACGATGATCGCCGCGCGTTTCGTCATGCATACAGCCGCGGTAGCCGGGTTCCCAGGCCGGTGAGCACCTCGTGCGGCAGCTCACCACTCCACGCCGCGAACTCGCCCAACGTGATCCGCTGCTTCGCCTCTTCGCCGACCAGCGTCGCGATATCGCCGACCTGAACCTCCACGGTTCCGCTTTCCACCAGCGCCATGTCCATCTGCACGACGCCGACAACGGGACAGGGCTTGCCGCGCAGCAGCACGTGCGCACTCCCCCGCAGTCCGAGATCGCGCCGCACGCCGTCGGCGTAGCCGATTCCGAGCGTCGCGACGACGGTGTCACGCGGCGCCACCCAGCTGGCGTTATAGCTCACGCTCTCGCCGGTGCGGAGCCGGCGCACGCTCAGGACGCGCGCCCGGATGCTGACGACCGGCCGAGGCTGTTCGACTCCTTCAGCGGCCGACCCGCCATACATGAAGATTCCGGGCCGCACCAGGTCGAATGCGAACTTCGGACCCCGCAATGCGCCCGCGCTGTTTGCAACGTGCAGGAGCCGTGGCCGCCGCGGCAGCCGGCCGACTGCCCCCAGGAAGCGTTCCACCTGCCGCTCGGCCGATCCGTCGTTCCGCTCGGCGGAGTGAAAGTGCGTGTAGCACCCCTCGAACGACGGCGTGTCGATCACCTCACCCAGCTCGTCCACTTCGTCCCAGCGGACACCGGCGCGGCCCATGCCGGTATCGATCTCGATCTGGAAGGGCCGATCGCCGCGCGTCGTCCATTCGAGGATGGTGCCGGCATCGCCCAGGGCCGGCGTGAGCTGATAGCGATCGTAGTCGTCGAACAGCTGCGCGCGCGCCGGCATGAATACCAGAACGGGGCGCGAGATCCCGGCGTCGCGTAACTCAGCACCTTCCTCGATCGTGGCGACGCCGTAGCCCCACGGGTCGAGCTGCTCGAGTGCCCTGGACACAGTGACGGCTCCGACCCCGTACGCGTTCGCCTTGACGACAGGGAGGAGCCGTGTGCCTGCTATCTTTGCTACCGTTCGGGCGTTGTCGACGAGGGCACCCACGTCCACTTCCACCCAGGCCCTGCGACTCGTTGACACGCTCACTGGCGCGGGTATGATACCCGGCCCGGAGGCTAAATGCAAGGCGATTCAGCGCTTGGACGTGCTCTCGGACTCGTGCGCGAACTGCGGCAGCGCTGTCCCTGGGACCGCGCCCAGAGTCCGCAAACGCTCCGGCCCTATCTGGTCGAGGAAGCCCTCGAGCTCGACCACGCCATCCAGACCGATGACCCCGAAGCGATGCGCGACGAGCTGGGCGATGTGCTCCTCCACCTCGCGTTTCAGATCGTCATCGCCGAAGAGCGGTCGCAGTTCAATGCCGAAGTGGTCACGCGCACCCTGGAAGAGAAGATGTGGCGACGGCACCCTCATCTGTTCGGCGAAGGTCGCGGGAGCACTGGCGATCACGCCGGATGGGAGCTCGCCAAACGGCGTGAACCGCGGGCCGGCGGCAAGCGCGGCACGCTCGCGGGTCTCCCGCCCACCCTTCCGCCGTTGTTGATGGCGTATCGACTGCAGGAGCGCGCCGCCGGGATCGGGTTCGACTGGCCCGATGCGAAGGGCCCGCTGGCAAAGGTCAAGGAAGAGATCGGAGAGGTCGAGCGCGAGTACGGGCACGGAGGAGCCAGAGAGCAGATCGAGGAAGAACTCGGTGACGTGTTGTTCGCGGCGGTGAATCTCGCGCGCAAACTCGGCGTCGAGCCCGGTCAGGCGCTCGAGCGCGCGAATGCGAAGTTCACGAAACGGTTCGAACAGGTGGAAAAGCTCGCAGAGGAGCGCGGCCTCGAAATGGGGCGCGCGAGCCTGGAGGAGCTCGACAGGTTGTGGGATGAGGTGAAGCGAGGCTAATCCTCACGCCACCTCGAACAACAGACTGCAGCACGTCACACCGCCCTCGGCTTTAGCGAGCTCCGAGCTCGGGACGGGCACGACACGCACTCCCGCGCGCTCCAATCGCTCGCGCGTTTCGGGATAGTGTGCCGGGTAAATGACAGCCGCGCCAATCCAGAGTGCGTTGCCGGCGTCAGGCTCCGCCGGCGCCACGGCAATCATCTGCGTGGGCGCGAAACACTCCGCACGCACAAAGCGGGGATTGATCAGGAGTATGTGCTCCGCGACTTGCGTGACGGCGCTTTTGAGGTGGAGACAACCGTTGACCTCGACGGGGATGACCTCGTAGCGCCACGTGTTAACGAGCGTCTCGAGTTGCGAAACGCCCTCGCGGTTGGTCCGCGAGGATAACCCCACGTAGAGCGTTCGTCCCACTCGCAGCACGTCGCCGCCATCGAGCGTACCAGGTGGCTGGATCCGTACCAGCCGTTTGTACGCACTCAGGACGGTGGCGATCGATTCGATCTCCCCGCGCCGGGTGGCAGCACCAGGCCTCGTCATAACCGCGACTTCGTCGAGAACCACCGCCGTATCCTCGACGAAGACGGCGTCCGGCAGCGTCGGTTCCGCCGGCGCGTGGACAACCGTGGCACCGAGCGAGCGGAGTGTTTCCTCATAGAACGCGTGCTCCGCCATCGCGTCTGCGACGTTGATCGGATCGCGCGGACGAAGTGTCAGCTCGCAGTCCGCCAGTGTGGGACTGACGGCACGGGTTACCGCGATGAGCATAGGAGGTGTCGGATCAGCGCACGCTCGAGTTGCTCACAAACGCCAGTCGCTTTCCGTTCATTCGTGTCCCCAAGGTCCACTCACCGGGCCTAGCGCTCGCCACTACCATCCGGTCATAACGGTGCCCCGAAGGTGTTTTCGACATCGACGGGGCCTCGGCCATTTTACCCAATTCTTCGCGAGGATCGTATGGCGCATTCTCCCAACGGCAACACCTGGAGCAAACCGGCCGCGATGGCCATTCCCAAAGAGGGATACCACAAGCTGGAGAACGGGCGGTACGGGCCCCTCTACCCCCGCACCCCGGCCAACCATGGATTCCCCATCATCGCGAAGGTGCAGAAGGGCCGCGAGCAAGCCGTGCGTGAGTACGGCAAGACCATCGAGGGGGCGATCGCCGGCGCGCCCGACGCCCTGGCGGTCCTCAAGCTGCACTACCTCCGGTGGGTCCTCTTCGAGATCGAGGGCGCGACCTACTTCATGTACCAGGGCATCTTCGACACCGACTTCGACAAATACACCGAGGACGCCGTCGCCCTGTTCAACAGTCTCGGCGTGAACACGGTCTTCGAAAACCTCGAGGGATTCCCCAAGGACTGGAAGACGAACGCGCCCGCGTTCATCAAGTTCGTCCGGGATCATCAGCGCCCCAGCTTCCTGGAATATGGGGAGTATCCGTATGTGACCGCGGACGAGATCAAGAAGGCGCTGCGTCTCAAGGAGAAATTCTCGGAGATGCTGGACCAGATGCAGTAGGGCCGGACACGATGCTCGAGCTTGACGACATCCAGCACATCCTGCTGACGCGCGCGCCGGCCATGACGGGCCGCTACGAGTTCCTGTCGTTCAAGGACGCGGCAGCGGGGCGCGCCTGGCTCGAGGAAATCCGCGGCAAAGTGCACTCCGCCGCGTCGGCGCGCGCGAGCGTGGAAGCGGATCGGCGCTGGATCACGGTGGCCTTCACCTGGAACGGCCTCCGGGCCCTCGGCCTCGACGAAACCTCACTGGCAACCTTCCCCGAGGAGTTCCAGCAGGGCATGGTGACACGCTCCACCATGCTCGGGGACACGGGCGAGAGTCATCCGGACAAGTGGGTGGGTGGCCTCGCGAGCCCCGATTTACACGCCATCGTGATCCTCTTCGCGCGTGATGAGCCGGAACGGGCGCGTTGCCAAGCCGAGCACGAGCGCCTGCTGGCGCGCTGTGAAGGCGTGACCCTGCTCTCGACACTCGATCTCCAGGCCACGCCTCCGTTCGACTACGCTCACGACCATTTCGGGTACCGCGACCGGATGTCGCAACCGGTCATCGAGGGGTCCGGTGAGGAATCCACGCCGGGAAGTGGGGCGCCGCTCAAGCCGGGCGAGTTCATCCTGGGTTACCCTGACGAGAATGGGCCGCCCTTCGGGCTGCCCCAGCCCGACGTGCTCGCGCGGAACGGCAGCTTCATGGCCTACCGGCGGCTCGAAGAGCACGTTGGAAAGTTCCGGGATTTCCTGAATCAGCACGGGAAGACGGCGGAAGAGCGCGAGCTCATCGCCGCCAAGTTGATGGGCCGGTGGCGGAGCGGCGCGCCGCTGGTGCTCGCCCCGGAGCGGGACGATCCTGCGCTGGCCGCCGATCCGAAGCGGAGTAACGACTTCAACTACCGGACGCAAGACCCGCACGGCTATGCGGTGCCGCTCGGCTCGCACATCCGACGGATGAACCCCCGGGACACCGGCGCGAATATGAACCGCCGCCGCATGATCCGGCGCGGCGCAACCTACGGCCCGCACCTGCCGGAGGACGCCCCCGACGACGGCGCGGAGCGCGGGATCGCTGCGTTCGTGATCTGCGCCAGCCTCATCCGTCAGTTCGAGTTCGCCCAGAACGTGTGGATCAACGACCGGAACTTTCACGAGCTGGGCAACGAGCGCGACCCGATCATCGGCACCCAGGACGGGACGCTCGAGTTCAAGATCCCCCGGCGCCCGATCCGCCGGACCATCACCGGCCTGCCCGCGTTCACGACCCTCCGGGGCGGCGCGTACTTCTTCCTCCCCGGACTCAAGGCGCTCGCCTGGCTGGCTGGGAACGGACGCGGAACGGAGTCCCGATGACGCAGACCAACGGCAGGGCCCGCACTTACAACCAGTCGCACGTGAAGCGGAACTACACCCGTGGCCGGCGGCGGTTCAGCATCTACTGGACCTGGAGCTATCCCTGGGAGTCCAACCGCGACGTCACGGAGCTCGACAACCGTTTCTCGACCATGACCGAGGTCCGGCGGGTCGGGTGGCCGGGGTTCGAGGCGACGGAGTGGGACAAGATGAACTTCCTCCAGGGTATCGCCGGAACTCTGGAGCTCTTCCATCGCAGTCTGCTCAGCTTCCAGGACACCGTGGAAGAGGCGACCGGACATCCGGTCGCGGTCTACCAGCGGATCGACCAGGCGGGATACCGCCTCCCGATCGACGAGCGGATCCTCGCGGACACCGACAGCCTGATGGTCTTCGGGCTCGACCACCTGGTCTCCGAGCAGGAGGCGGACCAGGGCGAAGTCGACGCGATCCGGGAATGGTTGGAGCGCGAGGACACCTGTCTCGTGCTCGCGCCGCATCACGACGTGGGGTTCACCGGCAAGCTGGAAGAGCGCCAGAAGGAGTACAAGCACCACGGCGACGAGCTGGTCCCCCGCCAGCAGCGGTTCGGCCAGTACACGCGGTCTCTAATGAAGGGGCTCGGGGTCCCGGTGCTCAACCAGTACGGGCTCCGCCCCGCGACGGTGCGGGGCCAGCCGGATCAGATCGCGCCGCTCACCGCCTTTCGCGACCTGGACACGCTGGGACTGCTGCGCGGCGTGACGACGTTCAACTATCACCTGCACCTGCCGCATTACGCGGTGACCTCGAAGGACACCAAAGTCATCCACGTGCTGTCGACGCAGGCGATCGACCTCTCGCGGCCCCATCCGTTCACCGAAGTCGGTAACAAGGAGTTCAACTCCTTCCTGTGGATGCCGCCCAGCGGAAAGCGCGGCGGGCACATCCTCCTCGTAGACTCCACTGTGTTCACCACGCTGTTCGGCGGGACCGACAGCCTGAAACAGTTCTGGCTCAACGTGGCGGGGATGTAAGTGGTCGGGTTCTTCCAGACGGTGGTGCCAGTGGCGATGCTGGGCTTCGTGATCTCCAGCATGCTCGGGATAGGCCTCGGCCTCTCGGTCGGAGAGATCCTTGCGCCCCTGCGCAACGCGCGCCTCGTGATCCTCGCGCTGGTGGCGAACTTCATCGTTCTGCCGGTTGGGGCGATCGGCCTGGGCCGGGTCGTCGGGCTCGACGAGCCCTTCGCGATCGGGCTCCTCCTGCTGGCCTCGGCGGCGGGGGCTCCATTCGTCCCGAAGCTGGCGCAGCTCGCCCGCGGCAACGTCGCCTTCGGCGTGGGGGTGATGGTCCTGCTGATGGTCGTCACGGTGGGCTACCTGCCGCTCGCGCTGCCAGTCCTGCTGCCGGGGGTGACCGTCGATCCGTGGAAGATCGGACGCTCGCTGTTCTTGCTCATGCTGTTGCCGCTCGCCGTCGGACTCGCCGGGCGGGCCGGCGTCCCCGCGCTCGCCGGCCGCGTCAAGCCGGTACTCGATCGCATCTCGAGCTTGAGCCTCACGGTGCTCATGGTCGCGATCACCGGGGCGAACCTGCGCAACGTCCTCAGCGTGTTCGGCACCGGCGGCATCCTTGCCGGTCTGCTGCTCATCGCGCTCGGCTTCGCGGCTGGCTGGCTTCTGGGCGGGCCAGGCCGCGATACCCGGAGCGTGCTCGCGCTGGGAACGGCGCAGCGCAACATCGCTGCCGCGCTCGTCGTGGGCAGCGGATTCGCCAACCCGAAAGTGGTGGTGATGGTGGTGGTGGTGGCGATCGTGGGGCTCTTCATCCTCATGCCCACCGCGCGATTGCTCTCCCGGAGCGCGAGCGCGGCGAGCCCGAGCCCCGTGGCCCCACGCTCAGAAGTTCACCGAGCCTGACACCTGCAACGAGTATCCCTGGAAGGTGGACCGGGCCTCGAACTCGGGCAGGTACCTGGTTCCCACCTGCACTCGGCGGCCGGGCATAAGGAGGCTGGCGCTGAGGCCTAGCGCGTGGACCTGATACCGAGCTGATGCATCTACGCCGGGCCCTGTAGACCCGCTGGTTTGCCACTGACTGTATCCCGCCAGCCCCGCCTGCAGCTGCAGATCGTTCGAGAGCGGAGCCAAACCGGTGAGTGAATAGTCGATGCTCACAGTCTGCCCTGGGCGAACGCCTGTCCCTTCCTGGGTCCCGTGAAATTCATAGATCTCAAACGCGGAGAGCGCGAGGCGCCGCGAGGCTGTGAGCCACGCCGTCTGCCCGGAGGACACGACTTGGGTCCAGTAGCCTGAGCCCACGTTGTCCGTGCGCCCGGCGTCGAAGGCGCCCGTCGGCGCGAGGAATCCGTAGACCGCCTTGATATCGGCGCGGGACAGTTTCCAGCCGAGCATCAGCGGCTGGTAGTACGAATCGGCGAAACCGCCTCCACCGCTCTGCGGGCCGAGCACATCCGAGGTGAGGGAGTTGTTGGCGATCGGCAGGGTGGCGGCCAGTGCGATGCGTGCACCGAACAGGACCGGCTTCTGACTGGCCCAGGCGATCGTGTTGAGGTCCATGAGGACCGTCTGTTTGCCGGTCGCCACGAGCTCCCCTTTGGCGCCGCGGAGTTCGTCGCGCGCGTAAAAGAGGAACGCGTTCACATAGGAGACCCCGGGACCGAAGAGCGAGCCCGCACTGACCGCGCTCATGCCGAGCGGATAGACGCCCCGGACCTGTCCGGCCACCGGCATCGCCGCGCACAGGAGCGCAGCCACCTGGAACGTGGCATGCCTCATCACAAGTCTAAGCAAGATATTAGCGCTAGTCCTTGTACGGATCGAACTCCTCCGCCCCCGCCATCACCACGATGAACGGCCGCAGCGTATGCAGCACCTCGACGGTCGCACCCTGGGCTTTCAACACATCGGGCAGCCGGCGATAGACATGCGGGCTTTCGTCGGTGCCGCCGCCGCGGAGCACCACACCCTTCCCCTTCACCCACTCATGCATCATCTCGCGCGAGACGGCGCCTTCCTTGATCACCTTGCCGCGGCGCCGCTTCCCCGCGGCCGCTGTGCGGCTCATGACGCGCCCCGCGCCGTGCACCGTCGAGAACAGCGCGCGCTCCTGCAGATCACGCGTGGCCGCATCGGCCGGCGTCGCGCCCTGCAGAATCACCGCGTTGTCGCCCATCGAGCCGCCGACAAAGCCCTTTTGCCCCGGAAACGCGGGCGTCGCGCCCTTGCGCACAACGTACAGTTGCTCGCCGCCGTGCTCCTCGATCCACGCGAAGTTGTGATGGTTGTGCACCAGCTCCATCTCACGCCCGCCGAGGATCGAGACGACCTTGCGCGCGACCCATTCGCGGCCCGCGTAGGCGTAGCGGCCAGCGAGGTTCATCAGCTGCCAGTATGCGTCGCCGACCGGCGCATGCACGTCGAGCAGCGTTTCGCGCTCCGGCGCGCCCTCGCCCCACTGCTTGTTCTGCGAGAGCGCGAGGAAGCCGTGGGCGACGCCGTAGCCGAA
>WNGI01001408.1_pt1 | contig 19968 bp, 16 predicted proteins | sample 5400621 | NCBI WGS metagenome assembly WNGI01 (sample SAMN13153374, study PRJNA577476) | soil metagenome | isolation source: 20 cm soil or saprolite under Garry oak tree replicate 1 | place: USA:California | collected 2016-06-15
GCCGGCCGCCGTTGAATTGACCTGAGCGTGGGTCTATATTCCGGCGCTCCGACAAGGGGCTAGGGGCTGTAGCTCAGCTGGTTAGAGTGCCGGTCTGTCACACCGGAGGTCGCGGGTTCGAGCCCCGTCAGCCCCGCTCAGAGAACGTTGATTCATGAATCCCCCCGCCCCTTCTTGGCGGGGGTTTTCTTATTTTGGAGCGTGCCCACGGCTGCCTCAAACGCCCGTTCCGCCCCGTACCATGTGCCGGTGCTTCCCGGGGTGGTACGCGCGTGGGCGGAGGGGAGCGCGCGGGCCGTCGATGCAACGCTGGGCGGCGGCGGCCATGCGGCGATTCTCCGGGGCCTGGGGACGAGGGTCTTGGGGATCGACCGCGATCCTGATGCCATTGCCGCGGCCCAAACACGGCTCGGCACGGAAGGTATTGAGTACCTCGCAGACTCGTTTGCTGCCCCTGCCGCCCTCGCCGCCATCGCGGCATTTCATCCCGATCGCATCCTGCTCGACCTCGGCGTGAGCTCGCATCAAATCGATACCGCCGAGCGTGGCTTCACGTTTCGCCGGGGTGCGCCGTTGGATATGCGGATGGGGGCAGGGGGGACAGGGGACGGGGGAGGGGTAACTGCGAGAGACGTCCTGAATACGTGGCCGGTCGAGCGACTTACGGCCGTATTCAGCCAATACGCGGATGAACGCCGTGCCCGGGCGCTCGCAAGAGAAATCGTCCGCCGGCGTCTTTCGGCGCCCTTCGGCGTCAGCGACGATTTCGTCAACGCGATCCGCGCCGTGCTTGGACCGCGCTCGGGGCCGCCTGATTTCGCGCGTCTGTTTCAAGCGCTGCGCATCGCGGTCAACGAAGAGATCGACACGCTTGCGGCCGCGCTGCCCGCGCTGCGCGATGCGCTCGTTCCTAGCGGCCGGCTCGGTGTCATCACCTATCACTCGGGTGAGGATCGCGTGGTAAAAAATGCGTTTCGGGACTGGGCGCGCGACTGCATCTGTCCGCCCAAGCAGCCGGTCTGCACCTGCCGGGGTCGCTCGCTTGGTCGCGTGCTCACCAAGAAACCGATCCTGCCGGAGCCCGAGGAAATCGCCGTCAACCCACGCGCGCGATCGGCGCAGTTCCGTGTGTTCGAGAGGCTCGAGGCTGATGAGGCTTAAAGGCCGGCATTGGATCGCCTTCTGGCTCGTCGCGCTGCTCGCGGCGCTGTGGCTGGTCATTGCCCGCCAGACCGCGGCCCTGAACGCGGCGCGCGCGCTGGCCGAGTTGCGCACTGAGCGCGCCTCGCTGGAAGGCCGGCGCGCCGAGCTGGACCGCCGCGTGCGCTTCGCGCAGAGCCGGGCGGTCCTGCTGCCGCGCGCACAGCGCCTGGGCCTGCGGTTGCCGGCGGACACGGAAATCATCCTCATCCCTTCACCGACTTCGCCAACCTCGCCCACCTCCCCCAACCCGCGTCAGCGCTAATGGCCAACCCCCTCGTGCGACTGCGCGTTGTGGAGATCGGCCTCGGCCTCGCGCTCGTCGCGCTGGTGCTTCGGTCCGCGCAGGTGCAGCTCGTCGAGGGTCGCAAATACGCGGCGGTCGCGAAGGCGCAGCGCACCGAGCGCGTCGTGCTGGAAGCGCGGCGCGGCACGCTGTACGACCGTCACGGACTGGGCCTGGCGCTGACGCAGGAGACCTACCACCTCGGGATCGCGCCCAACGAGCTGCGCGATCCGGCGCGCGACGCGGCGACCATCGCGCGCCGGCTGCGCCTCGCGCCGCGCGCCCTGGAGCGCGCGCTGCACCGCCGCTACGCCTGGTTTGCGGGTCCGTTCACGACGCTCGAGGTCCAGCCGCTCCGTACCGTCCGCGGCGTCCATCTCGAGCCGGTGCTGCGACGCTTCTATCCGTCGTCCGAGTTCGCGCGCGCGGTGATTGGGAGGGTGGGGGATGATGGTCGAGGGGCTGGGAGTGGTGGCGGAGGACTCGAGCGGTTACTCGACACCTTGCTTGCAGGTACGCCGGGCGCGGCCGTCGTCTTGAAGGATCGTGCAGGCCGGGAGTACGAATCGCCGGCGCGGGTGATCGCGGAGCCTGTGGCCGGTAACGACGTCGTGCTCACGATCGATGCCGAGCTGCAGGAGATCGCACAGCGCGCGCTGGACGACGCCATCGACAATATGGAAGCCGACGGCGGCGACGTCGTGATGCTCGATCCCGCGAGCGGGGAGGTTCTAGCCGTCGCGTCGCGACGCGCCGACGGCAGCATGCGGCCCAGCGCCTTTACCGACACATTCGAGCCCGGATCGCTCGCAAAGATCTTCGCGGCAGCGGCGCTGATCTCGTTCGAGCGGGTGCGTCCCGGCGAGCGCGTGTCGGGCGAAGGTGGGACCTACCGCATGCCGGGGCGGCCGACGCCGCTGACGGACGAGCACCCCCTTTCGATGCTCACGTTGGCGGACGCGATCCGCGTGTCGAGCAACATCGCCCTCGCGAAATTCTCCGCGCGGCTCCACCCCGACGAGCAGTACGGTGTGCTGCGGGCGTTCGGGTTCGGCGCGCCCACCGGCGTGGACTTTCCCGCGGAGTCACCGGGGCGGCTGCGGCCGCCGCGCGAGTGGTCCCGCCCGAGCTCGGCGAGTCTCGCGATCGGCTACGAGCTCGCGGTCACCCCCATCCAGCTCGCCGCCGCCTACGGCGCGATCGCCAACGATGGCGTGCTGCTCGAGCCAACCCTGATTCGCGAAATCCGCGGACCCAATGGCGCGGTGCTCTACCGGCATCGACTGCAGCCGGTGCGTCGCGTCGTGTCCCAAGAGGTCGCGTACAAGCTGCGTGATTTGCTGCGCGGCGTGGTCGACCCGGGGGGCACGGGGGAGCGCGCGGCGCTGGCGAACTTCCAGCTCGCGGCGAAGACCGGAACCGCGCGGCGCGTGGTGGGCGGCCGCTATGCCGCGGGGCAGTACACCGCGTCCTTCGCGGCGTTGTTTCCCGCCGACGCGCCGCAGCTCGTTGTCGTCATGAAGATCGACAATCCCCAGCGCGGCAGCTACTTCGCGGCGCAGACCGCGGCGCCGGTCACGCGGTCGATGCTCGAGCAGGCGTTGGCTGCGCGCACGGTCGCGCTCGATCGCGGGCGCCTGTCCAACGTCGCCCCCACGGCCGATCGTGCGCCGCTCGACGAGCCCGACGGCGTGGTCCCGTACGTCGTGCAATGGCCCTATGTCCCCGACAGCGCATCGGCCGCACCGCCGGACCGGATCGTTCCCAACGTCACGGGCCGTCCCCTGCGCGAGGCCGCCCGGGCGCTCCACGGGCGTGGCTTCAAGGTCGTCGTCAAAGGCTGGGGTGTGGTCCATCATACGTGGCCAGCCGCCGGGAGCGGCGCCGCCGCGGGCACGACCGTCACGGTGTTTGGGGAACTACCGCCCAGCGCCATTTCTCGTCCGTGAGTCGATCGCTGCAGGAGATTGTGGATGCGCTGGCGCGTGCCGGCGCACTGGTCGAGGCACCGGAGCGCGGCACACCATTGCCCGACATCACCGGGCTCACCGCCGACGCGCGCCGGCTCGAGCCCGGCATGCTGTTCTGCGCCGTGCACGGCGCCGTGCTCGACGGTCACACCTTTGTCGCTGAGGCGGCGCGGCGCGGAGCTGCCGCCGCGCTCGTCGAATCGCGCCAGCCCCCCCCGCCCCCCCCGGTCGCGCCGACCTTTCCGCAGATTGTCGTGCGGAACGGCCGGCGCGCCGCCGCGCTCGCCGCCGAGGCCTGGTACCGGCGGCCCGCGTCCCGGCTGCAGCTCATCGGCGTGACCGGTACGAACGGCAAGACGACGTCGGTCATTCTGGCGCGCCACGTGTTGAGTACGCTCTGGCCGATGGGGGCGATCGGCACGTTGGGGGCGTTCGATCCGGCGGGCGCGCCGGTCGAAAGCGAGGCGGGCAATCTCACGACGCCCGGCCCGATCGATCTGCAGGCCACGCTCGCCGCCCTGGTCGATCGCGGCGCCGGCGGCGTGGCGATGGAAGTCTCCTCGCACAGCCTCGATCAAGGGCGGGTGGAGGGCCTGGTGTTCCGCGCCGCCATCTTCACGAACTTGACCCGCGATCATCTCGACTATCACGAGACGTTCGACGCCTACTTCGCGGCCAAGGCAAAGCTCGTCGGGTACCTGGCTGATGCTGGGCTCGCCGTGATCAACGCCGACGACGCCGCCTGGGCGCGGCTGCGGCGGACCCCGCGGCGCATCACGTTCTCCGCCACCACGCCCGCCGCCGACGTGTCGGCGCGCGACGTGCGCGTGGACGCGAAGGGCGCGCGGTTCACGCTCGTCACGGCCCAGGGGAGTCATCCGGTGACGCTGCCGTTGCTCGGCCGGTTCAACGTCGCGAACGCCCTGGGTGTGGCGGCCTGTGCCGTCGGTCTCGAGGTATCGCCGCGCGTGGTCGCCGAGCGCCTGTCGACCGCGCCGCAGGTGCCCGGGCGCATGGAGCGCATCGCCGTCGATCCCTGCGTCGTGCTGCGGGATTACGCGCACACGCCCGACGCGCTGGAACGTGCACTGGAGACCGTGCGGGAGGTGACGCGGTCCGGCGGACGCGTCATCGCCGTGTTCGGCGCCGGCGGGGACCGCGATCGCGGCAAGCGGGCGCCAATGGGGGAGATCGCCGTCCGCCTGGCCGACGTCGCGATCGCGACGTCGGACAATCCGCGTACGGAGGATCCCGAGCGGATTCTGGACGACGTCGAAGCGGGGATGTCGGCGGGACGGCCGCACTATCGCATCGCGGATCGCCGCGCCGCGATCGCCCAGGCGCTGGAGCTGGCACGACCAGGCGACACGATCCTGCTCGCCGGCAAAGGGCACGAGACCTACCAGGTCATCGGCACGACCAAAGAGCCGTTCGACGAGCGGGAAGTGGTGCGCAGTTTGGGGGCGAACTGAATGGGCGGACGGACGGACGGTCTGACGGTCGGACGGCCGTGGACGAGCGATGAGGTCGCTGCCGCGCTCGGCGTGCCCTCGCCCGCCAAGCTCCGGTTTTCCGCAATCTCCACTGACACCAGACACCTGACACCTGACACCCTTTTTGTCGCACTGAAAGGCGACAAGTTCGACGCCCACAACTTCCTCGCGCAGGCCAAAACGCAGGGCGCGAGCGCCGCGGTGGTGCGCCGGGGCACGCCGCACGTTGACGGCCTGCCGTTTTTCGAAGTTGACGACACGCTCACGGCGCTGGGCCTTTTGGCGCGCGCGCGGCGGCGCATGCTGCCCGAGGGGACGCCGGTCGTCGCGATCACGGGCTCGAGCGGCAAGACGAGCACCAAAGAGATGATTCGGGCCGCCCTCGGCGCCCGCTACCGCGTGCACGCAACCGCCGCCAACCTCAACAATCTGGTGGGCGTGCCGCTCACGATCCTCGCGGCACCCGAGGACACCGAGGCGTTGGTCGTCGAGGCGGGCGCGAGTGTTCCGGGGGAGATCGCGCGCCTCCGGGACATCATCGAGCCCACCATCGCGGTCATCACGAACATCGGGTATGCGCACGTCGAAGGGTTCGGGTCGCTGGAGGGCGTCATGGCGGAAAAGTTGTCGCTGCTCGATGGCGTCCCGGTCGCGATCCTCGGCTCCGGGCCGCAGACGATGTGGCCCGAAGCGCGGCGCCGCACCCAGGTCATTCCGGCGGCGCTGCCGGGGAAAAGCACGGACGACAGCATGCTCGATCGCTATCTCGATCGGACCGGCCGCCCGCGCGTGTCGCTCAATTCCGGCGAGAAGATCACGCTACCGGCGCTCGGGGTTCATCAGCTCGAGAACGCCCGGATCGCGCTCGCGGTCGCGCAGCGCGCGGGCGTCGACCACGACGCCGCGGTCCGCGCGCTGGCGGGGGTCCTATTGCCCGAGGGGCGCGGGGATCTGCGGGAGATCGGCAACCTCCTGCTCATCGACGACACCTATAACGCCAACCCGGCCTCGCTGCGCCGGGCGGTGCAGACGGCGGCCTGGCTGGCGCGCCGCCAGCGGCGGCCGTTGGTGGTCGTGGTGGGCACGATGTTGGAGTTAGGGCCAGAAAGTGCAAGATTGCACGCCGAAGCGGCGCGCGAAATCGCCCAGCGCAAGCCGGCCCTGGTGGCGGCGGTCGGCACGTTCGCGCGTGTGTTCGAATCGCTGCGCGAAACGCTGGGCGGCCGGCTCATCACCGCCGCCGACCCGGACGCGCTCGGGCCGAAGCTGAAGTCGGCGCTGCGCGGGAACGAGCTCGTGCTGCTCAAGGCTTCACGTGGAGTCGCCTTGGAACGTGTCCTCAACTACTTGACCTGATGCTCTATCATTGGCTCGCGCCACTCGCCCGCACGCACATCATCTTCAATCTTTTCAACTACATCACGTTCCGCGCGGCGGGCGCGACCGTCACGGCGCTGCTGCTCGCCTTCATCGTCGGTCCTTGGATCATCGGGAAGCTGCGCGAGCACCGCATCGGGCAAATCGTGCGCGCCGAGGGGCCCACCAGTCACCACGGCAAGCGCGGCACGCCGACGATGGGCGGCCTCATCATCATCCTGGCGACGGTCGTGCCCACCTTGCTGTGGGCGCGGCTCGATAGCCGGTACGTCATCGTCGCCGTCGCGGCGACCCTGTGGATGGGGTTGATCGGCTTTCTGGACGACTACCTGAAGATCGTGCGAGGCCAGTCCCAAGGACTCGTCGCGCGCTGGAAGCTCGTTGGTCAGGTCTCGTTCGGCGTCGGATTGGGTATCTACCTGCTCCTCTTTCCGCTCACCAACAGTGTCGACCCGAACGCGACGCAATTGCCGTTCTTCAAGTACATCGTCTGGGTGTTGCCGTGGCCGATCTATCTCGCGTTCGTGACGTTCGTGACGACCGCGAGCTCGAATGCGGTCAACCTCACGGATGGGCTCGATGGCCTTGCGGCCGGGCTCACGGTCATCGCCGTCGGGGCATTTGCGATCTTCGCTTATCTGTTCGGACGTGTGGACGCGGCGCGCTACCTCGGCGTGCTCCATCTCCCCGGCGCCGGTGAGCTGACGATCTTCTGCGGCGCGTTGATGGGGGGCGCCCTCGGATTCTTGTGGTTCAATGCGCATCCGGCGCAGGTTTTCATGGGTGATACCGGCGCCCTGGCGATCGGCGGGGCGCTCGGGACGGTCGCGATTCTGTTGAAAACCGAGTTCCTCTTGCTCATCGCCGGCGCCGTGTTCGCGGCGGAAACCCTGTCCGTGCTGATCCAGACCACCACCTACAAATGGCGCAAGCGGCGTTACGGCAAGGAATACGCCGACGCCCATAAAGTTTTCCGCATGGCGCCGCTGCATCATCACTTCGAGAAGCTCGGCTGGGCGGAGCCGCAGGTCGTGATGCGGTTCTACATCCTGGGGGTGCTGTGCGCGATGATCGCGCTGGCCACGCTCAAAGTCCGGTGATGGAACGGATTGCTCCGGACGCCTGGCGCAAGCCCGGCAGTGTCGTCGCGATCATCGGGCTCGGCAAGAGCGGGGTGGCGGCGGCGCGCTTGCTCGCGCGCGATGGCGTGCGGGTCTATGCGAGCGACGCGTCCGATCATCCGTACGCCGGCCACGCCGCCGAGGCGCTGAAGAGCGTCCCGTGGGTGGAGGTGGACATCGGACGCCACGATCTCAGCAAGATCCGCCAGGCGGTCGGCGTCGTCGTATCGCCCGGCGTGCCGCCCGAAGCACCCGTGCTCGCGGCCGCGCGCCACGCCGGTGTGGAGATCGTCTCGGAGCTCGACCTCGGCTTCCGCGCCCTCGCCGCCCTGCACGCGGGGACGCGGAGCATTGCCATCACGGGGACGAACGGGAAGACCACGACGACCGCGCTCGTCGCGCACTTGCTCAGCGCGGCCGGCTTGCCATCGACGACGGCGGGCAACATCGGCCGGCCGCTGACCGACCTCGCGATGGCAACCGAGCGCTATCAATGGATCAGTCTCGAAGTCTCGTCGTTCCAGCTCCACGACAGCCCGAATTTCGCCCCCGAGGTGGGCGTGCTGACGAACCTCGCTCCCGATCATCTGGATCGTTATCCGTCGGCGGAGGCCTACTACGCCGACAAGCGGCTGCTCTTTCGCAACGCGCACGACGACGATGTCTGGGTGCTCAATGCCGATGACAAGCTCGTGCTCGACCTGGCGCGCGGGGTCGCGGGCCGGAAGGTGTTGTTCTCGCTCGTGCTGCCGCGGGGAGCGGATGCGTGGTATGACGCGGCGGGCGGCGTGCTGCGATTGGCCGGCGACGTATTGATCAAGCGCGACGAGCTGCACCTGATGGGTGACCACAACGTCGCGAACGCGCTCGCCGCGGCACTCGCCGTCCGCGAGGCCGGCGTGCCGGCCGGGTTGCTCGCGCAGGGGCTCCGCTCGTTCCGTGCCCTGCCGCACCGGCTGGAGCCGGTGCGTGAGGTGGGCGGGGTACTCTGGATCAATGACTCGAAGGCCACGAACATCGCCGCGACGACGGTCGCGGTAATCGCGATGCAGCGGCCGTTCGTTCTGTTGCTGGGCGGCCGGCACAAGGGCGAACCCTACACGAGTCTCGCGCCGCTGCTCGCCGAGCGCTGCCGCTTGGTGATCGCCTACGGTGAGGCCCGCCCGCTGGTCGAACAGGATCTCGGCGGGAAGGTGCCGCTCGAGCGCGGTACGACGTTCGAAGACGTGCTCGCGCGCGCGCGGCGGGCGGCCCAGCCGGGCGACGCGGTGCTGCTGTCGCCGGCGTGCTCGAGCTACGACATGTTCAAGAACTACGAGGAGCGGGGGGCCACATTCCGGCGACTAGTCGAAGCGCTGTGACGTGGGAAGGACGGCTGCTCGCCGTCGTCACCGCGGTCCTGGTCGTCTTCGGCCTGGCGGCGGTCTACGGGGCGTCGAGTCTCGTCACGACCGCCGGTGGCCAGGTCGGCTCCAGCTTCGCGCTGCGGCAGGCGGTCGGCGCGGTGGTCGGGGGCTTGCTCGCGATCGTGTTCGCGCGCACCGACTATCATCGCTGGCGAGGTTGGGCATGGCCGCTGCTCTGGGTCACGGCGTTGTTGCTGATTATTCCGCTGCTGCCCTTCACGCATCCCATCACGCCGACGATCAATGGCGCGCGTCGCTGGGTCAACCTCGGCGTGCTGACGCTGCAGCCCTCCGAGCTCGCGAAGTTCGCGGTCGTAGTGTGGTGCGCCATGCTCGCCGCCAAAAAGGGTGAGCAGCTGCGCGAGTTCCAGAAGGGCGTGTTGCCGTTCGTCGTCATTCTCGTGCCGGTGACCGGTCTGATCTTTCTCGAGCCGCATCTCTCGATGGCGTTGCTCGTGGCGCTGCTCGCCGGCAGCGTGATGTTCACGGCGGGAGCGAAGATCGGGCACTTCCTGGCCCTGGGCGTCGCGGCGGGCCCGCTGCTCTTCGGCGCGGTGGCCACGGCCCAATATCGGCTCGCGCGCGTGCTGACGTTCCTGAATCCAGGCGCCGCTCCGGCGGAAGCGACATGGCAGGTCCAGCAGTCGCTCACCGGCATCGGCGCGGGCCAGCTCCTGGGAGCCGGATTCGGACAAGGCCAGCAGAAACTCGGCTACCTGCCGTATGCGTACTCCGACTTCATTTTCTCGACCATCGGTGAGGAGTGGGGCTTCGTCGGCGTGGTCGCGATCGCGCTGCTGTTCGGCACGTTCGTGTGGCTGGGTTTCCGCATCGCGCGCCATGCGCCGGATTCCTTCGGCCAGCTGCTCGCCACCGGGATCAGCGTGATGATCGGGCTGAGCGTCGTTCTCCACATCGGGGTGAGCCTGGCGGTGATTCCAGCGACTGGCGTAACGTTGCCCTTCATGTCGTATGGCCGGTCATCGCTGATTGTCGCGCTCGCGGCGACTGGTGTGTTGGCGAGTGTTGGGCGAGCCCGGAAAGCCTAATGCGGATTGCGGAATGCGGATTGCGGAATGTAAAGGTGGGGTTCGAGCGGCGTGAGAAGGTTTCGACGCCGGCCTTGAAATTCCGCAATCCGCACTCCGCATTCCGCAATTGTTTTCAATGAAGCTCCTGATCGCCGGGGGCGGCACCGGCGGCCACCTCATGCCCGCGCTCGCCCTCGCGCGGGCTGCAGCCGAGGAGGGCCACGACGTCGTACTAGTCGGCGCCGCGCGCGGCATCGAAGCGCAGATTCTTCCGAACCATCCATTTCGATTTCATCTCCTGCCGATGGAGCCGATCTATCGCCGCGCCTGGTGGCGCAACGTGCGCTGGGCGTCGATCGCGGTGCGGGCGTGGCGCGCGGCCGGTCGTGTGCTGCAGGACGAGCGGCCCGCGATTGTCATCGGCACGGGGGGATACGCCGCGGGGCCCGTCGTGTGGCGCGCGCAACGCGCCCGCATTCCGACGGTGCTGCAGGAGCAGAACGCGTTTCCGGGACTGACGCAGCGATTACTCGTGCGGGGCGCGCGGCAGGTGCATCTCGGGTTTCCGGAAGCCCGGTTCCGTCTTTCCCCGGGGCGACACACGCAGGTCTTTGTGTTCGGCAATCCCATCACGCCGCCCCCCCCCCCGGCGGTGCCGGTCGATCCGGATGCGGCACGCGCCGAGTTTGGTCTGGCGGCGGAGCGGCGCACGGTGTTGGTGTTCGGCGGCAGTCAGGGCGCGCGCGCGCTGAACGAGACGATCGCGCGCGTGCTACAGCGCGGCCTGCTCGGCGATGTGAACATCTTGTGGGGCACCGGCACCGCGCACGTCGATGCCTACGCGTCGCTCGCCGTGCCGGGCCGCGTGGCCGTGCGCGGATTCTTCGATCCGATCGGCGCGGCCTACGCCGCGGCTCACCTGGTCATCGCGCGCGCCGGCGCGATGACAGTCTCGGAGCTGTGCGCGTGGGGGAAGGCCAGCATCCTCGTGCCGCTCCCAAGCGCGGCGGCGGATCACCAGACCTTCAACGCGCGCGCGCTCGCCAACGCCGGCGCGAGCGTCCTGCTCCTCGAGCGTGAGTTCACTCCGGACGCGTTCGGGAAAACCGTCGTCCCGCTCGTCCACGACGACCAACGGCTCGCCGCCCTGGCCAAAAGTGCACGAGGACGGGGTCACCCGAACGCCGCCCGAACCATCATCGGGAAGGTATTGGAGCTTTCGCAAGTCGCGTAGATTTCCTATATTAGCTGCCCACAGATGACCTTGTTTCGAACCGGGGATCCCCGTCCCATCCATCTCATGGGCATAGCCGGGGCGGGGATGAGCGCCCTGGCTCTCATTGCCAGGCACCGGGGAGTAGCCATAACTGGCTGTGACTCAGACACTTCTGGGGCTGGCGTCGCTGACCTGACCGCCCTGGGAATTCGTGTTTGGCAGGGACACGACCCCAGTCATCTCGATGGGGCGCGGGCAGTTGTGGTTACGGCGGCCGTCCCGCCCGAGCATCCCGAGCTGGATCGCGCCCGCGCGTTAGACCTCCCAGTGGTGCGTCGCGCCGACGCGCTCGGAGACCTGGTCAATGGAAGCTGGGCGAGCAAATCGACCCTCGTGGCGGTTGCCGGAACGCACGGCAAGACGACCACCACGGTGATGGTCACGGAAGCCCTCACGGCCGCCGGACGAAACCCCACAGGACTCGCCGGCGGCCGTGTCGCAGCGTGGGGCGGCAACGCGCGGATCGGTGGCGACGAGTTGTACGTCGTCGAAGCCGACGAGTACGACAAGGCGTTCTTGTCGCTGCGACCGACGGTTGCCGTGGTGAACAACGTCGAAGCCGATCACCTCGAGTGCTACGGCAGCATGGCGGCGCTGGAGGAGGCGTTCGCGGACTTTGCGGGACGCGCGGCGCGGGTGATCGTGGGGGGCGACGACGCCGGCGCGGATCGTGTTGCGCTGAAGCTGGAGGCGCCGGTGTGGCGCGTCGGTCACGGCGCGACGGCGGATGTGCGTATTCGTGCGGTGCGGCTCGAGCCGGGCGGCTCGCGCGCGACGATTACGCTGCCGGGCGGGGAGACGGTCGAGCTCGCGCTGGCGGTGCCCGGGTTGCACAACGTCCGGAACGCGACCACCGCGCTCGCCGTGCTACACGCGCTCGGCGCCGATGTGTTCGCCGGCGCGCGCGCACTGGCGGAGTTCCGCGGCGTGGGACGGCGGTTCGAGCGGCTCGGGGAAGCGGGTGGCGTGACGGTGGTAGACGACTACGCGCACCATCCGACGGAAGTGGCGGCGACGCTGGCCGCGGCGCGGCAAGCGTTCCCCGGTCAGCGCCTGATCGCGGTGTTTCAGCCGCACCTGTTCTCGCGCACGGCGCTGCACGGCGAAGCGTTGGGAAAGGCGCTCGCGGCCGCGGACATGGTCGTCGTCGCCCCGATCTACGCCGCGCGTGAGCAGCCGCAGCCGGGAGTGACGCATCATCTCGTCGTGCGCGGCGCGACGCGCGCGGGCGCGGCGACGGTGGGCGTGCGCGATCGGGCGGGATTGACCAATCACGTTGCCCGTGCCGTGCAGCACGGCGACGTCGTGTTCACACTGGGCGCAGGGGACATCACGCGCGTCGGACCTGAGCTGCTGCAGATATTGAGAGACGGGAGCAGGGAGCAGGGAGCAGTCGAATGAGATGGCCGCGCGCATCGCGGCGCGTGCTGCGGTGGGCCGGTGCCGTGATGATCGTGATGGCGATCTGGATGACGGCGCCGCTGCTGCTGCGCCGCATCGCGTTCTTCCGCGTGCGGCAGGTGGAGCTGGTCGGCATCCGCTATCTCGATGCCGATCAAGTGCTGGCCGCGTTGCGACTGGCGCCGCAGGCGAGTGTCTACGACGACACCGACATGCTCGCCGAGCGGTTGCGGGGATTGGATGGGGTTGCCGATGCGGTGGTGAGCCGCCGGCCGCCGGGCTCGCTCAAGGTGATCGTGCGCGAGATCGAGCCCGTGGCGCTGCTCATGAACGGCCGCGGCGCGCTCGAGCCGGTGGACGCATACGGACGGGCGCTGCCGTACGATTTGACCGGTCTCGATCTGCCGGTCGTGCCGGCCGCCGATAGTGCCGTCGTCGGTGTGCTCGCGCGGGTGCAGGCGTTCGATCCCGCGCTGTTTCAAACGATCGACGCTGCGCGGCGTACGCCGTCGCTGCGTGGTGGCGGGGCCGTGCTTCTCGAATTAGGGGCTCATCGCGTGCTGCTCGGCAGCGACGCGGGGCCGGAGGTGATCGAGGCGGTGGTCTTAGTGGCGAGAGATCTGGCGGCAAGACGGCGTTCCTACGCCGAGCTCGACGCCCGCTTCGACGGGCAGATCGTCGTGCGGCGCCGCAGCCGTGCGGCAGGGATCGGCAGCGTCTGATGCCCGAGCGCCGCCTCGTCGCCGGACTCGATCTCGGCAGCACCAAGACGTGCGCGGTCATCGCGGAGGTCGCGGGCGACCTGCCGCGGTCCCCCCTGGCCAAGATTCTCGGCGTCGGTCTCGCGAAGAACAGCGGGGTGCGCCGGGGCATGGTGCGGGACATCGACGAGACGACACGGTCCGTCGCCGCGGCACTCAAAGACGCCGAACGGATGGCGGGCGCGCGCGTCAATGACGTCACGTGCGGGATCGCGGGAGAGCACGTGTCGGCCCGCGGCTCGGCCGGCGTCGTGGCGGTGAGCGGTGAAGAGATCAGCCCGCAGGATGTCGCGCGCGTGAACGAGGTGGCGCGCGCCGTGTCGTTGGGACGCGACCACGAGCTGCTGCACGACATCCCCCAGGAATACGTCGTGGATCAGCAGCGCGGCATCTCAGATCCCGTCGGCATGACTGGCACGCGGCTCGAAGTGGAGATGTACCTGGTGACCGCGCAGTCGACGGCCGCGCAGAACCTCCGCAAGAGCGTGCAGCGCGCGGGATATCGCGTGGCGGATGTGGTCCTCGAGCCGCTCGCGGCATCGTACGCGGTGCTGACCGATGACGAAAAGGAGCTTGGCGTCGCGCTGGTCGAAGTGGGCGGTAGCTCGACGGGGGTGGCGATCTTTCACGAAGGAAAAATCCGGCACCTGGCGTCGCTCAAGTACGCCGGCTCGCACGTCACGAGCGATCTGGTCCAGGGGCTCGGCGTGACGCAGTCCGACGCGGAGCGCTTGAAGGAGCGTCATGGGGCGGCGTACTCGCCGCTCGTGAGTGCCGATGAGGTCGTGAGTTTGCCGTCGACGGCGGGGCAGGGCGCGCGCACGGCGCCGCGCGAGCTGCTGGCGCACATCATCCACCAGCGCGTGGACGAGATCTTCCAGCTCGTGGGCCGCGAATTCGAGCGGGCGGGGTACGGTGCGGGCCGCTTGCCGGCGGGCGTGGTGCTTTCGGGCGGCACGGCGCACCTGCCCGGGATGGTCGAGCTGGCGCGCGAAGTCTTCGCGGTCCCGGTGCGCTCGGGGCACCCGGAGCTGGGGATTTCCGGCCTCGTCGACAGCGTGCAGGCGCCGCGCTACGCTGTGCCGGTCGGTCTCGTGCTGTATGCGGCGCGCAAATACGCGCAGGGTGGTTCCGCGCCGAGTGTGTTGTTCGGCGCCCGTCCCGAGAAGCTGTTCGCGCCACTGAAGCGATGGTTGCAGGACTTCTTCTGAGCCCTAGGGGAGAACCATGATCTTCGAACTCGAAGAAACCGTTACGCAGAACGCGCGCATGAAAGTCGTCGGCGTCGGCGGCGGTGGCGGCAACGCCCTGAACCGAATGATCGATGAGCACGTGAGCGGAGTCGAGTTCATATCGGTGAATACCGATGCGCAGGCGCTCCTCAACAACAAGGCCGATGTCAAAGTCCAGATCGGCAAGAAGCTGACGCGTGGGCTCGGCGCCGGGGCGCGGCCGGAAATCGGCCGGCAGGCCATCGAAGAGAATCGCGACGAAGTGTTGCACGCCCTGCAGGGCGCGGACCTCGTATTCGTCACCTGCGGCATGGGCGGTGGAACCGGCACGGGCGCCGCGCCGATCATCTCGCAGGTCGCCCGCGACCTGGGGGCGCTGACGATCGGCATCTGCACCAAGCCGTTCCTGTTCGAGGGCCGCAAGCGGATGCGCCAGGCGGAAATGGGGATCGCCGAGATGCGCAAGCACGTAGACACGATGATCGTCGTCCCCAACGAGCGGCTGCTCGCCGTCGTCGGCAAGGGCATTCCGTTCCAGGACGCACTGAAAAAGGCAGACGAAGTCCTGCTGCACGCCACGCAGGGCATCTCCGCCCTCATCTGCGTCACCGGTCTGGTCAATGTAGATTTCGCGGACGTCCGCACCGTGATGCAGAACGGCGGCGCGGCGCTGATGGGCACGGGCACGGGGCGCGGCGAGAACCGCGCGATGGAAGCGGCGCAGCAGGCGATCTCGAGCCCGCTGCTCGACAACATCTCGATCGGCGGCGCGACGGGCGTCCTCATCAATATCACGGGTGGCGAAGACCTGACGCTGGGCGAAGTGACGCAGATCAGTGAAGCGATTCACGACGCGGCGGGGGACGAGGCCGAGATCATATTCGGCGCCGTGAACGATCCGGCCATGCATGGCGAGGTCCGGATCACAGTTATCGCGACGGGCTTTGATAAGACTGGAGCGGTGGCCGACGCGCTGGCCGGCATGCCGCAGCGGGCCGCCGCGGGTGTGCTGCCGTTCCGCGGGCCCGGCGCGCGGCCGACGCCGGCTCCACCGCCCGGCTTTGTGAAGCCGGGCGAGACTGCGCCAAAGCGGGGACCGGCGCAGGTACCGCTGAATCCTGAGCTGAACGAGATGGAGATTCCGACTTTTATTCGGAGACAGATGGACTAATGACGTGGGGCGGGCGAGGGAGTCATTACGTTGCAGCGGGCGCGCTCGCCGCGGGAATGCTGGTGTGGGCGGCACACGCAGCCTGGCCATCGCGCGAGATTCCCGTCGCGCTGCCGATCGTCGTCACGAGCGCCTACGATGAATGGGCGGACACGCTCGGCCGTCGCGAAATGTTGTCTGATGTGCTGGAACGCGCCGGGATCACGGGCCGCGAGTACGTCGGTTTCATGAAGGCCACGCACACGCTCAATCCCCGCCGCATGCAGCCCGGGCTCATCTTCGAAGTCCGGCGCGTGAAGGGGGCTGTGGTCGCCAATCGCCTCGCCGTGCGGCTCGACCCCGAACGGCATCTCGTCATGGCGCGGCTCGGAGGCGATTCGGGGTGGACGGAGACGGTCCAGAATATTCCGTGGACCACCGAGCGGCTCCGCACGACTGCGGTCATTCAATCGAATCTCTACGACGCGCTCGACGCGGCGATCCCCGATTCATTTCTTCCCGTGCGCCAGCGGGTCGCGCTCGCCTGGGCCATCGCCGACGTCTATGACTGGGAGGTCGACTTCACTCGCGATCTGCGTCCCGGTGACCGCGTGGAAGTTCTGATCGAGCGGCTGCAGTCTCCGGAAGGGGAGAAGCGGCTGGGCCGGATTCTGGCGGCGCGGGTGGACGTGGCGGGGACGCCGAGCTTCGCGTTCGCCTTCGAGAATCCGAACGGCTCGACCGGCTTCTACGACGATCGCGGCCGCTCGCTGCGGCGCGCGTTCCTGCGGGCGCCGCTGCGGTTCAGCCACATCTCGAGCCGCTTCGGCAGCCGCTTTCATCCGATTCTCAAGCGCTGGCGAACTCATGAAGGGACGGACTACGCCGCGTCGTACGGCACGCCGGTGCGCGCCACGGCGGACGGCATCGTCACCGAAGCGGGCCGCAATGGCGGCTACGGCAACCTGATTGAGATCCGCCACGCCAACGGCATCCGCACGCGCTACGGCCATCTCTCCCAATTCGCGAAGGGCCTACACGTCGGACAGCGCGTCAGCCAGGAGCAGACGATCGGTTTCGTTGGCTCAACCGGACTCTCCACCGGTCCCCACCTGCACTATGAGTTCTTGGTCAACGGCCGGGCGACGAATCCGCAGCGCAAAGATGCCGGCGCCGGCGAGCCCGTCCCATCGAAGCTGAGAGCGGCGTTCGAGGTCGCACGCGCGCAGCTCTTCGGGGAGCTCGAACCTGGACTCGTGCCCGCGGGACCAGCGCTGGGGTCGGTGGCGGTGCCGGCCCGCGACGACTAAGTCTCCTCTCACAACAACAGGTTCCGTGGAGCTCTATCCCGCCGTTGATATCGAAGGCGGGCGCGTGGTGCGCGCCCATGGCCCCGTGGCCCAGCCGCTCGCCGCGCTGGCCGAGTTCACGCGCGCGGGTGCACGCTGGATACACCTCGTCGACATGGACCGCGCGTATGGTCGTCCCGACAACGAGCAGCTCCTCGCCGCGGTGCTGCAGGCGGCTGAGGTCCGAGTGCAGGTCGGCGGCGGGCTGTTTCGCGAGCTCGACATCGAGCAGATGTTCACGCTGGGTGCCACCCGCGTGGTGATCGGGCCGCGCGGCGCGGTGGACAATGGGCTCGTCGCACGACTCGTCGCCCGCCACGGCGCGCCACGTCTCGCCGTGGGCATCGACGCCAAGGGGGGTCGGGTCGCCCCACGTGGCACTGTCGATATCCTGGAGCTCACGGTGCGAGAGCTGGCGACGCGCGTCGCCGGGCTCGGAATCCGCACGATCATTTACAACGAAGTCACGCGCGACGGCAAACTCACGGGGCCCGACATCGACGGCGCCACAAAGATCGCCAGCCTGGGCGTCGATGTGATCGTTTCCGGCGGTGTGGGCTCGCTGGATGATCTACGTGCGGCGCGCGGCGCAGGCCTCGCCGGGGTCTGTGTCGGCCGGGCGCTATACGAAGGCAAGTTCACGATCGCCGAGGCGCTCGCGTGTCTCTCGTGATCCTGCGCGTGACTGCGGTCCTCGCGCTGCTGCTGTTGCTGTGGAATCCATCGACCGCGCGGTTCCTCCCGGCCGGCGATCAACCGATCGTGCTGCTCGATGCGTCCCTCAGTATGAGCGGCGCGCCGTGGCGCGCGGCGCTCGATACCGCGCGGGCGATCGCGAGACGTCGCGGCGGCGCCGTTATCTGGCGGTTCGGTACCGGCGTCGCGCCGTTCGACACGGCACCGCCCGCGGCGGGAGCGAGCCGGCTCGGGCCCGCGCTCGAAGCCGCCGCCGGCCGCGCCGGGGAGGTCGTGATACTGACCGACGGCAACGTGGATGACGTCACCGGTATCCCGCCCGATCTCCTGCGCCGGCCACGCATCATCGTGCAGCCGCGACCAACGTTTTTCGATGCGTACATCGCCGGGGTCGAAGGGCCGAGGCATGTGACCAGGGGCGACACGATTCGGCTCAAGGTGAGTTACGGAACGGCGGGGACGAGAGACGGGGGACGGGGGACGGGTAAGGCTCGCCTGCTAGTCTCCGTCGAAGGTCATGACCTCGCCGCACAGCCGATCGCCCTTCCGGATAGCGGAGTAGTTACCACGGAGGTCACCCTTCCCGCGTCCCGCGTCCCCCGTCCCGGTTGGACCGTGCTCAACGTGCGCATCGAAGGCGTCAGTGATCAGGAGCCCCGCGACGACAGCCGTCAGTTCGTCGTCGATGTCAGTCTCGAGCCGGCCGCGGTCATCTTCGCGTCGCCGCCGGATTGGGAGGCGCGGTTTCTGGCCCGCACGCTGAGCGACGTCGCGCGTCTGCCGGTGCGCGTGTTCGTCGAGACGGAAGCGGGACGCTGGCGCGATGGCGCAACCCTGGCTCCCGTCGCGACCGCCGACCTCACCCGCGCGGCCGTGGGCGCGCGCCTGGTGATTGCCACCGGCGATCCGCAGCGCGCGCGCGAATTCACCGCGGGCCCCCGCACGAGCAGCGCGCTCCTCCTGTGGCCGACGAATGGCCAAGCTGGCGACTGGTACGTCGAGCGACCGCTTTCCTCGCCCTTCACCGCGGCACTGGCCGGCGTCCTCTGGGACTCGCTGCCGCCGGCCACCGCCGTCACGGTTTCACGCGATTCGAATCGCACCGCGACCGTTGCCCTCACGGCGCGGCTCGCGCGGCGCGGTCCGGCACGGCCGATCCTGACGCTCGAGCAGCGCAATAGTCGCCGGGTCGCCACCGTCGCGGCGGCCGGGCTGTGGCGCTGGGCATTTCGTGCCGGCGCCGCGGAGCAAGCCTACCGCAGCGTCGTCGCCGCATTGGTCGACTGGCTACTGGGGGAGCAGGGAGCGGGGACGAGGGAGCGGGCTGTTCCGGAGGCTTTGGAGGTTCCGAACGGCCTGCCGCTTATCTGGCGGTGGACGTCGTCCGACAGCTCGCACGCCGTCGCTCTTACGCTGCGCAGCGGGGAGACCACGCGTACCGACACCTTACGCTTCGATGCCGCGGGTCGAGCACAGCTGCTCGTCCCGCCGGGCGTCTATCGCTACGCGCTGAGCGGTGGGCCCGAACAGGGCGTGGTCGCCGTCGAGACCTACTCCGACGAATGGCTGCCGCTGGCTCCGGCGCTGAGCGCCCAACCCGGTGAGGCGATCGCGCGTGTGGCGTCCGTGGGATTGCGCGACCGCTGGTGGCTGTTCGTCATCGCGACTCTCGCGCTCGCGACCGAATGGGCGCTGCGCCGCCGCCAAGGACTGCCCTGATGGGGGCTGGGGCCTGGGGCCTGGGGCACAGGATCGGCCGCTTCCTCACCGGTGGGGCGCCGGACCGGAAGTGGCTCGAAGCGGTGCAGCGGCAGCTGGTCGAAGCCGACTTCGGTGTCGCTGCGACTAACGAAATCGTGGAGCGCTTGAGTCGCGCCGACCGCGTGGATCAGGCGACACTCGAGCGTATTGTTGTGGAACAGTTGGGCTCGCCGGCGGCACCGCTCGCGCGCGCCGCGCAGCCGCCGACCGTCATGCTGATCTTTGGCGTCAATGGAACGGGGAAGACCACGTCGGTCGCCAAGCTGGCCAGGCGGCTGCAAGCGGAAGGGCGCACCGTGCTGCTCGCGGCCGCCGACACGTTCCGCGCGGGCGCGACCGAGCAGCTGAAGATCTGGGCCGATCGTCTGCACGTGCCATTCGTCGGCGCCGCGCAGCGTGGCGATCCGGCGGCGGTCGCCTTCGATGCCGTTGATGCCGCAATGACGCGCGGCGTCGAT
>WNGI01001409.1_pt1 | contig 19968 bp, 20 predicted proteins | sample 5400621 | NCBI WGS metagenome assembly WNGI01 (sample SAMN13153374, study PRJNA577476) | soil metagenome | isolation source: 20 cm soil or saprolite under Garry oak tree replicate 1 | place: USA:California | collected 2016-06-15
TGTCCAAGATCACGCCCGCTTTGATTTTGGCTTTTGGTGCGCCTCCTTCGCGCCGGGAGGCGGTCCTGCTCCTCGGCGCTGTCCAAGCTTTGCGCCCTGCGCCGGTTTTGCGGCGGCACGGTCCGGCTTTGCGTGCTCCGACGACTTGGCGGCGATCCGCTGCGTCTTAGCCTGCTGCTCCGATTTCGCGGCAACACGCTGCGTCTTTGCGTGCTGCGCCGATTTGGCGGCGACACGCTCCACCTTAGCCTGCTGTCCCGATTTCGCGGCGACACGCTCCACCTTAGCCTGCTGTCCCGATTTCGCGGCGACACGCTCCGCCTTAGCCTGCTGTCCCGATTTCGCGGCAACCCGCTCCGTCTTTGCGTGCTGCACCGATTTGGTGGCGACACGCTGCGTCTTTGCGTGCCGCGCCGATTTGCCGGCAACACGATCCAGCTTTGCGTGCCGCGCCGGTTTTGCGGCGACGCGCTTCGTGGGCGCGCGCGTATGGCCGTTCGTTTGCTGGCGGGCCCCAACTTGCGTCGTCGATTCGCGTCCCTGGGCCACAGTTTCCAATGCGCGCACCGGCGTGGGTGCGGCTTGGGACGGCGAGTCCGCTGCGTTTGCCACATCCTCGATCAAAGGGTTCCCTGCCTCGAACATACTCTCGACGTCCAACGGGCCCGCGGACGTTACGGTCTCGCGCAGAGGATTCTGGGCCAAGATGATTTTGACGCTGGTTGGTTGGCAATGGTTCCATTCGGCCCGGTCGCGAGGACCATACGGGCAGACGACGCCGTTCTTGGCCGCGATCCGGTGCCACAGCTGCGCTTCCGGAGAGCCGGGTTGGCCGATGCCGCGCATGTCGACGGCAAGCCCATAGGTATGCAGTGAATTGAACTTGTCGGAAAAACCGCCGACTCCGAACGCTGGCGGTCGATAGGCCGAGAACACGCTCGCGAAGGGAAGCCCGCTGCTGCGTGCTTCCCGAATCGCACGTTCGAGCCGAACGGCGAATTCGGGATGCAGACGGCCGATTGCTACCTCCGCCCGTTGCAGGGTCATGGTGTAACCGGGGCTCGCGGTCTCGATCAAATAGCCGCGGGCCTCCGCAACCTCTACCGGGGTTCTCGGCGTGTCTGCACAAGCCTGCTCGCTACCGGGTGGCAGATTCGAATGCTCAACCGCGAGCTCGTTGGCGCCGCATCCCGGAGCCGGAGGCGCCGCGTCGAGCGAAGCATCCGATCCCAATGCATCGGAAAGGGCAACCTCCGACGCTGAGGGCACGATGATAAAAGCCGCCACCAGCGTTCCTGCCAGCGCGGATGCGCAATTGGAAGTTCCGGCGAGAAATTGTCGCATGAGTTCTCCGTGATGATTTTCGGGAGAATGTCCGCGGGCGCGGACGAGCCGCACGTCTACGATGAATTGCGTCGAGAATGTGATTACGTGCGCGCGTCGACGCTTTGCCGCTAAACGAATCTTTTCGTCTGAATCAATATGTGATGAGCAGCGTCACACGATTTGAGTCCAGGCTTGGGAACTACATGGACCGATGGGTGACTGAGTTCACAAGACCGATCAAATATTTTCCTGTCCTGCAACCCAAGTCGCCACAACCGTCATATCGGTCGCGTCGAAGGCCACAAGATCGGCGCGATATCCGGGAGCGAGCCGGCCGAGCGTCTGCCCGAGACCAAGAAAGGTCGCCGGGTGTGTCGACGCAAAGCGCAGCGCCTCGGGTAGCGGAACTCCGAGCAGGCGGACGCAATTCCTAACCGCTGCGGCCATGTCCAGAACCGTCCCGGCGAGCGTTCCGTCGTCCCTCACGCAGTAGCCGTCGCGGGCAGTGATGGTGTCTCCGTGCAGGCTGAAACTCGAACGACGTCCTCCGACGGGCGGCATCGCATCGCTCACGAGGATGGGGTGCCCGAGTCCGCGCAATGCAAGGCGGAGCATGGCGGGGTCCACGTGGACCCCATCGACGATGAGCCCATACCAGGCGTCAGGCGACTCCAGCGCCAGCGCAATCGGTCCTCCCTCCCGGCTGGACAAGGGGCGCATCGCATTAAAGAGATGGGTGAAGCCCGTAAGCCCCTCGGCCATGGCGGCACGGGTCTGCTGATACGATGCCATGGAGTGACCCAGCGACACGCGAATGCCGGCCGCGACGAGCTGCGCGATGAATCCCGCCGGCACGATTTCGGGCGCCAAGGTCACCAGCAGCACGCCATCGCGTGGCGCGGTCAACATCGCGAGCTCATCCGGCGAGGGTTGCCGGAGTTGGCGCCGGTCGTGCACGCCAGGCTTTTCGGGTGACAGGTAAGGTCCCTCCAAGTGCAGGCCCAGAATCCCTGGCTCGCTGCCGACAGCGGCGTTGACCGCCTGCAATGCGAGCCGCATTTTCTCCGCGCTGTCGCTTATGAGCGTGGGCAGCAGGCCGGTGGTTCCGCGTCTCCTGTGCGCCGCCGCGATGCTGCGAGCCGCCTGTGCGCTCGGCTGATCGTTGAACAGCACATCGCCGCCGCCGTTCACCTGCATGTCGATGAACCCGGGCGCAAGCCACGCCCCCTCCGGCATCGCACGAGTGGACATCGTTCGCGGCAGGTCCGTCGTCGGCACGAGATCGAGGATGCGAGCGCCATCCACGACGGCCGCCGTGCGCTCGCGCACAACGGCGCCATCGAAGACATGGTCCGCCGCGATGGCGTAGAGCCCTGCGCCGGTCATCTGGTCCGCGTGACCTTTTGCAAATGGCGCGGCAGGTCCACGTTGATGCCCCGACTTTGCGCCAGGCGGATCGCCAGTGCGTAAAAGCTCTGGATGAGACACACCGCATCGGCATCGGGGTGATCCGGCGCCAGTGCCGGCAAGCCCTCTTCCTCGCCGGTCATGAATACGCGGGCGTTCTTGTGGCGAAGATCCGCGGCGAGCGCGTGGAGCCCGGCCGCGGCACTGTCGGTGGGCACGAACACCAGCGCCGGATAGGAGGGCTCGACCAGCGCGATCGGACCGTGCAGAAACTCGGCACTGCTGAAGGCTTCGGCATGGAGATTCGAGGTCTCCTTCAGCTTCAAGGCGGCCTCTCGTGCGATCGCCAGCGTGGGCCCGCGTCCCAGGCTCACTAGGCTCGTCGCCTCGCAGAGCGGCTGCAAGGCCGCGCTCCAATCGAGCCGCATGGCCGCAGCGAGCCGATCCGGCAGTCGCTCGATGGCTGCTCGCAATTGATCGAGCTCGGCCCATCCGGCGGCAAGATGAAGCCAGGCGGAGAGGCTGGTCACGAAGGTCTTGGTCGCTGCCACGCTGAGCTCCGGCCCTGCCGCCATCGGGAGCACGATGTCGGACGACCGCGCTAGCGGGCTCTCGGTATCGTTCACGATGCTTGTGGTGAGTGCGCCGGCGGCCTTGGCCATCTCAACCGACTCGACGAGATCGTCGCTTCTTCCGGATTGGGACACCGTGATGAAAAGCTGGCCCGTAAGCTTCAGCCGCTGCTTGTAGATGGTGGCGATGTTGGGCGCAAACGCCCCGACCGGAAGGCCGAGATGGCGCTCGAGCAAATGCTTTCCGAACGTCGCCGCATGGGCAGAGCTTCCGCGCGCGCATGTCAGAACGAAGTTCGGCGGGTCGCGCCTGACGTGACGCAGGAATTCCGCCAATGGAGCCTGCAGCGCTTCCGGCTGCCGCCGCACCGCGTCGGGACTCGTTTGCCAGTCCGCCTCCATGTTGACGCGGATTTCAGTCACCGGAAATGCCCCGGACCAGCCACATCGTGGCACAACGATTCCGCCGCCTCGCGAGCCAATTGTAGCGCACCGGCGAGCGCGTCGCCGCGCGGCGCCACCAGATGGCGGCGCGTGGCGTCCGCCAGCCATGGCTCGATCGATGCGGCAAGACCGCCGACGAGAGACAAACGACCCGCTCCGAGCTCGACGAGCACTCGCGCCAGTGCGTCGATATGCCCGCCGGCAAGCCGCAACAGCTCGACCGCAACCGGGTCGTTGGTGCAGGCGTGCTCGATGATTTCGGGCGCGAAGCTTGCGAAATCTTTGGGCAGGGCGTCCGTCATCCAAGCCACGATCGCGTGCGGATCCGATCGAAATCTTGCAAACAGCGAACGCAGCAGCGGCGTCCACGCCATGCGCCCATCGTAGGCCCATAGCGCACGGCGAAGTGCCTCGCAGCCGAGCCAAGCGCCGCTTCCTTCGTCCGAGATCGGCCAACCCCAGCCGCCAACTCTATATTGCCGTCCATTGAGTTCGGCCCAGCCGATGCTGCCGGTGCCGATCACGATGACGCCGCCGTTGCGTCCGCCATGCGCGCCAATGCAGGCGGCCTCGGCATCGGTGACGAAAACGGCCTTGCGATAGGGATGCTCGCGCGCCCGCGCTGCCTCGAGCTGGCTGGGCTCGGTGGCGCCCGCCAAAGCCAAGCAGGCGACAACTCGGTCGAAATCACGCGATGAGAGTCCGGCGCCGCTCATGCATTGAACCGTGGCCTCATGCACCGAGGCAAAGCTTTGCTCCACTCCAAGCCGAACATTGGCCGAGCCGGCGGTTCCCTCGCTTAGCATCGCACCCGAGATCGTGCAAAGGCGGGCGCGACATCGGCTGCCGCCGCCGTCTATGCCGAGCAAGAGGATGTCCCCCGGGGCATTCATTTGCGATTGCTCCCTCGGTCTCCTAACGCGCGAGAACCAATTAGGATCGACAAGCGTTCTCCTGCGTGTCAGCATCCCACGTGATCCATGGATACCGAACGCGCGAGTCCGCGCTATTCTGACATCGACGTTTGGGCGCCGGTAGACATCGCCGAGGCGATGATCGAGGGCCAGTTCGCGGCCGTGGCTGCGGTCAGGGCCGCGCGCAACGCACTTCTGCAGGCGGCACTCGCCGCCGCGGAACGATTGCGAAAGGGCGGCCGGCTGGTCTATGTCGGCGCCGGAACGTCCGGACGACTCGCCGTGCAGGACGGCGCCGAACTGGTTCCGACGTTCAGTTGGCCCCAGGAGCGGTTGCTGCTGCTCATCGCCGGCGGCAGGAACGCGCTGCTGCGGTCGGTGGAAGGCGCGGAGGACGCGGTCGATCAAGCTGCCCGGCTTGCTCAGCAGCACGACATTGGCGGCGATGACGTCGTCATCGCTGTCGCCGCGAGTGGGACCACGCCGTTCACCGTGTCGTGCCTCAATGAAGCAAAGCGACGGGGCGCGTTGACGATCGGCGTTGCGAACAACCGCGACACTCCGATCCTGAAAGAATCCGATCACGCAATCTGGCTCGATACCGGCGCAGAGCCGATCGCAGGCTCCACCAGAATGAAAGCCGGAACGGCGCAACGCATCACGTTGAATGTCTTCTCGTCGCTGGTCATGATTTTGCTGGGCCGCGTCTATGACGGCCTCATGGTCGACCTCCAAGCCGTCAATCAGAAGCTCGTGCGACGCAGCGAAGCCATCCTCACGCGGCTCACCGGCCGAAGCGGGGACGAGGCGCGCGAGGCGTTGCGGCGTGCAGAGGGCAACGTAAAGCTCGCGGTCTTGCTGCTACATGGCTGTGACGTGAAAGAGGCAACCGACGTTCTCGACCGCGCCGGCGGGCAATTACGCGCCGCGCTTGCCCACATCGGCAAGCCCGCTCCGGAAGCCGCCGATCTGAGCGATTTGTCGACTTGACGTCAGCCCGCTTGCCGAACGCCGGACCGCAGGTCGGAGTTGGGGGCGAGGAATTTCGAGTCCTCTTTGTACCAGATGTGTTCGCAGGCGCAGAACGGGCAGAATTTCCGTTCAAAAGGACCAGCCGAGTGGGTGAATTCCTTGGGGTCAACGTCCATGCCCATGAACATGTAATGGCCGGTGAGCCGGCAGCGCGTGACGACCTGAGCCATCGGACGCCTCCGTCCTAAATAATCAATCCGTTGAGATAACATCACTGCTTGCGCAAGGTTCCGCGCGAAGCTATGCGCGCACGACGGGCTGTGTCGGCTAGCGGTCGTTCGCGGCGATTTCGATGATGAGCTTTTTCAGGATCGCGTCGGCGAACGTCTCGTAGTCCCGCGCGGCGATGACGAAGGCCCCGGGGCCGCCGATGACGCTATCATAGTAGTAGCGGTCGAGATCAGGCTCGAGCGCGAGGATGGGCAAGCCGTTGATCCCAATCCCGGCTGCGACCGCCTCGTCGCGCGCCAGGGTAACCGGCCGGCCGCGGTTGTTGGAGCCGTCTCCCGACACGTCGATGACGCGGCGGCTCGCGCGAAATGGAGATTGGAAACAGCGTTGCCGCGTGATCGATGGCGCCGCTGATCGAGGTGCCGCCACCGAACAGCTGGCGCGGCGTACGCTCGATCGCAGCGGCAAACGCGGCGGCGGTTTCCTCCTCGCCGACGCGCGTCCACCCCACCATCTGAACCTGCAGCGCCGGCCCCGTCCATTGCACCATGGTCACGGCAATGGCCCGGTTCGGTCCGGAGCGAACGGCCTGCAGCACGCGCGGGTGGCGAAACGCGGCGACATAGCCGCGCTTTTGCAACTCGAAGCGGATCTGATCGACGCTGCCCGATGTATCGACTGCAAGCACGAGCTGCAGGTCGACTGCGGTTTGCGCGACAGCCGCCGTGGCGGCGGCAAGCACCATGAGCAATGCCAAGCTGATGACGCGGCGGGCTGTGGTCCACTCTCTTGCGCTCGTCCCGGCGAGGGGCACCCCGCGACGCTCGCGTCGCGGGGACCCCGTTGCGGGGACCCAGATCTTGGACCTACATTCCCGCTTTCGCGGGAATGAGCGGAATTTTGCCCTCAGTCTCACTTCAACCTGACACACTATGATTGCGCGCGCGCCGGCTCGTCTCGATGGAAATTCGCGCAAAGGTCGCGAGGATGCGCGTGCCGGCCCGAATGGTTCCGATGAGACTTCCCGCCACCTTGGAATTGCCGCCGCGCCGCCGACGATAATCGACGGGAATCTCCAGGATGCGCAGCCCCGCTCGCGCCGCGCGCATTTGCATTTCAAGATTCCATCCATAGGTCAGCTCGCGCATTCCGAGCTCGAGCAGCGCATCGCGCCGGATCGCACGAAACGCGCACATGTCCGTATAGCCTGCACCGTAAAGGAGCCGCATGGCCCAACCCGCCAGGCGCCCCGCCGCGAGTTGATGCCAGGCGATGCTTCCGGGCTCGCGATTGCCGCGCGCGCGCGATCCGATCACGAAATCATAGCGGCCGGACCGGATCGGCTCGACAAGGCGGGCGATGCTTGCCGCGTCGTCGGCGCCGTCACCGTCCATGAACACCACGATGTCGGCGCCCTCGGCCGCCATCGTCGCCATGAGGCACGCCCGGCCATAGCCGCGGCCAGCCTCGATCACCTCCGCGCCCGCCGCTTTGGCCCGCGCCGCGGTGGCGTCGCGGCTGCCGCCATCCGCCACGATGACGCGAGCAACGATCGTGCGGGGGAGGCTGCGCACCACCGCTGCGATCGACTGCTCCTCATCGAGCGTCGGGATCGCCACGACGACGCTTCGGCGGGCAGATTGTCCCGCAACGCCGTGATCGCTTTGCACAGCCGCATTCGTCATTCAAAGGCTCCAGCGCAGACCGCAGTTGGCGCAGCTGGCAGGCGGCTTGTCCGACAGAAGCGCTTCGCGGAACGAGCGGTAGGCCGCGCCGTTCCAAATTTCCTGCAGCGTCTGCTGGGTGGCGTCGCCCAACGTATAGTTTTCGTATCCGCGCTGCGAGAACGGCGCGATGCAACAAGGCAGCGCGCGCCCGTTTGCGGTGAAATACATCACCGTCCAGGGCCGCCGGCAGAGCGTCCAGGGCGATCCGCGGTCCTGCCGCTTGAGGCTCATGCCCGGCTCCGACGCGCCGCCGGAGGCGGCAAACGTGATGCCGTGAGAGCGCGCGAGCTCGGTTGCCGCCTCGAGATAGGCTGCCTCCTCGCGCGTCACTTGCTCGTAGAGAGCCTGGTCGGGCCGAGCCAGGCCGATGGCATCGTTGTCGAAGAATACCAGCCGCTGCAGATAGACTTCGCGCACGCCGATCTCCGCGGCCACCTCCACGAAGGCCGGCAGCTCGGCAATCGTTTCCTTGAGCCCGGTGAGCCAAAGAGAGACGCGTGGCCGATCCGCCCCTTCACGTTCCTGCAGATTGCGAAAGGCACGCACGTTGCGCAGGATGCGGGCAAAGTAATCCTTGCCGCGAACGGCCCGAAAAGATTTGGCGTTCGAAGCATCGAGCGAGACGCGCAGCTCGTCGAGGCCCGCCTCGATCAGCGCGCGGCCGTTTCTCTCGTTGAGAAGGGTGCCGTTGGTGTTGAACAACACGTAGGTGCCGCGGTCCTTGAGATAGCGCACCATTCTCGGCAGATTTCTCACCAACATGGGTTCGCCCACTCCGTGCAAAACGGCGCGTTGCAGGTTTGGAATCTGGTCGACGATCGAGACGAACAGCTCCCAGCTCATGTCGGCGGGGGGCTCGAGCTCCGCGTACGTGCGCGGGCAGGTCGTGCATAAGAGGTTGCAGCGGTTCGTGGTCTCGAGATAGACGCAGACCGGCTGTCGGGTCGCGTAGTCGCCGCGCCGCTCCTTGACGCTCTCGAAATAGCGTCTGGGGTCGACCTTCGCCTCAGGCGGCGACTGCATCGGCATCAGGCTCCTCCGCCTTGCGTCGGTGACGCAGCGCAAATTCCGCAACGAGAATGAAAATACAGGGGACGTAGATCGGGACTCCGTCCCACACCGTTGGAGGCCACTCCGCGAAATAGAGATAGCTGCAGGCGCAAGTGAGATAGATCACCCCAATGACAGGATAGAAACACAGGAACGGCACCAGCCAGGCGAAATACCAAGCATAGTGCGGTGAAAGCAGGAGAGTGAATGCGACGGCGAGCAGCATGGCGCCGGCGAGATCCGCGTCTGCTTTTCGGGGGCGCATGACGATGAAGAGGGCGAGCGCCGCCATCACCGTCGCAGCGGCCACCACGTAGCCGGCAAAGGCGTGCTGCGGCAGCGGGACGATCGCCTCGATGAGTTGCCACGGGAAAATTCCCGCGCCGCGGTCCAAGCCCTCTTCGCCGATGTAGCTGCCGAGGAACCCGAACACCTTGGCGCCGGCGCCGATATAAGGCAGGTACAGCGCGGCGATGGTGGCGACAAAGGCGACAGGAAGGCGCCAGTCCCAACGTCTATAGAGGGCGGGAGCCGTCACGACGGGAATGTACTTGACCAGCACGCCGGCACCGAGCGCGACGCCGGCAAGGATCGGCGAGCGCCGTTCGACGGCCAGGAAGGCCAGCAGCAGAAAGGCGATGGCCACGATATCGACGTGGCCGCTGCGGGCGAACTCCCACAACGGCAAGGGATGCCAGGCGTAGAGCAGGATGCGCGATCGCGGCAAGCTGCGCAGCGCGAGCAATTGCAGCATCGTCCAGACCGCCAGCGCTTCGAACGCCAGCATGGCAGCCTTCATTGCGGTCGGAGTCTCCGATATCCGCGTGATCAGATAGAAGACGATCTGCGAGGTCGGCGGATAGATCGTCGGGGCATAATCGATACGATTGATGTAGGGATAGATCGCGGCGTCGCGCAGGCCCGACAGCGCCGCGTCGCTCGGCACATGAAGATATGGATTGACGCCGGCGGCTTGGACGCGGCCGTCCCAGATGTAACGGAAGAGGTCGGTCGAAACCGTTGTTCCCGGCAGGAGCAGGCAGCGCATGGCAACGCCGACGAGGAGAATACTTGCGAGCGCTCGGCCGTTCGCAGCGCGCTCCGCGCCGCCGCGCACGACGAGCCAGCTCGCGACCGCATAAGGCGCGCATTGGAGCAGCATAATCATGCCCACGGTGGGATCGTCGAAGTGGTCGACTTCGATTGCGCCGACCGCCGAAAGCGCCAGCAGGCATCCCGCAAGGGCCAGAAGCGGCCAATCGAGCCCCGTGATCCGCTTCACTCCGCAGCCCTCCCGCACCCATTCAGGGTAAGACGATTTTTGAAATCCGTGCTCTCGAGGAGCGATTGGATCAGCGCGCGCGTGTGATGCGCTCGAGCGGAGCAAAGAGCCGGTGCGAACGATTTTGCCTCGAAGAGTTCGCCCAGCAACAGTTTGAACGTTGCAATGTCGTCGACATCGTACCACGTCGGCAGAACGTGCACAGGCAGGTTCACTTCTGCGGCACGTTCGAGCGTTTGCCGTGCCACGTGCTCGGTGCTCCAGGCGATACTCTGGAACAGACGAGGGTGTTGTGCCTTCACGCCGAGCAGGTAGTAGCCGCCGTCAAGAGCGGGGCCGAGCACCGCCCGGTCGCCCGGTCGGGCAAGCACGTCGGCGGTTTCGAGCAGGAGCGACGTGGGCAGCGTAGGGCTGTCGGCATTGATAAGCACCGCGGCACTATGCCCGCGTTCGAGGAGTTGCGTGGCTGTGTGATCAAGGCACTCCCCCAGCGACGGGTAGCAAGCCTCGATCAGCCCCACGTCGCGCGGCAGGTTGTCTTGAAAGAAGGGAAGTGCCTCGGCGGGACCATAGGCGATATAGCCGGCAATCGATCTCTCCGCAGCGGCGGCGAGGATGTTGTCGGCGACGTCGCGCAGAAAAGCCGTGTTGCATTGAGCGGCTTGTTCGAACGTCAGCGGAGGAACCAAGCGGGTCTTGCTGTGGCCTGGGACCGAACCCTTGGCCATGATGGCGACCCCGCAGGTCGCAACGGTGGCATTGCTCGTGTCAACCACGCCGCTGCGCATGACCACTCCCATGCCTCGTAATACGCCAAGCAAGGCTCGGTTGATGCAGCGAGATTAAGAAAAAACGATTCACGCGGCGTGACCAGCCCCACCGCGTCGAAGCAAGAGCGGCGTCGGCGATCCGCTCACGGACGCGTGAACGCGAGTTCACAGTCCCTTCTACTGCTTAGTCCGTTTGAGGGGAAGGCGCGGCGGCAGAGAGGCGAGCGCGATCAAATGTTGCGATCTGGATCGCGGGGTGCCAAACGATCCGATCAATCGCGATGCACCCCTGGGCTACTTACGACGAGCTCTGGTCCTACGTCGGGACTTGCGAAGTTCGGCGCGCTTCTTGGCGCACGCCCGGCATTTGCAGCCAAGCTCCTTGATGAAGGAATCAAAATAATCGCGGCCATAGTGATAGGTGATCTCGTCCCCGGGCTTGATGTTCTTGATCGCACGAATCTTGATCGCGTGTTTCACGAAATAGACTTCCGCATTGGGTCGGCAAGAGTGATTGATGTAACGCGCCCGGTTTCTGCGGCTGGAGCCGTCGATGGTCCAGCGGCTGTTGACCTCGAAGAGATAGCGTGTATCGAGCTGGTCGGCGACTTCGGTCGTAATCTTTCGGCCGCTGTAGCGGAGGATGAATTGCCCCTTCTTGATTGGGACGCGGGCAAAGAGACCTAGCCCAGCTTTGGATCGGCCGGTCCGAAGATGACGCGACGGTGACAGTCTCGCAGGCATAAGATTATGATATGTCCTCCGGTGCCGATCCGTCGCCAAGTGGATCAGCATTCCAGCGCTCGATACTCATGATTCGAGCGCACGGCAATTGCAATCGATGACTTTCGGATCGGTTCCGTTCGCGCGAGAATAGCGGGAAGTCGTGGAGCAAGGTGGCCCATGACCCATTCCGCTCGGCGCACTCGCCCCTCTTAGCTAACGCTCCTCAATGCAGGCCTATGACGTCGTCATCATCGGGGCAGGTCACAATGGGCTGACTTGCGCCGCCTACCTCGGCAGGGCGGGCCTCAAAGTCAAGGTCGTCGAGCGGCGACCGATCGTGGGTGGTGCGGCGGTGACGGAAGAGTTTCATCCGGGCTTCCGCAACTCGGTCGCGGCCTACGCCGTGAGTTTGCTGAACCCGAAGATCATCACCGATCTTCGCCTCTTCGATCACGGACTGAAAATTGTCGAGCGTCGCGCGCAAAATTTCCTTCCAACCTTGGACGGCCGCTATCTCCTCGCCGCACAGGGTCGCACCGAAAGCAGTATTGCGAAATTCAGCCGCAGCGATGCGGAACGATATGTCGCCTTCAGCCGCGAGCTCGAGGGCAGTGCCGATCTGCTGCGCGACCTGATGCTGCAGGCGCCGCCCAACCTCACGCGCGGAGCAAACCTCGCCAGCATTCGCGAGCTGGTCAAAACCGGCCGGCTGGGCAACCGGCTGCGTCGGCTCTCCACGGAAGATCTGCGGACGCTTCTCGACCTGTTGACGAAATCGGCCGCCGATTATCTCGACGGTTGGTTTGACGGCGAACTTGTAAAGGCCTGGCTCGGCTTCGACGCTATTGTCGGAAATTACGCAAGCCCGTACACGCCGGGTACAGCCTATGTTCTCCTGCACCATGCCTTGGGCGAGGTGAACGGCAAGAAGCGTCTGTGGGGGCATGCCATCGGGGGAATGGGCGCGATCACGCAAGCCATGGCGCGGGCGGCCGCGGGCCATGGCGTCGAGATCGAGACCGATGCGCCCGTTCGCGAGGTCTTGGTCGAGAAGGGCAGGGCCGCCGGCGTCGTGCTAGAGGACGGACGGGTGATGCGCGGCGGCGCCGTCGCCGCGAACGTCAATCCCAAGCTCCTCTATACCGCGATAATCCCGCAGAGCGCACTGGATCCCGCCTTTCTTCGCCGCATGCAGCAGTGGCGCTGCGCTTCCGGAACGTTCCGCATCAACGTCGCGCTTTCGCAGCTGCCGAGCTTCACGGCGCTGCCGGGACACGATTGCGGCGATCATCACAGCGCGGGAATCATTCTCGGCCCAAGTCTCGATTACATGGACCGCGCCTATTGCGACGCACGAATCTCGGGATGGAGCCGCGAACCGATCATCGAGTTGGTCATCCCTTCGACCTTGGATGATTCGCTCGCGCCGCCGGGAGCGCACGTCGCAAGCCTGTTCTGCCAGCACGCGGCGCCGCAGTTGCCGCAGGGACAATCGTGGAGCGACCATCGAGAGAAAGTGGCCGATCTGATGATCGAAACGGTCGATCGCTACGCACCGGGATTCAAAGCAAGCGTCATCGGCCGCCAAGTCTTCAGTCCCTCCGACCTGGAGCAAGTGTTCGGGCTCACCGGCGGCGATATTTTCCACGGTGCCATGACGCTTGATCAACTATTCTGGGCCCGCCCCGTGCTCGGCTACGCTGATTATCGAGGGCCGCTCAAGGGCCTTTACCACTGCGGATCGGGCGCTCACCCGGGGGGAGGCGTCACCGGAGCTCCCGGCCACAACGCCGCGCGCGCGATCATCGCCGACCGTCGCTGGCGCTTCTGGCCTTCCCGTTGATCTAGCGGCAAACGTCAGTCGCTCGCCGGAAGCGTGCTCCGCAGCCGATCCGCCGATGCCGACAACTGTGCGAGTGCGGCCCGGCGCTCCTGTTCGCGGAATCGTCCGGTCAGGCCGGAGACGGCGAGCGCGCCCCTGAACTGCCCGGCGAGATCGAAAACAGGAACTGCGACGGCGGCGACCTGCGGGTCGCGCTCGCCGAGGGACACGCAATAGCCCCGTTGCTGCAGCGCCCTTGCTTTGGATCCTTTGCCGTCCGTGTAGGCCATGAGCACATGCGCGCTGGCGCCGGCGTTGAGCGGCAGCTCGGCGCCTTCGTTGAGGTGATGGCGCGCCGACTGCGGTGAATTGTGCCGAAACAGGCACACGCGGGAGCGGCCTTCCCGGATATAGAACGAAGCTGTTTCTCCGGTTGTCTCGACCAGTCGACGCAGTTCGGGCCTGATCCCCTTCCCGAGATCGAAGCTGGCGCGATAGATCGATCCCAGCCGCCACGGCGCCGGTCCGAGCCGGAAACCGCCATTGTCCTCGCGAACGAGATAGCCGCACCGCTCCAATGAGGCGGCAAGACGCAGGATCGTGCTCTTATAGAAGCCGGTTGCCGCAGCCAGCTCGCCGAGCGTCATCCTCGGCCGGTCGGCACGGAATGCATTGAGGACAGCGAGGGCTCGTTCGACCGCCTCGACCTTGTCGTTGCTCATGACAACACAGTCGTCCGATTCGATGCCGTCTATATAGTAGAACTGCATTGCGCTGTACAGAACGTTCTGATATACAGAATTGTGTTCTGTTAAACGGAATAAGAAGGATGGCTGATCTTCTCGCGGGCATGCGGGTGCTCGATCTGACCAACGTGCTCGCCGGGCCGTTCTGCTGCTATCAGCTGGCGCAACTCGGCGCCGAGGTCATCAAAGTCGAGGTGCCGGGCTCCGGCGACCTGGCGCGCCAGCTCGGCGCCGATCCCGGACTCAATCAACGCGGGATGGGCGCGTCCTTCCTGGCGCAAAACGCCGGAAAACGTTCCATCACCCTCAATTTGAAATCGGCCAAAGGCCGTGACGCATTCGCTCGGCTCCTTGCCACGGCCGACGTCGTCGTCGAAAATTTTCGTCCCGGCGTGATGGAACGGCTGGAGCTTGGCTACGCCGCGCTCAAATCCATCAAGCAAGACATCATCTACTGCGCGATTTCCGGCTTCGGCCAGGACGGACCGCTCAAGTTCAATCCCGCGTACGACCAGATCATCCAGGGGCTGTGCGGGGTCATGAGCGTCACCGGAGACGCGCAATCGGCGCCATTGCGGGTCGGCTACCCGGTCGCCGATACCATGGGAGGCATGACCGCCGCTTTTGCCATTGCCGCGGCGCTCGTTCGGCGCGAGCGCACGGGGGAGGGCGAGTTCATCGATGTGTCCATGCTGGAAGCCTCGCTCGTGGCCATGGGCTGGGCAGTCTCGAATTGGCTGGTTGCCGGCGTGAAGCCGCAGCCCATGGGGAACGAAAACATGACCGCCAGCCCTTCGGGCACGTTCCGGACCGGGGACGGGCTGTTGAACATCGCCGCAAATAAACAGGAGCAGTTCGAGACACTGTGCCGGTTGATCGGCCGCGAGGAGCTCACCGCCGACCCGCGCTTTTCCGGCCGGGAGGATCGCAAACGCCGCCGTTTCGAATTGAAGGCCGAGCTCGAGCGCGCGCTTGCGGCGCGATCAGCGCAGGAATGGTCCGCGCTCCTCAACAAGAACGGCGTCCCCGCCGGGGAAGTCCTCGACGTGCCCGCCGTGCTCGAGCATCCGCAGGTTCTCGAGCGAGGACTGCTCAAGACCTTCGAATCCGTGCCGAACATCGATCGTCCGGTGCGCGTCGTGCGATCCGGTTTCCGCCTGGCGAGCGGCGATCCGGAACCCGCATCGCCGCCGCCCACGCTCGGTGCCGATACCGGCGATCTCCTCGGCGAACTCGGCTTTTCCAGGCGCGAGATTGATGAGCTTGCGCGCGAAGGTGCGATATGAGCAGCAGCACACCTGTAGCCGGCGACACGCCGGAGAATTGGTGGTCGACGTCGATCATCGAGATGAAGCCGGGAATGATCCGCTACCGCGGCTATGCGGTCGAGGAGTTGATCGGCCGCATTGGCTTTGCCGAGATGGTTTATCTCATGACGCGCGGCGAGCTTCCCCATCCGGCTTGCGCCAAGCTGCTCGAAGCCGCGCTGGTGGCGGCGGTGGACCACGGCCCGCAGGCGCCATCGATCGCAGCGGCCCGAATGGCGATCACCTGCGGGGTCGGTATCAACAATGCCATGGCGTCGGCGATCAATATGCTCGGCGACGTGCATGGCGGGGCCGGCGAGCAATGCGTCACGCTTTATAACGCGATCGCCGCGCGCATAGGCGGCGGTCCGAGCAGCGCGGCGCAATTGGCGCAAGCCGTAAGGGCTGAAATGAAGGCGCTCCGCGAAGCGGGCATCCGGTACGTTCCCGGCTTCGGGCATCGTTTTCACCCTCGCGATCCGCGCGCGCCGCGGTTGCTCGCCCTGGTGGATGATGCTGCTGCCGTCGGCGCGGTGAGCGGACGCTTTGCTGCGATCGGCCGGGCGGTGGAGGCCGAACTTGCGGCGCAGAAGGGACGGCCCGTGCCGATGAACATCGACGGGGCCACCGGCGTCATTTTTGCGGAACTCGGCTTTCCGCCGCCGCTCTGCCGCGGGCTGTTTGTGCTGTCTCGGTCGGTCGGCGCCTTGGCCCATGCGTTCGAAGAGATGCAATCAGGCGCACGCAACAAGGGACCGATTCCGCGCCATCTGATTTGGACCTATACTGGCCCATCTGCGCGCACGCTTGGTGGCGCCTAGCCACTCGGCTTCGAGTGGCTCGTAACCGGCGGGGCAAGGCGCCGGAGAGCGCCGATCATTCCTAGGAAAGGAAACGCCATGCTCACCCGTCGCGATCTTCTGCGTAGCGCCGCGCTCCTCGGCGCCGCCTTGCCGCTGTCGCTCCCGGCCATCGATTCCGCTCACGCGCAATCGATTGATCTTCTCAAGCTGTTCGTTCCTGCAGCACCCGGCGGCGGTTGGGATCAAACCGCGCGCACGATCGAGCAGGTCCTGCGCGCCACCGGCGCCGTCAAGGGCGTGCAGATCACGAACGTGGCAGGCGCGGGCGGCGCCGTCGGGCTTCCGCAATTCCTGAACCAGTGGAAGGGACAGGGCAACGCGCTCATGGTGGCGGGCATGGTGATGGTCGGCGCGATCATCGCCAACAAGAGCCCAGTCCGGCTCGCGCAGGCGACCCCGATCGCGCGCCTCACCGGAGAATTTCTGGCATTGGTCGTTCCGGCACAATCGCCCTTCATGAGCGCGAAGGACTTCGCGGCGGCGCTCAAAGCCGACCCCACCAAGGTTCCCGTCGCCGGCGGCTCGGCCGGCGGCTCCGACCACATCCTCCTCGGTATGATCGCCAAGGCGCTCGGCGTTCCCCCTAGCAAGGTGAGCTACGTCGCCTTTGCCGGCGGCGGACCGGCGACCGCCGCACTGCTCGGCAATCAGGTGGCGGCCGGGATTTCGGGCTATGGCGAATTCGCGGAACAAGTGAAAGCGAAGAAGCTGCGCGTGCTCGCCATATCCGCGGACAAGCGCCAGCAAGACATCGCCGCGCCCACGCTGAAAGAGGAAGGCATCGACGTGGAGCTCTTCAACTGGCGCGGCGTATTTGCTCCTCCGGGGGTCAATGACGCCCAACGCAAGGCGATGATCGCGCTGATGGAGAGAATGACGGCAACGCCGCAATGGGCCGAGGCCTGCAAGATGCGGGAGTGGACGCCAATCACGCTGCTCGGCGACGATTACAAAGCCTTTCTCGAAGGGGAGACGGCGCGGATCGAAGGCATTCTCAAAGAGCTCGGGCTCGCATGACAATGACCGGCGGCTCTCCAGAAGAGCCCACCGCGCGCCCGCGGCCCGCCATTGGCGAAACGATCATCGGGGCCGGCGTGCTCGTGCTGGCGATCGTCATGTTCTGGCAGGCCATGTCGATCCCGGTATCACCGATCTACGCCAAGGTCGGGCCGACCGTCGTCCCGATGATGACGGCCGCTGCCTTGGGAATGCTCGGTCTCCTCCTGCTCATCGATGCCTGGCGAGGCGGCTGGCAGCCCGAGGAGGAGAAGGCCGCCACGCCCGATCGAGCGGCCCTGCTTTGGATCACCGCCGGGCTCGTGCTCAACGTCGTCTTGATCGGCCCGATCGGGTTTACCATCGCTTCGATCATTCTGTTCGTGTGCGTCGCGCGCGCCTTTGGATCCAACAGGATCGTGCGCGATGCCCTGATCGGCGCAGCTTTTGCACTCGTCGCCTATTTCGGTTTTGCCTTGACGCTCGGCATCAATATCGGTTCGGGTTTGGTCGAGAGCGCCATCGAACGGGTGATCGGGGTGGAGGGCGGCTGAGATGGATGCCTTCCAGCAGCTTCTCAATGGCTTTGCGGTCGCGTTCACGCCGATGAATCTTCTGTGGTGCCTGGTGGGCACCACCTTGGGCACGGCGATCGGCGTCCTTCCCGGACTAGGCCCGGCGCTGACCATCGCCTTGCTGTTGCCGATCACGTTCAAGGTCGAGCCGACCGCGGCATTCATTCTTTTCGCCGGCATCTACTACGGCGCGATGTATGGCGGCTCGACCACCTCGATTCTGCTCAACACGCCGGGCGAGAGCGCCACCATCGTCACGGCGCTCGAAGGTAACAAGATGGCGCGCAACGGCCGTGCCGGCGCGGCGCTGGCGACGGCGGCCATCGGCTCGTTCGTGGCCGGCACGATCGGAACTCTCGGCATCACCTTTCTGGCGCCCGTGGTGGTGGACTGGGCGCTCCGATTTGGGCCGGCTGACTATTTCTCGCTGATGGTATTCGCCTTCGTGACGGTCTCGGCCGTGCTCGGCTCCTCGGTGGTGCGAGGGCTCGCCACCTTGTTCTTCGGCATTTGGTTGGGTCTGATCGGCGTCGATTTGCAGACCGGCCAAGCGCGCTTCACCTTCGGTCTTGCGGAACTGCTCGACGGCATCAACGTCATCATCGTGGCGGTTGGTCTGTTCGCGGTCGGGGAGACGCTCTACGTCGCTTCGCGCTACCGCTTCGGCAAGGACGAGATCATTCCGCTGTCGGGCTCGATTTGGATGACGGCGGACGAATGGAAGCGCTCATGGAAACCGTGGCTGCGCGGCGCCGCCATCGGCTTTCCGATCGGCGCCATGCCGGCCGGTGGCGCCGAGATCCCGACCTTTCTGAGCTACTACATCGAGAAGAAGCTCTCCTCGAAGCCGCAGGAGTTCGGCAAAGGCGCGATCGAAGGGGTCGCCGGCCCGGAGGCCGCCAACAACGCCTCGGCCGCCGGCGTGCTGGTGCCGATGCTCACGCTCGGCCTGCCCACATCGGCGACCGCCGCGATCATGCTTTCCGCGTTCCAAAGCTACGGCATCAATCCCGGGCCGCTGCTGCTGCAGTCGCAGCCACAGTTGGTCTGGGGGCTGATCGCGTCCTTGTTCATCGGCAACGTCATGCTGCTCGTGCTCAACTTGCCGCTGATCGCGATCTGGGTGAAGCTCCTGCAAATCCCCGCGCCGCTGCTCTATGCCGGCATTCTGGTGTTCGCCACCATCGGCACGTATGGGATCACGCAGTCGCCGGTCGACCTCATCCTGCTCTATCTCATCGGCGGCGCGGGCTACCTCATGCGCCGCTACGACTTCCCGGTCGCTCCCGTCATCATCGGGATGATTCTGGGGCCGCTCGCGGAACAGAATTTCCGCCAGGCAATGACGATCTCGGCCGGCGACTGGACGGTCTTCTTCACGCGGCCGCTGTCGGCCACGATCCTGGCGCTGGCGGCGCTCGCCTTGTTCGGGCCCAAGCTCTATCAGCTCGCGATGCGGCCCAAACCCGACCACGTGCCGGGCGACGCGTAAGCCAACCGAAGCGGGTTTCGAACGTCGCCGCGATGTCAGTCCCCCTGCCGGTTGGGACAGCTGCGACAGCGCGGGTCACACGTCCTCCACGACTTCGTAATGCCGCACGCTCCTGTCGAATTCGATGAGCGCGGCCACCGCGCCTGGTTCGACGACCGCCTGATCGACGTCCATCCCGGCAAACGCGCGAATCGCGTCCATTGACCGCCATCGCGTCAGGACCAGAAACTCGATCTTGTCATCGAGTTGGCGGCGACCAAGTTGCGCGCCGATAAAACCTGGGACATGGCGCAGCTCGGGGATGACCTTCTCGCGGAAATGCTTCGGGTATGCGTCCGCCTTCGACGGATTTGCGCGTCCGCGCCACTCGCGAATGATCATGTGAGAAACCTCGTGACACGCGCTATCTGTGCATATCGTTGGCGCAAGCGCCCGCAGCCTGCTCAATCGCGAGCCGAGATGAGCAATTTTGGCCTGCCTTTCTTCTCCATGGTCTCGGGCATCAGCCACCAGGTCAGGATGAGACCTGCACCGCCGATGCAGGCGAGGCCCAGGAACGCGAAACTGCTGCCGAGGTAATCGCTCATCCATCCGGCGAGCGTCGTGCTCAGCGAAGCTCCGATCGCCGTTATGCTACCCACAATCCCCTGCGCCAGATTGAACCGCCCCGTGCCGCGCGTGATGTCGGCGATCGTCAGCGGAACCAGCACGCCGAACACTGCGGCGCACACGCCATCGAGCAACTG
>WNGI01001410.1_pt1 | contig 19968 bp, 22 predicted proteins | sample 5400621 | NCBI WGS metagenome assembly WNGI01 (sample SAMN13153374, study PRJNA577476) | soil metagenome | isolation source: 20 cm soil or saprolite under Garry oak tree replicate 1 | place: USA:California | collected 2016-06-15
CGGTAGATCGGACACGCTGACCTGGAACAGCGCCTCGCGCTCGTGCAGGCCTGCGAGCGAATGGCGCCCGAGGCTCTTAAAGACGGCGACGGTCGACGGGGCGTCGATCAAGCACTCGCGCGTCGCCGAGGAGAGCAGGATCTGTCCACCGTGACCGGCCGAGCAGATGCGAGCGGCGGTGTGTACCGCGATGCCCACGTAGCCGGTCTCGGTGAGCGTTGGTCGGCCGGTGTGCATCCCGATACGAACGCGCACGTCCGCGCGGTCGGGCCAGGAGCGTTTCCGAAGCGAGCGCTGGATCTCGAGAGCGGCGTCCAGCGCGCGTAGCGGCTCCCGAAAGACCGCGAAGAACTCATCCGCCCGCGTGTCCACCTCGTGGCCGTCCGCACGACGCACACAGGTCCGGATGATCGTCCGTACGTCGCGCAAGAGCACGACGTACCCGTCTCCCAGCCGGTCCAAAAGGCGCGTCGAACCTTCGATGTCCGTGAGGAGGAAGGTCACGGTCCCGCGCGGCAGGCTCGCGATATCGATGGCGCGGGCCTTGATTTGCCCCTCGAGCCGCTCTTTGCGGAGCTGCCCGTCGAAGAATCCGAGCGGGACGATCCCGTACTTCTTGGCCGCCCGTAGGAGCCGCTGCCGCGCGCGTTCGCGCGCGGCATCATCCTCGAAGGCGACCTGATCGAACCTCGCCAGGGCGTTCCGGACGTGCGAGGCGTCGTTGATCGGCAGGCGCCTGCGGCCCTGCGAATCGATGTATGCGAATGAGCTGTCCGGCAGGCGCGCGCGGGCGCCGGCGTCGAGCGTTGGCAACGGTTCTTGCTCCCTCGGAGAACGAAATGATAGCGGCGAAAACGCCCCGTACCCTGCGTGGCGCTAACCTCGCGGTGTGGCGAAGCGTCGATTCACTTTCAGTGCCGTGCTGCCGCCCTACGCTCCCCCGAGGAACGAATGGAGACGGCGCGTGCACGCGGCCGTTCTCGAGTCACAGGCCGGACGCGGCGTCGGGTACAGCGAAAGCGATCGGCTCGAGGTCCGGATCGAGCTCTTCCTGGGGTCGAGGCCCCTCGCGATGCTCGATATCGAGGAGCGGGTGAACGACGTCATCGACGCTCTGGGCGGATACATCGCCGGCCCGCGGAGCGAGCGGCGCATCGCGCCGATCGTTCCCAACCCCGACCAGATCCGCCGCATCGTCCTCGAGAAATCGACACGCGTTCCGCGCGGCCGTCCGCTCGGGCAGATCACGCTCGGGCGGTATCGCCGGCGGCGGAGGTCGTGACCGAGCTCGGCACCGGCGCGCTCATCTGGGCGGGGTTCGACGGCGAGCATGCCCCCGGCGCGCTGCTCGACGCGATCCGTGACGGCAAGGTCGGTGGCGTCCTGCTCTTCGCGTTCCGGAAGAACATCCGCTCGAAGAACCAGGTCCGCGCGATGCTTCGCGAAGTCCAGGACGCGGCGCGCCGCGGCGGCCTGCCTCCGGTGCCGGTCGCTGTCGATCAAGAGGGCGGGAGCGTGGTGCGCGTCGGGTACCGCGCAGTGTTCCCGAGCGCGATGGCCATCGGCGCGACCGGCGACGCCGCTCACGCCGAGCGCGCGGCGCGGGCGGTGGCCGAGGGGCTGCTCGCGGATGGGATCACCGTGAACCACGCGCCCGTTTGCGACGTGAACGTCGAGCCGCGCAACCCGGTCATCGGCACGCGCTCCTTCGGGGACGATCCCGGTCGGGTCGCGGAGCACGCCGCGGCGTGGGTGCGCGGGTCCGAGAGCGTGGGCGTCGCGAGCACGCCGAAGCACTTCCCGGGACACGGCGATACCTCGCTCGATTCGCATTTCACGCGACCGGACGTCGCCGCCGACCGCGCGACGCTCGATCGGCGCGAGCTCCATCCGTTCAAAGCAGCCTTCGCGGCAGGCGCGACGATGGTGATGACCGCGCACGTGCGTTACCCCGCGCTCGATCCGTCCAGTCCGGCCACCATCTCCGGGCCGATCCTCACGGATCTTCTCCGACGCGAGCTTCGGTTCGAAGGGCTCTGCGTGACCGACTCGCTCGACATGAGCGGCATCGCCGATGCCATGTCGGCCGAAGACGTGATCACCATCGGCCTCGAAGCCGGCGTGGACGCGATGATGGTCACAAGCGGCCTCGAGCGGCAGCTCGCGGCAGCGGGGTGGATCGCCCAGCGCGTGCGCCCGGAACGGACCCGCGAGGCGTTGCGGCGCGCGACGGCGTTCCGCGCGCGCTTCGGCGGCACCGTGCCGGACACCGAGCTCGACGATCGGCCGGCACGTGACCTCGCGATGGAGATCGCATTGGCGTCGATCACCCACGTCGGTCCTCCCCTGCCCCGACTCGAGGGCGAGCCGCGCGTCGTCTATTTCCCGCCAACGCGCGCCTCTCCTGTCGAGGAGCTCGCCGACCCGGCCGGAACGTTCGAGGCCGCGCTGCGGCGCGAGATGGGACCCGAGATCGCGTTCTCGCGCGATGGCTCGCTCCCCGAGGGGAACGGAACCCTCATCGTCTGCTCCACGAACGCGTACTTCCAACCCGAGCAGGCCGCGCGCGTCCGCGAGCTGCTCGCGCGCGGCGGAGTTCTTTGCGCCCTTCGCAGCCCGTATGACGCGGCGCTCATTCCGGACCGTCCGGCGCTCCTTTCTTATGGCGACGTTCCCGCTTCGCTCGACGCCCTCGCCGCGGTCCTCGCCGGAAAGCTCCGGCCGACGGGCCGCGTGCCGGTGCGCCTACCGTGAAGCGCAAGGTCGGCCCACTGCACGACTTCGCTTGAGCGAACCGGTCTCCGCCGTCGCGGCGAAGCCGATCGTCGATGCGGCGATCGGCAACCTGTTCACGTGCTCCGTCGTGCGCGTCGAACGCGGCGGCGCGTCCGACACGTACGCCGCGGGAACCCTGTGCCCTGACCCGAGCGCGGGGCCGGACGCTCCCTGCACGGCGGACTCGCTTTTCGATCTCGCGTCGCTCACAAAGCTTGCGACGACGGCCCTTGTCCTCGCGTTCGTGCGTGACAAGTCGCTCTCGCTCGACATGCCGTTCCGCGAGCTCGTGCCGGAATTCCGCGGCGGCGCGAAAGATCGCGTCACGCTTCTGCAAGTCCTGACGCACACGGCCGGCCTCGCGTGGTGGAAGCCGCTCTGGAAGGAGGCCGGCTCAGCGGACGAGCTCATCGAGCTCGCGGCCAAGGAGCCTCTCGCCCAGGACGTCGGCGAGTTTCGGTACAGCGACCTCGGCTACATCATGCTGACCGCCGGCCTCGCGCGGGCGGGCGATGCGACATTCGCCGACCTTGTGCGTCAGCGGATCCTGGGGGCCGTCGAAACGGAGCGCACCGACTACGGCCCGCGCCCGGCGGTGGAGTGCGCCGCGACCGAAGAGGATCGGGACTGGCGGCGAAAGCGCCTGCGGGGTGAGGTGCACGACGAGAACGCCTTCGCGATGGGCGGCGTGTCTGGCCACGCCGGTCTTTTCGGCACGGCCGCCGACGTCGCGTCGCTGATGCGGGTGTACCGCGACGGTGCCGCCATCGGCAACGCGCTGGCGACGCTCGCGCGAACTGAGCACTACCGCGGCGGCGGAGTGCGGCGCGGTATCGGGCTCGTGCTGCGCCCGCCCGAGGGGCTACCGTTTTTCAGCGAGGACGCGTTCGGGCACACCGGTTTCACCGGCACGAGCGCCTGGGTCGATCCGCCGAAGGACCTCACCCTCGTCGTCCTCACGAACCGGGTGTACTTCGGGCGGACGAACGACGCCGAGCTGCTCCGGTTCCGCGTCACGGTGTACGAGGCGCTCTCGAAGCCCTGAGGCGCGACAATTCGGCTGTGATCGCGGTCGGGATGATGTCCGGCACGTCCCTGGATGGAATCGATCTCGCCGCGATCGAGATCGACGACGCCCCACGGCCACATATCCGCCTACTCCGGAACGCGCACCAGGACTACGACGGCGAGCTGCGCGGCATCGCTCTCCGCGCGGCGTCAGGCGAGTCCGATACGTACGAGCTCGCAGAGCTCCACGGTCTGCTTGGCGACGCCTATGCCGATGCTGCAAGTGCCTTCATCAAGACGTTGGAGGCGCGACCGGAGCTGATCGCACTGCACGGTCAGACCGTCGCGCACCTCCCGCCGCACTCAACGCTCCAGCTCGGAGACGCGGCCCGCGTCGCGGTACGCACCGGCGTCACCACCATCGCCGACTTCCGGAGCGCAGACCTCGCGGCAGGCGGCGAGGGAGCTCCACTCGTCCCGTTCGCCGACTACGTCCTCTTCGCCGATCGCGCGCCGATCGCACTCCTCAACCTCGGCGGGATCGCCAACCTAACCCTGATCGCGAGCTCCCGCGCCGAGGACGTCGTTGCGTTCGACACCGGCCCCGCGAACATCATTAGTGACCTCATCGCGCTGCGCGAAGGCAAGCGGTTCGACGACGGCGGCGCGGGTGCGGGGCGCGGGCGGGTGAATGAGGATGCGCTGCGCTGGGCGCTCTCGCATCCGTATTTCGCTCGCCGTGCGCCGAAGAGCACCGGCCGCGAAGAGTTCGATCGCAAGTTCGCCGACGAGCTCTTTGAGCGCGCTGGCCGATCGATCGACGACACGCTCGCCACCGCGGTCGCGCTGAGCGCGAAGACGGTCGGGGACGGCCTCTCGCGCGAGACGCCGTCGGGCGTTCGGTGGCGGGAGCTCGTGGTCGCGGGAGGCGGCGCCAAGAACAAGACCCTCATCGATCGCCTACGCAGCGCCGTGGCGCCCCTCAACGTGCGCACGATCGACGAGCTCGGTATTCCGGTGGACGCGCGGGAGGCCGTCGCGTTCGCGATCCTCGGGGCGTACCGCCTGCGGGGCCTTCCGAACACGCTGCCCCGCGCGACCGGGGCATCGCGCGCCGTGTCCGGCGGAGCGATCCACCAGCCCTGATGGCGAGTCCGATCGTCGTGGGGATCGATGCCGGCGGATCGAAGACGCGCGCCTTCGCGGTGGACCGCACCGGCGCGGTGATCGGCCGGGGCGCGGGCGGCGGCGCAAATCTGCTGTCCTCCCCGGATCCGCAGGGATCGATCGGTGCGGCTCTCGCCGAATCGCTTGGGAGCGCGGTCCCGCAAGCGATCGTGCTCTCCTGCTCCGGCGGCGATCGGCCGGCCGATCGCGAGAAGGGCCGCGCCATCCTCGTTCGGCTCGTCGGTCCCGAGGTACAGATCGAGGTGACGCACGACGCCATCGCGGCGCTCTACGCCGGCAACCCAGCCGGATGTGGCGTTGTGCTCATCTCAGGCACCGGATCGATCGCCTTCGGCCGCAACCTTGCCGGCGAGGAGCGTCGCGCAGGAGGCTGGGGCTATCTCATCGGCGACGAAGGGTCCGCGGTCTGGATCGGCCTCGAAGGCCTGCGCGCGTCCGCGCACCACACCGATGGACGAGGCGCCGCGACAGCGATCACGGCCCACCTGTTGCGCGAGCTCGGAGCGACCGCGTTCATGGACGTCATCCCCGAGCTGTATGGACGCCCGCACCCCGCGCCGGCGGTGCTGGCAGCGGTACGCGCCGTCGCGCGCGCCGCGGCCGAAGCGGACGCGATCGCCGTGTCGATCGTCCAGCGCGGCGCACACGCGCTGGCGCGTGCGGCGTCCATCGTCGCGGCGGGACTCCGGCTGAGCGACGGACCCATCTACCTGGCGGGCGGCGCCTTCGAGTCGCTGCCGTCGCTCGAACGTGCGGTGCGCGGCGAGCTTTTGGCGATGTTGCCTCGCGCAACTGTCGAGCCGGTCCGTGAAGAGCCGGCGATGGGCGCGGCGCGGCTCGCGATGCGGCTCGCCTGGGGTGGCTCATGAACGAGCGGCCAACCGAGGCGAGAAACCCCCGGGCGACGAGGCTCTCGGGGCTCTCCACGCGTGAGCTCCTCGAGCTCATGAACGACGAGGACGCAACCGTCGCGCGCGCCGTGCGCGAGGCCATCCCCGAGATCGAGAAGGCCGTGGACCTGATAGTGGCGTTGCTGTCGGCGGGCGGGCGGCTCCGCTACATCGGCGCGGGGACCAGCGGACGCCTCGGGGTGCTCGATGCAAGCGAGGCGCTACCGACCTTCGGCGTCGAACCGGACCTCGTGCATGGAATGATCGCCGGCGGCGATTCCGCGCTGCGTCGCGCGATCGAGGGCGCGGAAGATGACGCGGGCGCCGGGGCGCGCGATGTCCGCGGGGCGGTCCGGAAAGGCGACGTCCTCGTGGGCATCTCCGCGAGCGGGCGCGCGCGCTACGTGCTGGCCGCGCTCGCGGCGGCGAAAGAGCTGGGCGCGCACACGGTGGCGATGACGTGCGACCCGGGATCGCCCCTCGCGCACGCGGCAGATGTCGCGATCGTCCTGCGCGTCGGCCCCGAGGTCCTCGCGGGGTCGAGCCGGCTCAAGGCGGGCACGGCCACAAAGCTCGCGCTGAATATGCTCTCGACCGCCGCCATGGTGAAGCTCGGGCGGACCAAAGGTGATCTCATGATCGACATGCGGCCCGCGAGCGACAAGCTGCGGGAGCGTGCGATCCGCATCGTACGCGACGAGACCGGCGTCGACGAGGATGAGGCGCGGCGGCGCCTCGAGTCAGCAGGGTGGGACGTTCGCGCGGTCATCGAGTCGAACGCCGCAGGGCGGTGAAGCGGCTCATCGTCAACGCGGACGACTTCGGTCGATCCGCGGGGGTCGATCGCGGCATCATTCGCGCGCACCGCGACGGGATCGTCACGAGCACCACGCTCATGACGAACGCGCCGCAGGCCGAGGATGCGGGCGCGCTCGCACGCGCGACGCCGACGCTCGATGTCGGGGTGCATCTCGTGCTGACGTACGCCCGCCCGCTGACTGATCCCGCGAGGATCCCCTCACTGGTGCGCGCAGACGGTTCCTTCGGACGGCCGTCCGAGCTCCTTGCGCGCAAGATCGAGCGCGACGAGGCGCTCATCGAGTACCGAGCGCAATTCGCCCGTGCCGGCAAGCTCATCGGCCACGCTCCAAGTCACATCGACACGCATCACTGGGTCCACGACCACCCGGCGCTGTCAGCGGCCGTGTGCCAGCTCGCGGTCGAGACCGGTGCTGCGGCCCGGACACATACGCCTCGTCAGCGCGACGAGTACCGTGCCAAGGGCGTGCGCACCACCGATCACTTCGTCCGCGAGTTCCAGCATCCCGGCCACATCGAGCTCGCGGATCTCCTTGCGGTTATCGCTCGCCTCGAAGACGGCGTGACCGAGCTCATGTGCCATCCGGGGGAGCCGGATTTGGAGCTCGTCGCCACCTCCGCATACGGACGCGAGCGCCCGATCGAGCTCGCGACGCTGACCGATCCGCGCGTTCGTGCGGCGCTCGAGCGCGACCATATCGCTCTCACGACGTTCCTCGCCCTGTGAACTCACGCGAACGCGTCACCCTCGCGCTCTCCGGCCATGAGGTTGATCGCGTTCCGTTCGCGGTGTGGCGGCACTTCTATCCTGACGAGAACGAAGGCGCGGCAAAGCTTGCGGAGACGACCATCGCGTTCACCAAGCGGCATCAACTCGATCTCATCAAGTTCAATCCGCGAGCCCACTACCACGCCGAGCCCTGGGGCACGCGCTACCGCTACTCGCGCGATGGACCTCCGACACTCGAGCGGTACGCGGTGACCCGGAACGAGCAGTGGGCCCGCATCCGGCGCAAGACGATGCGCGAGCCGGCGTTCAGCGAGGTGCTGTACGGGCTTCGCCTGGTCCGTGAGGTCCTGCCGGATACGCCGCTGCTCGCCACGATCTTCACTCCGCTCGGGGTCCTCGAGCGTCTCGCTGGGAAAGAGCGTGTGCTCGCGGACCTGCGCGCGCGGACCGATGAGGTCGTCGGTGCGCTTAACGCGGTTGCCGAGACATTCGCGGAGCTCGCCGCGGCGTGCTGCGAGGTGGCCGACGGCATCTTCCTCGCGACGACGAACTGGGCACGCCGAGACACGCTTGACGAGGGCGAGTACCGACGTTTCGGCACCGCGTTCGATCTGCGCGTGCTCGCGGGCGCACGTGGTGCGGCGCTCAACGTGTTGCATGTCTGCGGTCCCGATGCCCGAGTAGTCGAGCTCGCCCGCTATCCCGTCGCGGCGGTGTCGTGGAATCCGCGCCTTCCCGGTAATCCCGATCTCGCCGCGTTCCTCGCGGCCGTCCCCGCACGCGGCGCGATCGGAGGGTTCTCCGATGATGTCTTCCTCTCGCGAAGCACGGCTCTTGCCAAACACGAGGCCGCCCTGGGTCTCCTTCAGACCCGCGGGAAGCGCTGGCTCGCTGCCGGCGGCTGCACGATCCCGGTGGAGTCGCGTCCCGAGGCGATCGAGGCCGCCCGAGACGCACTCCGTGGATAAGGCCCTCTGGGTCGTTCGCGACAAGATCACCAGCAAGAACGCGATCGACGACCTCATGGCCGACGCGACCACGCGCGGCATCCACGATGTCGTCGTCCAAGTCCGGGGCCGAGGTGACGCGTATTACCGGTCGGCTCTCGAGCCGCGCGCCGAGGAACTGAAGGACGATGGGTTCGATCCGCTCGAGCATCTGGTGCGCTCGGGAGCCGCGGTCGGCGTTCGCGTGCACGCCTGGGCCAACGTGTTCCTCATCTGGTCGAGCGCGGCGGGAACGCTCCCACGCTCACGCGACCACATCGTCCACAGCCATCCTGAGTGGCTGCTGCGACCGGGTGGTGTGAAACATCTCGACCCGGTCGGCGGCAGCGACTGGGAGGGCATCTACACGGATCCCGCCAACGTCGCTGCGCGCGAGCACACCCTCGCCGTCTTCGCCGACATCGTGAAGCGGTACCGCGTGGAGGGATTCCACTACGACTACGTGCGCTACCCGCAGGTCAGCTACGCCTCGTCACCACACGATCACGCGGCGGTGACGGCCCTCGTGCGGGAGGGCTCGGAGCGCCTGCGAGCAGCGCGTCCGGGCATCGTGATCTCGGCCGCGGTCTTTCCCGATCCCGACGTCGCGCGGGATCGCGTGCTGCAGCGCTGGGCCGAGTGGGCGCGCGCGGGATGGATCGACCTTCTCTGCCCGATGGCCTATAGCCGCGACACGGTGGAGGTCGGCCGGCTGCTCTCGAAGGCGCGCGCGGCCGCGCCGCGGACGCGCATGTGGGGCGGCCTCAGGGCCTACGCCGGAGAGCGCGCGCTCCTTCGGGATCAGGTTCGGGCCACGCAGGACGCTGGATGCGCGGGCGCGATCCTGTTCTCCTACGACCCCGCGCAGCGGGATCTGCTGGACATGTTTTCGTCTTCGTAACAGGTTTTGCGGCCCTTTCGCGACGGCCGGAAGCCCGTTCTAGGATGTGCGCCCATGCCCGAGCAGCCGACACCAACACCGGTAGCACCAGCTCCCGAGGAAGGCCTGCGTCCGGATCCCCTCGCCTCCGCAGTCGCGGACGCCGTGGCGAAGCTGCGACGTGCGGCGGGTCTCTCCGAACGCGCGGCGGCGCGACGTCTTGGTACCTCGCAGACACAGCTCCGGCGCATGGAGGACCCGCGCTACCTGCCGTCGCTGCGCTCGCTCGCGCGCGTCGCGGCCGCGTACGGCTACCGCCTCACGGTCGAGTTCCTGCCGCAGGACGCGCCGAAGCAAAAGCCACCCCCAAAGCCGCCGAAACGCGCGCCGGTTAGAGCGTCCGGGTCACCTTCGCGAGGCCGGCGGGCCGCTCCGGGTCGCGCCCGTGCCGGCGCGCGAGGGCGACGGCGAGCTGCTGCCCCACGACGACGAAGCTGATCGGCACGAGCGTCTCAGAGAGCGGTGCGCTCAGTAGGATCGCGTCGCGAGCGCGGCCCGCGACACGCTCGTCGTTGGTGATCGCGTAGACCCGCGCACCTTTGGTAGCGAGCGATGACGCCAGAGCGCGCGATTCCCCCTCCGTAGCGCCGCGCGACGCGAACAGGACCACCGGCGTCCGTGGCCGCAGGAGCGTCCGCGGACCATGCGCGAAGTCCGCGCTCGAGTACGGCTCGGCCCACACGCGAGCGAGCTCTTTCACCTTGAGAGCGGACTCGAGTGCGGCCGGATAGAGGTATCCGCGCCCCAGGACGATCACCGTCGCCGCGCGTCCGATCGCGCGAGCCAGGCGGGCCGCCTCGGGTTCCGCGGCGACTGCTTCATCGAGCGCTTCGGGAAGTCCCGCGAGCGAAAGCGCGCTGCGCCCACGCGCCTCGGCGGTGGTGGCCGCAAGGAGCGCGAGCGCGACGCAGGTCGCGGTGAACGTCTTCGTAGCCGCGACCTCGCGCTCGCGGCCGGCACGGAGCGCGAAGACATGCTCCGCGGCACGACCGAGGACAGACCGCGGCTGGTTCGTGATCCCGATCGTCACCGCTCCGGCGCGGCGTCCCTCGGCGACGACGGCGGCCACGTCCGGCGATGCGCCGGACTGTGAGATGCCGATCACCGCTCCGCGCGCGTACGAAGGCGGCGCGTGATAGCGGGTGACGAGCGACGGCGCCGCGAGGGCGGTCACGACGCCGGCGATGCTCTCGAAGAGGTACTTGCCGTAGGTCGCCGCGTTGTCAGACGAGCCTCTGGCGACGAGCGTGATGTGCTCGACCCGGGAAAGGGCGTGACCAAGGGCGCGCGATTCGGGCCAGCCTTCGTCCAGGAGGCGGCGCACCACGCGCGGCTGCTCGGCGATCTCGGCGCGGAGCGACATCCCGCGGATGATGCCCGAGCGGTACTAATGGGACAGGACCATCGGTCCTCTCGACGGCGGCGGCCGAGAGAGCGAGCCTCCACGCAGCGCAGTGAGGATGCTGGGGAGCGTGCCACCGATCAGGCGTCGCTGGCGGCGCACGCTGCGCTCCGGCCTTTTCTGGACGGCCCTCGGCCTGGGCTCGGCGAGCATCACGTACGCGCTCAACATGGACGTCGCCGCGCGCTCGCTGGGGTTCGACCGCACTCTCGCATCGGTATTCCTCGCGCTCGTTCCGATACCCGCGCTCGCGCTTGGCGTCCACGGCGTCGCGCTATCGCTCCGCCTTCGCGCCGCCTCGCTCCTCGCCGACCGCACCGCCGACTATCTGAGCGAGCACCTTCCGGAGGGGTATGTCGTGGTCCCGCATTACGGGCCGCGAGACGGTGGCGATGAAGAGGTCGCGATGGTTGTCATCGGGCCACCGGGCGTCGTCGTCATCGAGCCGCACGACGAGCCTGGCGAGGTGCTCTGCCACGAGGACCACTGGTATCGCAAACAGAAGTTCGGATTGGGCCGGCGGATCTCGGGCATGTCACCATCGCAGCGCGCCCGCTGGAATGCGGCGCGGGTGCGAAGCGACATCGCGACCGGTGGTTTCGTGCGCACGTCCGTCGAGCCGCTCGTGGTGTTCACCAGCGCCAGCCTCGGCGACGTTTCGAGCTCCTCCGTGCCAGCGCTCGCGGGCGTGGACGCGATGGTCGATCGCCTCGTGCGCGGTCCGCGCGCCGACGGCACGCCGGCGCGGACGCGCGGAGTCGCCGACACGCTCGCCGAGCCCGTTCGCCTCGCTGTCGTCTAGCTCGAGCGCAGCTGGCCGAAGAGGTCGGACTCGAGCGGCGGGCCTCCCGGGTCGGGGTACTGGCGAATGAAGACCTCTTCCGCGAACACCCACGGGATGCGCTCGCGCGCGCCGATCCACGCGCTGTAGTCGGGCTCCTGTGTCTCGTGCGCTCGCATCGCCTCGATCTTTCGATCTGCGACCGCGCTGATGTCTATCGCCGCGCCGAGCCGATCGCGTGTCCAGCGCTGCGGCTTCACCGCGAGCGTCTCCATGTACTCGACGAACTGCGGATTGATCGTCCGGAGGCCCTCGACGAAATCGGCGGCAGCGACGAACCGATAACACCGGCGAACGCGATGCGGCGGCCCCAGACCGAGGTCGTGCCGCTCGATGCCGGCGAGCTCAAGCGCGACGAGCGCGCGTTCCCCGGCGGCGATGTGGTCGGGATGACCGTACCCACCGTCCGGGCCCCACGTGATCACGACATCGGGCCGGACCTGGCGGACCCAGCGGACGATGTCACGCACGACTCGGTCCTCCGCGACACCCGCGAGGTCGCCATCGGGGTATGTGAGGCAGGTCGTGGAAGTCACGCCCATGCGCCGGCCCGCCTCGCTGAGCTCCGCCGCGCGTTTCGCGCCGAGCTCCTCGGACGGTACGAGCGGGCGATCTGGGACCCCATTCCAGCCTTTCTCGCCCTGCGTGAGGCACAGGCTGTGGACATGCACACCCTCATCGGCGTAGCGGATGAGCGTGCCGCCGACGCCGAACGTCTCGTCGTCAGGGTGCGCGAGGATCGTCGCGAGAACGAACGGATCTTTCACAGGTGCGGGACGGTATCACGCTTAGCATTTCTGCCATGACCGCGCGCATCGTGATCGTCGAAGACGATCCGTCGGTAGCTGAGCTCGTCACGCTCTATCTGCGGAACGCGGAGTTCATCGTGGAGCACGCGCGGACCGCGGCGGAGGCCCGCACGAAGATCGAGGAGACGAAGCCCGCACTCATCGTGCTCGACCTCGGACTTCCGGACGCGAACGGACTCGATCTCTTCCACGAGATACGTGGACGCGCCGATACGCCGGTCCTCGCACTGACCGCCCGCGCGGAGGATGTGCAGAAGATCGAGGCGCTCGAGTCCGGCATGGACGACTACATGACTAAGCCGTTCAATCCGAAGGAGCTCGTCGCGCGCGTCCGGGCCGTACTCCGCCGCGTCGCCGGCATGCCGGGGGGCGGCCGCACGCTCATGGTCGGGAACGTCCGCATCGACCCTGCCCGCCACGAGGTCCACGTTGGCGAGCGCTCCGTCTCGCTCCGTGCAAAGGAGTTCGAGCTCCTCGAGGCGTTCTGCAGGCAGCCCGGCATCGTGCTGACGCGCGATCGACTTCTCGAAGACGTGTGGGGCTTCGCGTATCCGGGCGAGACGCGCACCGTCGACGTGCACGTGAAGCAGCTTCGCGACAAGCTCACCGGCGCCGACGCCAAGATCGAGACCGTTTGGGGCGTCGGATACAAGCTGGTGGCGCCAAGCTAAATGCCGCGCAGCATCGCGACACGCCTCTTCCTCTCCTACCTCGCGGTCGTCGTGGTCGGCCTCGCGGCGGCGGCGATAACGATCTCCGGACTCCTGCTCCGGTACGAGAACGATCAGACCAAGCTCCGACTCGAGGAGCTTTCGGCGCCATTCCTCACCGCGATCCAGACGGGCGTTCGTGCCGGTCAGCAGCCGCGAGAGATCGTCGTTTCGCTCACCGAGCAGGCCAACGCCGCCGACGCACGCCTCCTCATCACCACTCCGCAGCGACGCGTGGTCGTGGACAGCGAAGGCACGCTCATCAACGTCCAGCTTCCGCAGCCATCGGCGTCCAACATCGGTGAGTTCACCGATGGCAACGAGCAGTGGATCTTCGTCCGTCAGCAGCTCCGCCAAGCGGCGGCGAGCGCCGGCGGCCTCGGCTTCATCGTGGTCGCTCGTCCACGCGCGGTGTTCGCCGATACCCTGCGCGCGCTCCTGCCATCGCTTGCGGTCACCGGACTCGTCGCCTTGGGGTTCGCCCTGGTCGTCGCGGGTCTTCTGTCACGCACTATCACGCGACCCCTGCGCGACCTCGTCGCCGGCGTTCGCCGCTTCGCGAGCGGGGACTACGGGACCCGGGTGCCGATCGCCGGTCCGAGCGAGGTCGCGGAGATGAGTACGGCGTTCAACGAGATGGCGAGCGAGATCCAGCGCGCTCGAGGAAGCGAGCAGGCGTTCCTCGCGGACATCTCGCACGAGCTGCGGACCCCGCTCACCTCGATCCAGGGCTTCGCGCAAGCGATCGTCGAAGGCGAAGCACGCGGAGACGCGGTGTCGCACGTCGCCGAGATCATCCATCGCGAAGCGCGCCGCCTTGTGCGAATGGTCGAGGGACTCCTGCAGGTCGCGCGGCTTGAGTCCGGGACGCAGCAGATGGCCCGCGAGGATGTCGCGCCATCGCGCCTCGTCGAGAGCGCGGTGACCGCGCTGGATGTGCAGGCGCGTGATGCCGGCGTGCGCTTCGATGTCGCCGGCGCCGCGGAGCTACCGTCGGTGCGTGGCGATCCCGACAAGCTCGCGCAGCTCTTCCTCAACGTGCTCGACAACGCGGTGAAGCATTCGCCGCGCGGCGCGACGGTGCACGTGCGCGGCGAGAGAGACGACGGCGCGGTCGTGGTGCGCGTGCGCGACGCGGGCTCCGGTCTCCCCGAGGGCGCGCAGGCGCGGCTCTTCCAGCGCTTCTACCGCGGCGAGAATGCGCTCCGGAACGGAGCCGGGCTCGGCCTCGCGATCGCGCAGGCCATCGCGCAGGCGCATGGAGGCTCGATCACCGCCGCGAACGTCGACGGTGGCGGCGCTGAGTTCGCTGTGCGGCTTCCCCTCGCGACCTGAGTTCGTAGACTCCGCGCTCTATGGCGCTCGGGGGGACGATCCGGGGAAAGAAGACGACGCTGCGGTTGCCGACGGAGGGTGACCTCGACGCGTACAACCGGTGGATGGCCGACACCCGCGTGCGGCGCGCTCACAACATCTGGCACGAGCCGGCGATGCCGGCGACCTGGAAAGAGCGCTTCAAGGAGGTCGCCAAGGAAAAGCAGGCGGTGCTCTGGTCGATCGAGGCCGACGGCAAGCTCATCGGGCTGGCCTTCGGGTACATGTGGGGCCTCTGGAGCGGCTTCGACCTGAGCCAGCTGGTCATTGACCCGGACCGGTGGCGCAAGGGCTACGGGTTTGATGTGGCGCTCGCGCTGCACCGGTACCTCTTCGACTACCTCGACCTGCGTCGCTCGGATCTCGAGCTGCACGCCGACAACGCGGCAGCGCTGCGGATCGCCGACCGCCTCGGTTACGTCGAGTATGCGCGGGGCCATGAGGTTGCGTATCGCGACGGCGCATATGTGGACCAGGTTCGCCTGCTCGTGGAGAAGGAGACCTGGCAGGAGCGCTGGCTGGGCGAGCGCGAGTACGCGCCGCTCGGCCCGGGCGCGACGCGCTGATGTTCGGGCCAACGCTTGCCGGACGAAACGGCGTGTCCCTGATCCCACCGACCCTCGAGCATTACAAGCTGCGTACGAGCTGGGTGGTCGCGCCCGAGGTCGGGAGATTCTGGGGACCGCGCTTCGGCGAGCTCACCGAGGAGCGCCAGGAGAAGCGCTTCAAGGACACCGCCGAAAGCAACACCGAGATCGAGTGGAGCATCGCGTATGAGGGTGAGCCGGTCGGATACACGGGGATCTTCGGCATCGACTGGGTCCGCCGCGACGGCGAGAGCGGGATCATCATCGGGCGACACGATCTTTACGGCCGCGGCATAGCAAGCGAGGCCGTACGGCTCCGGACCGATTTCGCCTGGAAGGAACTACGGCTGCACCGTGTGCACAACTGGATCGCGCACGCGAATCGCGGGTCGCGCAGAGCGAATGAGAAGTCCGGTTACAAACAGATGGGCCTTCAACCGAGAACGTTCTTCCGCTCTGGCGAGTGGTACGACGAATGGCTCGGCGAAGCCTTCCCCCATACCTTCCCCGAAAAGGCGTGAACTGTTAGGCTTGTTAGGCCCCAAAGGGGCAGCGGCGACGAGAGTCACCACGCGGGTCAAGTGAGGCACTTCCTCCCGGATCCTGGCGAGGCTCAAAGCGGCGCAACAACATAAGGGAGGAAGCTTCAAAGTGAGCTTCTCTGACAAAACTCTGACCTGCAAAGACTGCGGTCAGGAATTCACATGGACTGCCGGGGAGCAGGAATTCTATTCCTCGCGCGGTCTCATGAACGAGCCGGGACGTTGTCCCTCCTGCCGTGCGGCGCGTCGCGCCTCGGGCGGCATGGGCGGCGGTTCGTACGGCGGCCGTGGCATGGGTGGTCCCCGTGAGTTCTTCACGGCGACCTGCAGCAACTGCGGTGGTGAGGCGCGCGTGCCGTTCCAGCCGCGCGGCGACAAGCCGGTGTACTGCAGCTCGTGCTTCGAGCAGGTCCGTCCGTCGGCATCGCGTAGCCGTTACGCCTAACTCGCGTCCGGAACGCAACTGAAAGGGCCCGCCGAAAGGCGGGTCCTTCTTCGTTCTGGGTGGAAGACTATTCCGCGTGCGCGTCCTGATCGCGGTTGTACTCGCTGGAACCCTGCTGTTCGTCCCACGGGACACACGTCCGACCGTCCAGAGCGTTGGCGACTGGACAGTGGATGCCGGCATCTACGGGACATACAACCACTTCGGCAACCCCCTGAATTTCCCGCGGTACTACGCATGCGGCATTGCGTACGAGCTCTGGTACTCGGGGACCGAGCCAATCGCGGACCTCGACGTGGCCTTGCTCTTCCCCGAGCGTCTCCGGCAGGTGGTCGTGCCGGGCACCGAAGAGTTCGCGACCGGGTGGCGAAGGCCGCCTCTGCAGATCGGCCGCGGCGGTCTGGTCGAAGCGGCGCTCGGGAAGCATGTGGGGGGCGCGGTGGGCGCTGCCTGTAAGGATGGCCCCGCGAACCTTGATGCGCTTCGGGGATCCCAGCTCCACGTCGGCTGGCGAGCCACTTCGGGAGTCCACGAGGCGACGTTCACCGTCGATCAGGTGCGGGGCGAGGTGACACTATGCGGGGGCCTCTTCACACGAGACGGGCAGATCCACCCCGTCTGGGGAGGCGGCCGCTGTTGACCGCCGAGCGCCTGGGCTAGAACCCGTCGGCGTACACGCGGCGGATCGGCAGCCGGTACGAGATACGGTGCTGCTTGCTGAATCTGTCGCGCACGGCCTCGTCCGCCTTCTTCTTGCCGTAATTGCGCTCAGCGAGCCGGCGAATGTCGGCCTGCGCAGTCGCCTGATCGCTGGCGACCTGCGCGCGGCCGTCGACGCGCACGAAGCGGTAGCCGTCGGCAACCAGCACGCTCATCCGCGGGTCGGCGGCGAGATTGCGATCCTTGATCCGGCCCTGGGCGCTGTTCACGACGATGTCGGCTCCGTCGAGGAGGTACCACATCACCGCTAGGTGCGGCGATCCATCGGGGTTGACCGTCCCGACGACGGCGAAGCGCTTGTCTTCAAGGAACGTTCGCTGCTCCGGCGTGAGCTGCTCGCGCGTCATCGCGCCGCCGGCCGGTGCGCGAGCACGTTGATGACCGCGCCGTTCGGGTCGCGAACGAAGAACCGCCGCACGCCCCAGGGCTCATCAGTCAGGGGGTGGACGATCTCCGCGCCTGCGGCCTCGGCCTTGCGATACACGGCGTCAACGTCCCCGACCTCGACTGAAACGTCCGGATGCACCGGCGCAGTCGCGTCATTTATCAGAACCGAGACCTGCGCGGTCTCGTTGTTCCGTGACCGGAAGGTCACGATCCAGCCGAGGTCCATCGCCAGCTCGAGGCCGAGGAGTCCTTCGTAGAACTGGCGACTCCGCTCGAGCGGGGCGGATGCCTTGAGGTTCGGGACGATGCGCCTGATCTCCATGCTCTCCTCCTAGCGGAACATATCCCGCGCAGCGGGACGGACGTACTCCTGTGCAGTCTCCGCCGATTCATCGAACGTCAGGCCGCGAACGATCGCGACCGGGCAGCGGTCGAGCTTGCCCATCACCAGCTCCGCGGCCGCGGCGATCTCGTCGGCCACCGCGATCTCGGTGACGCGGAGCTCGTATCCCTCCGGATCGCGCTGGCCGACATACCGCTTCAGCGCGGGAAGTCCGGCGATACCGATCGCGACGTTGGTGTGCCCCTCGCGCCAGGCGCGGCCAAAGGTGTCGGTGATGATGACGGCCACCGGCACCTGAGCCCGACTCGCGATCTCGGCGCGAAGACGAGCCGCCGAAGCGTCGGGGTTCAAAGGCAAGAGCACCACGGTGTCGGGCGCGCCGGCGTTCGAGCGATCCACGCCGGCGTTCGCGCAGACGAACCCGTGGCGCGTTTCGCAGATGAGCACCCCGCGTTCCCAGCGCAGGATCTGTTTCGTCTCGGACAGCACGACCTCCAGCTGGCGCGGATCCTTCCCGGACTCATCGGCCATCGTTCGCGCGCGCTCACTCGGCACAACGTCGGCGAGTCGCACAAGACGGCCCTCGCTCTTCGAGACGACCTTCTGCGCGATCACGATGACGTCGCCCGCTGTCAGGCGTTCATGTGAACGCGCGAGCGAGTCGAGCAGCAGGCCGATGAGATCGTCGCCGGGACGGACCTCAGGCAGCCCATGGACAGGGATGATCTCGAGGGTCACTGAGGCACGCCCCATTCCCCGACGGCCGTCGCCATGCGACGTAGTCTTCATGAGAACCTAAGTGTTAACGCTCGGCTGGAAAGCGTCCGCAGAGCAGTTCGATCCCAAGCGGCTCCTCGACTACGCGGTGCTGGCGGAGCAGCTCGGCTTCGACAGCGTCGCCATCAGCGATCACTTCCATCCCTGGCGCGATACCGGCGGCCATGCGCCTTTCGCCTTCGCCTGGCTGGGTGCGGTCGCGACCCGGACCACGAAGGTGCGCTTGGGCACGAGCGTGGTGACACCTTCCTTCCGCTACCACCCGGCGATCGTCGCTCAGGCCATGGCGACGATCGCTTTGCTCGCACCCGGCCGGGTCTTTCTCGGCGTGGGGAGTGGCGAGTCAATGAACGAGACGCCGCTCACGGTGGCTGAGTGGCCGGAACCGGGCGAGCGGCTGCGACGCCTGCGCGAGGCGGTGAAGCTGATCAAGCAGCTTTGGTCTGACGACTACGTCACCTTCGAGGGCAAGTACTTCCGGACCAAGGAGGCAAAGCTCTTCGACAAGCCACCGCAGCCGATCCCGCTGCTCATCGCGGCGGGTGGGCCGCAGGCGGCAACGCTCGCGGGCCGCGAAGGCGACGGCATCATCGTCACCAGCGGCAAGGGCGCCGACCTCTATCACGACGTCCTCGTCCCCGCGATGGAGAAGGGCGCGCGCGAGGCCGGAAAAGACCCGGCGAAGCTCGAGCGGATGATCGAGATGAAAGTCAGCTACGACCACGACCGAGCCCGCGCCATGGAAGACACCAAGGAGTGGGCGGCGCTGGCGCTGCCCGCTGAAGACAAGGCAGGGGTCGAGGATCCGCGCGAGATGGAGCGACGCGCGAAGGCCGCGGCAGATAGGGCACACACGAGGTTCATCGTGTCGACCGATCCGGAGGAGCACGTCGCCGCCATACAGCCGTACTTGGACTGGGGATTCAGCCACCTTGTCTTCCACTTCCCGGGACAGGACCAGGAGCGCTCACTCCGCCTCTACGCGCAGGAGGTCCTTCCGCGACTTCGGGCCAAATGGAGAAGCTGAGCACGCGCTCGTTGGAGCTGCTCGCGAAAGAGCGGGTCGCGCGACTCGCGACCGCCGACCAGTACGCGCGGCCGCACATCGTTCCGATCGTCTTTGTGTACGAGCACCCCGTCCTCTACACCCCGATAGATGGGAAGCGCAAGTCGGTCGAGGATTGGCATGAGCTGCGCCGGATCAAGAACGTCGAGACCAACGGCCGGGCGAGCGTCCTCATCGACTTCTACAGCGAGAACTGGTCGAAGTGCGCCTGGGTGCGCATGGACGGAGTCGCGGACATCCTCATCAAGGGCGAAGACCACCGCCACGTACTGAGCCTGCTCGCGGCCAGGTACGCGCAGTACCGCAACCTGCCGCTGGGCGACGCACCCGTCGTTCGCGTGCGGGTGGAACACATTTCCCAGTGGCACGGCTGACATAATTCCGCGTCTCATGGAATTCGGCTTCACGCTGAAGCCCGACCATCCGCTCGAGCGGGTCGCGTCGCTGGCGCGCCTCGCCGAGTCCGCGGGCTTCACATATGGCTGGCTCTTCGACAGCCACGTGCTCTGGAAGGAACCGTATGTGCTCCTGACGCTCATGGCGCAGAACACTCAGCGCATGCGCCTGGGCACCTGTGTCACGAACCCCGCGACGCGTGAGCCATCAGTGACCGCAAGCGTGCTCGCGGT